>ERZ824598.73-NODE-73-length-155219-cov-5.550985_pt1 | contig 155219 bp, 129 predicted proteins | sample MGYA00519934_ERZ824598 | MGnify/ENA primary metagenome ERZ824598 (study PRJEB31778, sample SAMEA3449177) | human gut metagenome | biome: human gut; feature: human-associated habitat; material: faeces | place: United Kingdom | collected 2010/2012 ... | reverse complement strand
CGCCCTTGGAGAGCGGGGAGAACTGCGGGAGTTCGGTGGTCATGTAGGAGAGGTCGCGCACGCGTCTGTGCGGAGGGAGGACGACGTTGAGGAGGTCGATGAGTACGTCCTTGTTGCGCCGGTCGCCGAAGACGGCCTTGAATCCTGCGTCGGAGAGGATGTCGACGTAGCGCCGTGCGGACTCGCGGCTTGGTTGTCTGGAAGATTTCATAGTCAATCAAGTTTAAATATTAAAGTCTCGTGCAAAGGAAGGAATAATTTTCCGGAACTGCGGCATATTAATCGTTTAAGTTGCCTTGTGCTCTCAGTATATCCTCCTTGCGCGGAGTGTCCACCTTTTTATGTGGCAAATGGTGGAATTTAAATTATTATTGCCTAAATTTGGGTCCCTGAAAAGTGAAAGTAACACACAACTTCAGATAAACCGATGTCAACACACAATTCTTCTGTCAGGAATACCGTGATTCTGGCCGTGATCCTGGCCATAACGATATTCCTCTGGGCAGTTCCCGTGAGCTTCTTCGGAATAGAGGAACTGACCGTCGTCCAGCAGCGTATGATCGCAATATTCATCTTTGCCGCACTGATGTGGATCTTCGAGGTCATCCCCAACTGGACTACATCCCTGCTGGTGGTGGTGATAATGCTGCTGACGGTCTCCGACAAGGGTATAAGCCTGTTCTGCGACCCTAAGTATGGAACCCTGATCGACTACAAGACGATTATGGCTTCGTTCGCGGATCCCGTGGTCATGCTCTTTCTGGGCGGTTTCGTGCTTGCTATCGTGGCGTCCAAGTATGGTATGGACGCAGCTATCGCGAAAGTGCTCCTCGGGATGTTCGGCAAGAACTCCAAGTTCGTGCTCCTCGGCTTCCTTATCGTAATCAGCCTGTTCTCGATGTTCATGAGCAATACGGCGACGGCCGCCATGATGCTGGCGTTCCTCGCTCCCGTGCTCAAGGCCCTTCCCGACAGCGAGACCGGCAAGGTCGCGCTCGCGCTCTCTATCCCTATCGCCGCCAACCTCGGAGGAATGGGTACGCCTATCGGTACGCCTCCCAACGCCATAGCTATCGGAGCCCTGCAGAATGCAGGATACAATATCGAGTTCGGTTCGTGGATGGCCCGCATGATACCTTTCGTAATCGTGATGGTGCTGATCGCATGGCTGCTCCTGCTGGCGTTCTTCCCTTTCAAGAGCAAGACCATAGAGATAAAGATCGAACCCAAGCGCGACCGGAAGCGTGACTGGAGGACCTATGTCGCATGGATCACCTTCTTCGTCACCATACTCCTCTGGGTTACAGAGGCCGCGACGGGCATCAACTCCAACATAGTCGCCCTCATCCCCCTTGCGGTGTATACCTGCACGGGCGTATTCAAGAAGGAGGACATATCCGGAATCAGCTGGAGCGTGCTCTGGCTCGTCGCGGGAGGATTCGCCCTTGGAACGGGACTCAACAAGACAGGCCTCGCGGAGACCCTCATACATGCCATACCTTTCAGCAGCATGAACGTCGTCGTCGTGATGATCGTGGCCGGCTGCATCTGCTATGCCCTCTCCAACTTCATCAGCAACTCCGCGACGGCAGCGCTGCTGGTGCCCATACTCGTGGTCGTAGGTACGGCCCTCGAGGATCCGGCATCCGCAAACCATGCACAGTTCATCAGCATGGACGGAATGTATTCGCTGATTCCCTACATCGCCGTGTGCGCGTCGCTCGCCATGATGTTCCCCATATCCACGCCGCCTAACGCCATTGCCGCCTCCACCGGCCTCGTGAAGACGAAGGACATGGCCAAGGTGGGCATAATCATCGGCGTGATAGGCCTGGTGCTGGGATATCTCCTTCTCACGAAGGTGTTCCCCTTCCCTCAGGTATAGCCGTGACGGTATAATTCTGACAAGTTAGTTGGTATTACATATGAAACAGTTCATGAAATTGTTCCTGTGTACCGTGGCCGCGACAGCGGCCATAGGTGCCTATGCGCAGGACGGTTCTGCGCCGAAGATCAAGTTCTACGGCTTCGTGCGCAACTACATGTCGTTCGACACCCGCGAGAGCGTGGCCGGAACGGAAGACCTCTTCTATTACCTTCCCAAGGACCGCAATCTGTCCGGCGGAGAGGACCTCAACCAGGTGAACTCGTTCCGTTTCGCCTCGCTGACCTCGAGGCTCGGAGTCGACGTGACATATTCGTACGGCGGCTGGGATATGGGAGCCAAGATAGAGACGGACTTCTATAACGGCCTTAGCGGCAGTACCGGAACGGCGAACCTCAGGCTCCGCCAGGCATACATGACGCTTGCAAAGGACGGCCTGTCGATAAAGTTCGGCCAGGCCTGGCATCCGCTCGCGGCGGATCTCCCCGACGTGCTGTCGCTCAATTCCGGAGCTCCGTTCAATCCTTTCTCGCGCACGCCCCTGCTCAATGTCGACTACAGGCTGGGAGACAGGCTTACCCTGAACGTGTATGCTATCTGGCAGATGCAGTATACCTCGGCAGGCCCCGTGGAGGGTGCCGAAAGCGGGGTCAGCTATTCTGCGGACTTCATCAAGTACGGCTGTACCCCCGAGTTCTTCCTCGGACTCAGCTATAGCGACGGCGGCGGTCTCGTCAGGATAGGCGCCGACCTGCTCTCCATCAAGCCCAGGAGGTATGACAGCTCGCTGACGAAGAAGGTCTCCGACAGGATTACGACCGTGTCACCTTTCGTATATGCGCAGTATGTTGACGGAGACTTCTCGATAAAGGCCAAGACGGTGTTCGCGCAGGCGGGCGAGCATCTGAACCTCAACGGAGGCTACGGCGTCACTTCCTTCAACAGGGACGATTCGTGGAGCTACACTCCTACGCGCAACAGCTCTTCATGGGTGTCCGTGATGTACGGAAAGAAGCTGCAGGGAATATTCTTCGCCGGATATGTCAAGAACTTCGGAACGGCCGAGGACATAGTCGACACTGAGCACCTGTACTTCAGCAAGAACAGCTTCTCCAACATGAACCAGATGTACCGCATCACTCCGACCGTGGCCTACAACTTCGGCAAGCTCTCCCTCGGACTCGAGTATGAGCTCACCGGCGTGCAGTACGGAGAGTGGGGCGTCGGCGACAAGAGGGCGCTTGCGACGCGTGACCTCCACTGGGTGACGAACCACAGGGTGCAGTTCATAACGAAGTTCTCGTTCTAGTGGCGGCGCTGACCTGCCGCGTCTGCGGCAGGCTCCTGTAATAAGAAAAAGGTGACCTTCGCGGCCACCTTTTATTTTTTTTGCAGAAGTTCTTCTTTTGTGTCTGTCGGGATGATCCGACTCGAACGGACGACCCCCACGTCCCGAACGTGGTGCGCTAACCAACTGCGCTACATCCCGAAAAAAATAAACTTGCCTTACGCAAGTTTATTTATATGGACCGCTATGCCGCTCTTGAGGTTGGACGCCTTGTTCTTGTGGATGAGTCCGATCTTCGCGAGCTTGTCGATCATCGCATAGACCTTGGGGGCGTTCTTCTCTGCCGTAGCCTTGTCTGTGGTGTTGCGGATGTCGCGTATAGCGTTTCTCGTTGTCTTTGCATAATACCTGTTATGCAGTCTGTGCCTTTCGTTCTGGCGATCGGCTTTCTTTGCTGAAGCTGTGTTTGCCATTATGTTAATCTTTTTAAAGATCAGTAGTGGGTAGGAGAATCGAACTCCTATTGCAAGAATGAAAATCTTGAGTACTAGCCGTTATACGAACCCACCAGCGCTCCCGTTCAGGGCAAAAAACCCAAAATGGGACTGCAAATATAGAAATTATTTTCTATAAGACAAACTATTTCTCTGCCATTTCGTCCGCCTCCGGGCCGCTCCCGTTCCAGGCCCAGGTGTACAGCAGTGATTCCACCTGCCTCAGGTACTGGCGCTTGTTGTATCTCGGGGCGTAGACGAAGGCTTCGACGACTATGATGTCCTTTCCGTCGGGGCTGTAGAACGAATGCGATACGAACGGGCCTCCCATGTAGTCGTTCTTGACTTCCCACATCCCCCTGGTCTGGACGAAGTCGCGTCCCCTGTACCGCAGGTATTCTATCTGCGGGATGAAGAAGTCGCTGGTCGTCATATAGGTGTTCTCGAACATGCCGGGAACGTTCTCCTGCATGATTTCGTTGCGGTGGCGGATTATGTTCTCCGAGCTGAAGGGGTGCTCCTTGTCGGCGGGATACCTGTAGATGAGCACGTCCTGGTATACATACTGCTTGTCGTTCGCCACCCAGATGAAGTTTTCCGTGGCCTTGCGCAACTTGTATCCGACGGGGAAATGCAGCGTGCCGGGGAAGATCTCCGATATGGCCTTGGCTATGTCTCCCTCTTCGTACAGCATGGTGTTGCCTATCACCCTGTCGCGTTCCGCCTGTTCTATCGCGCTTACGATGACGCTGCCCTGCTGTCTGAGCAGCTCGGACGCGCCTTCGGCGTCATATGCGCATACCTGGACGACGATCTGCGGCCTTGCCCACTGGTTGTAGCGGTAGAATACGCCTGTCGTGTCGAGCTGGGGATTGACATCGAAGAAAACGATATTCCTGTGGATCTTGAACATGTCGGGGAATCCGGTGGGGGATATGTTGACCAGGGCGAACATCGGCTCCTGCATGACGAGGTACGGGCAGTCTCCGGCGAGGAGTTCCCTGGCCTGGTTGCCGAGCGCTCCCTCCCAGTTCTCGCGGTCCATGGCCACAACGACTTCTCCGGCCTTGCCGCTTACGCTGGGCAGCAGGGTCTCGGTGCCGCCCCTGCAGGAGGCGAGCAGCAGGACTGTCAGTAACAGTACGGTAAGTTTTTTCATATATCGTGATTTTTATAGTATCCTTCCTATGTCGTTTCCGAGCGCCAGCAACAGGAGCCCGAGTATCAGTACCATGCCTATCATCTGCGCCGCCATGAGGAACCTGTCGCTGGGCTTGCGCCTGGTGATCATCTCATACAGCACGAACAATATGTGTCCGCCGTCGAGCCCGGGTATCGGGATGAGGTTCATCACGCCCAGCATTATCGACAGCAGGGCCGTGATGTTCAGGAAACTGTACCAGTCCCAGGTCGCGGGGAACACCTCTCCTATCGCGATGAAGCTTCCCACCGACTTGTATGCTCCCGTGGACGGGGTGGCGAGCAGCTTGAGGTCGCGCAGGTATCCTCCGATAGTCTCTCCCGCCATTTTCAGTCCGGCCGGGATTGCGCTCAGGACATCGTAGTGCCTGACGCTTATCCCCGGTGTGGCGGCGTAGATGCCTATCCTCCCGCTGGAGTCCACCTTTACGGGTATGTCGAGCGTGTCTGCGCCCCTCACCACCGATGCGTTGACGGTGCTCTCCCTATGGCTCTCGAGCACCGGCCTCGAATCCTGCAGGAACTCGACCTTCTCCCCGTTCAGGGAGATTATCCTGTCGCCCCGGCGCAGCCCCGATGCGGGGTTGGGACCTTCCGCCCACACGGAATCGACCACGAACGGAACCGCCAGGTCGAACATCAGGGGTGAGTTGAGCACTTCGCTTATCATCGACCTGTCGATGTAGAGCGTGACCGTGTCCGCGCCCCTGAGCACCTTTGCGGAACTTACGTCCCTGCGGGCGAGGTCTGCCTGGAGCATGCTGAAGTCTTCGGGCTCGTAGTCGTCGAAGCTGAGTATGCGGTCTCCGTTGCGGAAGCCCATTTCATATGCGAGGTCGTTGACATATATGCTGTTCGACCGGTTGTCTATCACTGCCTGCCCCCATATTGCCATGATAGCCGCGTAGGCCAGGATAGCGAAGATGAAGTTGTTGAGTACGCCGCCTGCGAGCACCAGCAGCCTCTGCCACGCGGGGTGCGTGCGGAACTCCCATTCCTTGGGCTCGGACTGCATCTGCTCAGTGTCCATGGACTCGTCCACCATGCCGGAGATCTTGCAGTAGCCCCCGAAGGGGAGCCAGCCTATGCCGAACTCAGTTCCGCCCCATTTCCACCGTGCCAGGGCCTTGCCTCCGGCATCGAAGAAGAGGTAGAACTTCTCTACCCTTATCCTGAAGAGCTTCGCCCACATGAAATGCCCCAGCTCGTGTACGAAAATGAGGACGGACAGTGCGAGCAGGACCTGCAAAGCCTTAATTAATATAACCATCTGCTATGAGCGAAATTTCCTTGTTCGTTTCGAAGATGTCGTCGATCGAGGGGGTCGCTACAAAATTCATACCCTCCAGGCACCTTTCGTTTATCCTCGCGATGTCGTAGAATCCTATCAGGCCTTTCAGATAGGCGGCTACTGTCACCTCGTTCGCCGCGTTGAGCGCGCATGGGGCGTTGCCTCCGCGGCGTATGGCCTCGTAGGCCAGTTCCAGGCAGGGGAAACGCCTGAAGTCGGGAGCCTCGAAACTGAGTTTTCCCAGCGTGGCGAAGTCCAGCCTGCGGTTGCCGATCTCTATCCTGTCCGGATAGGCGAGGGCGAGGGCTATGGGCTCGCGCATGTCGGGCCAGCCGAGCTGGGCGATTACGGCGCCGTCCCTGAATTCCACCATGGAGTGGATGATCGATTCCGGGTGCACCACGACGTTGATCCTGTCGACATCGATGCCGAAGAGCCATTTCGCCTCTATGACCTCGAAGCCCTTGTTCATCATCGTCGCGGAGTCGATAGTGACCTTCGCCCCCATGTCCCAGTTCGGATGCCTGAGGGCGGTCTCGGCAGTGGCGGCGGCGATCTTCGGCCTGTCCCAGGTCCTGAACGGGCCGCCCGATGCTGTCAGATGTATCTTCTCCACGCGGTTGTCTCCTGCGCCAAGCAGGCACTGGAAGATAGCCGAATGCTCCGAGTCCACGGGCAGGATCCTGGCTCCGTGCTCCTTCATCACCGATGTCACCACGGCTCCGGCGGCCACCAGCGTCTCCTTGTTGGCCAGGGCGACGGTCTTGCCGGCCTCCAGCGCGGCGAGGGTCGGCCTGAGCCCGCTGAATCCCACCATTGCACCGACTACGATGTCGACGGAAGGCAGCCTGACTATCTCGCAGAGGCTGTCGGTCCCGTACCATACCCTGCATCCGCTTCCGGCAAGGCGCCGGCATGCTTCGGAATATTGCTGTTCGTCGCATATTACGACGTTCCCGGCTTTGAATTCCAGGGCCTGCCTTACCAGCAGGTCCACGTTCCTGCGCGCGGAAATCATCTCCACCTCGAAACGTTCGGGGTGGCGGCGTATCACGTCGAGTGTCTGTGTGCCTATCGAGCCTGTGGAGCCCAGTATCGCTATCCTCCGTCTCACTTTGTCGTGCGGTCTTAGAAACTTATGTATCTTGCGGCGTCGAGCGGTTCTCCGTCGTGCCAGAGTTCGAAATGCAGCCGTCCCGTCTGTCCGGTGCCGGAGCCTCCGGTCATGCCAATCGGCGTGCCGGCGCCCACCCTGTCTCCCGGATTCCTCAGGAGTTCGATGCAGCCTTCGCTGACGCTGACTATGTTGTTTTCGTGCTGTATTATGATTATGTAGCCCAGAGCGTCGTCCCACCTGGCCGATATGACGCTGCCGTCGAGCACTGCGCTCACCACCGATCCCGCAGGCGCGCTTATGTCGATCCAGGGGTGCGTGGCGGCGTCGAATCCGGCCGATACGGCGCCTTTCACCGGCGTGAAGAAATGCATGCCTTCTACCGGGAGGGTCCTCGAAGCGCCGCCGCTGATCCCGAAGCGTTCGCTCCGGCGTACGCTCTGGCGCAGCAGGGAGTCCTGCTCCCTGAGCACTTCTTCTCCCTTATCCGAGAGGAGGCTGCCGGTCGAGACCCTGACGAGGCTGTCGAAGTTCACCGTTGCCTCTCCTGCGAGCACCCTGCCGAGGTTTTCGGCATAGAGGTTCCAGCGGGTGATGACGCTCTCGAGGGAGTCTATCTTTATCGCGTTCTCCACGGCAAGCTTCTTCGCCGGGCCGCTGGGGTAGCCGGGTATGGTGTTGCGCAGGGGGGTGAAGGCGATAAGGCAGTAGATGAGCAGCACGAAGGCCACGACTGCGCACACCGCCGCCCCGGCCGCTTCGAGCCTGGTGAACCTCAGCGTCTTGATCCTGTCATGCGTCTGGTCGTTTACCAAAGACAGCCTGAAGAATCGTATGTCCTTGTCGTTGAATACTTTCATACCCGGTCGAACAGTGTTTTGGCGCGTGGCTGTTTGCGAAAGCAGTAGTTTTTGACTAATTTCGCACGGATGAACAGAACCATAGGCATAGATTACGGAAAGGCGAGGACGGGCGTCGCGGTGAGCGACCCTCTCGGCATTTTCGCTTCCCCCCTGGAAACTGTTCCGAGTGCAAAGATAATAGATTATCTCAAAAACTACGCCCGCACCGAGACTATCGAAAGGTTTGTCGTCGGCTATCCCTACAACCTCGACGGACGCCCCGCGCAGGCGGCTCCCGACGTGGAATGTTTCTTGCAGAAACTCCGCAAGGCCTTCCCGGGAATCCCCGTGGAGCTCGAGGACGAGCGCTTCACTTCGGTGCTTGCGCACAGGGCCATGATAGAGGGTGGAATGAAGAAAAGCGACCGCCGCGACAAGAACTCCGTAGACAGGATCAGCGCGGCGATAATACTTCAGAGCTATATCGACAGGAAGAAATGATACGTACTATTTATCTATACGGATCCCAGGTGCTGCGCGAGGTCGCCAGGCCTGTGGACATCGAAAAGGAAAGGGAGAGCACCAGTCAGCTTGTCGCCGACCTCTGGGAGACGCTCAAGGCCTCGGACGGATGCGGGCTGGCGGCTCCCCAGATAGGAGAGAGCCTCAGGGTGGCCGTAGTGGACGGCGATGTCATGGCCGATGTGTTCCCGTACCTGAAGGGCTTCAGGCGCGCGTTCATCAACCCTGTGGTGCTGAGCGAGAGCGACCGCAGCTGCGAGTACAACGAGGGCTGCCTCAGCGTCCCGGGAATCTATGCCGACGTGCGTCGTCCCGAGTCGATCACGGTGGAGTACTACGACGAGAACTTCGAGAAGAAGACGGAAAGCTTCGACAAGTTCGCATGCCGCATGGTGCAGCACGAGTTCTCGCATCTCGACGGGGTGCTTTTCACTGACCTCGTGGCGCCTATCAGGAGGAAACTCCTTACGAAAAAGCTGCAGGGCATAGCCCACGGCAAGGTCGGCACCGCATACAAGTCGAAAATCAAGTAACAAGTCTATAATACCATGGGAGCATTTCACGCATACGACATCAGAGGCGTATACGGTGTGGACTTCGACAAGGACACCGTATACAAGATAGGATATTTCATCCCCGGGCTGCTCGGTGCCGGAAAGGTGCTGGTCGGCAGGGACTGCCGCACTTCATCGCAGGAGATACACGACAGCCTGGTCCAGGGCATCTGCGATGCCGGTGCCGACGTATACGACATAGGCCTCAGCTCTACGCCTATGGTCTATTTCGCCACGGCCAGCTACGGCTTCGAGGCCTCCGTGCAGATCACGGCCAGCCATAACCCCAAGGAATACAATGGCATGAAGGTGAGCCGTGCGAATGCGCTTCCCGTGGGTTTCGACACGGGGCTCGGACAGATAAAGGCCTGGATAGACGAAGGGCGTCCGACCCCTCCCGCCCCTACCCGCGGACGCGTGTTCGACAAGGACATACACGACGACTATATAGACTTCATGCTCAGGTTCAAAGGCGACTACAGAAACCTGAAGATCGCCTTCGACCTTTCCAATGGCATGGCCAACCTCTTCGCCAGGGAGGTCTTCACCGATTCTGCTGCATATATCTGCGACACATTGGACGGGACTTTTCCCGTACATGAGCCCAATCCGCTGATCCCTAAGAATGTCGAACCCCTGCAGGATCTTGTGCACCGTACCGGTGCGGATGTCGGGGTCATCTATGACGGGGATGCCGACAGGGTGATGTTCGTCGACGACAGGGCGCGCTTCGTGGCTCCCGACCTGATAATAGCCCTCATGGCCCTGTATTTCTGTGACGAGAGGGGCGCGCGCAATCCCAGAGTGCTGCAGGAAATACGGAGCTCCAAGTCGGTAGGAGAGTTCCTGCAGGCATACGGGGCAGAGCTGCACACCTGGCGCGTGGGCAGGGCGTTCGCTGCTCCCAAGCTCCGCGAGATAGACGGGCTCTGGGGCGGAGAGCTGGCAGGACATTACTATTTCAAGGATTTCTTCTACTCCGACAGCGGCCTGCTCGCGTCGATGATAGTGCTGCGCATAGTGTCTGCGCTCAAGAGCGCCGGAAAGACCCTCAGCGCCCAGATCGACGAGATGAACCGCTACTGCAACTCCGGGGAGATCAATTTCCGTCTGGACGACAAGCCTGCCGCGATGAAGGCTCTCTGCGAACTGTTCAGCGCAGAGCAGAAGCCGCTTGTCACCATGGATTTCGACGGCTACAGGCTGGAGTTCGAGGACTGGTGGTTCAATGTCAGGCCATCCAACACCGAGCCTTACCTGCGCTTCATCTGCGAGGCGAGGGACAGGACGGTCATGGAGTCCAAGGTAAGGATGGCGGAGGAGCTCCTCGTGTCGAAGTTCGGAGCGGTGAGGTCGTAGGGAATGGCAGACAAGAGGAAATCAGCCTTTCTGCTGCCGGCGCTCGTCCTGATTCCCGCAGCATGGGCAGCGGCGGGCGACTACGGTACGGTCGATGCCGTGGCGGGCGATACGGTGGCGGTACATACTCCGGTCCCGCATCCTGAAGTGACATGGGTGCCGGAGGACTACATAACCGAGATAGGCTCTTTCAAGAGGGGAGACGGCGCCCCCGTCGATACCCTCGACATAGGCGACGGCTACCTGCAGCTGGTGCTTTTCGACGACTACTCGTGGCGCTACATAAAGAACATGAAGAAGGTTGCCGAGAGCGACGTGTTCACGGATTTCTGGAAGGAGAACGTGATCAACCCCTATGACGGGGTCGAACTCAGGGATCTGGGCTACCGCAACTCGATATGCCTCGTCGACTCGCTCAGCCAGTTCGTATGCCCGTACGCGGGGAAGGTGTATTCGCGTTTCGGATACCGCCGCGGACGCAGGCATCAGGGAACCGACGTGCCTCTGGTCACGGGGACGCCCGTCAAGGCCGCCTTCGACGGCAGGGTCAGGTTCTCCGGGAGGACTTCGGGCTACGGCAATCTCGTGATAATACGCCACGAGAACGGGCTCGAGACATTCTACGGACACCTGTCCCGGCGCAATGTCGAGAGCGGCGACTGGGTGCGTGCCGGAGACGTGATAGGGCTCGGCGGCTCCACCGGCAGGTCTACGGGGCCGCACCTGCACTTCGAGACCAGGTACAAGGGCTATGCCTTCGACCCGGAATGGATCGTGGATTTCGAAAACGGCGAACTGAGGGCGAACGTGTTCGTGCTGCGCCGTAGCTATCTCGATCCTTCGTCGCGCTATGTTCCCGGAACAATCGACGAGGAAGATGCGATATACGGCGAAGACGAGAAGATAATACAGGAAGAGATGCGCATCGAAGCCGAGCGTGCCGCGATGAGGTGGCATACCGTACGCAGCGGCGACACCCTCTCGGAAATAGCCGGAAAGTACGGCAAGAGCCTCTCCGCGCTCAGGCGTCTGAATCCCGGAATCAACGCCGACAGGCTGCGCATAGGCCAGAAGATAAGAGTTAACTGATTAGGTATATGCTGATTGTCCTTGAAGGTCTGGACGGGGCGGGAAAGTCCACGCAGGTAAGGCTGCTGAGGAGCTTCCTCGAAAAGGAATGTCCCCGCATGGAGTACATCCACTTCCCGAGGTATGACGCTCCCGTGTACGGCGAACTGATATCGGCCTATCTGAGGGGAGACTTCGGCCCCATGGACGCGGTGCATCCCCGGCTCGTGGCCCTGCTGTTCGCGGAGGACAGGCACGGCGCGCTCCCTTCCATACGCAGGACCCTTGACTGCGGCGGAACAGTGCTGCTCGACAGATATGTGTACTCGAACATAGCCTACCAGTGCGCGAAACTTCCCCAGGCTGAGGAGGCCGATGCTCTCAGGGACTGGATAGTCGCCACCGAGTACGGCGCTTTCGCCCTGCCGCGTCCAGACCTGAATATCTTCCTGGATGTCCCGATAGAATTCGTCGAAGGCAACCTGTGTTCGGGCCGCAGCGGCTCGGACAGGGATTATCTGCACGGAGGCAGCGATATCCACGAGGCGGATATCGCGTTCCAGCGCAGGGTGCGCGACATATACCGCAGGCAGGCGGTGCTTGACCCGTCCTTCGTCACCGTGGACTGCGGCGATGCGGACGGAAGGATGCTGCCTTCGGATGTCATTTTCGGTAAAATCAAAGCAGTATATGAGAACCATAAGAAGATTTAGCGCCGTCCTGATAGGAATAGTGTTCTTCGTGTCGGGCATGCTCAAGCTCATGGACCCGGTCGGAACATCGCTGATAGTGGAAGAATATCTCAAGTTCTTCCGCCTGGGATTCCTGCACTTCGCCGACTATGCGCTAGGAGCCTGCCTGGCCCTTGCCGAAACAATACTCGGCGCTGCACTGATTACGGGCGTGTGGAAGAAGGCGGTAGGCATTACGGTGCTCGCGTTCCTCGGCTTCTTCACCATAGTCACGCTCATACTGCTGGTATTCAATCCAGTCATGGACTGCGGATGCTTCGGTGAGGCGGTGCACCTGACACATCTCCAGAGTTTCCTCAAGAATCTGGTGCTGCTCGGACTCTGGGCCCTTGCCTATATACCCATGCGCTCGCTGGAGCCGACGAGAAAGATAAAATACGGAAGCTTCGGCCTGGTGGCCGTGTCGTCGCTGCTGTTCTTCCTGTATTCTTCCCTGTCGCTTCCCCTGATCGACTTCACCGACTACCGTCCCGGGACGGAGCTGATGTCCTGGGAGGATGCCGACTTCAGCTCCGGAGAACTGCCGACAGTGCTGTCCTTCAGCGATGTGGACGGCAACTATGTCGATTCGCTGGCTCTTTCCGGACCCGTGCTCGCCGTCTCGGCCTTCGATCCGGCTAAGCTTTCCGATGCAAAATGGTCGGATATAGAGTCTGTCGTGAGGTCTTCGCGGCAGGAGGGCTATCTTCCGCTGGTGCTGGTCAGCTCCACCCCGTCGCAGATCGAGGCCCTCGCAGGAGGCAGTCCGGACCTGCTTTCGAGCGTGTACTTCGCCGACAGGAAGACACTGCTGACCCTGAACCGTTCGAACGGCGGATATACCTATATCGCCGACGGGCAGATAATCCAGAAATGGTCGTCGCGCAAGGCTCCTTCCCGGGAGTACCTTGCGGAGATTTCCGACGACGACCCGGTGGAGGTGTTCGTGTCCACCAGCAATTCTTCGTCCCTGAAGTTCCAGGGTTTCATGCTGTATGTCTTTGCGGTGATGCTTCTGCTATAGGCCTATGTTCAGGATAATGGGCATAGTCAACCTGACGCCGGACTCGTTCTGGGCTCCGAGCAGGGCCACGGCCTCCGAGGCCGTTTCCCGCATGGCTGCGATGATTTCCCGGGGAGCTGACATCGTCGATCTCGGTGCCGTGTCTACGCGGCCGGGTGCGGCGGACGTGGATCTCGAGACCGAATGGGCGAGGCTAGAGCCGGTGCTGTCGGCCCTGGACGGAACGGTGCGTATATCGATAGACACCACGCGGGCCGAGGTCGTCCGCAGGGCATATTCCCTGGCAGGCGACTTCATCGTAAACGATATTTCCGCGGGAGAGGATGATCCGCAGATGCTTCCGCTTGTCGGCTCTCTCGGCTTGGAGTATGTCGCGATGCACAAGAGAGGGAATCCGCGTTCCATGGACGCGCTCTGCGACTATCCCGAAGGTGTAGTCGCCGCCGTACAGGACTATTTCGCCGCGTTTGCCGCAAGGGCGGAGCGCTGCGGGGTACGGAGGTGGATACTCGATCCGGGACTCGGCTTCTCGAAGACCGCAGCGCAGAACTGGGAGCTTCTTTCGCATCTCGGGGAGTTCGGCAGATTCGGCAGGCCGATACTCATAGGTGCTGCCGACAAGCGTTTCACTGCCGGAGATACCGAGAAGGCGCACAGGCTGGCCCTTGCGAACGGAGCCGGCATACTGCGCGTGCACGATGTCCCCGCGGCCGCCGCGCTCAGGGGCGCCTGAGGTCTGCGGAGTCGATGTCCGATTCGAAAAGCGGCGGTACCTTCCGGGAGGCTCCCGTGCGGTCGCAGGGTATCCTGCCGAACAGCCTTATGCATAGCACGGCCAGCAGCAGGGCGGCGGCGAACAGCAGCCAGTAGTAGTTTGCGGGAATCACATCCATCCAGGTATCCATGTCTTTCAGGGAGTCGATGTTGGAAAGCGCCAGCGACAGGGTGTTGTTGGCGAAATGCATCAGCATGGTAAGTTTCAGCGAGCCCGTCCGGTAGTATACATATCCCATAAGCGAGCCTATCAGGAAGGCCGGTACTGCCTGCCATGGGTTGAGGTGTATCAGAGCGAAGAACGCGGCGGATACGGCTATGGCCCAGACCGGCCTGACACCGTGCCCGAGAAGTCCGCGGAGCACCATGCCACGGCACAGCCATTCCTCGAAGACGGGAGCGAAGATGCTCACCGATATGAAGTTGAGCACGAAGTTGCTCTGGGTCATCGACTCCATGAGGTTCTTGAAGGTCTCGCTCGGCTCGGGAAGCAGGAGGGAGAACGCGTCCGAGCAGAACGCCACGCAGAATGTCGCGGCTACCGCGGCCGCCGCGCACAAGAACCCTCCCACGGGTGCAAAGTTGCCGTTGTCCAGCAGTATTCCGCCGCTGTTGTAGCTTTTCCGGCGGCTCTGCACGCTTGCATAGAGCATCGCCGGTATGAACATCACGGGATATGCCACCAGCATGGCCATAGACATTCCGGCTCCGGGAATGAGCGTGACTGCAAGGCTTGCAAGGTTGCCCAGCACTACCCCGAACAGCAGCATTCCGAGCAGGATGAACATGTCCGCCACCGACGGGACGAAGTAGGTGAAGATACCGAAGAAATCGTAGTTCTTAGCACGAGTCATACGGCAGCCTCCTGTTTTCCATAGAGTGGAGTAGGGTAGGTTCCGTCGGCCGCGAGTGCGGCGAACTTCGCGACGACGTCGGGCCTGTCTTCCTTGAAGGTCACCCCGAACCACCTCGACGGGGTGGGAATCACCTCGCAGCTGACCTCTCCCGACCTTATCATCACATCCACTGCATAGGGGATGTAGAACTCTTTCCGGGGATCGCTCGCACTGCTGTCGAGGAATGTGCGGAAGATGCCCTCGCTGCGCGGGAAATAGTCGGGGGTGAAGCACCACATGTTCATCGAGCAGAGGGCCTTGCCCTGAAGGGTGACTTTCTGCCCGGAGACTGAGTTGTCGCCGGTGACCTTCCCGTCGGCTCCCAGCGCTATGTTATGGTGCTCGACCACGTCTGTGAGGTGCATCTGCGCATCGTAGTGGCATATGCCCCTCGATACGCCCCCGGACTTGCTGAGCGTGTTGTCGAGCTCGAATCCCACTATGGCATACCGGCCCGAGCCTCCTTCATGCTCCATGCACCACTGTGCGGCGAGCGCGAACGACTCGCGTCCGTAGTAGTCGTCGCCGTTGATCACGACGAACGGGCCGTCTATGACATCCCTTGCCATGAGTACGGCGTGCGCCGTTCCCCAGGGTTTCTGCCTTCCGGGATCCGGGCTGTATCCTGCGGGAATCTTGTCGAGCTCCTGGGTTACGAACGCCAGTTCCAGGGGAGAGCCGTCGGGGCATCTCACTCCTCTGTACTTCTGCTCGGCCGCGGCCTTGAACTGCTCCAGGAAGTATTCCCTGACTATGTATACGACCTTCCCGAAGCCGCTGTGCACGGCATCGTATATCGAGTAGTCTATGATTGTCTCTCCGCCGGGGCCCAGGGGGTCCATCTGCTTGAGTCCGCCGTAACGGCTTCCCATTCCGGCGGCGAGGACTAAAAGTGTAGGTTTCATCTGCAAATGCGTATAAATAACAGGCAAAAGTATAAAAAATCGCTGATTTTCTCTAAATTAGCGGCTGAAACAATTCATCTTTAATTCTATGGCGAGATTCAAGGGCGATCTGTGGGACCGCAGCAAGGACGGAAACAGGCGCGAAGAGCGTTCGTTTGCGCGTTTCGCCATAATCGCCACGGCCGTGTTCGTGCTGTTTATGCTGGTCAAGAGGGACAGCGTGATAACCTGGCTGCGCGCCGGATTCACCCTGAGGCAGCAGAAGCACGAGATCGAGCGTCTGGTGGAGCAGAACGCCGAGATGCGGCAGACTATCAGGATGTACGCCTGTGACAGGGACAGCCTTGAGAAGTTCGCGCGCGAGACCTACGGCTTCGCCGAGCCGGGCGACGATGTCTACATGCTGGAGGAACGGTAGCTGAGCCTGAGAACCGAGGCCGTCCTGCCGTCCACCTTTACGCTTTCGTCTATCTTCCTGCACAGCAGGGCCGCCACATGGCTGCCCTCGAGTTCTATGACTTCGGCCTCCTGCTTCTCGTCGAGGTTGTACTTCAGTTCGGTGAGGATGTCGGAGAGTTTCTTGCGTCCCTTCATCCCGAGCGGTGTCATCCAGTCGCCGCTGCGCCACCTGCGTATCTTCAGGGGCAGGGGCAGCTTGCCGGCGTCGAGTATTATGACGCCGTCTTCCTGGACCAGACTGTCCAGTTCGTCGCGGGAGAGGGTCTCGCATACGAGCTGCCTGCCGCAGGCCTTCGACGCCCCGCGGAGCGTCAGCCTTCCTGCCGAGGCGATTACCGGCCCGAAGGTCTTTCCAGCATACTGCCGACCCTCCCTGAGGCAGGCGACGAGAGAGTTGAACTCCTCCCTCCGTATGCCGCTTCCCTCGAGCAGTCTCCACAGCAGGTATTCGCGGTGCCTGAGTCCGAGCAGCACGTCGAGCCTGATGTCGCCTGTGCCGGTCAGCAGGCCGTCCCTGACCGAGAGGAAGTAGTCTTCCGCTATGTCGTCGACCTGGGCGAAACGGCGCATGTCTTCGCGCAGGGTCTTTATGAAGGAAGGATTGATGCGCCTGAAGACGGGAAATACCTCGTTGCGTATAATGTTGCGCTTGACGTCGCACCCTGCGTTGCTGCTGTCTTCCCTCCAGCCGAGCCCGCGCTGCGACATCCAGTCCTGTATCTCCGCCCGTTCGATGCCGAGCAGCGGCCTTAGTATTCCGGGGCGGTCGCCCATGCCGCGTATGCCCTTTGTCCCAGTGCCGCGCAGCAGGTTCAGCATCAGTGTTTCGGCGTCGTCGTTGGCGTTGTGGGCCACGGCCACGGCCTCGTATCCGAATTCGTCGCAAAGCCGGGCAAACCACCCGTAGCGCAGCTCCCTCGCCGCCATTTCTATGCTTATGCCTTTCTGCGAGGCGTAGAGGGCGGTGTCGAAGCGGCGGACATGGCAGGTCATGCCGCGGTCGGCGCACCACTGCCTGACGAAAAGCTCGTCGCCGTCAGACTCCTCTCCACGGAGGGTGAAGTTGCAGTGCGCGACAGCAGCAAGGGCTCCGGGGAATAGATCCGAAGCCCTGTTTGCCATATACATGGAGTCTATGCCGCCGCTGACGGCGAGCAGTACTTTCTTCATTATTTCCTGTTGGCGATAGTGTAGGTGAAGTTGATCGTGAACGACTCCTTGAACTGTACTCTCTGGATGCCGTCGATCAGCACGATAGGGTCGTAGATGAGCCAGGTGTTTAGCGAGAGCTTGAGGTACTTGGCCACCTGCCAGCTGAACTTGTTGTCCCAGTTTACCCTGTTGTGGCGGAAAGGCTTGTCGAGATAGTCGGTGAAGAGGACGAGCTGGGTCTCGTAGGTGAACACGTCGTTGACAGACGTCTTGAAGTTCATCTTGATCTGGGCACCGAACTGGAACAGGGCGTCACGGTAGTTTGAGCCTACCGCAGGGTCGAGACCCACTTCGATGAGTTTCATTCCGTAGTTCTTCTTAAGTTCGTCGATAGTGCAGATCGTGAAGCCACCGGTGAGGGGGGCGATATTGACGTTGAACCAGTCGGTGGGCGTCCACTCCATACCGAGCGCTATGTTCGTGTATGCGGGGGAGAGGAAGCCTGACTTGAGGGTACCGCTCCATGTCTGGGTCGCTTCGTCGAGGGTGTAGGTGTCGTAACTGTTGGAGAACTGCGAGCGGAAGTCGAACGATGCGGTGTAGTTCCACTTGCTGGAGTTTGCAGTCTTGAATGCGAGACGGCTCTCGAGATAGATTACGTCGTTGCTCTTCTGCATCAGGTTCTTCTTGTCTGCAGACCAGAAGAAGCCGTACTGCAGCTGGAGACGGTTCTTCCAGCTCAGCAGGTCCTTGGCATAGTCGGCCTTGGCGTCGAGGCCTCCGTTGGCGGCCAGTGTGTTATATCCGCCGGCAGCCCAGTTCCACAGGCTGGTGTTGCTCATTCCAAGGTCGAACTGTGAAGATGAAGTCCAATACCTGGGCTGCTCCTCTTCCTGCTCGGCCTCGGGAATCCTGGACAGGGCCGCAGCAGCTTCCGCCGTGGCCTTCTGGACATCGTCCTGTGAATACGCAAGGGTGCAGGCGCATACGAGTCCTGCCAGTACACACATCGGTTTTTTCATCCGGAGTAGTTTTTCGGTCTAATTCTAATATGATATTGCAAATACTACTCTCCTTTCCGAGGGCTTGCCGGAATATATGTCCACGCCCTTCTCCTCGCAGACGCAACTGTCGATAGGGATGCAGCGTATCGTAGCCTTGGTGGCGTCCTTTATCGCCTGCTCGGTCTCGACCGTGCCGTCCCAGTGGCAGAGCAGGAACTTGCCTGTCTGGATCTTTGCCTTGAACTCCTCCCAGTCGTCGCACTTCTCTATGTTGGCATCCCTGAACCTGAGGGCCTTGTCGTAGATGTTCGCCTGGATGTCGTCGAGCAGGGAGCAGATGTGCTCCGCTATGCCTTCGAGAGGCATGGTCTCCTTCGTGAGTGTGTCCCTGCGCGCAACTTCGACGGTGCCTGCGGCAAGGTCCCTCTCTCCCACGGCGAGCCTTACGGGGACTCCCTTCAGTTCCCATTCCGCGAACTTGAAGCCGGGACGCAGCGTGTCGCGGTCATCGATCTTCACGCTGATTCCCTTCGAAGAGAGCTGCGCCTTGATCTCACCAAGCCTTGCGATTACGTCGGCATGCTCCTCGTCGCTGCGGTATATGGGCACCATTACGACCTGTATCGGGGCGAGCTTCGGGGGGAGTACCAGTCCGTTGTCGTCGCCGTGCGCCATTATCAGCGCACCCATGAGACGCGTGCTCACTCCCCATGAAGTGGCCCAGACATACTCGAGCTTGCCTTCCTTGTTGGTGAACTGCACGTCGAACGACTTTGCAAAGTTCTGGCCGAGGAAGTGGGAGGTGCCGGCCTGCAGTGCCTTCCCGTCCTGCATCATGGCCTCTATAGTGAGGGTGTCGAGGGCTCCTGCGAAGCGTTCGTTGGGGCTCTTGTGCCCTACGATTACGGGCAGAGCCATCACTTCCCGTGCGAACCTGGCATAGATCTGGACCATTTCGTAGGCCTTCTCCTGCGCTTCCTGCGCTGTGGCGTGCGCGGTATGTCCCTCCTGCCAGAGGAACTCGGCGGTGCGCAGGAAGAGCCTTGTGCGCATCTCCCAGCGGACGACGTTGCACCACTGGTTGCAGAGTACCGGCAGGTCTCTCCACGAGGTTATCCAGTTCTTGTAGGTGTTCCATATTATGGTCTCCGAGGTGGGGCGGACTATCAGCTCCTCCTCGAGCCTTGCGTCGGGGTCTACCACGACACCCTTTCCGTCGGGGTCGTTCATCAGGCGATGGTGCGTGACTACCGCGCATTCCTTGGCAAATCCGGCGACATGCTCGGCCTCGCGGCTGAAGAAGGACTTCGGGATGAACAGGGGGAAGTATGCGTTCTGCACTCCTGTCTCCTTGAACATGCCGTCAAGTATGCCCTGCATCTTTTCCCATATGGCATAGCCATAAGGCTTTATGACCATGCATCCGCGTACTGCCGACTGCTCCGCGAGGTCGGCTTTGAGCGCAAGGTCGTTATACCACTGTGAATAGTTGTCGGAGCGCCTGGTAACCGCTTTTGCCATATTTTCTTATTGAAAGTCTGCGTTTTTTTTCGAAATTTGCATCTAAGTTAAGAGTATCCCGTACTGCGGAATATCTGCGAGCGCAAAGATACAACTTTTATTTAGATAGGGAAAATGATTATGAAACGGAACACTACACTTTTATTGTCGGTGCCTGTGGCCTTGGCCCTGGCATCGTGTGGCATGACCGCGCAGTATTCATACCAGCAATATCAGGACGGCATATACAGTTACGGAGGTACATATGTCCCTCGGAAAGAGGTCACGATATACTCCGTCGAGGATTTCGAGGCGATGGCCGCGGCCCGCATAGCTGAAAAGCAGGGAGCGGCGCGGGACACCGTGTATGTTGTTCTCGAAGACGACCGCGACAGCGACATCTCCTTCAGCTTCGGCCTTGCCCCGTTCCTCCTGTGGGATTCATGGTACCTGCCGGATCCCTGGGAATACCGTATATGGTACAACCACTACCGCTGGTACGACCCCTGGTACGACCCATGGTATTACGGATATTCATGGGCGTTCGACCCCTGGTACCACCACTATTGGCATGATCCGTGGTATTATGGACACTGGTACGATCCCTGGTACCACGGGTATTGGCATCACGATCCATGGCATGTAGGTCCCCGTCCCCCGAAGCCGGGACTCTCGCCCGACGGCCGCCGCTATTTCGGCGAACGCCGCTTCACGCAGAGTCCGGGACGCAGGGAAAGGGTTCCCGGAACCGGTTCGAACAGGCGTAATCCCGGTTCTGTCACGCGGCCCGGTATAGGCGGAGGCGCATACGGATCCGCCGGCTCTACGGTTCTCAGGCCTTCCTCCGGCGGAAGTTCCATAGGTAGCGGAGCTGCTCCGTCACACAACTCGGGAGCGGCCGGCGGAAGTTCCGTCAGGACCAGGTATTCGAACAGGCAGAGCAGCCCCAGCATAAATATAGGTTCGGGCACGAGACCGTCACAGACCGGCGGCAGCAGTATAGGCTCGGGTGCCAGCCCCGCTCCGAACCGCGGCAGTTCGGTGCGCTCCGGCGGAACCTCCATCCGCAGGAACGACAGTTACCGTTCTTCAGGCTCCACTACTGTCAGGAGGAACCCTTCGACGCCTTCGTCCATTAGAAGCGGTTCGACTACCAGGAGCAGGTCGTCGTTCAGCAGTCCAGGCAGCTCTTCGAGACCTTCCAGCTCCTATTCGTCCGGATTTTCCAGCGGCAGCCGTTCAAGCGGCTCGTTCTCCGGGGGCAGCCGTCCTTCGGGAGGCGGTGCCCGGCGCAGATAGTCCGAAGTCATATCAATTTAAACCATCATTATGAGAATAAAGGGATACACAACGATATTTGCCTTGGTCTCGCTCTTTGCAGCGACAACCGCCGCCGATGCGCAGGGACTCGAGGATGCCGTGCGCTACTCGCAGAACGACTATTTCGGCACGGCGAGGTCTATGGCCCTGGGCAATGCGATGACCGCTCTCGGCGGCGACCTCGGTTCGATAGGAATCAATCCGGCCGGTTCGGCCGTGGCCTCATACGGGCAGCTCACGATAACTCCGGGGCTCAGCATTTCCAATGTCAGGACTTCGGCTCCGGGTGCGTCGTCGAGGAGCTCGCGCACCAAGGTGACCCTTCCGAACATGGGCCTTACCGTCAACTATTCCACCGGAAGGGAGAGGGGGCTCAAGGGCATAACGTTCGGAATCATAGCCAACCAGACTGCGCAGTACAACAGCTATGCTAACTCCAACTTCCTGAACAGCCAGACTTCCAAGGCCGCCGAAGCGGCGTTTGCCGCGGGAGGATATGCCGAGTCGGTGCTGGGCGACTATAACGCCTATGAGAACAGCGACGTTCCCTGGGATGTGCTGACCGCATATCAGGGCGGGCTCTTCGGCTCCTACAACGCTTACGGCAACCGCTATGTGGCCGTGACCGAGGCCCTTTCTCCCGGCGGGAGCTACCACTATGTGCCCGGCCCCCTGTCGCAGACCTCGATAGTGAGCAGGGAGGGAAGCAAGAACGACCTCATCTTCAACTTCGGCTTCAACATGTCCGACAACTTCTATTTCGGACTCAACATAGGGATGCCGTCGGCGAAGTACAGCTATACCGAGACTTTCTACGAGGCGGCGGTCAATCCCGAGCAGTTCCTCATGACCGTATATAACGAGGACAATATCCCCGAGGACGTGTATTTCTACAGCGCTTCGTACGGCTATAACCTCGTTACCGACGTGGACGGCCTGTACGCGAAGTTCGGATTCATCGTCCGCCCGCTGCCGGCACTGCGCCTGGGCGCCGCAATCCAGACTCCCGGAAGGCTCACCGTCTCTGAAATGTGGCAGTATACCGCCGGCTCGTCGTTCTCCGACGGCGATTTCAGCGCATCTTCGCCCACGGGCGAGTACTCTTACGGACTGCGTACCCCCTATGTGCTCGACCTCGGCGTCGCGGTGGTCCTGGGACAGTTCGGACTGCTGTCCGTTGACTACGGCTTCTCCGACTTCGGCGTGATGAGGTTCTTCGACATACATCCCGATTCTTTCGAAGACCCCTTCTACGACCTCAACGAGACGAACAGGCTCTTCGCCGGAGTCTCGCATAACCTCAGGGCAGGACTCGAGGCGAGGCTTACCCGCCATTTCTCGGCGAGGGCGGGACTGTCCTTCCTCAGGCGTTCGGAGCGCTGCTGGACCAACAGCCAGGGCAATATGGTCTATGCCGACCAGTTCATAAACGACTTCTACGACTATTACGAGAACCACCTGGTGGAGCTCGTGTCGCGCAGCAATGTCAATTCCGACACCTTCTCCTATTCTTTCGGCCTCGGATATTCGTCCGACAGGTCGTTCTTCGCCGACTTTGCGGTGAGGTTCACCAACTACCCCGACAGCTGGTTCTCCCCTTATTACGATTATGACAACTTCGATGCGGCAGGGAATACCGTGAACGCCGCATCGCCCGTATTGACCAACTACAGGAAGGCCGTGAACATGGCGCTGACCCTGGGCTGGCGCTTCTAATACCTTAGTTATATCTTATGAAACTTACTGCAAGACAGCTGGCCGAGATCCTGAACGGAACTGTGGAGGGAGACCCTCAGGCTACAGTCACATCGTTTGCCAAGATCGAACACGGAAAGCCCGGCCAGCTCTGTTTCTATGCCAATCCGAAATACGAGCACTATGTGTATTCCAGCAAGGCTTCGGTGCTGCTGGTGAATTCGGATTTCGTGCCCTCCGCACCGGTCACCCCCGCGCTCGTGAGGGTGGAGAACGCCTACAGCGCGCTGGCCGAGCTGCTTAAATATGTCTCGGAGCAGAAGAAGTCCTACCGCAGGCACCGCGGGCGCTGCCGTGTGGCGTGGAGCGCCAGGATAGGAAAGCGCGTGCACATAGGCGATTTTGTCACGATAGGCAAGCGGGTGGAGATAGGCGAATGCACGAAGATCTACGACAATGTCACGATAGGCGAGGGAACCAGGATCGGCTCATACTGCATCATATATCCCGGGGTGCACATCTTCCCCGGAATGGTGATAGGCGACAGGGTCATCCTGCATGCCGGATGCATCATAGGCGACGACGGGTTCGGGAACGCCCCGCAGCCCGACGGCTCGTGGAAGAAGATAGAGCATGTCGGAAACGTGATAATAGGCAACGATGTCGAGATAGGCTCGAACACGACCATAGACAAGGCTCCCATGGAGTCGACGATAATAGAGGACGGCGTAAGGATAGACAACCTCTGCCAGATCGCACACAATGTCGTGGTGGGCAGGAATACCGCCATTGCCGCGCAGTCGGGAATCGCAGGTTCTTCCAAGATAGGCAGCAACTGCATCCTGGCGGGCCAGGTGGGCGTGGCGGGCCATATAAGCATTGCCGACCATACGACCCTGGCGGCGCAGTCGGGCGTGATAGGCAATATACGCAAGAGCGGCCAGACTCTCTTCGGAAGCCCCGCGATCCTCCACAGGACTTTCCTGAAATCGTATGCCAAGTTCAAGCAGGCTGGAGAGGAATGAAATTTTTTACTATCTTTGCACGCTTATGAAGCAACAGACACTTAAAAGAGAATACAAGTTCGAGGGAAGAGGCCTGCACACGGGCAGATATGCGCATCTTGTCCTCTGTCCGGCTCCCGAGAACTTCGGCCTGCGCTTCCTGCGTACAGACCTCGGCCTGGAGATACCGGCCGTAGCCACGAATGTCACGAGAACCGACCGCAGCACCACACTGTCGCTCGGGGAGGAGTCGGTCATCACCGTAGAGCATCTCCTTTCCGCCCTTACGGGACTCGGAGTGGACAACGCCCTGATAAAGCTCGACAATACGGAAGTCCCTATCCTCGACGGCAGCGCCGAGACTTATGTGAGGGCGATAGCGCCTGATGGCCTGCATATACAGGATGCCCCGCGCAGGTACGTCGAACTGAAGGAGGAGGTCGAGGTCCGCGACGAGCAGACGGGTTCCTGGGTAAGGCTGACTCCGTCAGAGAGCTTCTGCGTCGAAGTCACCGTCGACTTCAATTCCAGAGTCCTCGGCGTGCAGCACGCATCGTGGTGCGAGAACAGCGACTATGTCGGACAGGTCGCGCCCTGCCGTACATTCTGCTTCTTCCACGAACTCGAGGCCCTCGCGCAGAGGGGGCTGGTGAAAGGCGGTGACGTGGACAACGCGATAGTGATAGTGGAGAATCCCGTGAGCGACGAACAGATACGCAACATGTGCGCCCTGTTCGGCCAGCCTGCGCTGTCGGTTACCGACAAGGGTTATCTGAGCAACATCAGGCTGCATTTCCCCAACGAATGCGGAAGACATAAGCTACTTGACCTCATAGGCGACCTGAGGCTTGTGGGAGGCTTCCCCAAACTTGCCGTAACGGCATTCAAGCCCGGTCATAGAATCAATACGGAAGCGGCCAAGGCCGTCCTTTCAAAACTGTAAGATTATGGCAAATATTCATCCTTTGGCAACGGTAAGCCCCAAGGCCATACTCGGAGCCAACGTAGAGGTGGGCCCCTATGCCTACATTGACGAGAATGTCGAAATCGGAGACAACTGCAAGATCTATCCCCATGCCACGATACTCCCGTATGTGAAGATCGGAAACAACTGCTCGGTCTTCCCCGGCGCCGTGGTGGGAGCAATCCCCCAGGACCTCAAGTTCAAGGGAGAGGTGACCTATGTGGAGATCGGCGACAATGTGACGATACGCGAGTGCGCCACTATCAACCGCGGTACCGCCGCGAGCGGCAAGGGCGTGACCAGGGTCGGCAACGATACGCTTATAATGTCCTATGTGCATGTCGCCCATGACTGCCGTGTCGGAAACCACTGCATACTCGTCAGCTATGTAGGAATAGCAGGCGAGACCGATGTAGACGACTGGGCCATTATCGGCGGAAACACTTCCGTGCACCAGTTCTCGCATATCGGAGCCCATGCAATGGTCGGCGGCTGCTCTGCCGTGAACAAGGACATCCCGCCCTATTCTATCTGCGGCCGTACCCCTATCTGCTATGCGGGTATCAATATCGTCGGACTCCGCAGGCGCGGCTTCAGCTCCGATGTGATAAGGACGATAAAGGATATATACGATACTATCTATTTCCAGGGCTACAACATCTCCGACGGATGCGCCAAGGTCGAGGCCGGCTTCCCCCAGTCTGTCGAGAGGGACACAATACTGGAGTTCATCAAGAATTCCAAGCGCGGGGTGGTCCGTGGCAACGACGCCTTCTCCAAGGGAGAGATCGAGTAGGAGAGTGACGCTCCAGATAGCATATTTTCCACCCATAGAATACTTTGCCGTCCTGGCAAGGTATTCTTCCGTTTATATCGAGGCCTGCGAGAACTATCAGAAGCAGTCGTACCGTAACCGTTTCCGTTTCTGCGCCGAGAACGGGATGCAGAGCCTGAACTTCCCGGTCAGGCATGAGGGAGGTTCGGTGAACGTGCCTGTGAAGGAAGTGGAAGTGGACTATTCCACCCCGTGGGTCGAGAAGACGCTGCGCTGCCTCGACACGGCCTACTTCTCGTCGGCGTACTATGAATACTACAGGGATGAACTGCGCGGCATAATGCTTTCACGGCCCAGGACCCTGTGGGAGCTCGACATGGAGATAATCCGTTTCCTGATACGCAAGACGGGGCTCGCGACACGGCTCGTGGAGACGGACTCCTACCGCGGGGATGCGCTGGACATACATCCCAAGTGTCCCAACACCATACTCCGCGACTACGGGCTGGAAAGGGAGTACTATCAGGTGTTCGCGCAGCGCAACGGCTTCGTCCCCGGCCTGTCCGTGGCGGATCTGCTCTTCAACGAGGGGCCGGCGTCGCTGGACTACCTGAGATGATGCCCGGGCGGTTCCCGAGATACGGCTCGGGGAGATCTGAAAAATTGGTATTTTCCAAATTAATTGCTATCTTTGCAGGCGTGTTGGAGATGGAAGGCCGGGCGGTCTTCCATTTTGTTTAGTGTAAATCTCTGGTACTTATGGACAGAACCTTGTTTCAGGGAGTGGTCGAGACTGCCTCGCGGGAAAGAGGTTGCAAGGTGCTCGACATCGACTTCAACGACGACGACAACATCTTCGAGGTCGTGCTCGGAAAGGACGGCGGTAGCGTCGACCTTGCCGACTGCGAGTTCGTGCACAGGGCGGTGCTCGCCGCCTTCGACAGGAATGTGGAGGACTATTCCCTTACGGTAGGCTCTCAGGGTATGGACGCGGCGGAGGCCGACGCCATGCTCAGGGACATGGACTGAAAATGAAAATATACAGATATGGAAAAAGAAAAAGTAATCACCCTGATCGATGCGTTCAAGGACTTCAAGGAAGAGAAGAACATTGACCGCCCCGTGATGATGCAGGTGCTCAAGGACGTGTTCCTGACCCAGATAGCGAAGACCTACGGTTCTTCGGACAATTTCGACGTGATCGTGAACGTCGACAAGGGTACCTGTGAGATCTACCAGAACTTCGACGTCGTCGAGGAGGTCGAGAACCCCAACTCCCAGATTACCCTCAAGGGTATCGAGGATGACGGCGGCGACGCCGCCGACTACGAGATAGGCGACCAGTACTCCAAGCAGCTGCCCCTTGCCGCTTTCGGCCGCAGAGGCATACTCAACATCCGCCAGAACCTCCAGGGCCGCATCATGGATATCGAGAAGGCCAATGTCTTCAAGAAATATTCCGCCAAGGTCGGCGAACTCTTCTACGGAGAGGTATATCAGAACTGGTCCAGGGAGGTGCTTATCCTCGACGAGGACGGAAACGAGCTCCATATCCCCAAGAGCGAGCAGATTCCCGGCGAGCGCTTCAAGAAGAGTGATTCCGTCAGGGCGATAATCAAGAGCGTGGAGATGCGTAACAACACCACTCCGTACATTACGCTCAGCCGTGTGACGGACGAGTTTCTCGAGAGGCTTTTCGAACAGGAGGTGCCAGAGATCGCGGACGGACTGATCACCGTCAAGAAGGTCGTGCGCGTCCCCGGAGAGAGGGCGAAGGTCGCCGTGGAGTCCTATGACGACCGTATCGACCCTATCGGCGCCTGCATCGGTGTCAAGGGCGGCCGTATAATGGGAATCGTGCGCGAGCTGCGCAACGAGAACATAGACGTCATCCAGTGGTCTTCCAATCCCAAGCTGCTGATACAGCGTGCCCTCAATCCCGGAATAGTCTCCTATATCGAAATGGGCGAAAACCCCGAGGACAAGGTCAAGGTGTTCATGCAGCCGGACCAGGTGAGCAAGGGAATCGGACGCCGCGGAGTCAACATCGAACTTGCCGGCAAACTCGTCGGCCGCGAGATAGAGGTATACAGGGAACTTCCCAAGGGCGAGGACAGCGATGAGGAGGACGTACTGCTCAGCGAATTCTCCGATGTAATCGACCAGTGGATAATCGACCGCCTGGAGGCCATAGGATGCGACACCGCCAAGTCCGTGCTCGCCCAGTCCCAGGAGGACATCGCCAAGAGGGCCGACCTCGAAGACGAGACCGTCGCCGAGGTATTCAAGATTTTGAAAGCTGAATTCGAGGATTAATTGAACGGAATGGCAGATATAAGATTAAATAAGATCATAAGACAATTCAACATAGGGCTCGACGACCTTGTGAACTTCCTCAAGGGACAGGGCGTCGAGGTCGATGCCAACCCCAACGCGAAGGTGTCGGACGAGTATCTTCCCGCTATCGAGAAGCAGTTCGGAAAGGATCTCGAACTCAAGCAGGCTGCCGACAAGGTCGACATCAAGATCACCGAGATTATCGAGAAGGGCCGCAAGAAGCCCAGGGAGGAAGAGGAAGAAGACGATGAGCCCGAGCACGAGACCATAATCAAGAGCAATACCTTCTTCAACTACAGGAAGGAAGCGGCGCCCGTCGAGACGGAAGCCGCAGCCGATGCCGTGCCCGAAAAGCCTTCTTCCGTGAAAGAGGATGCCGCTCCGCTTGCCGCAGAAAGCTCCTCCGAGCCTGAAGATGCGCCGGGCCAGGAAGCTGCGCCTTCTGCGGGCGAACCCGGGGAGATGCAGTCTCCGGTTGCGACGGATGAGGAGGACGAGGCTCCGGCCGCCGAGGAAGCCGATGATGGTGCGGTAGACGGCTCCGTTCCGGAAGATGCTTCCAAGCCTGAGGCCGAAGCCGCTCCCGAGGCATCTTCCGAGCCTGCCGCAGCCGTCGGGCAGACTCCCGCCGACCCCTCTGCTCCCGCGCTCAAGGTCGTGGGCAAGATAGACCTCAGCCAGTTCGACCGCAAGCCTTCGAAGAAGCGCGAGCGCATAAACAAGGGAACCCAGAAGGTTGATGTCGCCAAGGCCGGAGCGAATATGGAGAAGTCTTCGAAGAAGGACCGCCGTGGCGGGGCACAGCCCCAGCCCCAGCCGGGACAGGGCAAGCGTAAGCGCGACCGCGACCGTTTCAAGCCTGCCATGACGGAGGCCCAGCAGGAGGAGCTCCAGAAGGAAATCCAGAAGCAGGTCAAGGAGACCTATGCCAAGATGAACGAGGGCAAGAAGAACAGCTTCGGTGCGAAGTACCGCAAGGAGAAGCGCGAGGCTTCGGCCCAGCGTACCCAGGAGGAACTCGCGGAGGCGGCTGCCGAGAAGAAGATACTCAAGGTTACCGAGTTCGTGACCGTCAACGACCTTGCGACCCTCATGGACAACATGCCGGTGGTCAAGGTCATCGGTGCCTGCATGAGCCTCGGTCTCATGGTGTCCATAAACCAGAGGCTCGATGCCGAGACGCTCGTGCTCGTGGCGGAGGAGTTCGGCTACAAGGTCGAGTTCGTCACCGCGGACATCTCCGAGAAGATAAGCAGCGCCGAGCAGGTGGACAGGCCGGAAGACCTTCTGCCGAGACCTCCGGTAATTACCGTCATGGGCCATGTCGACCACGGAAAGACCTCGCTGCTCGACTACATACGCAAGTCCAACGTGATTGCCGGCGAGGCGGGAGGCATAACCCAGCACATCGGTGCCTATAACGTGGAGCTGCCCGACGGCCGCCGCATCACCTTCCTCGACACTCCGGGACACGAGGCCTTCACTGCCATGCGTGCCCGAGGCGCACAGCTCACCGACCTTGCGATAATAATCATCGCCGCCGATGACGCCGTGATGCCCCAGACCATAGAGGCTATCAACCACGCTCAGGCTGCGAACGTGCCCATGGTGTTCGCGATTAACAAGATAGACAAGCCGGGAGCAGATCCCGACAAGATACGCCGCCAGCTGTCCGAGATGAATATTCTCGTGGAAGACTGGGGAGGCAAGTACCAGTGCCAGGAGATTTCCGCGAAGAAGGGACTGAATGTCGACAAGCTGCTCGACAAGGTGCTGCTCGAGACGGACATCCTGGAGCTCAAGGCAAATCCGAACAAGCCTGCGATAGGTGCGGTCATAGAGTCGTCTCTCGACAAGGGCCGCGGCTATCTCGCCACGGTGCTCGTGCAGGAGGGTACTCTCAAGCTCGGCGACGTGATGCTGTGCGGAAGCTGCTACGGCAAGGTGAAGTCGATGTTCAACGAGCGCGGCCAGAAAGTTACCGAGGCCGGCCCTTCGACGCCCGTGTCCGTACTCGGACTCAACGGAGCCCCTCCCGCAGGCGAGAAGTTCAACGTGCTCGCCGACGAGAAGGAGGCCAAGAGCATCGCCAATAAACGCGAGCAGCTGCTGCGCATCCAGGGCATCAAGACCCAGAAGCACATGACACTCGAGGAGATAGGCCGCCGTATCGCTATCGGCAACTTCAAGGAGCTCAACATCATCGTCAAGGGTGACGTGGACGGTTCGGTCGAGGCCCTCTCCGACTCGCTCATCAAGCTCTCCACCGAGGAGGTCAAGGTGAACGTGATACACAAGGCCGTGGGAGGAATCTCCGAGTCCGACGTGCTGCTCGCCGAGGCTTCCGACGCCGTGATCGTCGGTTTCCAGGTGCGCCCTACCGTAGAAGCCCGCAAGGCTGCCGACAGGGAGGGCATAGAGATACGTCTCTACTCCGTCATCTATGACTGTATCAACGATGTCAAGGACGGTATAGAGGGTATGCTGGAGCCTGAGAAGAAGGAGGAGGTGCTCGGAATCGCCGAGGTCAAGCAGACCTTCCACATCAGCAAGGTGGGCACTATCGCCGGCTGCCTCGTGCGCGACGGAAAGATAGTACAGAAGTCCAAGGTGCGCCTTATACGCGACGGCATAGTGATCTATACCGGAGAGCTCGGCTCCCTGCAGATAGGCAAGGACGCCGTCAAGGAAGTCACCTCAGGCAAGGAGTGCGGTATGGCGATAGCCGGCTATAACGACATCAAGGACGGCGACGCCATAGAAGCCTTCCAGATCGTCGAGGTCAAGCGCACGCTGTAGCCGTAACTATATAAAAGTGACAGGCTCTTCCCGTGGTCGTTGACAGGAATACGGGACAGAGCCTGCCACTGTTGTTTCAGGCCTCCTATCTTCCGGCTACCGGCCTGTCGGGCGGAAGCTCGTAATAGGTAGGTGTAGCCACGGCAGCGGGAAGATGTCCTGCGGGCCTTCCGAATACCGTGAAGTCGATGATGCCCAGGGGCGTCCCCTCGGGCCAGTCCGTTACGGTGAGTTTCACGAAGCGGCAGACGGTGGGCTCGAAGTCGTCGTATACCGTGTCCTTGGGTATCCGGTTACGGGTCATGTCGACTACGGTAGTCCAGTCCTTGCCGTCTGAGGATACCTCGAGCCTGTATCTGTATACGGGGAGGGTGGCACCTGCCGATCTCCAGCCGCGGCTTTCTCCGTTGCCGAAAAGTATGCGCATGCCGTCGACTTCGAACAGCTGCACTACGTCGAAGCGGGTTGCCGGCGAGAGCTCTATCATCAGGTAGGGCTGCCTGTCGTCCGTCTCGGGAAGCCACAGGGTTCCGCTATAGTCGTCCACGGCATATGCGGCCGGGAATCCTCTCTGCTCGGACGAAGCCTCGGAAAGGGCGTTCATCGCATTCATCTTGTTGATTGTGACGGGTATGGACTTCAGGGCCTCTTTTGCCAGAGGAGCCTTCTGGGGCGTGTCGGTGACGGTGACATACATCAGTCCGTCATCGTCGAAACGCACCTTGTCCATGCCTATGCGGCGTCCGCCGGGAGGATTCGAGAGTACGGTCGTGTAGAACTGGTACAGCTCTCCGTCGGGGCCCTTGACGATCGAGCCGTGTGCCGTGCCCGTAACGAGTCCCTCGGTCTTGAGCAGCAGGGGATTGTTGGGGGCGTATGAATAGGGGCCGAGAGGCGAGGTGGCCGTGTAATAACCTTCGGCATAGCTCTTCCACTGGGTTCCCGAAGCCGAATACTCGAGATAGTAGATGCCGTTCCTCTTTATTACCCAGGGGCCTTCTATCCATGCCACTCCCGGGTATTCGTTGGCCTCTCCGTACCTTTCCCATGCGTGCATGGGGTTGAATCCGAACAGATGTACGGGCTTGTGCATGAAGCGCGTGAGGTTGTCCGGATCGAGCCGTACGCCGTAGATGCCGCTGATGCCCCTGCCGGGCCAGAACAGATAGGGTGTGTTGTCGTCGTCGACGAATATCTGGGTGTCGAAACCACCGTTCCAGCCGTCCTCCAGCTCATAGGTGTTGGTGAAGGGGCCGAGGCTCTCGAAGGGCCCGAGGGGGCTGTCGGATACATACAGGGTGTCGGTGTTTCCCGAAAGATAGTATCTCCCGTTGTATTTCGCGATGTCGGGGGCTACAGGCACTCCCTTGACGGCGTGGAACTCCCAGTCAACGAGATTTTCGGAGACCCATGCGCCTCCGCCGGTGCAGTACATGTAGTATTTCCCGCCGTCTTCGAGGACTGTCACGTCACCCGAGGCGTTGCCGCCGTGTCCTATGGGCATCGGAAGGGGGTTGCAGTAGCGCTGGCTCTGCGCCGACAGCGCGGCACAGATGAGCAGGGCCGCCGCTGAGCAGATAAGTGTTCTGTGGTTCATGATTTCCGGTATTTATCAGTTAATGTCCGTGTATGTGCAAATATACTAATTATCACCAACCCTCATGCTGCTCGAGGTTGGGATTGGCTGCAACCTGGTCGTAGGGGAACGGTAGGTACAGGTACTTGTCGTCCCAGCCCTTTCCGTTTCCGGGCGTGCTTACTATGTTCCATTCTGTAGTGCCCTCCTTGTATCCGTAGAAGGTGTACCAGGTCTTGCCCTTGTCTTTCAGGGCCTCTGACGCCTCGCCCCAGCGGACGAGGTCGAAATACCTTTCCTGCTCGGCGAACAGTTCCGCGCGGCGTTCATCCTTGATGATCTGGTAGGTCAGTGCGCTTTCTTCGGGAATCCGGGCGCGTCTGCGGACTTCGTTGAGCGCCGCAAGTCCGGAACCGTCGGCATCGTTGTTCGCGAGGAACTGCGCTTCGGCATACAGCAGGAGGACTTCCGCATATCTCATGTAGGCTACGTTGGACTCGGAATACTTCCACCAGCCCGGCATGTCTATGATGTCGTCCCTGTAGAGCAGTGTCTTGGCGTTGAAATATCCCTCGCAGTGGGGAATGCCTGCCGCGAATACGCCCGGGCCTGAACTGAGGGTGTAGTCCATGGCCATAAGCTGGTCGTAGGTCCAGATGCTGGCCTTGAAGCGGGGCTTGTCTATGCCTCCCTCGTGGGCCTCGAGGAAGCGTCCGAACTCTCCCGTAGGCACGCAGAATCCCCAGCCCATGGGATAGATCTGGTCGGGAAGGTTGAGGTGCTCGGGACGGGGCGTCCTCCAGATATGCCTGTTGTCGGTCTGGTATGAAGGATATCCGTCGTCCGGTGTGGCGTTATGTTCGAAGATGTACTCCTCGCAGAAGTCCGCTGCAGGGCGTCCAAGCATCGAGGGATCGTCTATGAGGCCGTACAGACCGGAGTTTATGACCTCCTTGAGCGGTTCTATCGCCCTTGCTACCATCTCGTTGTCGTTTGTCCTGGTGCCATACCAGACGGCAACCTTTCCGTAATATGCAAGGGCGGCATGCCTGGAAGCCCTGGCGCCGAACTCCTGCTGGGCACCCTTGGCGCTAATGGCGGGAAGTTTCTTTGCCGCGTCGTCCAGATTGGCGAGTATCCACTCGATCATCTCGTCAGTATCGCCGTTGGGCGCATATCTGTCTTCGGCAGTGTACAGGTGGTCGGCAAAGGGAGGATCCCACCACCAGCGTATAGCCTGGAACAGGCAGATGCTTCTCATGAAATTTGCCTCCGCCTTGACCCTGTTTACCGTCTCGTCTGTGGTCTCGGGTATCTTGTCGATGATGAGGTTGCAGTAGTAGATTACCTGGTAGAGTCCGGTATATACGTTCTTGAAAGCCCAGTCGCTCGACGTACAGATGAGATTGTTCGCCATCTGGTAGTCGTTCGAGTTGTCCGTGAAGGTGTTGCCTCCGGCATACAGGTCGTCGGAGAGGATGTCTATGAATATCGTGGCCTGCGCTCCCTGCGGGCCGCTGAGATACATGCTGTATACTCTTGCAATCAGGCTCTCTGCTTCGGCCGGGCCGGCTGTGGCATAGTATTCCTCCATGTCGAGCACGCCTTTCTGGGGTATGTCCAGCTGTCCCTGGCAGGAGACGAGAAGGCCGGCAGACAATATGGCGCCTATGAATATGTTACGCTTTTTCATGATTGATTGTGTTTTAGAATGATACATTGACACCGAAGACAAGTTTCCTCGGAATGGGGTAGGAACCGTAGTCGATTCCAAGACCTGCCGCGCTTGTTCCGGCATGGCTCGTCTCGGGGTCGAGACCGGGGTATTTGGTAAAGGTGAACCAGTCGTCGAGTGACACATAGGCGCGGAGCGAACTTATCTTGATCTTGCTGAGCAGCCTTTCCGGTATCGTGTAGCCGAGCTGGATCTGCTTGATCTTGAAGAACGACGCGTCGAAAATCCTTGCGGTTGATGCCATGAGGTATGTGTCGCTGTAGTCAGGCTTGGGATATTTGTACCCTGTCGACTGAGGGTTCTGCCATGCGTCGTAGTAGAATTCGCGCAGAGTGTTCTGCTGTGCGAAGTCGCCTCGGTTGAGCGAGTAGAGGAGTTCCGCTCCCTGCGAGCCTGCGCCGTATACGATGAGGTCGAAGTTCTTGTAGTTCATGGTAAGCGTCAGACCGTAGGTGAAATCAGGGATGCCGCTTCCGGCGTAGTCGCGGTCGTCGTCGTTTATTACGCCGTCAGGCTTGGTGTCGCGGTATATGGGAGCTCCGGTCTCCTGGTCGATGCCGTCGATGATGAAGGCTCTGAGGTACCAGAGGGGATAGCCCTGCTCGAAATAGGTCATGTAGTAGGATGTCCATATCCTCTCTCCCTGGACTCTGTCTGCCGAGGTGCCTTCGAGTACTTTGTTGTGCACGGTCGCGAGGTTTCCGCTCACGCTGTAGCCGAAATCGCCGATGTTGTCCTTCCATGATAACTCTATCTCCGTTCCGTGGTTGTTCACCTTTCCGGCGTTGATATACATCCTGGTGGAGCCGGTATTTGCAGGTGCCGTGGTACTTGTGATGAGGTCATGGGTATTCTTGTTGTACCAGTCCAGCGAGAATGCCAGCCTTTCATTGAAGAACCTCATGTCCACACCGAGGTCTATCTGGTGGGATGTCTCCCATTTGATGTCGGGGTTCGGAAGCACGCCTGAGGGAGCGACTCCGGCAACCATGACATTGTCTCCGAAATCGTAGCCGTACTCCATGCTGGACCTGAGTATATCCATATATTGGTAGCTGCCCATCGCGTTTACATTTCCGTTGATACCCCATGACGCCCTGAACTTCATGAAGGACATGCCGATAGTTGACTTGAAGTCCTGCATGAACTGTTCGTTGCTTATCGTCCAGCCGGCAGAGACGGAAGGGAAATATCCCCAGCGGTTCGAGGCGTCGAGCTTGGATGTGTCGTATGCGTCGGCCCTGAAGTTCGCCTGGAAGAAGTAGCGGTCGTCGTATGAATAGCCGATACGTCCGAAATAGGACATGTTGGCGCTTGTGGACGGTACTCCGCCGAGTCCCATGCTCGTCGAGTTCTCGGTATATTCCAGATATCTGAAGTTGGGATCGTCATCGGCGAGGAGGTTCGCGGTTCCATATACGTAGTCGCTCATGCTCTTCTGGAAGGACATGCCGACCATGGCCGAAATGCTGTGCTTCTTGATTGTCGTATTGTAGTTGGCGAAATTCTCCCACTGGTAGAACAGGCTGTTCTGCGACCTGCCGTTGATGCTCATGTTCTGGTTGGCCACGGAATTGATGTAGAGTTCGTAGTTGTAGGTGTGCGTATTCCTGAAGCCGGCGGAATATCCGAAGCGCGAGGTTATCGTGAGACCCTTGATAGGGGTGAAGTTGGCGTAGGTCGTTCCCATGAGATAGAAACTGTCGGAAGAAGAATCCGTCCTGTCTCTCATTATGGCAGGATGCCAGATGAGGCTGTTGCCGCTGAATATGGATGTGCCGTAGATGTTCCCGTTCGCGTCGGTAGGTAGCTGGTGTCCCTGGTCGAGCCACAGGCGCACCCTGTCGGGAAGGGTCTCGTCGGTGTATGTCCAGGGAGTTATGGGGTCGTATGTCAGGATGGCTCCCAGCAGGCTGGTGTTGGCTCCGCTGCTTTCCGATACCGAACTCGACTTCGTGCGGCTTAGAGAGTTGTTCGTCCCGATGGTGAGCCAGTTGTTGATCTTGTATTCGGCGTTGATCTGTCCGGTAAGCCTGTTGAACACGTCCTTGTCGCCGGCGATGATACCGTTGTTGTCGGTATATGACAGCGATACATACAGGTTGCCTCTGTCGTTGCCCGCCGAAGCGCCCACGGTATGACGGCGTATATAGCCTTTCTCGAACATCAATCCGGGCCAGTAGGTGTCTGTGACGCCGTCATAGTCGAACTCGCTCATGTCCTGGTTCGCTCCCGAAAGCAGCATATAGTCCATCCATTCCCGTGCATTCATAAGGTCGGGCATCTTCGCTACTGACTGTATTGAATTCTGGAAGTTGTAGAACACCCTTCCCTGTGAGTTCGAACCGGACTTGGTGGTTATGAGTATTACGCCGTTTCCGGCCTCTATTCCGTATATCGCAGCCGACGCGGCATCCTTGAGCACTTCTATGGAAGCGATGCTCTCGGGGTCGAGATAGTTGATGTCGCTGACTTTCAAGCCGTCTACGATCATCAGAGGAGTCGTCTTGGAGTTGGACGAGTAGCCTCTGATCTGTATGGACGATGTTGCGCCGGGGGCTCCCGAAGGATTTACTATCTGTACGCCGGCAGCCTTTCCCTGAAGGGCCTGGGCCACCGAGATTGCCGACCTGTTCGCGATGTCGGAGTCTTTCACAGAGGCTATCGCTCCTGTGACATCGCTCTTTCTCTGGACACCATAGCCGATTACGACCGTTTCTTCGAGGAACTCCGAATCCTCTTCCATCACGACATCTACCTTCGCCCTTCCGGCGATGTCTACCGTGACTGTCTTGTAGCCGATGCAGGAGAAGGTGAGTGAGGCATCGGGAGGCACGGAGATAGAGTAGTTTCCGTCAAGGTCTGTGGTGGTTCCGACGGTACTGTCGCTGCTCAGCATGACGCCTGCCCCGATTACCGGAAGCCCTTGCGTGTCCGAGACCGTCCCGCTTACCGCAGCGGTGCCCTGGGCGAATCCTGTCGGGACCGACAGGAACACAGACGCGGCAAAGGAATAGAAAAGCTTGGTCAACTTTTTCATCTTTGAACGTTTTTAGTGGTTATTAATCGTTTACAAAGTTTCTCGTTCGTGCCTAAAACGGGTGGATAATTCGCCGGGGGGGATTTTTGGCATCGGAGGTGGACAATGTGCCTTATATTGTTGCCGTGCGCAAGGGAAGCCCGGATACCACGGACTGTCCACGATACCGTCATATGTGAAAAGTATGGCTTCCCTTGTGCACGGCGGAAAAAAAAGACAGGCACCGGATATCTACCGATGCCTGTCTTGGGGGTTGAGACTTCCCTTGGAATTAGAAGATTTCTATGGCTCCGCTCCAGTCGAATCTGAAATGCCTGGGCTCCTGCTGCTGGTCTGTGAAGTCGAAGCTGACATTCCAGGTGCCGTCGTCGTTCTTTGTCAGGGTCATGGTTCCGCCGGCTGCGGCCGCGCCGCAGGTGACTTCACCGTGCTCCTCATGCCTGAACATGGTCGGCCAATAGGAGGGGTTATTGTAGTTGTCCTTTACTGGAGGTTCGAAAGTACCGGGCTCGACAGTGCCGGCCTGACCCTTGGTCTCGGATGTCGCCACCGTGTAGGTTCCCTCCTTGGGCTCGTCGGTATATTCGAGAGGACATACTATCTTGAGCGACAGCTGGTCGCCGTGGTATGAGTAGTTCTCGTCGTACTGGTAGAAGTTGAAGGTCCATGTGACGGCGTCGTCATAGTCCCAGCTGCTGGACATTCCGTTGACGTTGACCATCGTGGCCGTCTCGAGGGGGAACTCGCAGCTGTAGTCTTCTGTCAGGTAGTAGGGAGTGAAAGGGTTGGTGCCGGGAGCTCCGATTACGTCTAGTGCTCCCTTGTAATAGGCGTGGATATTCACGCCCTCCCTGGTTACGAAATTGCATTCCACGATATAGTCGCCTCCGTCCTCGGAGATGGTCACCTCGCCCTCGGTCACGAGCCCTACCATCTGCTGGGTGTTGTCGACATAGAAATATCTGATGTTCGTCCCGGAGGGGAAGGGCGAGTTCATGAAGCTCGCGCAATAACCCGAGGCAAAGGCGTCCTCAATCATGGCGTCGGAAGATATGGGATAGGTTCCGGGAACGATGTGGCCAGTCCCGTCGAAGTCGACGTTGCCCACGAGGATAAGCGAATATCCGGGTACTTCGACCCAGCCGCCTTCGCCAATCGAAGAGTACAGGGTGATGTTGAGGTTAGTGTTGCCGTAGTCCGTATCGCCCTCACCGTCTATGTAGGTGGCGGTTGCATAGGTCGCGGTCATGTCGACATCGTCGGTGATCCAGTCGATGCTGTAGTCCTCGCCGTACTGGGGACCTTCATATACCGCGTGGTGGACTGAGCCGTCGTCGAGGGTCAGCGTGAGCTCGAAAGTGGAATTGTCGATGCCTTCGCCGCTTACTGCGAGCGTGCCCGAACTGATTGTGTATTTCGTATTCTTGCTGACAACATAGCTGTCCTTTGCGGATATGGTCCAGTCCTCATAGCTGCTTTCGGGGTCGACGGTATATGTGCCTGAGCTGAAGGCTGCGGTGGCGGTCTGCTCGTCGATGTATCTGGTGAGGTAGATTATGTAGTATGTTCCTTCAGGATTGTAGGTGCCTGCCGTTCCAAGCTCGCTGTCGGCCATCATCAGGAAATGCGTGTAGGTCTCGTAGGCGTCTCCGAAGTAGGTGGAAAGGAATACGCTGCAGGGAGTGTCCATGTCATATTCGGGAGCCTCGAGGCCTGCCTGTTTAACGGGTACGCTGAAATTCAGATCTCCGTATTCCACACGCACGCTGCCCTCGCGGGCGTCGGTGGAGCTGTTGGGATCGACATGGAACTTGACTGTCCCGCCGGTTGAGCAGTCGAAACCATTGATCCATTCCTCTTCTGACAAAGCCTTTACCTCAGCGTCACCTGAGGGGTTGCTGAGTGTGTAGATGATGGAATAGTCTCCGCCTTCGGCGGTTGCCGAGACAGATTCGGTCTGTGGAAGCAGTTCCGTCTCCGGCGGAACCGCTTTCTGGCACGCTGCCGCAAATGACAATGCGGCGATGCTGGAAAGAAGAATAACTTTTCTCATTGGTAATACATTTCCCACAAAGAAATGAAATGGCAGGCAAAAAAAACATTGATGTAGTTTAAGATTGTCAGGGCCGTGGTGGAATATTCATCCTTAATTTTATTAGATTTGCCGAAAACGACGCCGATGGATGATTTCAAGATGCTGATACGCCGGGAAGGAAAGTTCGACATCCCCGAGACGGAACTCGACATGCTTCTCGATAATATGGAGGAAAGTTATATCCCCGCCAAGACCAATGTGATCGAGGTGGGGAAGATAAATACGAATGTCTATCTTATAAAGGAGGGCATATTCCGCGTGTCCTACCTGTCGGGCGACAGGGAGGTGACCTACGGCTTCGGAGAGGCCGGCTCGTTCTTCCTCTCGCCCCATTCGTTCTATATGAACAAGCCGGCTTTCATGCAGGTCGACACATGCAAGACGGGAGGGGTGGTCATGCACATGACAAGGGACAGGTTCTACACTCTGATGAACTCCTCGCATGTCTTCGCCCAGTGGATGTTCGACATCGCGATGTATCAGATATTCGGATGCGAGTTCAAGATATCGATGATCAACGGCACTGCCAAGGAGCGCTACCTCTCGATGATCAAGAACCGTCCGGAGGTTCTCAGGTACATCTCCAAGAAGAATATTGCCTCCTATCTCGACGTGACTCCCGAATATCTGAGCCGCATCAGTGTCGATGTCTGAGCCTTCGTGCCGTTCCATGAATCCTCCATACGCACAAGCTTTCCGAATGACTGGAAGGCCTTCCCCGAGGGCAAGCTCAGCGTGGCCTATACCAACCTCGATAACGGCGTGCAGGTGCGCTGCGTGCTCGACAGACAGTAGATTGGAGCCTACGGCCGGTATGTTATTCAGCCTTTCGAGTTGTTCCATGGTCGCGGCCTTCCTCGCGTCCGTCATGCTTGGCGGTTTGGATGATGTTGTAGCAGTCCCTTTCGGTAATCATGTCCTTCTCGTAGTTAAGCTTGACCCTGGGTTCGAACCTGTCGATCTCGCATGCGTCGAAAAGCCTTTGGAAGGCCTCTAGCCTGACACGCATGGAGGGCGGGGAGAACTGCGGGAGTTCGGTGGTCATGTAGGAGAGGTTCCGCACGCGTCTGTGCGGAGGGAGGACGACGTTGAGCAGGTCGATGAGGACGTCCTTGTTGCGCCGGTCGCCGAAGACTGCCTAGAATCCTGCGTCGGAGAGAATGCTGCGCAGAGCAGCAGCAGTATTCCGCCTATGGCGGAGATGACCTTGGAGGATCCCTTCATGTCTACAGCAGGTTGACGCTCACGGTAAGGCCGGCCATTACTATCGATACCATGCTCATCAGCTTGATGAGTATGTTCAGGGAAGGGCCGGAGGTGTCCTTGAACGGATCGCCGACCGTATCGCCCACGACCGTGGCCTTGTGGCATTCGGAGTTCTTGCCTCCGAGATTGCCTTCCTCCACATATTTCTTGGCGTTGTCCCAGGCTCCTCCGGAGTTGGCCATGAAGACCGCGAGGACGAAGCCCGAGCCGAGTCCGCCTATCAGCAGGCCCATGACTCCCGCGACGCCGAGTATCAGGCCTACCGCCACGGGAACGACTATGGCGAGGATGGACGGCAGGAGCATCTCCCTCTGGGCCCCCTTGGTGGAAATCTCCACGCAGCGCGCATAGTCGGGTGTGGCCTCGCGGGTCAGTATGCCCTTGATCTCGCGCAGCTGCCTGCGTACTTCGGCGACCATTTTCTGCGCGGCCCTTCCGACGGCGTTCATCGTGAGGCCGCAGAACAGGAACGACATCATGGCACCGATGAATACTCCGGCGAGCACCGTGGGGTTCATCAGGTCTATGTTGTAGTGTGCCATTAGGTCGGGAATCGTCGCCTGGGCGGCGTCTATCACCTCTCCCGCGGTGTTGGTTATCTGTTCTCCCACCCTGCCGAGGGCTATCTTTATCTCCTCGAGGTACGAGGCGAGCAGGGCGAGGGCCGTGAGGGCTGCGGAACCTATTGCGAAGCCCTTGCCTGTGGCTGCCGTGGTGTTGCCGAGCGCGTCGAGTATGTCGGTACGGCGGCGCACCTCGGGGTCGAGCTCGCTCATCTGGGCGTTGCCTCCGGCGTTGTCGGCTATGGGGCCGTATGCATCGGTTGCGAGGGTGATTCCCAGAGTCGAGAGCATGCCTACCGAAGCGATGCCTATGCCGTAGAGGCCGAGGCTGAGGTTCTCTGCGGTGAGCATGTTCTGCACGTCGAAGCCTATCGCGCACAGGTACGAGAGCATTATGGCCACCGCTATGGTTATTACGGGAATGGCCGTGGATATCATTCCGAGCCCGATTCCGGAGATTATGACGGTCGCAGGGCCGGTCTGTGAACTGTGCGCGAGCCTCTGCGTGGGCTTATACGAGTGAGAGGTGTAGTATTCGGTGGACTGTCCTATTATGACTCCGGCGAGCAGGCCGACGATTACCGAGAACGATATTCCCAGCCAGTTGGGAATCTGCAGCAGGTACAGCACGACGAACGTGGCTATCGCGATGAGTACCGAGCTGAGGTTGGTGCCGAATCCCAGCGACTTGAGCAGCTGGCTCATCCCGGCGCCCTCTTTCGTGCGGACGGTGTATATGCCTATTATCGACAGGAACACTCCGACGGCGGCTATTATCATCGGGGCGAACACGGCCTTGAGCTGCAGCGTCTCGCCTCCTGCGTAGAAGGCCGAGGCGCCGAGGGCCGCGGTCGCGAGGATCGAGCCGCAGTATGACTCGTAGAGGTCTGCGCCCATACCGGCCACGTCGCCGACGTTGTCGCCTACATTGTCTGCAATCGTGGCGGGATTGCGGGGATCGTCCTCGGGTATCCCGGCCTCGACCTTGCCCACGAGGTCGGCACCGACATCGGCCGCCTTGGTGTAGATTCCTCCGCCGACTCTTGCGAACAGGGCTTGGGTCGAGGCTCCCATTCCGAAAGTCAGCATCGTCGTGGTGATGTAGACAAGCTTCTGCGCCCCCGTCACGTCGACGAAGGTGTCGAGGATTATGAACCACATCGATATGTCGAGCAGACCGAGTCCGACTACGGTGAGTCCCATGACGGCTCCGGAGCGGAACGCCAGCTTAAGTCCCGAGTTGAGCGAGCGCTGCGTGGCGTTGGCCGTCCTTGCCGAGGCATAGGTCGCGGTCTTCATGCCCACGAAACCCGCGAGTCCCGAGAAGAAGCCTCCGGTGAGGAACGCGAACGGAACCCAAGGGTTCTGGATGCCGAATGCGGCCAGCACCGCAAAGATTACGGCAAGGATGACGAACACTATCGTCACTACCTTGTACTGCTGCTTGAGATATGCCATCGCGCCCTTCCTTACATACAGCGCGATTTCCTTCATGGTCGCAGTGCCCTCGCTCTCCTTCATCATCTGCCGGAAGAAGAGCCATGCGAAAAACAGTGCCGCAACGGCCGCGGCGGGAACGAGATAAAATAGGTTCATGGCTATCTGTTATGTGGTTGATTGACGAAGTTACCTATAATTTCCCAATTATCTCTAAAAATAGTGCGCTATCGTTCGGATTTTTATTATGAAAACGGCTTCCGCCTGTCCCGTGTGCCTGCACGTGTGTGGCGGAAGCCGTATCGGCTGCGGTCTTGTCTGCGTTCCTATCTGCTGCGTGTAACTGTATGCAGCACATTCCCTTCCTTGTCGAGCATATAGAGGTCGAGCTCGTTCTCGTCAACGGTGATGAGAGAATATCCCGACTCGTTGCTGCAGAATACCGTGCCGTCTATGGGCTGCACGTCGTCCCTGCTCAACGAACCGGAGCTGTTGACTACATAGTCGATGTCACAGCCTTCCCTGCGGATGTGCTGGAAGGTGTGGATATGTCCGCAAAGGTACATGTCTACGTTGCCGTATTTCCTGAGGATGGGGTCGAGCCTCTGCTGGAGGTCGCTCCTTTCGCTCTCATCTTTGTCGGTGTAGGCGAATATCGGATGGTGCCCGACTACCAGCACCCAGTCTTCGTCGGCCTCGGAGAGTACTCCGTCAAGCCATTCGAGCTGTTCGGTGTAGTCGGACTTCGAGGCGTCTGCGTACTTGTCCGTCTCCTCGCGGTACTTGTCTATCATGGGAGTGGTGTCGAGCATGACCACCCTCACCGTGACTCCATCCTCGTCCTTGACGAAGGTGTAGTACTTGGAGGGCATTTCCCAGCGGGCACTTATGCCGCTGTAGGCGACTACGGCGTCGGTGTTGCTCCTGTATTCATGGTTTCCGCAGACAGGATACCAGGGAATCATCAGGTCGGGATGAGAATAGATGAGCTCGTAGTTGGTCATCCAGAGGGGGTCGCTTACGCTCTGCACGCCCTCGAAGTGGTGTATGTCGCCGGCGGCCACCACGAACTCTATGTCTATGGCCTCGGCCATTCTCCCCATGGTCTCGGCCACTGTCTTCTGGTCGTAGTAGCCGTTGCGGCCGAGGTCGTTGGCAAGGTAGAAGTTCAGGGGCTTCTCCAGGGCCTTCCATTCGGCGCTGTGGTCTGCGGGAGCCTGTCCGGGATCGGCGCAAGAGGCTATGGCGCCGAGCGCCATAGCCGCAAGAAGTATGGTATTCCTTAATTTCATTTGTCAAATATATGGATTATTCCGCAACTCCGAATGCGCCGAACCAGGGCTGTACGGAAGGAGAGGTGTAAGTCTGTCCGTTCACGGTCAGGCCGGAGGTCGCGTAGAAAGGCTGCCTTGAGTCGTCTGAAGGAGTGTATGCACCCTCGAGCACGGGTGAACCTGCCTGCACATGGAAGTCCCAGCTGTCGTCCCAGCTGTATCCTGCGGGGTCGGTGTCGAGGCTGTAGTTCACGAACTTCGGATCGAGCCCGGCCGCCTCCTCAGCGGTGGTGGCTACGATGCTGTGGGAGTCGGCGGCAGGGTCGTACTCCTCATGTGCATAGGCATAGCCCTCATAGGGATACTTGACTCCTGAGTAGTAGAGGGTCTCTCCGTCGTCCTCATAGTCGCCTTCCCATACGATAGAGCTCACGGTGTTGCCTGAAGCGTAGTAGTTGTAGTCGATCATGGAGTGCTCGCCGTCATAGCAGTCCTCGCTGCCGGGTTCGTCCCAGGCGGGGGTGATAGCCCTGAACTTGCAGTTCACGAGGAGGTTGTTGAATATGCTCACATTGGCCATCTCCTCGACATAGATTCCGCCGCCCTTCTCGCCGTCACGCCTCCAGCCGGAGTTGATGATGGTGTTGTTGTAGGCCTGGATGAGAGCCTGGTGCCTTACCTCGCTCTGGTCCGAGCTCGAGAGCTTGAGTCCGTTGGTGTTGGGGCTGAACATGATGTTGCCGGCCACGTCCACCTTGCAGCCTGACTTTACGTTCACGGCCTCGGCTCCGTCGTATCCGGTGGCGCTGAAGATGTTGTGGGCGATGATGGCGTTGCCTCCCATCATGTAGATGCCGTCAGACCAGCCGTTGCGGATGATGCTGTTGGTTATTACATAGTTTCCGTCCGGGTTGTTGGTGGTGATCTGGGGATAGGCGTCGTCGCCGGCGGTGTAGTATCCGTTCTCGGCCGCGGGTGAGCCTTCGACCACCTGTCCGCCTGTGTACTCGATGATCGTATGGTCGATTATCATTTCCTCGCAGGTGGCACCGGCAACTATACCGCCCCAGAGTCCGGCGAAGGTGTTGTCAGGAGTCCTAAACTCCTCAGCCACGGTCAGGCGTACGGGAGCCTCTCCGGTACCGAGGCAGTAGAGGTTGCCGTCCACCGTGAATTCGATGGCGACATGGTTGACTCCGGTTCCTGCATCGCTGAAGATTACGGTCACGCCTTCTTCTATGGTCAGGCTCTTGCCTTCGGGAACCACGATGTGGCCGCTGACGTTCACGGTAGAACCGGCCTCCCAAATTCCCGATACTTCGCCTGAGATACCGTCCGTTCCCGGGGTATCAGGGTCTGTAGGCTGCTCGGTCTGGTCGTCGTTGTCGTCACCGCCGGGGTTTGTGTCCGGTGTGTCGGGATTGTCGGGGTTGCATGCGGCAAAGGCGCAGCTCGCCAGGAATGCCATGAAAAGATACTTGAATTTCATAAGTTGATAGATGGATTAATGGATTTATGTGTACTTGTCTCTATTTCTCCGAAAATCTGAATCTGAGTCCGACCGTTACGGTCTGCGCATGCCATTCCTTGCGCTCGATGACAGCTCCGCGCCAGGTGGGGTAGCCCTTCAGGGACGCGGTCAGGCTGTTGGGGTTGATAAACCTTACAATGGGGGAGTCGAGCAGGTTCGACGCCTTGGCGAATATCGACAGGCCGGACTTGAAGCTCTTTTCGATAGAGGCGTCCAGCTCGACATATCCGGCTTCCCAGATGTCGTTGTTGAACCAGTTGGAGATTTCGCTCAGCCTCTTGCCTGTGTAGGAGCCGGAGAGCTGGGCCTCGATGCCGTATTTGGGGAAGTTGAACAGCAGGGAGAGGTTGGCCACATGGGCTGCCTGGCCGTAGAGTGGCCTGGTCTGGTCCACGGTCTTGACCTCGGTGCCTTCACGTACCCGCTTGTTGGTCGTTATGCTCGAGTGCGTGTAAGTGTAGTTTGCCTTGATTCCGAACCAGTTGAAGTATTTCATTATGTCCACCTCCACTCCGGCGTTGGTGGCGTCTCCGAAGTTCATGGGGGTGATGAAGGTCGCCTGTCCCTCGTTGATGAGTCCGGTCTCGATGGGGTTCCGGAGCTTCTTCCAGAAGAGACCCACCATGAACTGCTCCGACGACTTCGGGAAGAACTCGTACCTTAGGTCGAGGTTGTCGGCTACCGTGTGCTCCAGGCCGGGGTTTCCCTTTTCGTCGTAGTCTTCGTTGAGTATGGTATAAGGCACTATCTCGAAGAAGCCTGGACGGTTGATCGAGCGGCCGTAGGAGAAGCGCAGGTTGGCGTCCTCGTGTATCCGATATTTGATGTGTACGCTCGGCAGTATGTCGACATAGTTCTGGTCGCCCTCGGATTCCGTCTGCCTGGGGAAGTCGAGCTTGTAGCCCTGGTCGGTATGCTCCGCCCTCACTCCGGCTATGAACTCCAGCTTCTGCCAATCGTATTTCGCCATGATGTAGCCGGCGCCTATGTTCTCCCAGGCGTCGTAGTTGAGAGGGTCGCCGATGTTGCCGTAGCGGCGCGGTTTGAGCAGGAGTTCGTCGAAGTTGTTCCAGTCGTCCCCGTAGTACTGGGGGTTGTAGATGTCGGTGGCGGAGTTGAAGGTGTATTCGTTGAAGAAGCTGTCGCGTATCTTGTTCCTGTACATTCCTCCGGCCTTGAGGGTCATTGTGGACTCGATGCCGGGGTAGAAGGTGTAGGAGAGGTTTACATAACCTGCGAAGTCCCTGTCGGAGTTGTGCTCCCAGCGCTTTTCCGCGGAGTCGGTGTTGTAGAGGTGGGGCACCTGCATGTTGATGAATATCTTGGCGTTGTCGGGAGAGGTGCTGTAGGCCTTGGAGTATACTCCGGACCAGTCGATCTTGAGCCTGCCGTTGTCGAGGAACGAATGTTCTCCTTTCAGGGTCGTGTTTATGATGTACTGGCGGTTCCACTGCATCTTGACTATCCAGTCCTTCCTGTTCTGTCCGTTGCGGACTTCGCTCTCGCGGAAGTCCATGTATCCGGCGTAGAGCATCAGCTTGTGGCGCTGGTTGAAGCGGTAGTCGAGCTTGGCGTGGGCTCCGAGACGGCTCTGCTCTTCGGAGTAAGTCCTGTGTTCTGTTCCGTCGCCGGACGAGCCCGGCATGTAGTAGAGTTCGGTGTCCTTGCCTCGGAAGAGATTCTGGAAGCTCAGCGCCGCCATCACTCCGAGCCGGCGGTCAAAGTATCTGTTTCCGAATGAAAATCCTCCGACGAGGTCGGGCCGCGGACGGGAGGATGTCAGACGGAGGTTCTCCGTAGTGAAGTCGTCCATGGTGACGGCATAGTCTTCGGGTCTTCCGAGCCTTTCGTAGGGTGACATCCTCTGCCCGGCCCTGTGGTTGAACGATTCGAAGTCCCTGTCGAAAAAGAGGGCGCTGTAGCCGGTCGCCACATTGGCGTTTACCTCCATCCTCTCCGGGGCGTCCTTCATCACGAGGTTCACGGCGCCGCCGATTCCGTCACCCTCCATGTCGGCCGTCAGCGACTTGGTCACTTCGAGCCGGTCGAGCATCTCGGAGGGGAATATGTCGAGCGGAACGAAGCGGTTCTTGTTGTCCGGGCTGGGTATCTTGACACCGTTCACGAGCGTGTAGTTGTAGCGCTTGTCCATGCCGCGCAGTATCGCATAGCGCCCTTCGCCGCTACTGTTCCTCTCAACGGTGACGCCCGACATCCTCTGGATGACATTGGCCACGGTCATGTCGGGTGAGAGCTCTATAGCCCTGGAGCTCAATATATTCACGACATTCATCGCGGCCTTTTCCAGGCCTCGGGCACTGGCCTCCGTCCTGCCGTGGTTCTCAGCCGACACCACGGCTCCCTCAAGGAAGATGCTGTCCTTGTCGAGACTGATGAGCAGGGGACCGCTGCCTCCGTCATATACTATTTCGGTGTCCTTGTATCCGAGTATCGAGCATTTCAAGGTCTTCGCCTGCCCGGATTCCGTCTTGAGAATGAAACTTCCGTCGAGTCCCGACATCGCCCAGAGATCGGGATCCTCGATGACCATTATGGCTACTCCTATCAGTTCTTCTCCTGTTTCGGCGTCGACTATCTTTCCGCGGATTTCCATTTCAGCGGCGCTTTCATAGGCAGGTGCAGAGTACGCTGCCGCCGAGGCAAGCATGAAGACTGCAGATAACAAACTTCTTAAGGACATAGGTAACTACTGCTAAACGGCGGCAAAATTATACCGTGGAGGTTGTGCCTTTATTAAAAGCTGCTAAAGTATTGTTAAAATCGGTTGCGAAACTGTAAAAATGGAAAATCTGCAGCTGATGCGGATACGCATATCGATTTTATCACTATATTTGCCCTGTAATTAACAATACTGTTAAACACATCTGTTATGAATACGAAGACAGGACCGAAAGATCACGGCAACTCCGAGAAGGCCATAATGGCGGCAGCCGAGCAGCTCTTTCTCGAGAACGGCTACAAGCTGACCACCACTACGATGATAGCGCGCAGGGCTGGGGTGACGCATGCGATGCTGCATTATTATTTCAGGACGAAGGAGCACATCTTCATGAAGGTGCTGGACAAGTATATGGACGAGCTGCTGGACTCGTTCAGGCCTGTAATGGGCAAGGACGCCCCGTTCTGGGAGACCCTCAGGACAGGTATCTCCACTCATTTCGAGTTCCTCGAGAAGCACCCTCTGCTGCCTGCGTTCCTCTATGACACGGCGAGGTTCAGTCCCGAGCTGCTGGAGGCATACAAGGGGCGCCTCAGGAGCACGCTGGTGGTGATGCTCAGGTTCCATTATGGAATGATAAGGAAGGAAATCGACGAGGGACGCATACGTAAGGTGGATCCCCTGCAGCTGATGCTCGACATAGTCACGCTGAACCTGTCGGCGTTCATGCTTATCCCGGTGGCGCACGGCTTTCTGCAGACCCCGGGACCGGAAGGTGAAGCCGCCGCGGCTCTTCCGGACGTGCTCGCATCGAGGAAGGAAGAGATCATAGAACTGATAAGGTCGAGGCTGTACGGCGGGGACGGACATGCTGTGCCCGACGGCGTGCAGCCGCCACAAAGCAGGCGATAATATGGAAAGGAGATTGAAATTCACGGCTGCGGCAGCAGGTATTGCGCTTCTCTGCTGCCTTGCGCCGGGTGCTGAAGCGCAGGTCACGCTCGAGCAGTGTATGCGGCAGGCCCGGCAGAACTATCCTCAGATAGTGCAGTTCGGCCTCATCGACGAGGCGGAGGGCTACGACCTCTCGAACGTGTCGCGCTCCTGGCTGCCGCAGCTCAGCGTCACGGGCAAGGCGAGCTACCAGTCGGACGTGGTGGAGATGCCCTTCGACATCCCCGGCTTCAGCTTCGACCTGCCCCACGACCAGTATTCGTTAGTTGGTGAACTGAGCCAGACCATATGGGACGGAGGGGCGTCGCGCAGCCAGAAGGAACTGCTTTCGGCAGGCGCGGAAGTCCAGAGGAACCAGCTCGAGGTGTCGCTCTATGCGATAAACGACAAGGTCGCAAGCATCTATCTCGGCATACTTCTCATAGATGCGCAGCTCGACCAGAACGGCATACTCGCCCAGAGCCTTGAAAGGAACCTGAGGCAGGTGCAGGCCTGCATCGACAACGGTACCGCATACAGGGCCGACCTCGACATGGTGAAGGTGAACCTTCTCGACTGCCGCAGGCAGAGGGAGGGGCTGCTGTGCGACAGGGCGGCCTATGTGGCCATGCTCGAGAAGCTTACGGGGACAAGCCTCGACGGTGTGGAGTTCACCGTACCCGACCTCGACTCGGACGCTCTCGTCCCCGAAAGCGTGACGAGGCCGGAACTCAGGCTGTACGACGCGCAGCTCGAGCAGAACGAGGCGCAGCTGCACCAGCTGGACGCGAGCCTGTCGCCCAGGTTCAGCCTGTCCGTGCAGGCGGGCGTGGGACGGCCGGGACTGAACATCCTCGAGAACAGCTTCCAGCCGTATTACACCGCCGGAATACATATGTCGTGGGATATCGGGGCGCTCTATACCCGCAGGAACGACAGGCGCAAGATAGACGCCCAGATGCGCACGCTTGAGTCCGACAGGCAGGCCTTCCTGCTCAACACCGAACTCAGCGCCGCCCAGATGAGGGGAGAGATAGACAAGGCCCGCACGCTTCTGGACAAGGACAGGGAGATAATCGCCCTCCAGGAGTCGGTAAGGGCAGCCGGAGAGGAGCAGTACCGCAACGGGACCATCTCCATGACCGACCTTATGAAGAGAATCGACGACGAATACAACGCCAGGGTATCTGAGTCCATTCACGAGATCCAGCTGCTCATGGCAATATATGACCTTAAAAACTGTATGGGATATGGAGAATGACAGATTGTTCAGGGTACGGCCGGCATCTGCGGCATGCATCGCCTCGCTTGCGGTTCTTGCGGTCCTTGACGGATGCCGCGCGACGACACCGGACTTCGATGCCTGCGGGCAGGTGGATGCCGTGGAGGTGACAGTCTCCGCGGAAAGTTCCGGCCGCGTGGTGGACCTCGGTATCGAAGAAGGAGACAGGCTCACGGAGGGCTGCTGCGTCGGCTGCATAGACACGGTTCAGCTCTATCTCCAGCGCGAGGAGCTGCTGAGCAGGAAGCGGAGCGCGGAGGTGAAGCTGGTCGACATCGCCTGCCAGATGCAGGCCCAGTACGCGCAGCTCGAGAACCTCCGCACCGAACTCGGCCGTGCATCGGCGCTGCTTGAGAAGGATGCGGGTACGCAGAAGCAGGTGGACGACCTGACATCGCAGGTGGCCGTGCTCGAGGCCCAGATCGCCGCTGCGGAGCAGAACTACAGGCAGAACAACGCCAGCGTGGAGTGCGAGATGTCGACCCTCGACGTGCAGATAGCCCAGACTTCGGACAAGATAGCCAAGTGCCGGATATGCGCGCCCATAGACGGTACCGTGCTTACTAAGTATGTCGAGCGCGGTGAGTCTGTCAGTTCGGGCAAGGCCCTCTTCGAGCTTGCCGACATGGACGCCCTCTATGTCAGGGCGTATTTCTCTACCGAAGCCCTTGCCGGACTGCAGGTCGGAGACAGGGTCAGGGTGTTCCCCGACGACGGTTCCGACCGTCTGACGGAATACGAGGGAACGGTGAGCTGGATAGCCTCAGAGGCCGAGTTCACGCCCAAGAACATCCAGACGCGCGACGAGAGGGCCGACATGGTGTATGCTGTCAAGGTCACGCTTCCGGCGGGCACCCCGCTCCGGCTCGGAATGTATGCATATGTACTTGCGCACTGAGCCATGAACGCTATCGAGACACGGGGGATATCAAAGGCCTATTCCGGCACGCCCGCTCTGAAGGAGATCTCGCTCGACGTGGCCGAGGGGGAGATCTTCGGGCTCATCGGGCCTGACGGGGCGGGGAAGACCAGCCTGTTCAGGATCATGACCACGCTGATGCTGCCCGACTCCGGCTCGGCGAGGGTCTGCGGAATGGACGTCGTCAGGGACTACCGTGCCATAAGGAAGGCCATAGGCTATATGCCCGGGAAGTTCTCGCTGTACCAGGACCTCAGCGTGAGGGAGAACCTGGAGTTCTTCGCGACCCTGTTCGGGACGACGGTCGAAAAGAACTACGGGACGATAAAGGAAATATATTCCCAGATAGAGCCGTTCCGCGACCGCAGGGCGGGGAAGCTCTCGGGAGGCATGAAGCAGAAGCTCGCACTGTGCTGCGCCCTCGTGCACAGGCCGTCCGTGCTGTTCCTTGACGAGCCTACCACCGGAGTGGACGCGGTGAGCCGCCGGGACTTCTGGACCATGCTCGGCAGGATAAGGGAAACGGGCGTGACGGTCTTCGTGTCGACTCCCTACATGGACGAGGCGGCGCGCTGCGACACCCTCGCACTGATACGCGACGGCGAGATCCTCGAGACTGGGACACCCTCGCAGATAGTCTCCCGCTTTCCGTACGGGCTGCTCGCCGTCAGCGGAAGCGGCATGTACCCCCTGCTCAAGATGTTGAGGACCCTCCCAGGCGTGGCGGGATGCTTCTCGTTCGGAGACTCGCATCATCTGAGCTACGACCCGGAGGTGACCGACGCCGGGACCATAGTCGCCGCCGCGAGACAGGCAGGATTCGGCGACTGCAGCGCGAGGGAGATAGCTCCCGGAATAGAAGACAGATTCATGCAGCTTTCAGGAAAATGGACACGGAAGGATATGCAATGCAGGTGAGGCACCTCAGCAAGAGGTTCGGCAGTTTCACGGCCGTCGACGATATCAGCTTCGACGTGCGCAAGGGGGAGATCTTCGGCTTTCTCGGCGCTAACGGGGCCGGCAAGACCACGGCCATGAGGATACTTTGCGGACTGAGCAGGCCTTCTGCAGGCGGAGGGCATGTGGCGGGCTTCGACATCTGCCGCCAACCTGAGCAGATAAAGCGGCACATAGGCTATATGAGCCAGAAGTTCTCGCTGTATCCCGATCTCACCGTGGGAGAGAACATACGCCTGTTCGGTGGAATATACGGCCTGGACGACAGGCAGATAGAGGCAAAGACCCGCTCGATGCTCTCCATGCTCGGCATGGCGCCGGAAAGGGACCGTTTCGCCGCCTCCCTGCCGCTCGGCTGGAAGCAGAAGCTGTCTTTCTGCATAGCCCTGATACACGAGCCCCGTATAGTCTTTCTCGACGAGCCTACGGGAGGCGTAGACCCCGAGACACGCAGGAGGTTCTGGGAACTGATATACGATACCGCGACGAAAGGCACGACCGTCTTCGTGACCACCCACTACATGGACGAGGCGGAGTACTGCGACCGTGTGTCGATAATGGTAGACGGGAGGATTGCTGCGCTCGGCTCTCCCGAGAGCCTCAAGAGGGAGTACTCGGGCATCGACATGGACGAGGTGTTCAGGACGGTCGCCGGAAGGGCGGAAAGGAGGGAATAGTCATGAAAGAGTTCCTGGCATCGGTGCGGAAGGAGTTCCGCCACATATTCAGAGACCGCAGGACGGTGCTCATAGTGATGATAATGCCTGTCGTACAGATAATACTGTTCGGCTTTGCCGTCAGTACGGAGGTAAACTGTGCGAGAATCGCCTTCTGCGGCGATATCCTCGACCCCGAGGCCAGGAAGATAGTGGACAGGATATGCCACAATCCGTATATGGAATACGCCGGGCTGCTTTCCTCTGCCGACGATATCGAAGACCTCTTCCGCAGGAACGGGGCGGACGCCGTGGTGTGCTTCGAGAGGGATTTCGGGATGCAGACGGCCTCGGAGGACGGTGCCCGGCTGAGGGTGGTCGGAGACGGCTCGGACCCCAATACGGCGAGGGTGGTCACCAGCTATGTGGCCGGAGTCGTGCAGGGCGGACAGCAGGCCGTGTCCATGACGCCTGTCGTCCAGCTGGCCTACAACCCCGCGATGAAGTCGTCGTATAACTTCGTGCCCGGAGTAATGGGCCTGATACTTATGCTGATATGCTCGATGATGACGGCCGTGTCCATAGTCAGGGAAAAGGAGACCGGGACGCTGGAGTTGCTGCTCGTCTCGCCGGTCAAGCCCGTGTGGGTAATACTCAGCAAGCTCATGCCCTACCTGCTGCTCTCGGCGGTCAATTTCGCGAGCATACTGCTGCTGTCGCACTATGTTATGGGAGTTCCGGTCAAGGGAAGCCTCGCGCTGCTCTCGCTGGTGGCGCTGGTGTTCGTGGTGGCGTCCCTTGCGATAGGCATACTCGTCTCGGTGGTCTCGTCGAGCCAGAGGACGGCCATGCTTATCTGCGGAATGGGGCTCACGATGCCTACGATGATATTCTCCGGAATCATCTTCCCCTGCGAGAACATGCCCCTGGCGCTCCAGTGGTTCTCCGACATCATTCCGGCGAAATGGTTCATAGTCATGGTCAAGAAACTGATGATACAGGGTGTCGGGCTCTCCTCGATAGCCGGGGAGCTGACCGTGCTGACCCTTATGGCCGCGGCACTGCTGGCCCTCAGCATAAGGAGTTTCAAGACAAGGTTGCAGTAAGGGAGGACGAGTCATGTGGAAATATCTTCTCGAAAAGGAGTTCAAGCAGTTTTTCAGGGATCCGGGCCTTCCGAGGATGGCCCTGGCCTTTCCGGTGCTGATGATGCTCGTGTTCCCGTTCGCCGTGAGCATGGACATCAGGAACATCGACCTTGCGGTCGTCGACAACTGCACGAGCCGCGAGTCGGCGCTGCTCGTGGAGAAATGCATTTCGTCGGGGTATTTCAGGCTCGTAGACGTGTGCCATGACGGAGCCTCCGCGCAGAAGCTTATGGACGACGGCAAGGCCGACGCCGTCCTGACGATAATGCCGGACTTCGACAGGGAGCTTGTCCTCGGGACGGGACTCCCGCTCGGAATCAAGGTCAACGCGGTGAACGGCTCCAAGGGCAGCATAGGCTCGCAGTACCTGCTCGGCTGCGTCAGGGACTACCTTGCCGGCAGGCAGGCTCCCGGCGGTACCATTGCCGCGGCTACGTCGGTCGTGGTCTCCGAGCAGTACAGCTTCAACCCCTACATGGACTACAAGCTGTTCATGGTTCCTGCCCTGATAGTCATAGCGATAACCATGATTACCGCCTTCCTGCCCGCGCTCAACATAGTCGCCGAGAAAGAGGCCGGAACAATCGAGCAGATGAATGTCACCCCGGTAAGCAAGACTGCGTTCATAGTCTGCAAGATGATACCCTACTGGGCCATAGCCTTCTTCATACTCAGCGCATGCCTGCTTATCGCATGGCTGGTGTTCGGCTATGTGTGCAAGGGGAGCCTGGCCGTGCTGTACCTCTTCACCACGCTCGACATGGTCGTCATGGCGGGGCTCGGGCTGCTTATCTCGAACTACAGTTCCAACTCGCAGCAGGCGATGTTCGTCATATGGTTCTTCGCCGTGGTTTTCATGCTGATGAGCGGCATCTTCACTCCGATAGCATCCATGCCGGACTGGGCGCAGGCCCTGACATACATCAACCCCATGAGGTACTATGCCGATGCGATGCGTTCGGTATTCTTGAAGGGAAGCACCCTGGCCGATGTATGGCAGGATACGCTCGGACTCGTTGCGATAGGCGCCGTCATGGTTTCATGGGCCATAGCGAGCTACCGCAAGTCGGAATAGGGAGTTTCCGGGACGATACGAATGAGGCGGCACCGTCGCGGGCCGCCTCATTCTGCTTGTCGTATTGGAAAAATGGAGTGAAGTGATTACCTGACCCATGCGGTCCAGTCGTCGTCGGCCGATACCGCTCCGCTCTCTCCGACCATTCCGACATACTTGTCGGTGAAGCTGATCTCATCTACGGAGCTGTTGCCCTCGGCTGCGAGGAAGTCGGCGTTGCTGTAGCCGCTGCCCTCTTCGTTGAGGAGTTCGCCGACGATTACGGTATTGGTGATTGAAGATGTGCCGTTATCGAACGAAGCGACTGTCTGTGCGGTCTGGAGGGTGATAGGATCGGGCTTGCCGCATACGAGGGCGTTGCTCAGGGTCACATAGGTTCCCTCGCGCAGGCGCAGGCCCCTGTGGTTCTCGGTGCTGTTGTTGCCGATGAAGGTGGCGTAGCGGATAGTGGGATGCGCTACGGGCTCGGCGTCGTTGTTGTCACCGTTGTTGTCGCACTCCATAAGGCAGTCGCACTCGTCTACGCTCTGGTATGCGATGATGTACTCGGCGGTGCCGTTCCAGCCCTCGGTCCAGTCGAAGGAGTCGTCGGTGCAGTTCTCGACGATGCAGTGGTCGATGTTCACGGAGCCGCCGAAGAACTCGATGCCGTCGTCAGAGCCGTCGACCACATGGATGTATGAAATCTCGGTGCCGTTGCCCACTCCGTAGAGGGAGATTCCGTTGGCCTCGTGCTCGGAGTCGAGGGCAAGGCCGGAGTATTCGATGCGGATGTACTTGAGGACTCCGGAGTTGTCGTTCTCGCTGTCTCCGCCGTATGCTGCGTTGCCGATTTCAGAAGTGGTGGCGCCGTCGGCGTTGGTGTGGGCCTTCCCGCAGATGTGGAGGCCGCCCCATGCGCCTGCTTCCTTGTTCTCGGAGGTCATCACGATAGGCTCGGAAGCGGTTCCTTCAGCCATTATCCTGGCACCCTGCTCGATGAGGATGTAGATGATGTTGTCGCTTCCCGCGCTCTCGTCGGCGATGACAGTCACGCCGGGTTCGATAGTCAGGGTCGCGGGTGCAACGACCTGGAGGCTGCTTTCGAGCCGGTAGGTCTCGCCTCTGTCGAGGGTGAGGTCTTCGGTGATGCGTCCGCCGAGGGTGTAGTCGTCACCGCCCGAGGTGGTGTTTCCTCCGTTCTTGTTGCAGGAGCTGAGACCTGTGACCACGAGCGCAGCCATAAGGGCTGACATGAGAATTTTGCTTGTTTTCATAAATTTTTTGTTTGTTGTTGGGTTTGTATCTTCAATATCTTATTGTCAGAGCGAATAGCTTATCCCGATTTCGAAGCCGGTTCCGACCTTCCACTGCTCCACCTCGACCGTGCGTCCGGCATTGGGGATATCCTGCGTGAACCGTATCGTGGTGTCGAGCAGATTCTTGAATGCGAACTTCAGTGAGAAGTGCTCGTCGAAGTTGTAGGCTCCGTTGAAGTCGAGGGTGTGTACGGGCATCTGCTTCACATCTCCCAGGCCCATCACGCCGACGGCGTGGATTCTGGGACCCTGCAGGTTGTAGAGCAGGGCGAGGCTGAGGCTTCCACCGTTGCTGAACGAGGGGGTGTAGCTGATGTCTGCGTTCGCGAGGTAGGGCGATGCTCCCTGGAGCGACCTGCGGTCGTTGGTGTATGAGCCGCCCTCGGGTAGGATGACGTTGGTGTACATCAGCGAACCGTTGGCGCTTACGGTGAGGTCTCGGACTATCTCCTTGCGGAACTCGAGCTCGAGTCCTGCCGCGAGGCCGTTCTCCGCATTCTGGAACGAATGCTCGGTGGCTCCTCCGGAGAGTCGCTGCGTCCTCTCGATAGGATTCTGCAGGAACTTGTAGTATGCCGTGGCGGCGAACATGTCGGTGCCCGTGTCAGAGAAGATCTCGTATCTGAGGTCCACATTGTAGTTGTAGCCGTTCATGAGGTTCTCGTTACCTCTTATCTGTGCGCCGCCGAAGCTCTCCTGGTAGAGGAACGGGGCCATCTCGACGAAGGAGGGCCTGGTGACCGTCCGCGAGAGCGAAAGCCTGAGCATGTTCCTGTCGGCTATGTTGTATCTGAGATTGACGGCGGGGAAGAGGTCGAAGGCGTCGAGCTTGCGGGTGAGATCCTCCACGTCGTCGTTGTAGTCGACACTCTGGCGGCTGGCCTCGAAACGCAGTCCGGCGTTGAGCTGCCATTTCTCTCCGAAGTGCAGGTCGGTCTCGACGAATGCCGCTCCGATGAGGTTCATGGCGTCGTACTGATCCCTGGCGTACTGGTTTTTCTTGATAGTTATGAGGCCGCTACTGATATTCTCGAAGTTCAGGTAGGCGTCGGGATTGTGGACATCGCCTATCTGCTCGTCGAGGTCCCGGAGATTATAGTAGAATCTCGTAGTCCTGAACGCGCGGGTCTTGTCCTTGGCGGTGAGACCGAAGCGCAGCCTGTTGTCGTCGCCGAAGCTGTAGCTGGCCTTGATGTCGGCTACGAGCTCGTTCTCGTCCAGGTTGCCGAAGTATCTCTGTGTCTCCTGCTGGTTGAGGTCGAAGAAGCGCAGCTGTCCGTCGGTGCCCCTGCGGTACATCACCTGCCTCCTGTCGGGCTCGTCGCTGGATGTGAGGGAATAGGATGCACCCCAGTCGATGTCCCACGCGTCGAGGTCGTGGTGGCCGGAGAGCTGGTAGTTCTGTAAGGTATAGATATGCGTCACCTGATTGCTGCCGACGAGGTCGTAGGTTTCCTGGTAGTCGAATCCCCGGCGGTCGAGGTGGGTGTCGCTGGCGTTGCGGGCGAAGAATGCCGTGAAGCCTATGTTGTCGCTCTCCCTGAGGGTGTAGTCGATGTCGAGCAGGGCTGCGATGTCTATTTTCTGCCTGTAGCTGTCGTAGTTGTAGTCACTCTTGAGTTTTCCCTGCGAGCTGGCTTCGTAGGTCCTGTAGAACGCGTCGGTCATGGTCTCGTCGCCGGTCTTGATGCTTGCCGAGGCGAGCACGCCGAGATTCTGGCCGCCGACTTCGAAGTTCCGGCCGAATCCGATACTTCCGTTGAGGTCGGGAAGCGCCTTCCTGCCGTAGGTGCGGAAGCTCGTGCCGAAGATGTCCTTGCTGCGGGAGTAGTCCTCGAATTCAGATGATGACATGCCCCTTACTGCGGGATCCAGCCCGGGTGTGAGGAACAGGCTTTTCCCGTCCATGCGGTAGAAGCCGTTGGAGAGGGTGTGGAAATATCCGCCGCTCGAGAACGAGATGTTGAAGAAGTCTTCGCTCTCGGCGCCCTCCTTGGTGCTGATGTCCACATGTGCGCCGGAGTAGTCGGCGAAGGAACTCGCCTCATAGACCTTGCTCACCGTGATGTTCTGGATTGTCGACGAGGGGAATATGTCGAGGGGGATGAGCTTGTTGTCGGGATTGGGCGACGCTATCGGCAGCCCGTTGAGCGTGGTGGTGCTGTACCTGTCGCCGAGGCCGCGCACTATCAGCTGGCCGGCGCTGGCTATAGATATTCCCGACAGTTTCGCGACGCTCTCTTGGGCGTTGGATATGCCCTTGATGCTCATTTCCTTCGCTCCCATGTTCTCTATTGCGAAGCCGGACATTATCCTCTCGTTCTGCAGCGCCTGCAGCGATTCGAGATTCTTCCTTGCCGTGACCACCGCGTCCTTGAGGGCTTCGTTGTCAGGCTCGAGATAGATAGTGAGTCCGCCTTCTTCTCCGTATGCGAGCGATGAGGGGTCCTCAGCTTCGACCTCTCCGGAGCCGTCGGGATTGATCGTCACATCGAGGCTCAGGGTCTTGTAGCCGATGTATGAGACGGACAGGTCGTAGCTTCCCGCCTCGAGGGGGAGCGTATACGCTCCGTCGAGGTCGGTCACCGCGCCTTCAGTCGTACCTTCGATGAGGATAGCCGCGCCGATAAGGGTTTCGCCCGTCACGAGGTCTGCTATCGTACCTCTGAGGCCTTCTTCGGCTTCCGTGATGTTTTCTGCGTGGAGTCTTTCAATAGGAAATAAAAACAGGGCTGCTGCGGCAGCGGATGCTGTCAAGAATCTAACCATACTTCAATTCACTGATACACTCGTTTTTCCGAGTGCAAAAGTACCTCGCGGTTATGAAGTAGATTTTAACGTTCAGGTATAAAAATGTTAAATCTTGTTACAGATCGGCTACCGGAATATGTCGTTTTTAACAAAAATATAGTTTTCCGTATGGAATTTTTTACGACTGTGCGCGATGCCGGCTTCGACTGGTCATCCTTTCTGCCGCGCGGCAGTGGTATTGACTGTCCGCTGTATGTGACTGCGGAGGCTGTTCTCCGGGGTTTATGCCTCCGCAGCCATATACACCGGACGAACTCCTCCGTGTGGTATTGAAATATCGCAGCTGCTGTTCATGCGGTGTCCGTGCCTGTGTCCGTGCTTGTGCTTGTGCCTTCGGGAGACATAAACCCCTGAGAACAGTCTCCCGGAGGTACAGGCCCGGACAACTCTTCCTCCATGTGCCCGCAGTTGCGGCAGATGTAAAAACCTGGAACCGGGTGCTTTACAAAAACGGCCATGCAGGCCACTCAGAGGCATATTTTTTGGAGACGCCTGTTCTTTGGTCGCCTCAAAAACACCGACTTGCGAACCTGTGCCAATTGCAAGCAATTGACAGCCATACATTTCCAAAAGCACCCGGTTCTCAGGTTTTTACATCGCGGCGGTGAACTGTACCAACAAAGTTGGACAAAGTCCAAAAGCAATGGTAAAGAGCAACAGTTTACGAGTCCACCTGCCGGATTCCGGCAGCGGTGGAGAGACAGTTGTTGAGGTACCAGGATTCGAACCTGGGCAGGCAGAACCAAAATCTGTAGTGCTACCATTACACCATACCTCAGTCCGAGCGACAAAGATACGAATAATTTATGCTTATCCGCAAAAATACCTATGTATCCTTATCGGTCGTGGCCTTACGGGTATGCCTCCACGGCAGCTATCCCAACGAGGGTAAACGCTGCCGGGGAGGCATACCCGTAAGGCTTGCAGCATGGGGACAGGAGTATTATACGGTAATTTCTGCGATAAGCATAGATTATTACCGTCTTGCCTTGAAGAACTCCTTTACCAGCGAGCTGCATTCGTCCTGCAGCACTCCGCTGCTGACTTCCGTTCTCGGGTGCAGCAGGCCGGGGGTGAAGAGGCTGTAGCCTCTCTTGGGGTCGGGAGCTCCGTAGACGAGACTTCCGAGCTGAGCCCAGCCGAGTGCGGCGGCGCACATGGGGCAGGGTTCGACAGTCACATACAGGCGGCAGTCGCTCAGGTACTTGCCGCCCAAGGCATTGGTAGCGGCGGTCAGGGCTATCATCTCGGCATGTGCCGTCGGGTCTGCGAGACGCTCCACCATGTTGTGCCCCCGTCCTATCACGCGTCCCTTGCATACGACCACGGCCCCTATCGGTATCTCGTCTTCCGCGAGCGCGGCCCTGGCCTCTTCGAGTGCGGCGCGCATGAACCTCTCGTCAGCGCTTATCTCAGAAAATCCGCTATGTCTTTCCATACTTTCATATTTTCGCCGTTGCCGGATCTTCCCCGGCCGTTGAGTATGTCGTGAGGCATTCCCGGATAGACCGCAATGCGCGTGTCGCGGTATCCGGCCTCCGTTATGCTGCGCACCATCCTTGCGAACGATGCCCTCGAGCGCATGTACCTGTCTTCCACCCCGGAGGCGAAAAGCACCCTGAGCTGCGGGTTGCGCGCCGTCCAGCTGTCCGCGGAGCCGCTGTCGCGCATCAGTGACGCGAGCGTCGAAAATCCGTTGACGGTGAATATGAATCCTCCGGGCCTGTCGCTGCCCGCGCCGCCGCTGCCGAATGTGAGACGCTGCAGCAGGCGGGAACGGTGCCTGTCGCCTTTCAGGCTTCCGAGCATCCTTGTCAGCGCCTGTCCCATGCTGCACCACGGGTTATAGCCCGGGCAGCCGCACAGTATCAGGCAGTCCACATCCGAGTCGTATCTCTTGACAACGCTGCGCGCGACGAGCGAGCCCATGCTGTGGCCGAGCAGGGCATGGCTGCATTCCGGGAAAAGCTCCTGCGCTGCGCGTCTCACCTCCAGGGCGTCGCCTGTCATCGCCTCCCAGCCTCCGGAGTACATGTACCCGAGGTCGGAGGCGTCCCTGATGCTGCGTCCGTGGCCGCGCTGGTCGTGTATGACCGAGGCTATCCCCTTGGAGGAGAGATATTCCATGAAGGGGATGTATTTTTCCTTGGTCTCGCACATCCCGTGCAGTATCTGTACGGCGGCACAGGGCTTCCCCGACGGCAGAGCCGCCAGGCAATCCAGTTCCAGGGCGTCCGAGGGAGAGAGCACTTTGAACGATTCCATAACAATATTCCGGGCCTGTGCAAAAATACGAATTACTTTCTTAACTTTGCCGACGATGAAATTATTTCTCATAGACGGCCACGCGCTGATTTTCAAGATGTACTATGCCTTCCTGGGCAGGCCTATGGTCAATTCCAGAGGGGAGGACGTGTCCATACTGTTCGGATTCGTCAAGTATCTCCTCGAGATGCTGGAACGCGAGCGGCCTACGCATGTGGGAGTGAGTTTCGATCCTCCCGGCGGGACGTTCCGCAACGAACTCTACCCGCCCTACAAGGCAAACAGGGGAGAGACTCCCCAGCTCGTGATAGATGCGCTTGACCCGCTCCGCGAAATAGTCTCGGCAATGAGGATTCCCGTGCTCATGGTGCCCGGCTTCGAGGCCGACGACACCATAGGTTCGGCTGCGGTCAGGTTCGCCTCGGACGATATGGACATATACATGGTCACGCCCGACAAGGACTACGGCCAGCTCGTGACGGAGCATATCTTCCAGTACAGGCCCGGCAAGTCCGGTTCCGACAACGAAATCCTCGGCCCCCGCGAGGTCTGCGACAAGTGGAAGATAGCCTCCTGCTCCCAGGTGATAGACATACTCGCGCTGTGCGGCGACAGTTCCGACAACGTGCCCGGCGTGCAGGGAATAGGTCCTGTGGGCGCGTCGAAGCTGCTGGCGAAATACGGCAGCCTCGAGGGTGTATATGCCCATATCGAAGAACTCACGCCCCGGCAGAAACAGAGCCTCGAGGCCGCGAGGGACTATATTTTCCTTTCGAAGAAGCTCGTCACGATACGCACCGACGTGCCTTTCGGCACCGGCCTGGAAGAGCTTGTGTTCGATACGGCCTATACTTCGGGTATAGATTCGCTGCTCGACAGGTATGAGTTCCCCTCGCTCAAGAAACTGCTGCGCAGGCTGTGCTGCGGCGCCGCCGGCTCTTCCGCCCTTGCGCCAGCCGCTTCCTCCGTTCCTGCGCCAGCCGGTTCCTCCGTCCCCGGGTCTGCCGGTTCTCCCGCTCCGGCCGCAGTAATGCAGTCTGAGGCAGGCTCTCCCGCATCCGTTCCCATACCGGAGTGCAGGCTGGCGGACGCCTCCCTGATACGCCCGGGCAGGGTGGCCGTGGAACTTTGCGGAGAGAGGCTCCGGGTGTGCGACGGCGTGTCTGTCGCGGAGGGGAGTCCCGAGGATTTCAGAGGCCTCATGGAAGATGCCGCTACGGTCAAGGCCGGCTGCTCCCTCAAGGCTGTAGTGAACTTCCTTGCCCGGCGTGGGATAAGCCTCGAGGGACGGCTGGAAGATGTGGAACTGCTGCACTACCTGCTCAATCCGGAACGGAGCCACAAGCTGGAAGACCTCGCGCTGAACTATCTCGGCCTCGATATCGACGGCGGTGCCGGAAGGCCGGAGCAGTCCGCGTCCCTTTTCGATGCCGCTTCCGACGATGCCGCAGGTACGGACTCATTCCTCCGTGTCCGCCTGCTGCTGCCCCTTGCAGACAGGCTCATACGGGAACTCAGGGCCGGAGACGGAATCCTTGCCGGCCTTTACGACAGGATAGAGGAGCCCCTGATCAGGGTGCTGTCGTCTATGGAGCTTGCCGGAGTCAAGATAGACCTGGACTCGCTCGACGACTTTGCCTCCTCGCTGCGTTCCAGGATGCTGGAGCGCGAGAGACAGATACGCGACCTTGCCGGGGAACCGGAACTCAACATAATGTCGCCCAAGCAGATAGGGACGGTGATATTCGAGAAGCTGCGTCTCGACCCGGCGGCGCGCAAGCCCAGGAAGGGCAGCTGGCCCACCGACGAGCAGACTCTGTCGGAACTTTCCGCTCGCAGCCCGATTATAGAGGCCATACTCGACTACCGTGCCCTCAAGAAGCTGCTTTCCACCTATATAGAGCCGTTCGCCGGATATGTCTCGCCCGGGGACGGAAGGGTGCACACCACCTTCAACCAGGCGCTGACCTCGACCGGAAGGCTGTCGTCGTCCAATCCCAACCTGCAGAACATTCCTATCCGTACCGATCTCGGCAGGGAGATACGCCGGGCGTTCGTGCCGGGGGCTCCCGACAGGGTGCTGATGTCGGCGGACTATTCCCAGATAGAACTGCGTATGATGGCCCACATGAGCGGCGACGAACATCTGATCGCGGCCTTCAACGCCGGTCAGGACATCCATGCGGCAACGGCGTCGAAGATATTCTCGGTGCCCGTAGAGGAAGTGAGTCCGGACATGAGGCGCATAGCCAAGACGGCCAACTTCGGGATAATGTACGGCATATCCTCGTTCGGCCTGAGCCAGAGGCTGCACTGCGGCCGCGAAGAGGCGAGGAAGATAATCGACGGCTATTTCGCATCCTTCCCCTCCATAAGGAATTTCATAGACTCCACGCTGCGTTTCGCGCGCGAGAACGGCTATGTCGAGACCCTCTTCGGCCGCAGGCGCTATATCGCCGACATCAATTCGCGCAACGGCTCGGTAAGGGCGATTGCGGAGAGGAACGCCGTCAATGCTCCCGTGCAGGGCAGCGCGGCGGACATAATCAAGCTGGCCATGATAGCCGTCGACTCGGCTCTGCGAAAGGAGGGGCTCAGGTCGAAGATGATACTCCAGATCCATGACGAGCTGCTGCTTGAGGTGCCGCTTGACGAACTGGAGCGCGTAAGGGAGATCTTAATCCGGGAAATGGAGGGCGTTACGGAGCTCTCCGTCCCTCTGACTGTAGAGTGCAACTATGGCAAAAACTGGCTTGACGCCCACTGACGAACTGGTCAGGAGGGCAGTACAGGGCGATGGAACCGCCTTCACAGAGCTCTGGGACACGAATATCGAGTCCCTGCGCGCATATCTGGTCTCGTCTCTGGGCATGATGGACGGATTCTTCATCGACGATATCTGTTCCCGCAGCTTCGAGAAGGCTTTCAGGCAGATATGCAGCTACGACCCCTCCAGGAGCAGGTTCTCCACCTGGCTCAAGGTCATAGCCCGCAACACCGCCCTCGATGTGCTGGAGTCCGAGAGCAGGGAGACACGCCGTATGGTCTCGATAGACGACGGCAATGTGAATGTCTCCGAACTCGACAGCCTCGAGGACAGTCCGACCTCCGCCCTCGAAGACATGATCAAGAGCGAGGACGAGGCCAGCCTGAGGGCAGGGGTCGAAGGCCTTCCGGACCTCTATCGCGAAGTGGCGTTCAAGCGGCTTATCGACGGCCTGTCCTACAAGGCCATAGCCGACGAGCTCGGACTCGAACTGAATACGGTACGGACCAGGATACGCCGCGCCAAGGCGCTGCTCGAAAATCTGAACGGTGATGCAGAAGACTGACTTTTCGCGCCTCATAGGGCTGTACGGAGAATGGAACGACAGGATAAATGTCATCTCCCGCAAGGACATAGACAATATCTACGAGCATCACATACTGCATTCGCTCGCGATATCGGAATATCTTTCCCGCTTCTATCCGCCTGGCGTGTGGGAGGGTGCAAAGGTGCTCGACCTCGGCACGGGTGGCGGCTTTCCCGGGATACCGCTCGCCATGGCGCATCCGGAGGCCGGGTTCGTGCTGTGCGATTCGATACGCAAGAAGGTGACGGTGGCGCAGAGCATCGCTCAGGAAATGGGACTTGCCAACGTGCGCTGCGTGAACGCGAGGGCGGAGAGCCTCGACGAGAAGTTCGGCTGGGTGGTGTCCAGGGCCGTGACTTCGCTCGAGAACTTCTATCCCTGGGTCAGGGGAAAGTTCGAAAGGAGCATACTCTACCTGAAGGGAGGGGATGTGAACGCCGAGATTTACGCCCTAGTGAAGAGATGCCGCGTGGCGCCGGGCAACATACGCGTATGGAGCATTTCCGACTGGCTGGAAGACGACTATTTTGCTGAAAAATTTGTAATTGAAATCGGAAAAGATTATCTTTGCCCTCCCAAATCCGAGTAATTAAAAAATAAAAGATAATGAAAAGGACATATCAACCTTCAAACCGCAAGAGAGTCAACAAGCACGGCTTCCGTGAGCGCATGAGCACTCCCAACGGACGCAGGGTGCTTGCATCGCGCCGCGCACACGGTCGCAAGAAACTCACCGTATCTTCAGAGGACCGTTTCTAAGCGGGATCCTCAGTCCGATACAGCAGCAGGCTGGCCATGACAGTGGCCGGCCTGCTTCCGTATGCGGCCGTGTCGGGGTATTTCCGGGCGGCGTCCGGAGGGAGGAAGTGGTCGGAAAGAGAAATAAATTTGTCGTGCTTCGGGCTTTTTTCGTATCTTGTAAAGTTTTTCAGATGTGCGGTAAAGATGTACGGTGAGAATGACTTTTCGCGTTTGGAACTGAGCCTGTCCGGCCTCAGGAATAATTTCCGTTATTTCCGGTCCCGCCTTAAGCCGTCCACGCGGCTGCTGGTGCTGGTGAAGGCCAACGCATACGGGCACGGCGCCGTCGAGTTCGCATCGATGCTCCAGGCCGAGGGTGCGGACTACCTCGCGGTGGCTCTGCCGGTGGAGGGAATGGAACTCAGGCGCAACGGAATATCGTTGCCCATACTGGTGCTGACCGCCGGGACGGACTTCTTTCCCGAAATACTCGAGTACAGGCTGGAGCCCGGCATCCCGAACATGTACACGCTGCGTGCGCTCTGCGACTTCCTCGCTTCCCGAGGGGTCGAGGGCTATCCGGTGCACATAAAGCTCGACACGGGCATGCACCGTCTGGGATTCATGAGCTCCGAACTGGACGAACTGATCTCTTTCCTGCACTCGCATCGCGAGGTGAAGGTGATGTCGCTGTATTCACATCTCGCGGCGGCCGAGGATCCTGCCGAAGATGCCTTCTCGCTCGCTCAGATCGGGCTTTTCAGGCAGAATGCCGCCCGCGTGGGGGAGGCCCTGGACTACAGGCCGATGTGGCATATACTCAATTCGGCCGGCATAGAGAGGTTCCCGGACTTTCAGTTCGACATGGTAAGGCTCGGAATAGGCATATACGGCATCAGCGCCCTTCCTGGCGTAAGACTCGACGCCGTGGCCTCGCTCAAGGTCAAGGTGCTGCAGGTCAAGCACCTCATGCCTGAGGACGGTACCATAGGCTATGGCAGGAAAGGACATGTCGCTCCGGGCGGTTCGGTGATAGCGACAATTCCGGTAGGCTATGCCGACGGCATAGACAGGCATCTGGGCTGTGGGGCCGCATCGTTCAGCATCGACGGGCACAGGGCTCCTACCATAGGCAACATCTGTATGGACATGTGCATGCTCGACGTGACGGGGCTGGACGTGAAGTCCGGCGACACGGTTACGGTCTTCGGAGAAGATCCCACGGTGTCCGAGCTGGCGTCGATACTCGGCACAATACCGTACGAGATCCTGACTTCCGTGCCGCGAAGGATAGAGAGGATAATAGTAAGATAGGCTGACCATGGATATAACCGTATTGATACTGACAGTCCTGCTGGCTGCGTCCATAGCCCTGCTCGGAGTCCTCCTGCGCAGGACGGGCAGGCAGGGCTCGGAGCTGGCGGAGCTCAATTCGGAGCTTTCGTCCCTCCGCGCCGACAAGGCGCGCCTCGAAAGCCGGATGGAGGAGAGGCTGGAGGCCCAGAGGCGGCTGGAAGCCGAAAGGGAGAGCGCCCGGACCGCCATGGAGGAAGAGCGCAAGGCCCTGTTCGAGAGCCAGAAGAAGGCAATGGAGGAGTCGTTCAGGCTGCTCTCGGAGCAGAATAGTGCCGCCCTGCGCAGGCAGAACACCGAATCTATGGCAGAACTCCTCAAGCCTGTCGCCGAGAAGTTCGGAGAGTTCGACAAGTCCGTCAGGGCTTCGTCCGAGAGGGCTGTCGCCGGAGAAGCCGCCCTGCGCGAGATGATAAAGAACCTGACAGACCAGTCGAAGAGCGTGGGTGACGAGGCCCGCAACCTCGCGGACGCCCTCAGGGGCCGCTCGAAGGTCCAGGGCGACTTCGGAGAGATGTTGCTCGTGGACCTGCTCAAGAACTCAGGGCTGCAGGAGGGAGTCCATTTCGATACCCAGTCGGTGCTGCGCGATGAGCAGGGGCACGAGATACGCAGCGAAGGCGGCCGGGTGATGATTCCGGACGTGATAGTGTATTATCCTGACGATACCGAGGTCGTAATAGACTCGAAGGTGAGCCTCACGGCCTATGCGAAGTATATGGACGCGACCGGGGAGGCCGACCGCGACCGTTACGCCAAAGAGCATGTGGACAGCATAAGGCGCCATGTGGACGAGCTCAAGACCAAGGATTATGCCTCGTATGTGGCTTCCGGAAAGCGCAAGCTCGACTACAACATAATGTTCGTGCCCATAGAGGGTGCCTTCCGCCTGATGCTCGAGCAGGATCCCACCCTCTGGCAGAGGGCCAGGGATGCAAACGTCCTGATAGTCGGGCAGATGAACCTGATGATAGTGCTGAACATGATCCTGATGAGCTGGAAGCAGCACGACCAGGAGAAGAACATAGAGGAGGTCTACAATACGGCTTCCGCCCTGATGTCCCAGCTGAAAGGCTGGATGGATTCCTATGTGAAGATAGGCGAGTATATAGCCGGAGCTTCCAGGGCCTACGACGAGTCCAAGAGAAAGCTTGCAGATTCGAACCAGTCGGTCATGAAGAAGATCGACAGGCTGGAGAAGCTGGGTCTGTCTCCCAGGCGTTCGCGCGCGAAGATAGGTTCTGCCGCGCGTATGCCCGCAGGACGCGAATCCATAATCCCGAAAGAGCTCTCTTCGGGTCTTGGTCCGGCAGACGACGAGGACGATATGCCTGAAGCGTCATGACGCCTTTCCTGAAACAGGTTGCCGGACATTATTTCGACGGGGGTGGGATCTCCCGCTTGTGTTTCGTGCTGCCTAACAGGCGTTCCTGCGTGTTCCTGAAGAAATATCTGGGCGAATGTGCGGCGGCGCGCCGCATGCCGGTAATCTCTCCTGCCGTCGTCACCATAGATGAATTCATACTTGCGTGTACCGGGGCGAGACCGTGCGACCAGGTGACCCTGCTGCTCGAGCTCTACGGCTGCTACAAGGCTCTGAACCCGCAGTGCGAGGCTCTCGACGATTTCATCTTCTGGGGCGGCGTGCTGCTCTCCGACTTCGACGATGTCGACAAGTATCTGGCCGATCCCGAGAAGATATTCACCAACATATCCGATTTCCGGGGGCTGCAGGATTCGCTGGATTATCTGGACGAGCGCCAGAAGGCTGCGCTCGAGCGTTTTTTCAGACATTTCCACGGTGAAGGGAAATACAAGGAGGCCTTCCGGAGCATATGGAACCTGCTTCTGCCGCTGTATGATTCTTTCAACGCCGCCCTGGATGTGAAGGGCCTGTGCTATACGGGAGCGGCTTACCGCAGGCTTGCGGAGATGCTCGGGGAGCGCCCCGTCACGGATATACTCGGGGAACGCTTCAGACGCAGCGACCGCTTCGTGTTCGTGGGGCTGAACGCCCTCAGCGAGAGCGAGAGGCTGCTTCTCGTCCGTATGCGCAACGCGGGCGTCGCCGAGTTCTGCTGGGACTACAGCAGCGCGTGGATAAAGGACGCCGCCAACAAGTCTTCGTACTTCATGTCGCGCAACGTCGCAGACTTTCCCCAGGCATTCGAGCCCGATGCGCCGGAAGCCCTGCCGCACACATCATTCAACGTGCTCGGAGTGCCTTCTTCGGTCGGGCAGGCGAAGCAGCTTCCCGAGATATTCGCGCGTCTCGGAACCAGGGGAATGGACACCGCCGTGGTACTGCCCGACGAAGGTCTGCTCATACCTGTGCTCAATTCGATTCCCGGGCATATCTCCGACATCAACGTCACCATGGGCTATCCCATGCACGGAAGCAGCCTGTGGTCGCTTATGAACGACCTGGCCGCACTCCAGATGCATCTGCGCCGCAAGGACGGTAAGTGGTATTTCTATCACAGGCAGCTGTGGCCCCTGCTTTCCAACAGCATCCTGCGTTCGGTGCTTGACGACGACGCGTCGGCGAGGATTGCGTCCATACGTGCCGCTGCCGGGTATTATGTTCCTGTCGATGCCTTCGGGGGGACGGGTGTACTGTCGGAACTGCTTTCTGCGGTCGTGACCGAGCCCGACCGCGCGGACGCGGAGCAGATACGCCGTATCGGAGACTATCAGTGCAGGGTGCTCTCCCTCGTGGCCTCGCTCATCAAGGGCCGGCAGGAACTCTCGCTGGAGCTCGATTTCGCGAAGTCCTATTATACGGCGGTCCTAAGCCTGCGCAAGTTCTCGCTCGAAGTGCTTCCCGCGACATATTTCCGGCTGCTGGACAAACTGGTGAATTCCGTCAGCGTGCCGTTCGTCGGGGAGCCGCTGAAAGGCCTGCAGATAATGGGGCCGCTCGAGACGAGGGCGCTCGACTTCGACAACGTGGTCATACTCGGGTGCAACGAGGGCATCTTCCCGAGACGGAGCGTCAGCTCTTCGTTCATCCCTGCGGAACTGCGCCGCGGTTTCGGCCTCCCCACATATGAATACCAGGATGCCGTATGGGCATATTACTTCTACAGGCTCGTCCAGCGGGCAAGCAATGTCTGGATGCTGTACGACTCCCGTACCGAGGGTCTGCAAAGCGGTGAAGAGAGCCGCTATATCAAGCAGCTGCGCATGCATTTCGGGGCCGATGTGACAAGATATACCGCTTCGGCCGAGACCGGCCGCGGCATACGGCCTCCCGAGATTGTGAAGACTGAGGAGGATGTCGGGTTGCTGCGCGGCTCCATGCTTTCGGCGTCGGCACTGCAGAGCTACCTCGACTGTCCGGCCAAGTTCTACTATTCGTATGTCAGGCGCCTGCGTCCCGGTGACGAGGTGGCGGAATCGCTCGACAAGGGCATGATAGGCAATGTGTTCCACAAGACCATGCGCTGCCTGTACGATGTTCCCGGAGGCAAGGTCGCGGAGCCTTACCTCGCTTCGCTCCTGCACGGAGACAGGATAAGGGATATTGTCGACAGGTTCATCCTCGAGGAACTCAACGCCTTCGAGATAGAGGGAAGGAACATAATCTTCGAAGACCTGATCTGCCGCTATGCGCGCAAGTGCGTGCAGCGCGACATCGAACTGCTCAAGTCCTCGGGTTCCGAGGCCATACGCATACTCGGCCTGGAGACGACGCGCTACACGAGCCTCGGGGGCTTCACTTTCAAGGGTATAATAGACCGTCTGGATTCCGTGGTGCCGGGAGTGGTAAGGGTCGTGGACTACAAGACGGGCAAGGTCGGGGATTCCGACTTCCTGATCGATTCCTCGAACGCCGACAAGGTCGTGCAGGCCCTGTTCTCGAGGCAGCCCGGCAAGCCCCGTCCCAAGATCGCCCTGCAGCTCTATATCTACGACAAGATGGTTGCTTCGGACAAGTCCCTGGAGGGCAGCGTCTTCGTGAATTCGATATACAAGCCCTCGCGCCTTTTCGTCAGGAGCGTGGAGACGGTGAGGCTCGACGATACCTTCATGTCCCTCATGGACGATGCCGTGTGCACACTGCTCTCGGAGATAGCCGACACTTCCGTGCCTTTCTCGAGGACGGATGACGATAAGGTATGCAAGTGGTGTGATTTCAAGAACATCTGCTGCCGATGAAGATACTCAGGGCGAGCGCCGGCTCGGGAAAGACATACCGGTTGTCCAAGGCTTATATCGGGATCCTTCTCTCGTCAGGACAGAAGGATGCCTACCGTCATATACTTGCGGTGACATTCACCAACAAGGCTACCGAGGAGATGAAGGAGCGTATATTGGACGACCTGTACAGGTTGTCGTCGGAGAACCCCCGTGCCAGGGAACTCCTCGTCGCCATGCTCCACGACTACGGTTCGTTCTCCGTGAGCACGATCGACCATTTCTTCCAGCGTACCCTCAAGGCCTTCTCGCGCGAGATAGGACAGTTGGCCGACTATCAGATCGAACTGGACCGCAGGTCCCTGATACAGGAGGCAATGGACAGGATCCTGGATTCGCTTACCCCCGACGACAGGGAACTGGTGAGGTGGATCAGCGGCAGTCTCGAGGGCAGCCTTGAAAGGGGCAGCGAACTCGACATCGAGGGCAGTCTCTACGACATGGGCAGCCAGCTCAAGTCCGAGGAGTGCGGGAAGCTCGCCGAGAGCCTCGGAATCGACATGCTCGCCGAGTATTCCAAGGACAGGCTCGAAAGGCTGGGCAAGGCGTGCGCGGAGCTGCGCGATTCCTTCATCGACGCCCTGCGGAATGCTGGGCTGGAGGATGTTAGCCGCAGCGAGAGGTTCCGTCTCGAGGGCAGGAAGCGGGTGCTTAAGAAACTTCCCCGGGCCATGGAGGTTGTGGAAAGGGGTTTCCGTGCCTACAATACCGTCTGCGAGATAGGCGACAGGATATTCAGCCTCGGCTTCGCTGGCGAGTTCTATTCGGCTTTCGACGCCCTGCTCAGGGAGAAGAACGTCATGTGCCTCGACGAGTCCAACCTGCTGCTCAGGGACATAATAGGGGATTCCGACGCCCCGTTCATATACGAGAAGGTAGGCGTCAGGTACGACAGCTTCCTGCTCGACGAGTTCCAGGACACTTCCAACGTGCAGTGGGACAATTTCCTGCCGCTGCTGCGCGAGAGCGAGTCGCGCGGCGGGCACAACCTGATAGTGGGCGATGTCAAGCAGAGCATCTACCGCTTCAGGGACTCGGACTGGTCCCTGCTGGCGTCAGGGGTGCTCGAGGCGTTTCCGGATGCCGAGGTGGAGACCTTGCAGGGGAACTGGAGAAGTTCCCGCGAGGTGGTGCACTTCAACAACGGCTTCTTCCGCATGGCCTCGGAAAGGCTCGGCCTGTCCGACATCTATGCCGATGTGACGCAGGAGGTTATGCGTGGCGACGCCCAGGGCGGAAGGGTGGAGGTGGACTTCTGCTCCGACCAGCTCGAAAAGACCTACGGGTGCATCTGCCGCGCGCGCGACGCCGGGGCGTCGTTCGGAGATATTGCGGTACTCGTGCGCAACCGGAAGGCGGGCGCCGCAGTGGCCGACTACCTGCTCCAGAAAGGCGTCCCTGTAATATCGGACGATTCTCTGGATGTCAAGTCTTCGCCTGCAGTAAACCGCGTGGTGTCGCTGCTGACCGCATACGACAACCCTGACGACGTCATCTGCGCTTACATAGCGGGCAGCCTCGGAATAGAGTTCCGGCCCGAGTACCATTCATTGGTGGACCTTTGCGAAAGCCTGCTGCGTGCGCTGTGCGCTGCCTGCGAGGGCTTCATGGACGGGGAGACCCTTTTCGTGCAGGCGTTCATGGACGAGGTGCGCTCGTGGTCCGAAACCAACGGCAACAATATACGCCAGTTCCTCAGGCACTGGGACGAGACGGACCTGGCCATAGGCTCCCCCCGTAACGAGAATGCGCTCAGGATATGCACCATACACAAGTCCAAGGGCCTGCAGTTCCCGTATGTGATATTCCCCTTTGCCGACAAGGTGGAACTCTATCGTCCCGGGGTACGCTGGTGCAGCCTCGACGCCGCGAAATACGGATTGCCTGAGGTGATGTCGGGCATCTACCCCATGAACCTTGGCGGCGACAAGGCTGACACCTTTTTCGACGATGAACTGGAGCGGGAAAGGCGCCGTCAGCTCGTGGACAACATAAACCTTTTCTATGTGGCCATGACGAGGGCCGAGAAGGCTCTCAGCGTGATTTCGGCGCCGCCGACCAAGAAATTCGCCGCAAGCCTGTCGTCCGGAAGGCCCGAGTACTCGAGACTCTCCGACCTGCTTTACGAGTATGTCGGCGGCATGGACAGCATCTCTTACGGCGAACCTTACGACTTCGGCGCGATCGAAAGGCGTACTGCTGTGGAGCACGACTTCTTCTGCTGCTATCCGTCCGTCCCTCTCGGAGGAAGGCTCGCCCCGTCCGGCGATGCCGAGGATTTCTTCGGAGACGGATCCGTTACCGGTGTCGGGGCGTCCGCCCGCCTGCGCGGCATAGTGCTGCATTCGGTACTTTCGTCGGTGACCGGCCCGGAGTCTCTTGGCGCCGCGGTGTGCAATGCCTGTGCCGACGGCCTGCTGTCCGAAGCCGAGAGCCGCGAATGCATGGATTTCCTCTCGTCCAGGATAGCTTCCAGACCCGAGTGGTTCCCTTCCGGGAACGCCCCCGGAGTCGAGGTGCTCAGCGAGACGGGAGTCTTCGACTCTGCCGGCCGGGAGCACAGGCCGGACAGGGTGCTGGTGTATCCAGACGGGGTCAGGATCATTGACTTCAAGTTCGGAGACAGGAGGGAGAAGTCGCATCTACAACAGATAGAGCGCTATGCCGCACTCTATGAGTCTCTCGGATTCGAGGTGCTCGAGTGCTGCCTATGGTATGTCGAACAGGATGAAATTATATCGATATGAGAAAGATCTTCATTATGCTTGCAGCGCTGCCTTTCCTCTGCGCCCCTTGCCTCCTCCATGCCCAGATGCCGCTGGCCATGGACAACCGGGAGCTTCATCCCGGTGCTCCGTCCGTGCCCGAATATGTGGTGTTCGCTTCCGATACGGTGCGCTTCGACCGTCCCGACCTCTACGAACGCATGGACAGGGAGCTTATCACCTTTACCTACACGCATACCAATTCCACCCTGATGCTCAAGCGCTCGAAGCGTATCTTCGCGCAGGTGGAGCCTATACTCAGGGCCCAGGGCATTCCGGACGATCTCAAGTACCTGATGGCTATAGAGAGCAATCTCGATCCCAAGGCGCGGTCGGGTGCCGGGGCGGCCGGCCTGTGGCAGTTCATGAAGGCCACGGCCCAGGAATACGGGCTGGTGGTCGATTCTGAGGTCGACCAGAGGTACGACATAGAGGCGGCTACGCTTGCGGCATGCGCATACCTCAGGGACGCCTATGAGAAGTTCGGCGACTGGATGACGGTGGCGGCGAGCTATAACGGGGGACAGAACGGCATATCGAGGCGCCTGGAGAGCCAGAGGCAGGACAGTGCGCTCGACTTGTGGCTCGTGAGCGAGACTTCGCGCTATATGTTCCGCGTGCTTACGGCGAAGATGTTCTTCGAGAATCCCGAGCAGTTCGGCTTCTATGTCAGGGAGTCGGACAAGTATCCGGCAATACCGGTCCAGAAGACCGTGACGGTGAACGGAAGCATAGCGAGCCTCGTGGATTTCGCCGAGAGCAACTCCGTGAGCTACGCAGCCCTGAAGGAGGCGAACCTCTGGCTCAGGGACGACAAGCTGGTCAACAGGACCGGCCGGACCTACAAGGTGGTCATTCCCCGCGCAGGTCTGTGATTATCCACTCCCCGTCGAGCGCCGAGCAGTCGAAGTTGAACTCCGAGCCGTCTTCCGTCTGGGGAAGGTACTGCACATCGGACAGCTCCAGTTCGATTAGGCTGTCGCGGTACGACAGCACTTCTTCCACTCCGGAGGTATGCTCTATGTAGACTTCCTTCGCTGCGGGGTCTACGGTCCAGCGCAGTTCTCCGTTGCTTATTATTACGAGGCCGTTGCCTTCTGCTCGGTAGCATTCTCCCTGCGCGACGAGCGTGCCGCTTATGTCCAGCTTCGTTCCCGAGTCTACCGTGCAGCTATACCTGAGCTGAACGCGCTCCTGGCCGAGGCGCGAAAGAATCTCTTCGGCAATCGCCCTGGAGTCCTGCTGCGGGCCGTATGCCCCGGCTGCGAAAGCGCTGCGGCAGGGAAGGCAGGCGGAAAGTAGCACTGCCAGGATTATCGCGGGAAGTCTTTTCATCCTTTGTGCAGATATGCGTCGAGTATGGGTTCGAGCGAGTCGAGGTCGCCTATCAGCACCTGACGCGGCTTGGAGCCTTCCTGGGGGCCTACTATGCCTGCTGCCTCGAGCTGGTCCATGACCTTTCCCGCCCTTGCGTAGCCCATGCCGAGCTTGCGCTGCAGGTCCGAGGTCGAGCCTCTCTGGGAAGTCACCACCATTCTCGCGGCCTCTTCGAAGCGGCTGTCGAGACTGTGCATGTCTATGCTGCCGGGATCTGAACCTGAGCCGTCCGAGCCGGATTCGGACACTTCGGGCAGATAGTACGGCGTGTTGTACGACCTTCCGTAACCTTTCTGCTCCGATATCGAGCGTGTCAGGGTCTCTGTCTCGCTTCCGGAGATATATCCGCACTGTATGCGCTCAGTCTCGAGCCCGGGCGAGAACAGCATGTCGCCGTTTCCTATCAGCTTTTCGGCTCCGGGGGTGTCGAGTATCGTCGAGGAGTCGGTCCTGGACGCTGTCCTGAAGGCTATGCGCATAGGGAAGTTGCTCTTGATGAGTCCGGAGATGACATCCACCGAAGGCCTCTGGGTCGCGAGTATCACATGGAGTCCTGCGGCACGGCCCTTCTGCGCAAGCCTCACCACGGAGTTCGTTATGCTCCTGCCGAGCGCCTTGGATTCGGGGGCTGCGCCCTGGGTCATCGTGAGGTCTGCATACTCGTCTATGATGACCACGAGGTACGGCAGGTAACGGTGCCCCTGGTCAGGCCGCAGCCGGCGGTCCTTGTACTTCTGGTTATAGAGCTTGATGTTGTTGACTCCGGCACGGCTGAGCAGGTCGTACCTTTCGTCCATTTCCGTGCACAGCGAGCGCAGTATCTTCTCGGCATCCTTGGGCTGCTTGACTATCGCGCGCGCCTCTTCCTCCTCCTGAGAGCCGGCGTCGGGCAGTACTGCCAGGTAGTGCTGCAGTAGCGATGCGTAGGCGGTGAACTCCACCCTCTTGGGGTCTATGAACACGAACTTGAGTTCGGAAGGATGCTTCGAGTACAGTAGGGACGATACTATCACGTTGAGGCATACCGACTTGCCCTGCTTCGTCGCTCCGGCTATCAGAAGGTGCGGGGCGTCCGCCAGGTCGAATACCTTCACGGTCTGCGTAATGGTGTAGCCTATCGCGACGGGCAACTCGGCCTTGCTGGAGCGGAATGCGCCGTCGTTCAGCAGCGACTTCAGCGATACTATCGACGAGTGGTCGTTGGCCACCTCTATGCCCACGGAATCGGACAGGGTGACGACCCTGACGCCCTTTGCGTTGAGCGACATGGCTATGTCTTCCTGGAGTTTCTTGATGTCGGCGATCTTGACGCCCGGGGCGGGGTAGACCTTGTACAGCGTTACCGTGGGCCCCACCTTGGCCTTGACATCGGTTACCTGTATGCGGTAGTTCGCAAGGGTCGTGCGTATCTTGTTGTTGTTGCGCGTGAGCTCGTCGCTCGACACCTCGTACCGGCTGGATGCGTAGGACTGGAGCATCTCCAGGCTGGGAGGGAAGTCGAAGTAGGGAAGTCCGTCGGGAGGGTCGAGACGGTTGTCGATTGGCTTGAGTTCCTCCTTGACTTCTGCGTTGAGTGAATCATCGTGGATTATCTCGAAGTTCCCGCCCTCGGCGCTTCCGGTGCCGGGCTCTGCCCCCGTAGCGGCTTCCTTCGTTTCAGATACGGAAGTATCAGTCTCCGTCATGGCAGTCCGTTCCAGGGTTTCCGCGGCAGTCTGCCCGTCCCCGGATACCGGCTTTGCTTCTCCGGCCGGATCCTGCGCCTGCAGAACGGAACCTTCCTCATCCGTGCCTGCCTCAGCCGGCGTCCCGGCTTCCGGGGTGCTGCAGCCCGCTGCCCGGACTTTATCTTCTGCCTTTCCCTTCCTGCGGTGTTCCCGGCTCCTGCCGAGAGAGGACAGCCAGCGGCAGAACCTTCTGGACAGGAAGAAGAAATATACTGCTATGAGAAGGACGATCAGCAGTCCCGTCACCGCCGCTCCGAACTGCACTTCCGCCCAGAGTACGAGGGTCGTGCCGCAGCGGCCGCCGAGCCCTCCTCCGAACACCGTGTCGATTCCCGCGAGGTGTCCGCAGTATGCAAGCAGCAGGGAAGACAGCAGCGCACCGAACAGGGCCGCAAGGAAAGTCTTGAGCAGGGAGTAGTGCCACTTCCGTGCGAGCAGCCTTACGGACAGGGCTCCGAGAATCAGCGGCAGAGCCAGGCTGCCCAGACCGAACAGCTCTCCCACGAGCAGATGCCCGGTCCTGAATCCGAGCCTGCCTGCGGCATTGCCTATATCGTCTGCTGCAAGTTCCTGTCCGTCTGCCGAAAGCAGGCTCATGTCCTGCTTCCAGCTGAAAAGGTACGAGACCGTAGAAATGAGAATGAAGACCGTAAGTACCGCGATACAGATTCCGGTGATCCTTACGGCCGATTCTCTCTGCTCCTCGTCCCAGCTGTTCCAGATTCTCATTTCTTCTTGCCCATCCTGTGGATATTCTTCTGGCGGCGGTTCTTGCCTGCGGCCTGTCCTACGTTGATCCCGAGTCCGGGGCGCGAGAAGTTGGCGTCGCTGGCGATCTTGCCCAGCACCAGCCCTTCGGGAACCTTGAGCCTGTAGTCGGAGAGCTTCTCTATGTCGTTGAAGATAGTCTCGTCGGAAACGCTGTCCTTGTTCCAGATCAGATACTGCTGGCGCATGTAGACAGCGAGGTTGCGTATCATTTCCGTCTTGACTTCCCCGTCCGGCTCGCTGCACAGCAGCCCGATTATGCTCTCGATGTTGCGGCCGTAGTGCGCGGCCTTGACCTTGGTGCTTTTCATGGGTATGGTGACGGGGTTCTTTGTGAACTCTTCGGCCACGGGACAGGGATAGGGGGCGTCGATGTCCAGGTCGAAGCCTGCTATCATGTACAGCTGGTCCCAGAGCTTGTGTTCGAAGTTCTCCTGCTGGTGGACCTGCGGGTTGAGCGTCTCCATGACCCTTACGACGGCGTAGGCCTGCTCCGTGCGCTTCTGCCTGTCTGGAATCCCGCGCAGGTGCTCCACCATCCTGAGTACGTTGCGTCCGTATTCGGGCATGGCCATCTTTTCCCTCGATGTGTTGTAGTCCAGCCCGGTCGTATTGAAATCGTTGTTCTCCATATCCATAACTTAAACTGCAAAGATAGGAAAACTCGCCAACATACGGATAGATTTATCTCATGATTCTCCGCAATATCTCAGGACTGTTGGCAGTAATGTGTGTTGCCGGTGTATATGCCTTCGGGGGACATAACCCTGGAGAACAGTCCCCGAAGGCATATACACCGGCAAAGCATGAGCAGCACAAGAATATGATAGGGTGGGAGAGGGTAGGGATATTATGGAGAATCGTAGGTTGTTTCCGTAATTTTGCAGCAGCACTTCAAATCTGCATAGATAAAAAGGAGATTTTGAGAATGCTTCGGTTTCAGAAATCCAGGATTTCAATCGCAATCCTGGCGCAGGCTTCGGCATCGGCCAGGGCGTGGTGATGGTTCCGCAGGTCATAGCCGTAATATTGTGCGACGGTCTGCAGCTGATGATTGGGCAGCTGTCTGCCCAAAACCGTCCTCGATGCCCTGCAGGTGCAGTAAAATTTATAATCCGGATAAGTCATTCCGTATACTCCGAAGACCGCTTTCAGACAGCCCTCGTCGAAAGGGCTGTTGTGGGCGACGAGCGGCAGGTCCCCTATGAGCGCACTGACCTTTTCCCATACCTCAGGGAAAGCCGGTGCCGTCATTGTCGATTCCGCCGTCAGTCCGTGGATCTGAGTGTTCCAATACGAGTAATAGTCCGGAACCGGATGGATTAGACTGTAGAACCGGTCTGCTATCTTGTTGTCTTCCACAATGACGACCCCGACGCTGCACACGCTGGAACGGCACCCGTTGGCCGTCTCGAAATCTATCGCCGCAAAATTTTTCATATTATGGTACCCGAGACTTCGCCTCTTTAATGCAAAGATTCGGAATAATCTGGATTATTCCGAATAATCGTTCACTTCCGGCTGTCCCCTGAAGGTGACATGCCTCGATTTCCCGTCGGAAGTGAGGGCGATCAGTTCCACCACGCAGTCGTCGCCTTCCCACGACACGCTCAGAGTGCCGGATTCGAACTCCAGCACGGAGTCTTCTATCCTTATTGCTTCCTCGTCTGTCTCGTAATACATGCTGTATGAGTATGAGAATGTCCCGGACGGCAGTTTCACCTGCGCGCTTTCAGAGACCGCACCGTACATGTCGCCTATATAATAGAACGCGTCGGGATAGAAAAGTTCGTCTTCGCCGTGGAAACCCTTGTCGCTCAGATATAGGCAATAATTCCCCACACCCGAGTCGTACTCTCCGTAATAGTCGATGCCAAGTATTGCCGCCTCTACATCCACATCGTATGCAGGCCCTTCGTTGTCGCGGCCTTCACATGAACTCAAGGCGGCTGCCGCGGCGGCCATGGCCATTGCGAATAGAATCTTTTTCATAACCTGTGATATTTTCCTGTCTCAGAATGCAAGCACGGCCCTTACCCTGTACCGTCTGTTGTCCTTCAGGTTCTGGATAGTATTGCGCTGTCGCCTTCGGAGGCCTTTATGCTGGGCACGGCACCGGGGACAGACCTTATTTTTCTTCGAGCAGCGTGAAACCCTCCGATGCCCAGACTCCGTCGTCGCTGACGAGGAACGCCTCGAGCCCCTCGTGCTCTTCGATGAATGCCCTGGCCTTTTCGGGTCCCATGACCATGCAGGCCGTGGCTATCGCGTCCGCCTCGGCCGCCGTTGGCGCGACTATCGTGGCGCTGAGCAGGTTATGCGTTACCGGCCTGCCGGTGCGGGGGTCTATGGTATGCGCGTACTTGCGCCCGTCCTTGACATAGAACTTGCGGTAGTTGCCGGAAGTGACTATCCCGCAGGCCTTCCCTTCAGAGGACCAGACCGCGCGTATGTCTTTTCCGGGAGTATTGTTGCCGTCCACCGGGTTGTCTATGCCTATCTTCCAGCCCTCGCCGGAAGGGTTGACTCCATCGCAGTATATCTCCCCTATGTCTACGAGCATGTCCTCCACACCTATCGAGTACAGGTAGGAGGCTACGACATCGCAGCTGTATCCCTGTGCTATGGCATTGAAGTTCAGTATTTTGCCTGCTCGGCTGTCGCGCATCGCCTGTTCTATCCTCTCGTCCGAAGGAAGGCTGTCGGCGGTGAAGCCGAATCCCCAGATGTCGAAGAGCGGGCCGCTGTATACGTCGAATGCGCCGTCAGTCATTTCACCGTACTTCCGGGAAAGTTCCAGCAGCGCCGAGAAATGCCTGTCCGGAGTGATCTGCTCTCCGGCGTTGCGCCGGCTCAGGAGCGAGCCGTGGTTGTATCCGGAGATGCTGAAGTCTATCCCGGCGAGCAGGGAGTCTATGGTCTCTGCGATTTCCTGCGGCGGGGTGTGAACGCCATGCATGTTGGCCCTTACGCTGTATACGCCGCCCTGGGCGTATCCTGTGAAGGTCTCGTATTTACCTGCCGTGCCGCTGCAGGAGAGCATGCCCAGAGCCGCGATTGCGGGGAGAATGAATTTTATGAGTCCTTTCATGATATACGGCAAAATATTTGTACAAAGTTAACTGTTTTTGGTTGCGCTGCTCTCGGGTTTTGATTACCTTTGTGAGATTTATTTCAGGAACAGTATGAAATTGTCAAGGATATTCATATTTGCTGCCGTGCTGGCCGTGCTTGCAGCAGGATGCAAGAAACCGGAATCCACCACCAGGGAGTTCCTCGACGGCGATCTGACGCTGTCGGTTCCTGCGTATGTCGCTCCCGGTTCGGTAATGGAGTTCGATGTCGAGTCTCTGATGACGGTATCGAGAGGGGACGGCGGTCCTCTGGGCTACTATTTCAACAATCCTTTCACCGAGAAGTCCGACACCGTCGTCGATCCCCAGGGGAATATCCTTGTGCCTGTATATACCGTGACTGTCTCCGACACTCTCGGCCCCGTCACGCTGCTCTTCGGAGCCTCTGCGAGCGACAAGTATTACGGGACGACGGCCGAGGCCGAAATGACCGTGGTCAAGAGCGGTTTCGACGGAAACGGCTCCATAACCGGGTTCGTGAACCATGACGACGATCTGCTGTATACCGACACTAGGGAGGATATCCCGGTGGACTACAGTTATGTGCGCTGCGGCGACACCTACTGGATGCGTACGAACCTTGCCTGGGGCGGCGCAGGAGTCGCATATGAGGACTGCGACGTTATGGACGGGGTGTTCGGCCGCTATTACAGCTGGGAGGAGGCGCAGACCGCATGCCCTCCCGGGTGGAGGCTCCCTTCCGAAGAGGACTGGCTCGAACTGGCGCGTGAATACGGCAGCGGCGGAGAGCCGGAGCCCGGGTCTGATTTCAAGGGACTGGCAGGGGCACTCATGGCTGATCTCTATTTCAACGGCACGAGGATGTGGGAGTACTGGCCCGAAGTCAAGGTGACCGATGCATCCCGCCTGTCGGTGATGCCTGCAGGCTATGCCGTGATGTCCGTCGACGGCTACAACTTCGGCAATGTCTATTCCTATGCCGCATTCTGGACTTCCGAGGATGCCGGCGACAAGGGTGTGCTGCGCTATATCTATGTGGAAAAGGACATAGTCTACAGGTTCGAGGCCGACAAGAAGGGCCTTGCCGCCTCGGTACGCTGTGTCAGGGATGCGGAGTAGTAAGGCTCCGTCAAAACCCGCTGACCGTATCCATCGTCAGGATCAGTGCCTGTGAGAGCAGTTCGGTGAGCCTCAACATCATATCCGGGCATATTCCCGGCAGGCTCAGCAGTATGCATATTATCGAAACGATCATCAGCGCGGTGCTGAGGGGGACTCCTATAAGGTTGCTTATCAGAAAATAGGGAGGGAAGCTCCTGAAATACCACAGCACCGCCGGTGCCGTGTACAGCTGGCAGGATATGCTCAGCGCCGCGGCCGACCATATCTTCTTCACGGCCCGTCCGTCTTCTGCGCGGACGAGAGCGTCGAGTTTCGGATACAGCGTTATTATTGCCAGTACGGACAGATAGGACAGCTGGAATCCTACGGACCTGACGGCTCCCGGGTCTATTATCAGCTGTACCGTCAGTGCGGCGCAGAACACGTTCCCGCCCAGCCGTCTTCTGCCCGGGAAGTTCCTTGCCGCCTCGTTCACGCATACGAACAGCACTGCCCTTACGAGGGACTCTCCCGAACCTGCCATCGCGCAATAGCACGAGCACAGCAGTACGGACAGGATGCTCCTTGCCGCGAGTGCCGTGCGGTTGCCGCCTGTCCATGACAGGGCTGTGGAGATCATGGCGTACAGCACGCAGAGGTGCATGCCGGAAAGTGCGAGTATGTGCGAGGTGCCGCAGATGCGGAACGCCTCCACCGTGGCCGGATCCAGGCCGTCTTTCCTGCCCGTCACGAGGGCCTTGACGAGCCCTCCCGTCCCTGCGTGCCTGAACTCCAGCGAGTCTATCCGGGCGCAGAGCCGGTCCATTGCCTTTTCCGCGATGCCTCCTCCCGTGTGCACGCTGACTCCCAGCCCCGAGCAGCATTGGCAGAATATCCCTGCGAACAGCAGTGCCGACAGTATGAACGCCTTCCTGCGCCCGTCGTGCAGGAAGCACAGAGCAGACACTATGGCGCAGGGCAGGGAGACCGTGGCAGCGGCGGCGTGCAGATGTTCCGGGAGCAGGGACGGGAGGGCGACGCCTGCCGTGAACGGGATGCATGACAGACAGATGTCAGAACGAAGTCTCATAGTAGAAATTTTTCCGAATCTACATATTTATTAGTAAATTCGCGTGATTGTAATCGTTTAATATGATAATCCTGGTAATCAATTGCGGCAGCTCTTCGATCAAGTACCAGCTTCTCGATATGAAGAGCGATGATGTCTATGAACTTCTTGCCAAGGGCATAGTGGAGAAGATAGGCCTTCCCGAAGGGAAACTGACGCACAAGCCTACAGGCAAGGAGCCTTATCGTGTGGAACAGCCCATAGCCGACCATAAGGTCGGAATGAAGCTCCTGTTGGAGGCCCTCGTGGATCCCGGGCACGGAGTACTCGGAAGCTTCGACGATATCGAGGCCGTAGGGCACCGTATCGTACAGGGTGCTGACTTCTTCTCCGGAAGTACGCTCGTTAACGACGACGTTCTGAAGAAGATAGAGATCTGCTGCGATTTCGCACCCCTGCACAATCCCGCCCACCTGCTCGGTATACATGCGATCTCGCATGTGCTTCCTGACGTGCCGCAGGTCGTCACCTTCGATACGGCGTTCCATCAGACCATGCAGCCGCAGGCATATATGTACGCCCTGCCCTACGAGTATTATACGAAATACCGCGTGCGCCGCTACGGCGCCCACGGAACCTCGCACCAGTATGTGTCGAGGAGAGGAGCGGCTCTCGCAGGGCTCGATCTCGGCAACTCGAAGATAATAACCTGCCACCTCGGCAACGGAAGCTCGATAACGGCAGTCCAGGACGGCAAGAGCATCGACACCTCGATGGGATTCACCCCTCTCGAAGGAATGATAATGGGTACGCGCTGCGGCAACATCGACGCCAACATCGTGCCCTTCATCATGAAGAAGGAGAACCTCACTCCGGATCAGATGACCGAGGTGCTGAACAACAAGAGCGGCTTCATCGGCCTGTCGGGCAAGAGCTCCGACATGCGCGACCTCACGCAGCTCGCGTCCGAGGGAGACCAGAGGGCGAGGACTGTCCTCAAGAAACTGTGGCTCGACACGGTCAAGAACATCGGCGCGTATGTGGCTGAGATGAACGGAGTCGACCTGATAGTCTTCACCGCCGGCATCGGAGAGAACAACCCCGACCTGCTCCGCAAGATATGCGGCAGCCTCACCTATCTCGGAATCAGGCTCGACGACCATGCCCAGGCCAACGCCGCCGGGGAGATAATGATTTCCGCACCCGACTCGGCCGTCAAGGTGGCCATGATCCCCACGAACGAGGAGCTGGTGATAGCCAGGGATACGATGCACATCGTTTCAGAACTATAATAAAGGTCAGATATGGATAATTTTATAATCGAGACTTCGGCGCGCCACGTGCATGTTACACGCGAGACGCTGGATATCCTGTTCGGCAAGGGTTTCGAGCTCGAGGTCAAGAAACCTCTCTCTCAGCCCGGCCAGTATGCTTCGAACCAGAAGGTCGAGGTGGTAGGCCCCAAGTCCAGCCTCAAATGTTCGATTCTCGGCCCGGTGCGTCCCGAGAACCAGGTCGAACTGTCCTTCACCGATGCCCGTGCCGTCGGCATCGTCGCCCCGGTAAGGGAGAGCGGCGACGTGGCGGGATCGGCTCCCTGCAGGATAGTCGGTCCCTGCGGAGAAGTCGAACTTAAGGAGGGAGTCATCATCGCCCGCAGGCATGTCCACATGACCCCCTCCGACGCCGAGCGCTTCGGTGTCGTCAACGGCCAGATAGTTTCGGTAGAGGTGGAGCAGGAGACGGGCAGGAAGCTTGTCTTCGGCGATACGGTCATCCGCGTCTCCGACAAGGCCGCGCTGGCTATGCACATCGATACCGACGAGGCCAACGCCGCCGCATGCAGCGGCGAGATCAGCGGACATATCGTCCGGTAAGTGTTGTGGCGGCGGGAGTTAGCGCTGCCGCTCGAAAAAACTGAAATGCACCCTGCCGTAGGTCTTTTCCTTGACGAAGCAGGGGTGGTCCTTGAAAGAGTTCTCCGCACCGTGCTCCAGTATCAGGTAGCGTTCCGGGTGGAGTATGTCGAGTGAAAGGACCTTGTCGGGAATAGTCTGCAGACCTTCCAGCGCGTATGGGGGGTCTGCAAATATTATATCGAACTTCTCCCGGCATATAGGCAGGAAGTCGAATACGTTCGAATGTACGGCCGTGATGTTGCGGAGTCCGAGCCTTTCCGCCTCTTTGCGGATGAACGAGGCATGCTCGCGGTTCATCTCGACGCAGTAGACCCGCCCGGCTCCCCTCGAGGCGAACTCATAGCTTATCGAGCCTGTACCTCCGAACAGGTCGAGCACTTTCAGCCCCTCGAGTTCGTATTCGTTGTCGAGGATGTTGAACAGGGCTTCCTTGGCGAAGTCCGTGGTCGGCCTGGCCCCGTATCCCTGGGGCGGCAGTATCGTGCGACCTTTGAGCTTTCCGCCTATGATCCTCATACGCGGGCTACTGACTTGAAGTATCTGTACAGCGACATCTCTTCCGTGCGGCTCAACTCGCCGCTCCAGCTTATGGTCGATACCTCCGGATTGATCTGGAGCGATTTTACGGCGAGGAATATGAAGTATTCGGCCGTGGTGAAGTCGGCTGCGTCGAACGCGTTGACGAGCAGCAGCTGCTTGCCCTGCGCAAGCGCGAGGTAGATCCTTCCGGCGCTGCGTCTGCAGAGTATCTTGTTGTATTCCGGGCAGTCGGGCAGCCTTTGCAGCATTTCTGCTACCGTCGTAAAGGAAGCGACACCGTCCTCGTCTTTCGTGTAGACAAGGACGGCGTCGTATTGCGGAATGTCCATATGTCCGGTTCCGCTGCCTTCTATGACTTCTCCCGCTTCCTTCAGGGCGTCAAGCTCGCGGGCGGGATCGAAGAAGTTGGAGGGAACCAGCGTGAACACTGCTACTCCCAGTTACCTGCGTTGTTGTTAGGCGCGTTGATTGAGCCTACCTGCAGGCCTTCGTATCTGTTCTGGGTCCTGCGCTCGTCGTCGAGGTTGATCCTGAGCTGGTTGTCGAGACCCTTGAGCAGTGACTTGTAGGGCATCTTGGCCTCGAACAGAGGCACGGGAACTCCGGATACGGTCTTCACCGTGGATGCGATGATCAGGGTGTCTCCTGAGAAGGGAATGTACTTGAGCGAGTCGATGCTGAAGTCGGTGCGGCCCTTGAACAGGGTGTCGCGTACGGGAATCTTGTTGTCGATCGAGAACACCAGGTTCCTGTCGCCTGCGAGATACCTCTCGTAAAGCTGCTCGTTGGTTATCCTGCGGTTGGCCTTCCTGAGCTCTTCGGTGTGGGCTACGGCCGCCGAGTCATCGGGCGAGCCTATACTGAGGGTTACGACCATGTCTTCGTTATTGTAGAAGGACTTGAGAGAGTCTACGGTGGCGGCATAGTGTCCCTTCTCCGCCATGAATGCTACCTGGAGGGTACGTATGTCCTTGAGTCTCTGGATAGCTACGCTCTCGCGGTAAGTCCTCTGCTTCTCGAAGTTCACAGGCTCCATGATGCTGCTGTAGATTGCGTAGACCAGGCCTACGATGATTACGAAAAGCACCACTTCGATGACGATCTTTACTGGCTTTTTCATTTTGTTTTATGTTATTTTATTAATATTCCGATGAATATTCAAAGTCGTACAAAGTTACGAAATCGATTTATCATTTGCAATATTCTTATTAAATTTGCACTCGAATTGTGAGTATGGCGAGATTTGCGAAAAATTCCTGTTCCACCCTGTACTCGTGGTTTTCCGGGGCGCGCCGTGTTAGCCTTGCGGTGCACGCCCGCCCGGACGGAGACGCCATAGGTAGCGCTTCGGCGCTTGCGGAATATCTCCGGCGCAGCTTCGGGACGCAGGTGCGCATCCTCGTTCCCGATCCTTGTCCGGGGACCCTGGCTTTCCTCGTGGACGCTACGGAGGTGCTGGACGCCTCTGCGGACATGCCGGCCGCCATTGAATGGCTTGCGGGCAGCGACCTTCTGGTAAGCCTGGACCACGGCGATTTCAGCCGTACCGATGAGCTAGAACCGTATCTGCGGGAGGCGCAGTGCCGCAAGGTGCTCGTCGACCACCACCAGAACCCTTCGCTCGGAGACTACGGCCTGGCGTTCAGCAGCGTGGAAGTCTCTTCGACCTGCGAGCTGCTCTACGGCATACTGATGCAGATGCCCGGAGTCCGCGGGGCCGCCGACCTTCCGGCGCGCTGCGCGTACTGCCTCATGGCGGGAATGACCACCGATACCAACAACTTCGCGAATTCGGTCTTCCCGTCGACGCTGAAGATGGCTTCGGACCTGCTCGATGCCGGAGTCGACAGGGACGGCCTGCTGGACTCCTTATATAACAGCTACCGCGAGAACAGGCTGCGTGCCATGGGCTGCTTCCTTTCGGAGAAGCTGCATATAACGGAGGACGGAGTCGCCTATGCGGTGTTCGACGCCGCGACGCTCGCGCGCTTCTCCATAGAGGAGGGCGAGACGGAAGGGTTCGTGAACCTGCCCCTGGGCATCGGACGGGTCAATTTCAGCATCTTCCTCAAGGAGGACGGGGATGTGATGAGGGTTTCCATACGCTCGAAGAAAGGATATTCGGCCAGCCGCTTCGCGCGCCGGTACTTCAACGGCGGAGGACATGAGAATGCTGCAGGCGGCAGACTTGGCATTCCCGGCAACATAGTTTCGGCCGCAGCGGCGGGGGCTTATGTCGAAAAGGTGTCGGCGCGGTTTTTGCGCGAAGGAGCGGAGTCCTGCGGACACCCCGGCGGAAAAGACTGATTTTTGAAGATTATGAAAAGATTGACGATATTTATCGCGATTGCCGCGCTGGTGTGCGGCGGCTGTGCCAAGAAGGTCCAGACTCATGTGAACGAGTCGGCGAAGCTCCATTTCGACGCCTGGATGCAGGTGAACCATCCCGAGCTGGAGCCTACCGCGCTCGGTGCCTATGTGCTGGAGGACATTCCCGGCACTGGCGCCTCGCTCGCCTCGCCCGACGACTATCCCTATGTGAGGGTCAACTGCACCCGCCGCAATCTCGACGGGACGGTGGTCTATACCAACCGCGAGAGCATCGCCCAGCAGATCGGCGACTATGACGAGACCTATTATTACGGTCCCGCGGTATGGGTGCGCGGCGGTTCGGTGTATGCCGGCATAGAGGAGTCCCTCAAGGAGATGAAAGTCGGCGGCCGCAGGACCCTGATCATTCCCGGCTGGCTGCTCTCCTATACCGAGTATGCCACGGCCCAGGAATATTACGACAACGTGACCGGTACGGACGCGATATATGATGTGGAGGTCGTGGATGCTTTCGACGACGTGGTCGAATGGGAGATAGACTCGATAGGCACGTTCCTCGAGCGCAACTTCGGGATTTCCAAGAAGGATTCGGTCAAGTTCGGATGCTATTACCGCCAGACCGGCCAGCCCTCTTCGACGGAGGCTTTCCCCGACGATACGACGATCTATATCAACTATACCGGGCGCCTGCTCGACGGCAAGGTGTTCGATACCACGATACGCGACACGGCCAAGCGCTACGGCCTGTATTCCGATTCCAGGACATATTCTCCCGTGTCCATCTCGTACAAGAATACCGAAAGCTACTCGGAGATTACCATGGGCGAGTCGGGCAGTACGCTGATAGACGGTTTCTCCTATACCATTTCCAGGATGAAGAGCCACGAGAAGGGCGTGGGAATCTTCTACTCCGTCCTCGGATACGGTTCGAGCGGCTCCGGCAACGCCATACCGGGATTCTCGCCGCTCATGTTCGAGATCGAGGTCGTCGACAAGCCGGCCGAGGAGGAGGAATAAACCCTTCCCGGCCTTACCGCAGTCTCCGTCGCGGAGCTGCATATATGTTGGTTAGTAGTAAAATAGTGTAGAATGGCATCAACTTCAGCCGGTGCGGCTCCTACGGAGCTCGGCACCGAGAGAATCGGCAAACTGTTGAAGATGTATGCGGTTCCGGGCATTATCGCCCAGACTGCGGCATCCCTTTACAATATGGTCGACAGCATCTATATCGGCCATATTCCCGGAGTCGGCGCGGACGCGATAAGCGGGCTTGCGGTGACTTTCCCCCTGATGAACCTTGCTGCGGCGATGGGAACCCTCGTCGGCGTGGGAGGAATGACCCTGATATCAGTACTCCTCGGGCAGAAGAACTACGATTCGGCCAAGAAAGTGCTCTCGAACGTCTTCGCCCTGAACCTGCTGATCGGTATCCTCTTCTCGATAGTCACGCTGTCCTTCCTCGACCCCATACTCTATTTCTTCGGGGCCAGCGACAGGACCATATTCTACGCGAGGGAGTATATGTCCATAATCCTCTTGGGTAACGTGGTGACCCACCTGTACTTCGGCTTCAACAACCTCATCCGCTCTTCGGGGCACCCCAAGACCGCGATGGGGCTTACGCTGTTCACGGTGATATCCAACGCAATACTCGACCCGATACTGATTTTCGGCTTCGATATGGGCATCAGGGGTGCGGCTATCGCGACCGTGGCATGCCAGCTTGCGGCCCTGCTCTATACCTTCAGGTTCTTCTCGGACAAGTCGAGGCTGCTGCATTTCACCAGGCCCGTCCTTCAGATAGACCGCAGGATCGCGGGCCAGTGCTTCGCGATAGGCCTCGGCCCGTTCCTGATGAACGCCGCATCTTCTGTCGTGGCCATGATGATCAACCAGCAGCTCGGCAAGTACGGCAGCGATATGGCTATCGGCGCATACGGAATAGTCAACCGCGTGACGACATTCTTCATCATGATATGTTTCGGCTTCAACCAGGGACTCCAGCCCATTGCCGGATATAACTACGGCGCCCGTCAGTATCACAGGGTCAAGGAAGTGTTCATCCTGACGGCCAAGTGGGAGATGCTGGTGACGACGCTGTGCTTCCTCGTCTCGATGCTGATACCTAGGGTGGCGGTAGGACTGTTCACCAACGACGCCGGGATGATAGACATGGCGGCTAAAGGCCTCAGGATAATGAACCTGGCAGTGGCTTTCGTCGGATTCAACATCGTCGCCGGCAACCTTTTCCAGTGTCTCGGAATGGTCAAGACGGCAATCGTGCTCTCGCTTTCGCGCCAGCTGATATGCCTGCTGCCCTTCCTGTATCTGCTGCCGATATGGTTCGAGGCCAAGGGCGTGTGGATAAGCTTCCCCATAGCCGACGTGATAAGCCTTGCCATGGCCGCGATATTCATAGTGCGCCTTATGCGCAAGTTCGACAGGCTCAAGGACGGCGAGGACGCGTCGATACTCGGCAGTGCAATCAAGTAAAAAGACAGTCAATATGGAAAACAGGGTGATAATCAACATAGGACGCCAGTTCGGAAGCGGCGGCAGGACGGTGGCGAGTCTCATAGGACGCAAGCTCGGTATCGAGGTCTATGACAACGAGCTCCTGCTCAAGGCCGCCGAGAGCAGCGGGGTGCATCCGGAGTTTTTCAGGCACAACGACGAACGCAAGCGCTTCTTCACTTTCGGATATTCGCAGAATGCGATAAACGACGAGGGATTGTTCAAGATACAGAGCGACACCATACGCTCGATCGCCGAGAACGGCAGCGCCGTGTTCGTGGGCAGGGCGGCGGACTATGTGCTGCGCGACCTGAGGTGCCTGGACGTGTTCGTGAGCGCGCCTCTGGAATGGAGGAAGGCCCTTGTGGCGGAACGCTCCAGGCTCTCGTCCGAAGAGGCGGAGAAGCTGATAGTCAAGAAGGACAAGACCCGCGAATACTGGTATAACTTCTTTACCTTCGGCAACTGGGGCGTGGCTTCCAACTACGATCTCTGCGTCGACTCGTCCATTCTCGGGCTGGAGGGGACGGCCGACCTGATCATCGACTTCGCCCGTCGCGAGGGGCTGCTGTAGCTCTATATCGAGAAGTTGTGGTAGTGGGGCCCGAACCTGGCGAACGCTTCGCGGTCCAGGGCCTCCCTGTCATCGGGGTGGGCTATGCCTATAAGCAGCTTCGCCCTCTCCTGCAGGCTCCTGCCGTAGAGGTCTACGGCTCCGTATTCGGTCACTATCCAGTGCGCGTCCGCCCTCGGGGTGACGACTCCCGCCCCGGGTTTCAACGTGGCCACTATCTTGTTCTGTCCCTTGCTTGTGCGGGAGGCGAACGCCGTGATGCTCTTGCCTCCCTCGGACATGCACGCACCCCTTACGAAGTCGAGCTGGCCGCCCGTGCCGCTGAATATGCGCGAGCCGATAGAATCGGCGCTTATCTGCCCCGTGAGGTCGACCTCGGTCGCGGAGTTGATTGCCTTCATGTTGGGATTGCGGGATATCGTCCAGGGGTCGTTGGTGTATTTTATGTCCTTCATCAGCACGGAGGGGTTCCTGTCTATGAACGAATATACTTCCTGGGAGCCGAGCAGGAACGAGGCCACCACCTTGCCGGTGTCGGTCTTCTTGCGCGAGCCGTCTATGACTCCCGCCTTTATCAGCCTGAGCAGCCCGTCGGCGAACATCTCGGTGTGCAGCCCGAGGTGTCTGTGACCTGAGAGCTGGGCGGCGAGGGCGTTGGGAAGTGCTCCGATGCCCATCTGCAGGCAGTCTCCGTCCTCCACCAGGGCGGCGCAGTTCCTGCCTATGAGGATTTCCGTAGGGGAAGGCTCGGCGAATGCCGCTGTCACGAGCGGCGCGTCGTCGCTCACCAGGTAGTCGAAGCTGTCTATGCTGACAAGGTCGCCGTAGGCGTACGGCACGTTGGGGTTCACTACCGCTATGGCCATGTCGGCACATTCGACGGCTGCGACGGAGCAGTCTACCGAGGTGCCGAGGCTGACCATTCCGTTCTCGTCGGGCAGGGAGACATTCACGAGGGCGGCTCCCAGCCTGATGCATCCGCTGCGGTAGAGCTTCTGGCTCTCGCCCAGATGCACGGGCAGGTAGTCCGCATAGCCTGAGTTGACGTTCTTCCGCACGTTCGGACCCACGAAGAACCCCTGTTCGAAGAAGATGCCCTCGTATGCCGGATCGCTGTACGGGGCCGGGCCTTCCGTATGGAAGTGGTGGAAATGCAGGTCTGTGACGTCTCCCGCGTCGGCCCTGCGGCATAGCGCCTGCACGAGGCAGTGCGGCACGCTGGCGACGCTGCTCAGATGTACATGGCAATGAGAGGGGATGTGGCTCACGGCCTCATCGGGCGAGACGAAATGCAGCGTCTTGTTCATAAACGGAACGAGAATTTTATTAGTTTTGCGCTCGCAAAAATAAGAAAATAATCAGATGCATACAAAGGAAGAGAAACTGAAAGCCTTCTCGAGGCTCCTGGATGTTATGGACGCCCTGCGCGAGAAATGTCCCTGGAATGCGGAGCAGACCATGGACAGCCTCCGCGTGATGACGGAAGAGGAGGTGTACGAACTCAGCGACGCCATACTGTGCAAGGACGACGGAGCCGTCTGCAAGGAGGTCGGCGACCTGCTGTACCACCTCGTGTTCTATGCGAGGATAGGTCAGGAGAGGGGCGAATTCGACATAGCGGACTCTCTCGGCTGCGTCTGCGACAAGATGGTGTTCAGGCATCCGCATGTGTTCGGCCCCGATGCCGGAGGCCGCACCCTCAGCGCGAAGGAGATAGCCGATACCTGGGAACTCGTGAAGTCCAGGGAGAAAGGCGGGAACAAGACGGTGATGTCGGGGATTCCCGACACGATGCCCTCGATGCTCAAGGCGCTTTCGATGCAGGAGAAGGCCCGGGGCTGCGGATTCGACTGGAAGGAGAGGGAGGATGTCTGGGACAAGGTGTCGGAGGAACTTTCCGAGGTGCGCGAGGCCTGCGGCGAAGGTTCCGCCGAGCATGCCGAGGAGGAGTTCGGAGACCTGCTCTTCGCAGTAATCAATGCCGCGAGACTCTACGGTGTCGATGCCGACAAGGCTCTGAACCGTTCCTGCTCCAAGTTCCGCCGCCGTTTCGGCTATGTCGAAAGCAGGACACTCGGGAGCGGCCGCCGTCTGTCGGACCTCAGCCTCGAAGAAATGGACTCCTACTGGGATGAGGCCAAGGCGAAGGGCATGTAGGCGTTTGCCATAGTGCGGGAATTTGCTAACTTTGCCGTGAATTTATACAGTTATGGCAGACAACAAGCTATTGGAGAAGGTGCTCTCCCTACAGGACAAGTTCCAGTCGCTCCAGGACCAGCTTTCGAGTCCCGAGGCGATGTCGGACATGAAGAAATACGTACAGCTCAACAAGGACTACAAGGAACTCGAACCTATCATAGCGGCGGGAAAGGAATATAAGAAAATGGTAGACGACCTCGCCGCGGCCAAGGACATACTCGTCAACGAGAAGGACGAGGAGCTCCGCGAGATGGCCAGGGAGGAGGCATCGGAACTCGAGGCCCGCATTCCCGAAAAGGAGCAGGAGATAAAGCTGCTGCTGATTCCCGCCGACCCCGACGATTCCAAGAACGCGATAGTCGAGATCCGTGGCGGCACCGGCGGCGACGAGGCCGCGATCTTCGCAGGCGATCTTTTCCGCATGTATCAGCATTTCGCCGAGTCGAGGGGCTGGAAGGTCGAGGTCACCGACCAGACACCCGGAACTTCCGGCGGCTTCAAGCAGATAGTGTTCAAGCTCAGCGGCGGCGACGGCGTATACGGGGTCATGAAGTACGAGTCCGGCGTGCACCGCGTACAAAGGGTTCCCCAGACCGAGACCCAGGGACGTATCCAGACTTCGGCCGCTTCCGTGGCCGTGTTCCCCGAGGCCGGAGAGTTCGACGTGGATCTCAGCTGGGACGACATAAGGCTCGACCTTTTCTGCTCGTCCGGTCCCGGAGGGCAGGGAGTGAACACCACCTATTCGGCCGTACGCCTCACCCATATCCCTTCGGGTCTCGTCGTGCAGTGCCAGGAGGAGCGCTCCCAGATCAAGAACAAGGAGAGAGCCTTCGAGGAACTGCGTACCAGGCTCTACAACCTCGAGCACCAGAAGTACCTCGACGGCATAGCCGCCAAGCGTAAGACCATGGTCTCTACCGGAGACAGGTCTGCGAAGATACGTACCTACAACTATCCCCAGGGCCGCGTTACCGACCACAGGATAAACTGGTCGATGTACAACCTTCCCGCCTTTATGGACGGAGACATACAGGAGTGCATAGACCAGCTCCAGATAGCCGAGAACGCCGAGCGTCTGAAGGAGGCCGGAGAGGAGTAGCGGCGGACTATGGTTTTGAACAGACAGTTGCCGAGGTATCTGCTGGACAAGTACCAGCTGATGTGGACCGTCGCTTTCACGGCCCTCTTCGCCTTGGCGTCGCTGTTCGTGGCCGCCCCGTTCTGCGACAACATCTGGCTCGGGACGCATCCGCTTCCCGTGTATCTGTTGTCGGGGGCGTTCGTGCTCGTGGCCCTTCTCGTCATGATACTCGACAGGGTCGCGATGTACTGGACCGGCAGGAGGGGACGGCTCAGCATAGCCGCGTTCGGACTCTGGAACCTTGCCGAGATACTCTTCATAGCCGTAATATATGCCTGCTTTACCGCGCTGTACTGCCTCGTGGACGAGGATTCCGGCAGTATGCGCTGGCTGCGGGTGTTCTTGGGCTCCTGCGTGTTCGGACTGGTCGGGCTGGGAGTGCCGGCGCTTGTCTCGTCCCTGATAATGACCGTCGTCAAGAAGGACAACATCGTCCGGCTCACCGACTTCTCGAATATCGTGACCGACAGCCCCGAAAAGCCCTACGAGGACAAGAGGATAACCCTGTTCGACGGCAACGGCGTGCTGAAGATATCGATAAACGAGGACAACCTCTACTTCATCGAATCCGACGACAACTACATCAAGGTCTGGTATACCGACAGCGTCGGGGAGGTGAAGCAGTACATGCTGCGCTGCCCGCTGAAGACGGTCGAGGACAGTTTCGCCGGCAGCGTGCTTGTCAGGTGCCACCGCAAGTTCATAGTGAACATCAACAAGGTCTGCATACTCAAGGCCGAGAAGGAGGGCTACAAGATCACTCTCGGCCTGGACGGCGTGGACGCCATACCGATTTCCAGGACCTACGAGCGCAGCGTGCTGGCGCGTTTCAATTCTAGACAGTAACAAAGCGACAACCGATATGTGGCAAAGAATACAGACACTCTATCTACTGCTTTCGACCGGCCTTGTGGCAGCGCTCTTCTTCTGCGACAAGGCGGCCGTGATCGATGCGGGCGGAGCCGAACCCATACGCTTCACCTCGTATCTGCCTTATACCATACTCCTCGTCATAATCACCATACTCAACCTGCTCGCCCTGACGGGCTACAGGATAAGGGTGTTCCAGATGAGGACAGCCGTCTTCTCGGCCATAATCACGCTTGCGCTGCAGGTGTGGCTGGCCGTGGACTACTTCGTAACCTCTCCCGACAACGTGAGGTTCTATGTCACCGCGCTGATTCCGCTCGCGTCGGTGATACTGGACCTGCTTGCGGCGAGGAACATCTATGCGGACGAGCTGCTCGTGCGCAGCGCATCCAGGCTCCGTTCCGCAAAGCGCAGACAAAACACTAAACATTAAAATGACCAGGCCATGAAGATTCCCGAATCAGAACTTATCATCAACTCGGACGGGTCCGTGTTCCATATCCACATCAGACCCGGACAGCTTGCGGACAAGGTGATACTTGTCGGCGACCCCGGAAGGGTGAATGCCTTCCGTCCCCTGCTGGACAGCGTCGAATGCGAGGGCGCTTCCCGTGAATTCGTATGGATTACCGGAAAGTATTCCGGATGCAGGATCACCGTGCTCTCCACCGGAATAGGCACGGACAACATCGACATCGTGATGACCGAGCTGGACGCCCTTGCCAACATCGACTTCTCCACCAGGGAGGTGAGGCCGGAGCACCGGACTCTGGACATACTCCGCATAGGCACCTGCGGGGCCATACAGCCCGAGATACCCCTCGGCGCATTCATATTCTCGCACATATCCATAGGCTGCGACGGCCTTCTGAACTGGTACGAAGACAGGGATTCGATAGCCCTTGCGGACTTCGAACAGGCGTTCAAGGAGCATGTGCACTGGGACAGGCACCTCCCCGACCCCTATTTCGTCAGGGCGTCCGACAAGCTCATAGACCTGTTCTCGGACTGTACCGTGAAAGGCATGACCGTTTCCGCGTCGGGCTTCTACGGCCCGCAGGGCAGGGTTGTGCGCCAGGGTCTGGCGATGCCGCACATGCTCGAGGACTTCGAATCCTTCGAGTTCGGGGGATATAGGATCACCAACTTCGAAATGGAGGGTTCGGCCCTCGCCGGAATGGCGGCAAAGCTCGGCCATAATGCCGGTACGGTGTGCTGCGCGATAGCGCACCGCTACCTCAAGGATGCGAATACCGATTACAAGCCCAGGGTCGGTGAGCTGATAAGGCTGGCTCTCGACAGGCTGAGTTCCTGCTGACGGCCGTTCAGCTCGGATATATCTGGGAACTGTCCTCCGGGTCCATGGTGCGGGCGATGCCCTCTCCTACCGCCCGGAGGATTTTTCGTGCCTGCTCCGCATCGGACTCCTTTCCGGAATCCAGCAGGCCGTGCGAAGAGCAGTGGTGGAGGACTATGTCGTAGTCCAGCCCGTGCTCGTAGAGGAATACCGCGCTGGCGCTTCCGGCCGTCCTGCAGGCGGCCAGCACTACATGTACCGGCCGTACGGCGGTGTCTCCGGCCTTTATCGCCTCGTATATCGAGATGCACAGCAGCTTGTCGGCATCCCTGCCCGGCCTGATGCTTTCAAGGGCGTCGTACGGCAGGGCTTCCGGCCTGAATATCACGCTGTCGATGTAGTCCTTCATCTCCGCGCAGTCTATGCCCATGGAGCGCAGCAGCCTGCAGGCCGGACTGCCTTTCCTGCGCAGCAGCGCGAGCATGACATGGTCGACACCGATCAGAGTGTATCCCGTGCGGAGAGCCTCCGAGGCGGCGTCCTGGAAAATGTCGTACAGGTCCCGTGTGAAGTTGATCTTCATAAGCCGAAATCGGGACAAAAGTAGCAATTTAATCGGAATTATTTCTTAAATTTGCATATTTGGAAACAAGCCCAAGAACATTGAAATGGACAGTGAAGTAAAGAATACAGAAGAAGTTCAGGAGGCGGCGGGAATCATTGAACCTGTCGAGATAGACCACGAGATGCGTACCGCATACATCGACTATTCGATGTCGGTCATAGTATCCCGCGCCCTTCCTGACGCGAGGGACGGTCTGAAGCCCGTGCAGCGCAGGGTCCTGTTCGGTATGGACGGACTGGGACTGAGCTACGGCGGCCAGACCAAGAAATCTGCCCGTATCGTGGGTGAAGTACTCGGTAAGTTCCATCCGCACGGAGACTCCAGCGTATATGACGCAATGGCCAGGCTGGCCCAGAACTGGAACCAGCGCTATCCCCTGATCTTCGGCCAGGGAAACTTCGGCTCCATGGACGGAGACCCGGTGGCGGCCATGAGGTATACCGAAGCCAAGCTTGAGAAGATGGCGGAAGACGTGCTCGGCGATATCGACAAGGATACGGTCGACATGACGCTGAACTTCGACGATTCGCTCGAAGAACCCACGGTGCTGCCCACCAAGGCGCCGCTCCTGCTGCTCAACGGTTCTTCCGGCATCGCCGTCGGAATGGCCACGAACATGGCTCCGCACAACCTTTCGGAGTGCTGCGACGCCATATGCGCATTCATAGACGACCCCGACATCACGGTTGAAGGCCTTATGGAGCATATAAAGGGTCCCGATTTCCCTACCGGAGGCATAATAATGGGCCGTCAGGGCATCATCGATGCATACGGCACCGGCCGCGGCAGGGTGGTTATCCGCGCCAAGGCCGAGATCGAGGAGCTCGACAACGGCAGGGAGGCGATAGTGGTCACCGAGGTCCCCTATATGGTCAACAAGGCCGATATGATCGCGAGGATCAGCGAAATGGTGCACGACAAGAAGATAGACGGAATCTCCGACATACGCGAGCTTACGAGCCGCGAGGGGATACGCATAGAGTTCCTCGTCAAGAAGGACGCCAACGCCGCCGTCGTGCTCAACACGCTGTTCAAGTATACCGCGCTTCAGAGCAGCTTCTCGATAAACAATGTCGCGCTCGTCAACGGAAGGCCGCGCACGCTTACCCTCAAGGACATGATTTCCACCTTCGTGGACTTCAGGCACGAGGTTGTCGTGCGCCGTACACGCTTCGAGCTCGGCAAGGCGCGCCAGAGGGCGCACATACTCGAGGGCCTGCTGAAGGCGATCGATATAATAGACGAGGTGATTGCCGCTATCCGTGCGAGCCGTACCCAGGATCTGGCGAAGGAGGCCCTGATCGAGCGCTTCGGCTTCGACATGATCCAGGCTTCTGCCATAGTCGCCATGCGTCTGGGCCAGCTCACCGGGCTCGAGAAGGAGAAGCTCCAGGCCGAGTTCGACGAACTCGAGAAGTTCATAGCGCGCTGCGAGCAGATACTCGCCAGCACCGAAGAGCAGCTTGCGATAGTGAAGGACGAGTGCCGCGAGCTCAAGGCAAGGTACGGCGACGCCCGCCGCACCGAGATCACCCTCGCCGACGACGAGTTCAATCCCGAGGACTTCTATGCCGACGAAGACGTGGTCATAACGATCTCCCACCTCGGCTATATCAAGAGGACCCCTCTCGCGGAGTTCCATACCCAGGCGAGGGGCGGCGTAGGCAAGAAGGCCAGCGCCACGAGGGACGAAGACTTCATCGAGCACATATATGTCGCGAACATGCACTCTACGATGCTGTTCTTTACGGACAGGGGCATGTGCTACAGGCTCAAGGTATATGAGCTGCCCGAAGGCACGAGGACCTCGAAGGGCCGCGCGGTGCAGAACCTGCTGTCCATAGATTCCGGCGACAGGATACGCACCTACCTCAATGTCAGGTCTATCGAGGATCCGGAATATACCGCCGGCCATTTCGTCACCCTGGTGACCAGGAGGGGCGTGGTGAAGAAGACCGCGCTGAGCGAGTATTCCAACAGGCGCAGCCGCAACAAGGGCATCATAGCAATAAGCATACGCGAGGGCGACGAACTCCTCGACGCGCTGCTTACCGACGGAAGCGAGGAGATCATGGTCGCTGCGCGGCACGGACGCTGCTGCAGGTTCAAGGAGAATGAACTCCGTCCGCTGGGACGCAACTCTTCCGGCGTACGCGGCATCTCTATAGAAGATGACGACGAGGTTGTCGGTGCGATCGCATTCAATCCCGCCTCCGACGATGCTTCCGGCCACAGCGTGCTCGTGGTCAGCGAGAACGGCTACGGCAAGCGTTCCGACTATGACGAGTACCGCATTACCGCGAGGGGAGCGAAGGGTGTGAAGACCATAAACATCACCGACAAGACCGGGCCTCTGGTCGCTATCAAGGACGTGACGGAGGACAACGACCTGATGATAATCACGAGATCGGGTCTGACGATCAGGCTTGCAGTGCCGGAGATAAGGCTTGCCGGCCGTGCGACGCAGGGCGTAAGGCTGATAAGCATACGCGAGTCGGATTCTATCGCGGCCGTATGTCCCGTCGCCGGATCAGGGGCGGAACCCGACAGTGACGGCGCTTCCGGGCAGGGCGGTGAACCTGCAGCGGCGGAGGAATGACATGGATTTTTTGTTTGTTAACCGATAAGTTTTTATGAAAAAGATCTTTTTAGTACTGGCAATCGCTGCCGCCGCTTTCGCGGCTGTCGATGCGCAGGCTCAGAACAAGAGTCCTGAAGCTGCCATGGCTGCGGTCGAGAAGGCTGCCGCCGCTACTGAGAATCCCAAGCAGAGCGCCAAGCCTGCGACTTGGATCAAGTACGGAAACGCCCTTCTCGACGCTTACACCAATCCTGCGGGCAACGGCTGGCTCGGCATGTCGCTTCAGGAGATGATGCTGCTCGGAGGCGGTGAGAAGCCCCAGAGCGAGTCTACCGTCAATGTCGGTGGAAGGACTTTTACCAAGCAGGTCTACGAGACCAGAAACTACTACTTCAACGAGAACGGCCTGCTCGAGATCATCGAGATTACAAAGCCCGTGCTCGACAACGCCCTAGACCTTGCATTCGACGCGTTCAAGACTGCTGCCATCAACGATCCCGACGGCAAGAAGACCAAGGACATTACGGCCGGTCTCCAGACCGTAGCGATGAAGTTCAGCGACGAGGCCTACAGCGACTACACGCTCGGTGACTATTCTGCCGCTTCCGTGATGTTCGAGAAGGCTGCCGACGTAGCCGGGACAGCTCCCCTGAGCCAGCTCGACACCAACTCTATCTACAACGCAGCCTACAGCGCATGGGTGTGCGGAGAGAACGAGCGTTCGAAGGATCTCTTCCTGAGGGGTATCGACGCCGGATATTACGGAACTGACGGAGAGTCGTATGCCAAGCTTGCCGATATCGCCACCAAGCTCGGGGACGAGGCCGGAAGCCTGAAGTATCTCGAGGAAGGGTTTGCGAAGTTCCCCAACAGCCAGAGCATACTCGTGGGCCTTATCAACTACTATGTGAAGAGCGGAGAGAATACCGCGCGCCTGTTCGAACTCATCGACGAGGCCAAGAAGAACGAGCCCAACAATCCTTCGCTCTACTACACCGAGGGTGACATCAACGAGAAGCTCGGAAACGGCGATGCCGCCGTGGCTGCATACCGCAAGTGCGCCGAGATCGATCCCAACTACGAGTTCGGCTACATCGGCGAGGGAATCCACTTCTACAACCTTGCCGCCAAGATCCAGCAGCAGGCTTCAGAGGAGCTTGACGATGCCAAGTACATGGCCCTGATGGGCGAGTTCGAGACTGCCCTCAAGGCCTGCATCCCTCCTTTCGAGAAGGCATTCGAAGTTACCCAGGACAGCGAGGTGAAGCTCGGAGTCGCAGAATATCTGAAGAACGCCTACTACCGTTTCATCAGCGAGGGTGACGAGTATCAGCAGAAGTACGACAAGTACAACGACTACCTCAATCAGAACTAGTATCTGACAGTGGATTTGCGATAGAAGTGGCCGTGCAGACCCTTTCGAGGGTTTCAAGCATGTTGTCATAGTCAGAGGGAGTGAGCCAGTCGCCGCGGCGGCCGACCCACTCCCTTACGTATATGGTCCTGTAGCCGTGTCCCAGCATTCCCGGAAGCGTGCACCAGGTGAAATGGAGCCGGGGCGTGCATGCCTTGTCCCCGGATGCCCGGTCGACGACGAGCGTCAGCGTTACGGCGAGCCCGAGCCTGGTGTTCCTCGCGCTCATGTTCGAGACGGCGTTGCCCGTGGAATATATCACGGGAACCCCTCCTATGTGGCAGCTGTCCTGCACCACGTGCGGATGTGAGCCTACTATGGCGTCTACCCCCTGAGCAGCCAGCCATTCAGCCCAGTCCCTCTGGCTGTCGTCGTGCGTCAGGGAATATTCCCGTCCCCAGTGCGGAAGCGCTATAATGAAGTCGGCTCCTTGGATCCGTGCCCTGCGTATGCATTCGGAGACCTCGTCCTTGTCCAGCATGCCGACAAGCGGCCCGGCCGACGCCGGCGCGGGGATGTTCGTCCCGTAGGTGAAGTTCAGCAGGGCTATGCGTATGCCGTCCTTGAACAGCATAAGAGGATTGTGCCTGTAATAGGTCCCGTCTCCGGGAGAGCTGCCGCAATACGGCACTCCGAGGCTGTCGTAGACATGGAGTGTCCTTTCCAGGCCTTTCCTGCCCCTGTCGAGTATATGGTTGTTGGCCGTCAGGAAGACGTCGATTCCGCAGCCGTCCCTGAGGTATTCCGCGTAGCTGTCCGGAGCGGAGAATGCCGGATATCCGCTGTAGGGCCGTCCTCCGAGGGAGAATTCCGCGTTGGCGATTGCGAAGTCGGCTTCTTTCAGCAGGCCTGAGATTCCGGACAGGAACTCCCTGCAGTCGTATTCCAGCTGGCGCGAGTGCATCATCACGTCCCCTATTATCGCGAGCGTGACGGTATCTTTGGTGTGTATGGCCCTCGGAGACGGAATCTGCGGCTCCGGAAGGGCCTGGGCTCCGAGGTCCAGGCAGAGAAGCAGGGCCAGAGTTGCGGTCGGCAGTCTTTCCATATGGGGCAAAGATAGCGAAAAGCCAAAAACTTTTGTAAATTTGCACGATATGCGACTTCTCCTGTTCATACTGTCCCTGTCTGCCCTCTGCTGCTGCATGGGCAGTTGTGACATGTTCAGGAAAATTGCGGGCCGTCCCACTTCGGAAGACATCCTTGCCAAAAAGGAACTCATCCTCAGGGAACAGGAAGAGCACCGCCTGCGGCTCGATTCCGTCGAGACCGTGCGTAAGAAGCTCTCGGATTCGCTTGCCGTGCTGGATTCCATGAGACTGATGCAGGATTCCGTAGTCGAGTCCCGCGACCTTGCCGACGCCTCGAGACTCTCGCTCACAAGCAGGTACTATGTCGTCATAGGCGCGTTCGGCAAGGCTTCAAATGCGGAGAGGTTCGCTGCACAGGCGGAAAGCAGCGGCTACCCTGCGTCATTGATAAGATACCGCAACGGCTTTACCGCCGTCGGGATATGCCCCTCGGACAGCATCTCCGAGGCTTACCGTTCCATGATGCAGGTCCGCGACAGCGGTTTGTGCCCCGATGCCTGGATACTTGACAACAGGCCTTAGCTGGTTGTGTGATTTATGAGATTTCTGCTTTCATTGCTGCTGTCTTTCAGCTCCGTGTGCTGTCTTGCCCAGTTCCGTTCCCCGGATCTGGACGATCTCGGGCGCAGCGAGGTCGAGCTTGCCCTCAAGGAGCATGTCGGATATCTTTCCTCGGCGATGCTCGAAGGACGCGCGGCAGGTTCGGAAGGCGAATTGATGGCTGCGCAGTATGTCAGCTCGGTGCTCGAGTCCTACGGGATCGACGTGCTCAGCGGAAGCGACGGCGAGATGTTCGGCCTCCGCGGAAACGGGGGCGACACCTTGAGGTCGAGGAATGTTATAGCGTACATTCCCGGCTATGACGAAGACCTGCGCGACAGGTTCATAGTCATAGGAGCCCGGCTCGACAACCTCGGCTCGGCGCAGTTCGAGCACGACGGAGTGCCCCATGAGCGCATATTCTACGGGGCGAACGGCAACGCTTCCGGCCTCGCCATGCTGCTGGAACTTGCCAGGAAGCTGAGCATCAACGGAATCCTGCTCAAGCGCTCTGTGATAATCGCGGCGTTCGGTTCTTCCGGAATGTCCAATGCCGGTGCGTGGTATTTTCTGAACCGCTCGTTTTCCGGCGTTGACGACATAGACGCGATGATCAACCTCGACATGCTCGGCATCGGGTCGGGCGGCTTCTATGCCTATACCTGTTCCAATCCGGACCTGAACGACCTTGTGAACAGGCTTTCCGGCACCCTGCAACCCGTACTTCCGCAGCTCGTGTCCATGGAGCCCGTGAGCTCCGACCACAGGGCATTCTATGAAAAGGAGATACCCTCGATATTCTTTACTACCGGAATGTATCCTGAATATAATTCCGACAGGGATACGGCTTCTATCCTCGAATATGACGAAATGGAGCGCGAACTCGACTATATCTTCAACTTCGCCGTCGAGCTCGCCGCCGGTCCCAGGCCCGAGTTCCGCCGTTCCGACGCGCCTTCCGGCAAGCTTTCGGACGATGGGGAGGCCTTTGCGTTCGGCGACTGCGACGTCAAGCCCCGCTTCCTCGGATCTTCGGATCCCTCGGCTTTTCTGAGCCGCTGGGTGTATGTGTACCTGCGCTATCCCGAGCAGGCTGTGCGCAACGGAATACAGGGGCGGGTCCTCGTGAACATGGTCATCGACGAACGAGGGAAGGTGACAGATGTCAAGGTCGTGAAGGGAGTGGATCCTCTGCTGGATGCAGAGGCGGTCAGGGTAGTGTCGGCTTCTCCGGACTGGAAGCCGGCCATGGTGCGCGGCGAGAAGGTGAAGTGCGAGCTGTCGCTGTATGTCGATTTCAAACTTGAAAGAAGGAAATAATCATATGGAATACGATTTCAAGGCCATAGAGAGCAAATGGCAGGCATATTGGGCCGGACACGGCCAGTTCAAGGTCACTGAAGACAAGACCCGTCCCAAGTTCTATGTCCTGGACATGTTCCCGTACCCGTCGGGAGCAGGTCTGCATGTGGGACATCCGCTGGGATACATAGCAAGCGACATATTCGCACGCTACAAGCGCCTCAAGGGCTTCAATGTCCTGCATCCGATGGGCTTCGACGCATTCGGACTTCCGGCGGAGCAGTACGCGATACAGACCGGGCAGCATCCCGAGATAACCACGGAGCGCAATATAGCCAGATACCGCGAACAGCTCGACAGGATAGGCTTCTGCTACGACTGGGACAGGGAGGTGCGCACGAGCGACCCTGAGTTCTACAAGTGGACGCAGTGGGCGTTCCTCAAGATGTTCGACAGCTGGTACGATCCCGAAAAGGACAAGGCCTGTCCCATATCGGAACTGGTCTCGAAGTTCGAGACCGGGGGGTATGACGGTGTGAGCCCGGATGAATGGGCCGCGGCGGACGAAAGGCGCCGTTCCGACATACTGATGCGCTACAGGATAGCCTATCAGGGCGAGACTTCGGTGAACTGGTGCGAAGGGCTCGGAACAGTGCTCGCCAACGACGAGGTCAAGGACGGTCTGAGCGTCAGGGGAGGTTTCCCCGTAGAGCAGAAGAAGATGACCCAGTGGCAGCTCCGTGTGTCGGCCTATGCCGAGAGGCTGCTGCGTTCGCTCGACTCGCTCGACTGGACCGATTCGCTCAAGGAGATGCAGCGCAACTGGATAGGGCGTTCGGAGGGCACGGAGATGGTGTTCGATACGGTCTGTGACGGACGCCGCCTTCCCGTGACTATATTCACGACCAGAGCCGATACCGTGTTCGGGGTGACCTTCATGGTGCTTGCTCCCGAGAGCGAACTTGTAGACAGCCTTACCTCCGATGCCTGCAGGGCGGAAGTCGAGGAATATGTGAAGTCGGTAAGGAGGAAGACCGAGCGCGAGAGGCTGTCGCAGACCAGGAGCGTGACGGGAGTGTTTTCCGGCTCCTATGGAATCAACCCCATGACCGGAAAGCAGGTCCCGATATGGATTTCGGAATATGTCCTTGCCGGATACGGGACCGGGGCCATAATGGCCGTACCCGCCCATGACAGCAGGGACTATGCGTTCGCGAAGAAGTTCGGCCTGCCGATAGTGCCGATAATCGAGGGTTGCGACGTGAGCGAACAGAGCTTCGATGCGAAGGAAGGGGTGATGTGCAACTCAGGCTTCCTCGACGGCATGCAGGTGTCGGAGGCCATAGAGGCTGCCAAGGACTATGTGGAGGCTCACGGACTGGGCCGCAGGAAGGTCAACTACCGCCTGCGCGACGCCATTTTCTCGCGCCAGAGGTACTGGGGCGAACCTTTCCCCATATACTACAAGGACGGAATCCCGATGCCGCTTCCCGAGTCGGAACTGCCGCTCAGGCTGCCGGAAATCGATTCGTACAAGCCTTCGGCGAACGGCGAGCCTCCCCTTGCACGCGCCCGGGACTGGACATACGGAGGTTATCCCCTCGAGACGAGCACGATGCCGGGATTCGCCGGTTCCAGCGCATATTATCTCAGGTACATGGATCCGCACAATTCCGAGGCGCTCGTGAGCAGGGAGGCCGACGAGTACTGGAGGAGCGTGGACCTGTATGTCGGCGGTACCGAACATGCCACGGGACATCTTATCTATTCCCGCTTCTGGAACAAGTTCCTCTACGACCTCGGCTATGTATGCGAGGACGAGCCCTTCCGCAAGCTCATAAACCAGGGCATGATACAGGGCCGCTCGAATTTCGTGTACCGGGTAGTCGGAACCAACACTTTCGTCTCCTACGGACTTAGGCAGCAGTACGAGACCACGGAGATACATGTGGACATCAGCCTGGTCCATAACGACAGGCTCGACATCGACGCCTTCAGGAAATGGAGGCCGGAGTTCGCGGATGCCGAGTTCATCCTCGAAGACGGAGAGTACGTGTGCGGCTGGGCGGTCGAGAAGATGAGCAAGTCGATGTACAATGTCGTGAATCCCGACGACATCTGCGATACCTACGGTGCCGACACCCTCAGACTCTACGAGATGTTCCTCGGCCCCGTGGAGCAGAGCAAGCCCTGGGATACGAAGGGCATAGACGGAGTGAACCGTTTCCTGCGGAAGTTCTGGAGGCTGTTCGGCGACAGGGACGGCTGGTGCGTGACCGACGGCAAGGCTTCGGCCGAAGAGCTGAAGGTGCTGCACAAGCTGATAGGCAAGGAGCAGGAGGACATAGAGGCCTTCTCGTACAATACCACCATAAGCGCCTTCATGATAGCGGTGAACGAGCTCGGGGCGATGAAATGCTCCAAGAGGGAGATACTCGAACCTATGGTGATACTGCTCTCTCCCTTCGCCCCGCATATATGCGAGGAACTCTGGCACCGCCTCGGGCATGATACGAGCGTCATGGACGCGTCCTTCCCCGAATATATACCGGCCTATGCTGCAGAGGACAGCGTGACCTATCCGGTCCAGTTCAACGGCAAGATGCGTTTCACGGTAGACATGCCCCGCAGCGCCTCTCCCTCGGAAGTGGAGCAGAAGGTGCTCTCCATGGAGCAGACTGCCCGCTGGTCCGAAGGGAAGTCGGTGGTCAAGGTCATAGTCGTGCCTGGAAGAATCATAAACATAGTACTTAAATGATAATGCAGAAGAAGAATCTATTGCCCGTACTGAGGGACTATCTTGTCATCACCGTGGCATCGTTCATTTTCGCCATGGCGTGGGAGTGCTTCATGATACCCAACGGAATGGCGGCGGGCGGTATGATGGGTCTGTGCACGATAATCCAGTATGCCACGGGCGGTCTCATCGAGGCTCAGTATTCCTACATAGTGATAAACGCCCTGCTGATAATAACGGCGGTGCTGGCCATGGGTATCGGCTTCGGATTCAAGACCATATACTGCATAATCGTCTCTACGCTGGCAATGGGCCTGCTGGACAGCGCGACTTTCCTGCACAGCGTCGAGGGCAACTTCTTCTATGTGCAGGAGAGGGTTCTGATTCCCATAATCGCAGGTGTGCTTGAGGCCGTAGGCATAGGACTCGTGCTGCGCTGCGGAGGCAGCACAGGCGGAACAGACATAGTGGCGCTCATGGTGAACAAGTACTGGCCCCTGTCTCTCAGCACGGTGTTCTTCTTCACAGACCTCGCTATCTGCTCCCTGCTGCTGTTCGTGCCCGGAAAGAACTTCTCTGACATGTGTTACGGACTCGAGGAGCTCGTCATGTTCTCCATAATGGTCGACTTCGTCGTGGCCGGAAAGCGTTCTTCATACCAACTGCTCGTATTCTCGGAGAAGTACCGCGAGATCGCCGACCACATCATCCACAACATGAACAGGGGAGTGACCCTGCTCAAGGCGCAGGGCTGGTATTCCAAGCAGGAGAAGAACGTGCTGCTGATACTTATAAACCAAAAGGAGCTGCCTTCGCTCACCAAGGTCATCAAGGAGGCCGATGCGAAGGCGTTCATGTCGATTTCTCCCACGAGCAACGTTTATGGCGAGGGCTTCGACGAGATAAAGACGGGTGTGAGCGTAAAGAAAAAGAGTTCATAGCATTATGTCAGACATCAAGAAAAACGTGCTTGTTTCCTTCAAGGAGTACCTGCTCATCATAGTCGGGCTGGTCTCCTATGTGCTGGGCTGGGTCATATTCCTGATTCCGAACAATCTGGTAGGCGGAGGAGTGACGGGTATATCCTCAATCATACAGTACGCCACGGGAATCCCCATAGGCTACTCCTATTTCGTGCTCAACCTGGTGCTGCTGATCGCGGCCTTGTTCGTGCTCGGCAAGGGTTTCGGCGGCAAGACGGTCTTCGCGATATTCTTCACCGCGATAGGCATGAACCTGGGTCAGGAATACCTTCCTTCCGACATCATCCAGCCCCTCGCGATAGAGAACGGCAAGCTGATGTGCACGATAATGGGCGCAATACTTGCCGGCTTCGGCATGGGAATGACCATATCCCAGGGCGGCAGTACCGGAGGAACCGACATAATAGCGTTGATAGTCAACAAGTACCGTAATGTGTCTCCAGGCAAGATGATACTCTGGATGGATGTGTTCATCATACTCTCGTCCATGCTCGTGCCTTCCTATACTTCCGACGGTTCCCTGGTGAACTGGTCCGACAAGATCACCACTGTGGTGTACGGCTTTATCTACATAGTCATAATCAGTACCGTGATAGACCTGTATCTTGCCGGTTCGAAGCAGTCCGTGCAGCTTTTCGTCCTGTCTCCGAAATACAAGGAGATAGCCGATGCCATTACGGGTGATTTCCACAGGGGTGTGACCGTGCTGGACGGCAAGGGCTGGTATACGCAGCACAGCGTGCAGGTGGTAATGGTGATCACCAGGAAGACGGACCTGAACCTGCTGCTCAAGTGTATCAATTCCATAGATTCCAACGCCTTCATATCCGTTTCATCCGTTACCGGAGTCTACGGCAAGGGCTTCGATACGATCAAGTTCAGAAAAACGGACAAAAAATAGAAATATCTCGTTCAGAAAAAGAAATATATCATATTACCGCCGCATAGAGTGCATTCTGTGCGGCGGTCTTTATTTTATATTTGCCCTACAAACCTATTGCGCCAATGAAAAAGTTCAGGATCTATTACCCCTATTATTTCGTCATGATGTCCGTAATGAGCATATCCGCACCGTTTGCACTCGACTTCGCGCCCCGCAGGCCTTATGCGTGCGATCTGGCCTATTCCTGCCTGACGGCCGCGCTGATAATATCACTCTTACCTCCGCGTGACGAAGACTTCAGGAGCTACGCCGTCACGGCCGTCCTGATATTTGCGGCGGAATGCGTGTATTTCCTGTTCGACCATAAGGCTTCGGTGCTGCTGATGTCCGTACTCTGCATCGAGACCGGAGCAGCGGCGTGGCGTATCAGGAAGTGCCTGTGCGGCGAAGCGGGGAGCCCTGGCCGGCAGCGCCATGTCCGGAACCTCGTCTGGAAAATGACGCGTTATTTTTCCCTGCTGTCCGTGCTTGTGCTGGCGCAGGCGATGATTTCGTTCGGAGATATCCCGGCCATATCCGTAGGCATCAGCGTCGCGGCGCTCTTCCTGTACGGGGCGCTGATGTACAGCCGTGTGTTTGGAAAGTCCTCCCTGGCTGCCGCGGGACACGGGCTGGTTCCGTCCGCAAGTGAAGACGCCTCCGCTCATCCCTGGAATCCGGAGTCGGCTGATTCGATGATGAAATCGCTGTATTCCAAGGTGATAGGAGTAATGGAAGACGAGAAGCCGTACCTGAAGGAAGACTTCTCCCTGTATGAACTGTCAGCCTCGGTCTTTACGAACAAGACCTACCGCTCCAAGACTATCAACGTGATGACCGGCAAGAACTTCCGGCAGTTCATAAACGAATACAGGGTGCAGTACAGCGTAAGGCTTATGGAGGAGAATCCCCTGATCAAGGTGAACGAACTGTCGGTCATGTCGGGGTTCCATTCCACCGTCACCTTCAACATGGCCTTCAAGCTGAATATGGGAATGACTCCCGGAGAGTATATCCAGCGGCAGAAGATCAAAGCCCTTTCCAGTCGGGAGTGCCGGCAGATATGTCCAGAGGAGTCTTCCTGACCGGATGTACGAAGCTGATGCCGTGGGCCTGCAGGCAGATGCCCCCGTCGGGATTCGAGCGTGGCGCACCGTATTTGAGGTCTCCCTTTATCGGACATCCTATGGCGGCGAGCTGGCAGCGTATCTGGTGGTGCCGGCCGGTGAGCAGTTCGACCTCGAGCAGGTGGTATCTGTCGGTGCTGCGCAGATACCTGTATGCGAGCCTTGCGAGCTTTGCTCCCGGAGCGCTCTGCCCGCGCCGCGCTATGTAGGTCTTGTTCTGCTTCTCGTTGCGTATCAGGTAGTCCTCGAGCAGGGCCTCGTCCCTGTCCGGACGGTTGCAGCACAGGGCCCAGTATGTCTTGTGCACCTGTCCGTCGCGGAACATCGCCGTAAGCCTTTCCAGCGCCTTGGATGTCTTTGCGAGTATGCATATGCCGCAGACCGGCCTGTCGAGACGGTGCGGCACGCCGAGGAAGACCTTCCCCGGCTTCGAATCCCTCATGGCTATCAGGGCTTTGTATTTTTCCGGCAGGGGCTCGTCTCCTGTCTTGTCTCCCTGGGTGATCTCCCCGGCCTTCTTGTCCACGACAAGAAGGTGGTTGTCCTCGTAGAGTATCCTCGACGACAGGTCGGCGTATTCCTCCTGCGGAAGCTGTCGGTATTCCATGTCTGCGTGATTTAAGCCTACTGCATCGATTCCAGCACGCTGTCGGCCTTTATCTTGTCTATTATGGCCTTGACCACCTGCAGGGCCTTCGAGCCTTCCGTATAGTCGGCCGGAAGTGCGAACGCGACCCTGCCCTGGCGCTTGAGCTTGAGGGCCGAGGCCTTCTTCTTGTGGTCGGAAGGATCGTAGACGGCTATGGAGTGTCCGCCGAACATGCCTACTATCTTCATGCAGGGCACGTCCGTGTCGCCGTCGCCGAAGTATATCATGTGTGCGAAGGGGATCCTCTTCTTGTCGTCGGCGACGGATGCGTTCACCCTCTTGTTGTCGCGCGCGCTGAAGATGCCCTTGTTTATCTTGAAGATGAACTGGGTCTTGGCAGTGTAGTCCACCGCCACTCCCGGCCAGACGGCCTCCCCGTTCCCGTCGTAGATGAAGGAGCCCGCGAAGATGTGCTTGAACTCTCCTGCTATGGGGCTGCCTTCTATGATTTCCTTCAGTCCTGAGGAATTGATGTAGTGCTCTATCCTTACACCCCTGCTCCTGCCGTAGGCGTTCACCGTCCCGAACCATTCGCGTACCCCGTCCCAGAGGGCTATGTCGCGTCCGAAGCCGCGCAGCTGCTCCCGCCTGAGGGGGACGCCGTTCCTGCGGGCCTCGTCGAACATGAGCTTCATGTAGGAAAGGACGTTGGACGCGTCCTGCCCGACCGCAATGCTGTCGCTCATCGCCCAGAACTCTTCCTTGGTCTTGCCGACAGCCTGTATGAACCCGAATTCCTGCATGTTGCCGGGAGAGAGGGTTCCGTCGAAATCATATATGAGTGCGATTATCGGCTTCTTTACCATATCGTTTTACCACCTATAAGCAAGTTCTGCCACAAAGATGGCAATTAATTGTCAGATTGCAACCGTAAACTTGACAATGAACGCGGATAAAATTATATTTGACATGATTTAAACTGAAACAGACCAATGGAGCACTATCTGTCAACTTTAAGGAGGAGCATGGTTTCGCAGTGGAAGCAGCCCGCCCTCTGTAACTATCGAGGTGAAACTATTACCAATGAAGAACTTGCAGTCTATATCACGCAGTTCGGCCGCATGTTCGCGAAGGCCGGGATCGCCAAGGGGGACAAGATTGCCGTCTGTGCCAAGAATACTGCCCGCTGGGCTGTCAGCTTCCTTGCCGTCAACGCTTCCGGGGCAGTTGGCGTGACCATACTCTCCGACTTCCACCCCGACAGCATCGTGCATCTGGTTAACCATTCGGAGAGCGTCATGCTCTTCACCGACAGGGAAATCTGGGACAGGCTCGACCGCTCCGTGATGCCCCTTCTCAAAATGGCGGTGGACGTGGACGACTTCTCGCTGCTGTACTGCACCGACGACGCCTTCGGCAAGGCGTTCTCGGAGCTGGAAGCGTCGCTCGGAAAGGCCCTCGCCGCCGGCATGGATCCGGAATCCTTCAGCCTGCCCACGGACAATCTCGACGACCTGGCCGTGATCAACTACACTTCCGGCACCACGAGCGATCCCAAGGGTGTGATGCTTACCTACCGCAACCTGAGCAGTTCAGTGTCTTTCGGACACGAGAACATAGCCATATATCCTGACGACAACATCGTCTCCATGCTGCCTATGGCCCATATCTACGGAATGGTGTACGAGTTCTTGTATCCGCTTTCCGGCGGCTGTACCGTGTACTATCTCGGCAAGACTCCGGCTCCGTCCCTGCTGCTCAAGGCGATGCACGATGTCAGGCCGTTCATGGTCTGCACGGTGCCACTTGTAATGGAGAAGGTCTACAAGTCGTCGCTGAAGCCCGTGCTCGACAAATGGTATATGAAGCTGCTCACGGCGCTTCCCGGCATAGGCGGCGCCATATACGGGAAAGTGCGCGGGAAGCTCGATGCAGCGTTCGGGGGCAAGGTGCGCGTCTATATAATGGGCGGTGCGGCGCTGAACCCCGAGGTCGAGAGATGCTTCAAGCGTATGGGTCTGCACTACACCGTGGGCTACGGTATGACTGAAGCCGCTCCGCTGCTTGCCTACGAGGACTGGCGGCGCTACAGGCCCGGTTCCTGCGGAAAGCCCATCTCGTATGTCAGCGTGCGCATCGACTCCGACGACCCCAGGCATATCGCGGGAGAGATACAGGCGAAGGGCTCCAACATAACGATAGGATATTTCAAGAACGAAGAAGCCACGGCATCCGCCTTTACGGACGACGGCTATCTGCGTACCGGAGACCTCGGAATAATGGACGGGGATGGCAATATCTTCATCAAGGGCCGTTCGAAGAACATGATACTTTCGTCCAACGGACAGAACATCTATCCCGAGGAGCTCGAGGCGGTCGTGAGCAACCAGGAATTCGTTTCCGAGTCCGTGGTTGTGGACCGTGGAGGAAAGATAGTCGCTCTCGTGTACCTCGACCCCGAGGCCGTGAAGAATTCCGGGCTTGACAAGGAGACCCTCGCCGCCCTGCCGGAGAAGATACGCACCGCCGCCAACCGCAGGCTCCCTCTCTATAGCCAGATAGTGAAGGTGGAGATGGTGAGTGTGCCGTTCGAAAAGACACCGAAGATGAGTATCAAGAGGTTTCTATATAAATAGTCTGCTTATGGTACGTTTGAAGTTCGCCCTGCTCCTTGCGGGGCTCGTGCTGGTGACGGCTCCGCTTTCCGCCAGGTCTCATCACCACAGATGCAACCATGGGACGCGTCCCGGCTGGTCTGTGTACGCTTCCTGGGCCACTCCCTCGGTTCTGTCCACCGGCCTGTTCGTGGATGGACGCAACACATGGCTTGCGAAGTACTCCGACGACCTCGGGGACATCTACTCCGACTATCACGGGGTCACGATGTCGGCCGGAACCTTCTCGGCAGGCGCTACCTACAAGTTCAACAGGTGGCTTGCCCTAGGTGCGGACATAGATCTCTCCTATATCTGGAACGAGCGTTTCAGCGCCATTACGGACGAGAGTCTCGGCCGCAAGACCGGCGTAGCCCTTATGGTGCTGCCTAAGGTCAAGGTATATTATGTCGACAGACCGATGTGGCGCATGTACGGCAGCCTGAGCGTCGGAGTGGCCAAGTATTTCGGCTATGACAAGCTGAAAGGCACGGTTCCCGCGGATGGCGGCGCCGTGGAATACAGAGACGAGTCGCTGCGCGGGGCGTTCCAGTTCGCGCCGCTCGGAATGGAGTTCGGCAGATGGCTGTACGGTTTCGTGGAGACCGGAATAGGTAACGGGTACACCGGCATCAGGGCCGGAATAGGGTATAAGTTCTAAAATCGGATGGCGTATGAAAAAGTTGATATATGCTGCGGCGTTCCTTGCTTTGGGAACCCTCCAGTCTTGCGTTGTCAGCGACAGTACTGACTACAAACGTACTTCCGGCAACCTCGCCGGCTATACCGAGAAACTTGTGCGGAAGACCGTGTTCTCCTCTGTGGTGACCCTGAACGGAATGTCGGACGGGGAGCTCTCCGAGGAAAAGAAGGTATATTGCGACGATTCCGGCCTCATGCTGACGGTGAGCCCCGTCGGAGCCTCTTCCTGGATGGTCGTGTCTACCGGAGCGGAGACGGAATTCTCCATGCATGTCAGCCGTACGCCCGACGAAGTGGACGGCTTCTACGAGTGGGTGTGCACTGGCTTCACCTGTACTTGCTCCGACCCCGGAGGATATACGGTGAACCTTGTCTCCGACGGTGCCGTAGGCCTTGACTGGAACTGGTACGATGGCTCCGGCCATTCGGACTATTACCTCGAACAGACCGGGTCGTACCGGGCCGAATTCTGTCTTGACGGCGAGAGCCTCGACTGGTGCGAGCTGCTGTATACCAACGGCACTCTCAGGTATAGTACGAGCCAGGGACGGTGACATTTTGTCATTGGAATATAATTTGAACATCAGGGAGCCGGCCGGACAGGCCGGCCCATTTTGTGAAAATCGTAAAAACTTGATAAGATGGCAACTAAATCGTTGAAAGGGAAGATAGGCGTAACGACCGAGAACATCTTCCCGGTAATCAAACAGTTCCTTTATTCAGACCATGAGATTTTCCTGCGCGAGCTCGTTGCCAATGCGGTGGACGCGTCCCAGAAGATGAAGGCTCTCGCGATGAGCGGCGACTTCAAGGGGGAACTCGGGGAACTCAAGGTGAGCGTCGAACTCGACGAGAAGAAGAAGGTGCTCAGGATAGCCGACCGCGGCATAGGAATGACTTCCGAGGAGGTCGACAGGTATATCAACCAGATAGCGTTCTCCTCTGCCGGAGAGTTCCTCGAGAAGTACAAGGACCAGATAGGCTCTATCATCGGCCATTTCGGTCTCGGTTTCTATTCCGCGTTCATGGTGGCCAAGAAGGTCACGATCGACACCCTCAGCTGGAAGGAAGGCTCGAAGCCCGTCAGGTGGAGCTGCGACGGCTCTCCCGAGTATTCCATGGAAGATGGCGACAGGACGGACAGGGGTACCGTCATCACCCTCTACCTTGACGACGACGCCGAGGAGTTCGCCTCCAGGGGAAAGATCTCGCAGCTCCTGGGCAAGTACTGCAAGTTCATGCCCGTGCCCGTAGTGTTCGGCAAGAAGACCGAATGGAAGGACGGCAAGAGCGTGGAGACGGACGAAGACAATGTCATCAACAATATAGAGCCCATATGGACGAAGGCTCCCGCCGACCTCAAGGACGAGGACTATCTGAAGTTCTACCGCGAGCTCTATCCTATGGAGGAGGAGCCCCTGTTCTGGATTCACCTGAACGTGGACTATCCCTTCACGCTGACAGGCGTGCTGTACTTCCCCAAGATCCGGGAGCGCATGGCGATAGACAAGAACAAGATACAGCTCTACTGCAACCAGATGTTCGTCACCGACCATGTCGACAACATAGTGCCTGACTTCCTGACCCTGCTGCACGGAGTCATAGATTCTCCGGACATTCCGCTGAATGTCAGCCGCAGCTATCTGCAGAGCGACGCCAATGTCAAGAAGATCAGCACCTATATCACCAAGAAGGTCGCCGACCGCCTGGAGGAGATATTCAAGGAGCAGAGGCCGCAGCTCGAGCAGAAGTGGGACAACATCAAGCTCTTCATCGAGTACGGCATGCTCAGCGACGAGAAGTTCCGCGACAGGGCGATGAGTTTCGCCCTGCTCAAGAACACCGACGGCAAGTACTTCAGCCTTGAAGAATACCGCAAGGCCATAGAGTCTTCCCAGAAGGGCAAGGACGGCAATGTCGTCTATCTGTACGCCACCGATCTGAACGAACAGTACAGTTTCATAGAGGCGGCGAAGAACATGGGTTACGACGTGCTGCTCATGGACTGCGAACTCGACAGCCATTTTGTGAACATGCTCGAGACGAAGCTGGAGCACAGCCGTTTCGCAAGGGTGGACAGCGACTCCGTAGACAAGCTTGTCCAGAAGGAGGACAGCGTACAGCCCGAGCTTGCCGAAGACGACAAGAAGGCTCTCGATGAGATGTTCAAGGCCGTCCTTCCCGAGGGCAACGAATATGTCGTGGAGGCGAGGAACCTCGGCGAGAACGCCGCTCCCGTGCTCATAACCCAGAGCGAGTTCCTGCGCCGTTACCGCGAGATGAGCTCTCTCGGCGGAGGAATGAACTTCTACGGCTCGATACCTCAGTCGTACAATGTCATAGTGAATATGCAGAATCCCGTCGTCGCGAAGATATGGGAGGCGAAGGGCGCCGAGAACAAGGAGGAGGACCTGCTTCACCAGGTGGTGGACCTCGCGCTGCTGAGCAACGGCATGCTCAAGGGCAAGGCCCTTGCAGACTTCGTCGAGCGTAGCGCCAAGCTGCTCGGCAGGTAGGGCCTGTGCTCTTTCAGTTCAGTTTCAGATCCCGGAGGTTGAATCGGAACCCGAGTCCGCCTCCGGGAATGTTGTATGCCCTGATGTTGCCGTGGTGGAAGTGCACGGCATTGCGGATTATCGACAGCCCGAGGCCCGAGCCGCCCTGCGGATTGCTGCGGTCGGTGTCGAGCCTGTAGAAGCGTTCGAAGATCTTCTCCAGTTCGTCGTCCTTCACTCCCTTCCCGGTGTCGAGGTAGTCGAAACAGTGCCCGTCCTGCCCGTCTTCCCTGTATCTTATCACGGCCGTACACGGGCCGCCTGCATATTTCGCCGTGTTCTCGACCAGATTGCGGAAGATTGAATATATCAGGTTGTAGTTGCCCCTTATGCAGATAGGCGGGAGTTCGTTCTTTACCGTTATTCCGCCTGCCTGCAGGCGTTCGGCCATTTCGTCGCATACCTCGGAGAACACCACCTTGATGTTCACGGGCTCTATCTTGAACTGCTCAGGCACTTCCTCCAGCTTGGTTATCAATGAGATGTCTCTGATGAGATCGGTGAGCCTGAGAGCCTGGAGATACGAGCGCTCTATGAACAGCTGGCGCTTCTGGGGATCCAGTTCGGGATGGTTCACGATAGTCTCGAGATAGCCCTGGATGCTGCTTACCGGGGTCTTCAGCTCGTGCGAAATGTTGCCTGTGAGTTCATGCTTGAGACGCCGCCTGTCGCGGTCGGCCTCTTCGATTTCCTTGCGGTCGTACTTCTCGCTGATCCTGAATATTATGAGCAGGGCGATTACGAGCAGCAGGAATATGCTCAGCAGCAGCATGCGGTCCGAACCCGGCCTGTCTTCGTGCCTGAGGTCGTACGCCTGGGCGCAGCGCACTATCTTTCCGGGGTAGGCCTTGGCAAAATAGAAATACTTTTCGCCCGAGGTGTCGGAGGTGCGTACTGAATATCCGGTACCGTCCTTCAGCGCTGCCTGTATTTCCGGACGCTCCAGGTGGTTGTCCATGCCGCCGGCCGGCACCTGCGAATCGTAGAGGACGGTTCCGTCAGAGCTGACCACACTCACCCTCATCCCTTCCGGAAGGGCTTCGGCGATGCTGTCGGCCGGGTCGATGACGGCTACCACGTCGCAGAACGCCTCCAGCTTGGACGACAGTACGGCCTGCTTGTAGTTTCGCTCGCTGACGGTGCCGATCAGGACCGACAGCAGGGCGAAGAACACGAAGATGCCGCTGATCGTGATAATCTGTCTATTCCTTGACGGCATAGTCGGAATCTATGTAGTATCCGAATCCGGTCTTGTTCTTTATCAGGTCGTGGTAGTCTCCGAGCTTGGAGCGTATCCTGGCTATGTGCACGTCTATGGTCCTGTCGAGCACATAGGGGGCGTCCCTCCAGAGTTCCGAGATTATCGCGGCGCGGGAGAAGTAGGTGTCCGGCTGCCTGGCCATGAGTGCGAGAAGGTCGAACTCCCTCCTTGAAAGCGGAAGCTGCGCCCCGTAGAGCGTGGCCGTCTCGCATTTGAAATCTATCTTCAGGTCGCCGAACTCTATGGTGTTGGGTTGTGCAGCCGTCTCTCCGGCGCGCCTGAGCACGGCCTTGATCCTGGCCAGCACTTCGTTTATGGAGAACGGCTTGGCTATGTAGTCGTCACCTCCGGCAGAGAAGCCCGTGAGCACGTCGTTTTCGGCGTTGCGCGCGGTCAGGAATATTATAGGAGTCGTGTTGTGCAGGTCGTGGCGTATCTTCTTTGCGAACTGGTATCCCGACATGCCCGGCAGCATCACGTCGAGAAGTATGAGCGAAGTGTCGGAGTTCAGAAGCTCAAGACCCTTCTCCGCGCTGTCGGCGAGGTGCACCCTGTACCCGGCATCCTCTATGTTGAAGCCCAGGATTTCCCTGATGTCGGCTTCGTCTTCTATGATCAGGATTTCAGTCATCTCTGTCAGTTTAAACGATATGCAAAGTTATGATTTCGCCCTGTCTTTGCCAATCCGTGCGTTAATTTTTTATTAAAATCCTGTTACGATTTTGACAAATCGGCGTTTTTTATGAAATTTGTACGACAAAAATTCATCCTGAAATGATCTTGAGCATAATAACCCTGCTCGGAGCCCTCGGAATGTTCCTCTACGGAATGAACATGATGAGCTCCGGTCTGCAGAAGGCTGCCGGTTCCGGGCTTAGGAAATTCCTTGCCTCGATTACCTCCAATCCCCTGAAGGGCGTAGTGACCGGTCTCGGAGTGACCGGAATAATCCAGTCGTCGAGCGCGACTACCGTAATGGTGGTCGGATTCGTGAACGCGGGGCTTCTGACGCTCAGGCAGGCTATCGGGGTCATAATGGGAGCCAACATAGGCACGACGCTCACCGCATGGATCATAGCCGTGTTCGGATTCTCGGCCGACATATCGATACTTGCAGTGCCTCTCATGGCCGTAGGCTTCATAATGAGCATGTCGAAGAAGGGCAGGCTGCGCGATGTCAGCGAAATCATAGTGGGCTTCAGCCTCCTGTTCCTCGGCCTGTCGTTCATGAAGAATTCCGTGCCCGACCTCGAGTCCAGTCCGGAAGTGCTCTCGTTCATCAGCAACTGGTCCGGGCACGGGGTGCTTTCGGTGATGCTTTTCGTGCTCATAGGTACGATAATGACCCTCGTGCTCCAGTCGTCTAGCGCGATGGTGGCCCTGACGCTGATAGTGCTCAACATGGGATGGATCCAGTTCGACATGGCGGCGGCGATGGTGCTCGGCGAGAACATAGGCACAACGATAACAGCCAACATAGCGGCTGCCGTAGGCAATACCAACGCCAAGCGGGCGGCCCTGTCGCATACGGTGTTCAACGTGTTCGGAGTGATATGGGCGGTGGCCCTGTTCCGGCCGTTCCTCTCGCTGATACAGCTGCTCATATCGGCGCTCGGCCTCGGTGACAGCCCCGAAACCCCGCTCTACAGCGTGTCGATGCTGCATACGGTGTTCAACCTCATCAACACCAGCCTGCTCATCTGGTTCATCCCGCTGATAGAGAAGTTCGTGTCTACCGTCATAAAGGACAAGCCGAGCGGCGAGCAGGTCGAGAAGCTGGTCTACATCAACGCCGGCCTCATCCCGACGCCGGAGCTTGCCATATCCGAGGCGGAGAAGGAGGTCGTGCATTTCGGCAAGATAATGCAGAAGGACCTCGGGTATATCAAGGAGGCTGTCGGCGCCTCGGATTCGTCCGACTCGTTCGCTCCCTGGCGCGACAAGCTCGTCAAGTACGAGGAGATATCCGACCGTATAGAGTATGAGGTCATAAACTTCCTGAACCGCATAAACCGCGAGGGGCTCGGCGACGAGTCGTCCCTGCGCATCAAGTCGATATACAGGATAGTCGGGGAAATGGAGTCCCTGGGCGACAGCGGCGAGGCCATAAGCCGCCTCATAGGCAGGGCTCTCGAGAGGGGACAGGTCCTGTCGGAAGAGCACAAGAAGGGTGCCGACGATATGATAACCCTTGTCGCGAGAGCGTATGACGCGATGATATACAACTCCGAGAACGCCGTGACAATCAAGAATATAGACAATGCCGTCGCGGCAGAGGTCGATATAAACGCCAAGAGGGACGCTCTGAGGGAGAAGGAACTCGCGAGGGTAGAGAACGATGGCGAACAGTACTTCGAGAGCGTCTACTACCTGAGCCTGATAGAGGAGCTCGAGAAGATGGGAGACTTCATAATCAACATATCGCAGTCCATAATGACCTGGCGTACGGCGTAACATGCTTTGCCGTTCGGAAATAATTGCTAATTTTGTAGAAGCATAAATCATTTCACTTATGGCAAAGGAAGATAAAGTCTGGATCTGCTCAGTGTGCGGATACAAGTATGTCGGCCCCGAACCTCCGAAGGAGTGCCCCGTGTGCCACGCGAAGAAGGAATATTTTGACGAGGCCGGATCGGAGCCCAGGTCGGACTATTAAACAGAGCGTATATGAACATTCTTGTAACCGGTGCCAACGGTCAGCTCGGCAACGGCATTAGGATTGTGTCCGCAGGTTCTGCGGACAGATATATTTTTACCGATGTGAACGAGGCGGGACAGGAGCAGGTCGCGATGCTGCGCAAGCTCGCGGGTCCGTCCGTGGACATTTCGACCCGCAGGCTCGACATCTGCGACATCGATGCCGTCCGCCGGACGGTTGCGGACGAAAGCGTCTCCGTGATCGTGAACTGCGCGGCATTTACCGATGTCGAAGGGGCGGAGGACAGGCCGGAACTTGCCGAACTGCTCAACGCCACGGCGCCGGAGAACCTTGCCGTGGCCATGAGGGAGGCCGGAGGGACGCTTTTCCACATAAGTACGGACTATGTGTTCGGTGCCGATCCCTACAACCGTCCCTGCCGTGAAGACCAGAGCGGCCGCCCGTCGGGAGTATACGGCCTTACCAAGCTGCACGGCGAGCAGAAGATAGCCGCCAGCGGCTGCCGGTATGTAGTAGTGCGCACAGCGTGGCTGTACAGCGAGTTCGGCCGGAACTTCCTGAAGACCATGAAGTCGCTTACCGCTACGAAGCCCTCCCTCAATGTGGTTTTCGACCAGGCCGGAACCCCTACCTACGCCCTGGACCTCGCTTCCGCCCTGCACTCTATACTGGAGTCGAGGGCGTACGAGGACCGTCCCGGAATCTACAACTATTCGGACGAGGGCGTGTGCAGCTGGTACGATTTCACCAAGTTCATAGCCGAATGCGCCGGCAACGGCGCATGCGACATCCGTCCCTGCCATTCGGACGAATTTCCGAGCAAGGTGGCCCGTCCCTCGTATTCCGTGCTGGACAAGACCAAGATCAAGGAAACCTTCGGCCTCGAGATTCCCTACTGGACGGACAGCGTCAGGAAATGCATGTCCAACCTATGAAGTCGCTAAAGGAACTCTACAAGATAGGGCGCGGCCCGTCGAGCAGCCACACCATGGGGCCGCACAGGGCGGCCTGCATATTCCTCGGCCGTCATCCCGGGTCTCCGGCTTTCGAGGTCACGCTCTACGGCAGCCTTGCCGCGACGGGAAAGGGACATCTTACCGATGTCGCTGTAAGGGATGCTCTCGGAGCGAACGGTGCGGCCGTGGACATAGTCTGGAGGAGCGACGTGACCCTGCCTTACCACCCGAACGGCATGAAGTTCGCCTCTAAGGACGCCGAAGGCAGGACCACCGACGAGTGGACGGTCTACAGCGTGGGCGGCGGTACTCTTTCCGAAGGAGAGGGAGGCCTGATCGACGCCGGCCCCGACATATATCCGCTCAACACGATAGGGGAGATCATACAGTGGTGCAAGGATACCGGCCGGACTTTCTGGGAGTACGCCGAGGAATTCGAGGATCCCGACATATGGGACTACCTGAGTACCGTCTGGCATATGATGAAGGAGTCGGTAGAGCGCGGCCTCAGCAACGAAGGCGTGCTTCCAGGGCCGCTGCATCTGTCAAGGAAGGCGGCCACATACTACATAAAGGTTGCAGGCTACAGGAAGAACCTCCAGACCAGGGGGCTCGTATTCTCGTACGCACTTGCGGTCAGCGAGGAGAACGCCTCGGGAGGTACCGTCGTCACCGCCCCTACCTGCGGCTCGTCCGGAGTGCTTCCGGCGGTGCTGTACCATATCGGGAAAGGACACGGATTCTCGGAGAAGCGCATACTGCACGCGCTCGCCACGGGCGGTATCTTCGGCAATGTGGTGAAGCAGAACGCTTCCATATCCGGAGCCGAGGTCGGATGCCAGGGAGAGGTGGGCGTGGCCTGCGCAATGGCCTCGGCGGCGACATGCCAGCTGTTCGGGGGAACACCCTCGCAGATAGAATATGCGGCAGAGATGGGTCTCGAACATCATCTTGGCATGACCTGCGACCCTGTCTACGGACTGGTCCAGATTCCCTGTATCGAGCGCAACGCCATGGCGGCGGCGAGGGCTTTGGACGCGAACCTCTACGCCTCGTTTTCCGATGGCTACCACAGGGTGTCGTTCGACGAGGTCGTCCAGGTGATGAAGCAGACCGGGCACGACCTGCCCTCGCTCTATAAGGAGACGGGAGCCGGCGGACTCGCCGAAAGGTATCTGAGGATGAAATGACAATAACCGACCATATATGAGAAAGACACTGACGACATTGCTTGCTCTGGCAGGCGCCCTTGCCCTGCACGCCCAGGACGGCGGCGGGCAGGCTGTATTCGGGGGTTTCCAGCTCCCCGAGGTTAAAATGGAATATTCCGTGAAATATGCGGACGTGGACTATGCCGGCGACGGCGAAGTCTTCCACAGGCTGGATATCTATCTGCCGGAGGAAAGGAAGGAATCCTATCCGGTGGTGATCCATATCTACGGCAGCGCCTGGTTCAGCAACAATTCCAAGGGCATGGCCGACCTGGGTACCATATGCCAGGCCCTGCTCGACGCCGGCTATGCGGTCGTGACGCCCAACCACCGTTCGAGCGGTGATGCGGCGTTCCCCGCGCAGATCAACGATATCAAGGCCGTAGTGCGTTTCATCAGAGCCAACGCGGCGCAGTACAGGCTCGACCCTTCTTTCATCGCGGCTTCAGGCTTCTCTTCGGGTGGGCATCTGGCGGCGCTGGCCGCCACCTCGGCCGATGTGGAACAGCTTGAGGGTGAGGTCGGGGGCAACCTGCAGTTCAGCAGCGCCGTCGACGCCGCCTGCGACTGGTCGGGCCCCATAGACCTGCTCAATATGGAGTGCAACGGAGTGAAGCAGGCCGAGAACACTCCCGAGGAGGCACTGCTGCGCCTCGACAAGAACCCTCAGACGGAGGAACAGTTCCGTTCCCTGTCGCCTGTCACCTATATCGATGCGCAGGATGTCCCGGTCATAGTATTCCACGGACTCGAGGACAATGTGGTCCCCAGCTGCCAGGGAGTCGAGCTCTATGAGGCTCTCGACAAGGCCGGCGTCGAGACTGAACTACATCTGGTGGAGGGCGGCGGACACGGATTCAACATGTACTCCGACGAGAACCTTGCCGCTATGGTGGCGTTCCTCGACAAGGCGCGCTCCGTAAAGGCTGCCGCGCGTCCGGCCGCTGCCGTGCGCGAGATCAATTCCGACGGCAGTGTCAGCTTCTCCATACGCGCCGACGGAGCGAGGGATGTCGTGGTCGACATCTGCTCCGTGAAGTATCCAATGAAGCAGGGACGCGACGGCCTGTGGCGGGTTACTACCGATCCACTCGTCCCCGGTTTCCACTACTATTTCCTCGAGGTGGACGGAGCCCGCTTCTCCGATCCCGCCAGCGAGATGTTCTACGGCTGCGGCACCATGGCCAGCGCTGTGGACATACCCGAAGAAGGTACAAGGTATCTCGAGATACAGGATGTCCCCCACGGCGAGGTGCGCCTGCTCAGCTACTATTCGGAACTCTGCGCCGAGTGGAGGCCTCTGTATGTGTACACTCCTGCCGGTTATGACAAGGGCGGCAGGAAATATCCCGTGGTCTACATCCAGCACGGAGGCGGCGAGGACCACAGGGGGTGGATGCAGCAGGGACTTACCGCGAACATAATGGACAACCTGATCGCCGAAGGCAAGGCCGAGCCCATGATCGTGGTGTCCGCCAACAGCAACCTGAACATCCCCGGGGCGAGGGGAGGCTACAGCCGCGAAGGCATGCAGCCCTTCCGTATCGAGCTTTTGGACAATATAATTCCTTTCGTGGAGGAGAACTTCCGCGTGAAGAAGGGTCCCGAAAACCGTGCGATGTGCGGACTCTCCATGGGAGGCGGACAGGCCTTCTACATCGGCCTCAACGAACCCGGCGTGTTCTCGTATGTGGGACATTTCTCGTCGGGCATATTCGGCGGCATAGCCGGCAGCTCGTCCATGGACTTCGAGCAGGCCGTGCCCGGTATGATTTCGGATCCCGCCGGGTTCAACAGGACCCACAAGGTCTATTATGTGAGCTGCGGCGAGCAGGATCCTAGGATAGGGCCCACCACCGAGGCCGTGGAGCGTATGCGCGAGGCCGGGATCGAAGTGGTGTTCGAGACCTATCCCGGCGACCACGAGTGGCAGGTATGGAGGAAGTCGTTCTATAGTTTCGCCCAGAAATTGTTCAAGTGATCATGAGAAAGTCAAGCTTCCTTATCCCGGCGCTGCTTGCCGGCGCCCTGCTGCCGTCGTGTTCCCGGCAGCCTTCAGTAGAGTGCAACGCGTCGCTGCTCTGGTATGACGAGCCGGCGCAGCATTGGCTCGAAGCCCTCCCGATAGGCAATTCCAATATGGGTGCCATGGTCTACGGAGGGGTGCAGGACGACATCCTGCAGCTCAACGAAGAGACTTTCTGGAGCGGCGGCCCCTATAACAACAACAGTCCCCGCGCCCTGGCAAGGCTCGACGAAGTGCGCGAGCTGATATATGACGGACGCGAGGTGGAGGCTGCGGAAATCCTCGACAGGGATTTCGTGACAGGCCCCCACGGTATGCGCTACCTGCCCATGTGCAGCCTGTACATGCATTACGGCTCTGTCGACGGTTATGAAGGCTACAGGCGCGAGCTCGACATATCCGAGGCAGTGTCGCGCAGCAGCTTCACCTCGGGAGGAGTGACATACCGCAAGACCGCGTTCGCCTCCCTTCCCGACAAGGTGGTGGTCTACAGGGTCGAGACCGACCGTGACGGCGCCCTCGGATTCTCGCTCAGTGCCGACAGCCCTCTGGAGTTCAGCTCCGCCGCCTCCGGCCACGGCCTGCTGGTAAAGGTGAAAGGTGTCGAGCAGGAAGGGATTCCGGCCGCGCTCGAGGCGGAATGCAGGGTGGAGGTGCTGACTGACGGTACCCTCGTCGGCGAGGCGGACAGCCTCCTCGTGTCGGGAGCCAGCTACGCCACAATAGTCGTCAGCGCCGCCACCAACTTCGTCGACTACCATACGGTTGACGGCGACCCTTCCGCGATCAATTCTTCGAGGCTGGAGAACGCGTTGTCGAAGTCTTATGACGAACTTCTTTCCGACCACCGCGAGGCCTATTCCGAGCAGTACGGCAGGGTGGCCATAGAGCTCTCCGACGGAGAGGGCTCGTCCCTGCCTACGGACGAGAGGCTGGCGGCCTTCGCCGGAAGCGACGACATGTCTATGGTGTCGCTGATGTTCAACTACGGACGCTATCTGCTGATAAGCTCCTCGCAGACAGGCGGACAGCCCGCCAACCTGCAGGGCGTGTGGAACGACGAGCTCTTCGCTCCCTGGGACAGCAAGTACACGATAAACATCAATGCCGAGATGAACTACTGGCCGGCCGAGGTGTCCGGCCTGGACGAGACCCTCGGGCCTCTGTTCTCCATGATACGCGACCTGAGCGAGACCGGAGCCGTGACCGCAAGGCAGATGTACGGCTGCGACGGCTGGGTCGCCCACCACAATACCGACATCTGGCGCATAACGGGTATAGTCGACGGCTCTTTCTGGGGGATGTATCCCTGCGGAGGCGCGTGGCTTGCGACGCACCTGTGGCAGCACTACCTGTACACCCTCGACGAAGACTTCCTCCGGGAGTGGTATCCGGTACTCAAGGGTGCCGCAGAGTTCTGCCTCGACTACCTCCAGCCTTACCGCGGATATCTTGTTATGGTTCCGTCGGTCAGCCCCGAGCACGGCCCGTTCGGCAAGCCTACGCCCATAACGGCAGGCTGCACCATGGACAACCAGATAGTCCATGACACCTTCTCGAGCGTAATCGAGGCCTCGGAGATCCTCGGGGTCGACGCCGCGCTCCGCGATACCCTGAGCGACGCCCTGGCTCTGCTGCCTCCGATGAAGGTGGGGCAGTACGGGCAGCTGCAGGAGTGGATGGACGATGCCGACGATCCCAATGACCAGCACAGGCACATATCGCATCTCTACGGACTGTATCCTTCCGCCCAGATCAGCCCTTTCACGACGCCCGAACTCTTCAATGCGGCTAGGGTCACCCTCGAACAGAGGGGAGACATGGCGACAGGGTGGAGTCTCGGCTGGAAGATAAACTTCTGGGCAAGGCTCCTCGACGGCAACCATGCGTTCAAGATAATATCCAACATGCTCACCCTGCTTCCTGCCGACGGCCCCATGTGGGGACCCCAGAGGAGCAACGGCAGGACTTATCCCAACCTCTTCGACGCGCATCCGCCTTTCCAGATCGACGGAAACTTCGGCGCTGCCGCCGGAATCGCGGAAATGCTGATGCAGAGCCACGACGGAGCGATATTCCTGCTCCCGGCGCTTCCCGACGCATGGTCCGAGGGCAGCGTGCGCGGCCTGCGCGCGCGTGGCGGCAACACCGTGGATATCAGCTGGGAGAACGGACAGATAACTTATTTCGACATCGAGGGACCTGCCTGCAAGGTACGCTCTTTCCAGCCCCTGAAGTCAAGGCATCTGTCGGGCGAGACCGTACTGACCTGCGCCGACGGACGCCAGGTCTACGAATACGACTGGAGCAGGTAGCATTGCATCCCGATTCCCGGCATCTCTAATTCCTGCCGTAGGGGGCGCCTGCACCCTGCTATTTACCTGTTGCAGTCTCCATGTATGCCTCCCAGGGAGCTATTCAATAAGGGTAAACGCTCCCTGGGAGGCATACATGGAGAACATGCAGTAATCAACTGTAGCATAGGCGCCTCCCCCCCCTACGGCGGGCATTAGAGCTGCGGGAGGCGTTGGACCATATTAAACATCGAAGCGGCCCGGATCATTTCCGGGCCGCTTCTGTCTTCCTTTTATCCGGGGAGATAGCAGGACCTGCCTGCTATTCGTCCATTCCGTCGATAGTCTCGATAGTTCCGTCCTCGCGGTAGGTCAGCTCGCAGACCTTGAGGCTGCGCAGGCAGTTCACACCCTTGGAAGGTACGCTGTCGTGGTGGAAGAGCCACCACTTGCCGTTGAACTCGACGATGCTGTGGTGCGTCGTCCAGCCTACGACGGGGGTCAGTATCTGTCCCTTGTAGGTGAAGGGGCCGTAGGGGTTGTCTCCGACCGCGTAGCATATCATGTGGGTGTCTCCGGTGGAGTAGCTGAAATAGTACTTGCCGTTGTACTTGTGCATCCAGCTGGCCTCGAAGAACCTGCGCGAGTTGTCTCCCGCGAGCAGGGGCTTGCCGTCCTCGTCGAGGATTACGACGGGTCTGGGCTCCTCTGCGAACTGGAGCATGTCGTCGGAGAGCTTCGCCACCATTGCCGTGAGAGCGGGCTCGTCGTCCTTGGGAAGGGTGGAGCCGGTGTCGAGTGCCTTGTTGTCGCGATATCTCTGGAGCTGTCCGCCCCAGATGCCTCCGAAGTACAGGTAGTATTCTCCGCCGTCCTCAAGCACGCATACGTCCATCGAGTAGCTGCCCCTGATAGGGTCGGGCTCGGGAACGAAAGGCCCTTCGGGACGGTCGCTGACGGCTACACCGATGCGGAAGATGTCGGTCTTGTCCTTTGCGGGGAAGTACATGTAGTATTTCCCGTCCTTGCAGGCCACGTCGTTGTCCCAGAAGTGCCTGCTCGCCCACTTCGTGTCCTCTACACCGAGCACCTTGCCGTGGTCGGTGACGGGAGAGGTCATGGGGTCGTCTCCGTCGATAGAGAGGACATGGTAGTCCTTCATGTCGTACTCGCTGCCGAGGTCGTCGTCAGGGATGCCCGACTCCCAGTCGTGAGAGGGGTAGATGTAGATTTTTCCGTTGAATACATGTACGGAAGGGTCGGCCATGTAGTCCGAAGGCCAGATGTACCTTTTCTTAGTTTTCATTTTCAGTATCTGTGTGGTTTGTTTCGTCGCTTTCAGTTTCCGGATGCCTTCATCCTCTGCTCTATGGCCGTGTTGATCTCGTCCATTTTCTCGTCGCTGAGCTCGTACTTGCTGATGATGAACATCGCCAGGAAGACGAGCAGCATGGGTATCACGCATACGAGCCAGAGTATGCCCTGCTCTGCGAGAGGGGTCTGTACGGATTCCTTGGCGTTGAAGTTCACTATGGAGAGCACGAGACCGGGAACGACTCCTCCGAGGGCCATTCCGGCCTTGAAGAAGATTCCGGTGAGTGCGTTGACTATGCCGGCGATGCGCCTTCCGCTGGTGTATTCACCATAGGATACGACCTCGGGCACGAGGGCCCACATATATCCCGTGGCCACTATTATGCCGGTGGACTTGACGAACTGCGCGACATATACTATCCACATCTGCGAACGCAGCGCTTCGATTATGGACACGAGGTAGAGCATCACCATGCCGACTACCGCTATGCCGAGGAAGAGGAAGAACATGCCCTTCTTGCCTATCTTCTTCTTGATAGCGGGCACCATGGGCATGAATATGAATGCCGGAATCGAGCCGAGGCCCATGAACAGGGACATCTGCGCTGTGGTCGAGTGGATGTTGTAGGTCATGTAGTACGAGCCTGAGGCGTTGCTTATCGACATCATCGCGAATGCGGTGATGAAGAAGAACGCGAGCACCCTGAGGGGCTTGTTGCGTCCGAACTCCGTCCAGAGGTCGGATACCTTCACATTGGCGGTCTCCTTCTCGTCCATTACGACTTTCTCCTTGGTCTGGCTGAAGCAGAAGGCCAGCAGCGCGAGTCCGATCAGGGAGTAGAGAAGCATGGTCAGGAACCATGCGTTTCCGTCTGCGGGCAGGGCCTCCTCGCCTGCGACGGCTGCTCCGTCGGCGAAAAGCTTGACGAGGGCGGGAATACCCATTGAGACGGCAAGGCCTCCTATGTTGGCCATGAACATCCTCGTGGAGGTGAGCACCGTGATTTCGTCCGTGTCGCGGGTGAGGGATGAATTAAGTGCTCCGTAGGGCACGTTCACCAGCGTATAGCACATGGACATTCCTACATAGGTGATGTATGCATAGAGCAGGGAGCCGGTGAGTCCGTTCCAAAAGCACAGTATCGCGAATACGGTAAGGGGGATTCCTCCGAGTACCAGGTATGACCTGTATTTTCCGAGCTTCGGATTGCGCTTGTCGACGAACGCGCCGACTATCGGATCCCAGATTACGTCCACTATCCTCACTACCAGGAACATCACTGCCGCAACGCCGGGGTCGAGCCCGAACACGTTCGTGTAGAAGAACAGCAGATACATGCTGATAGTCTGGTAGATGAGGTTCTGGGCAAGGTCGCCGGAGCCGAATCCGATCCGCTGCAGCCAACTCAGTTTGTAGAAGCCGTTGGCTTCAGAAGTGTTTAGTGCCATAAATTATATCCAGTTTTAGTTTGTTTTCGGCAAATCCCCGTAAAGTTACCAATTATTTTTTGATTTGCGATACCGGAGATTCCGGAAGTTCGCCTGAGTCCCGGTACTTCTTCACGAATTCCTTCGGGGTCATACCGAAACTCTCGCGGAAACAGCTTGAGAAGTATGTGGTGGCGGTGAATCCCGTCTGCCTTGCGGCTTCGGATACGGACAACCCGTCCCTCGCGAGCATCGTTGCCGCCTGCTTCAGCCTGACATAGCGTATGAGCGTGCCCGGAGACGTGCCGAGCCGCTCCTTGAGCTTGCGGTTGAGGTGGACGCGGCTGATACCCAGGCGGGAACTCAGGCTCTCGACCCCGAAGGCCGGATCGTGCATCTCTTCTTCTATTATCCTTATGACCTTTTCTTCGAAGTTCCCGCTTTCCTTTTCCGGGGGAGCGTCGGAAGGCCTGCCGTACTGGGCTATCGCCGCATCGGAGGAGAACTTCCTGCGCATGGTCTCCCTGGTGGCTATGATGTTCGTGACGCTGCTGCGCAGAAGGTCCATGGACAGCGGCTTGCTCAGGAACAGGTCGGCCCCGCAGTCGCTGCTCCTTTTCGCACTCTGCTCGTCGTGCAGGGCGGTAAGCATTATGACCGGGATATGGTTTGTCTGGAGGTTGTGCCTTATCCTGGTGCAGAGTTCGTATCCGTCCATATCTTTGGTGAGCGCTTCGGTGATTACGGCGTCGGGCAGTTCCGACAGGATGAGGTTCCAGGCGTCCTTTCCTCCTCCGCAGGTCTTGACATTGTACATGTTGCCCAGTTCCATTCGGAGGAATTCCCTTGTCTGGCGGTCGTCGTCAACTATGACTATGTTCCGCCTTGCCCTTACGGTGCCCCTGTTCCTGTCTCCAGCGCCTTCCTCCGTTTCCGGCATGGTCTCCGGCAGCGGTCCGGGTGCAGCCTGCGCCATGCTGCCTTCAAGTCTCGACGGGTCTGTCATCTGCGTTATGAGCTCCTGTACCTGCTGGCCGTTACGGTACATCATTTCCAGGATAGTCCTGCGGCGACTGTCGGTCTCGCTGTCCCTCAGTTCCTTGATAGGGGAGACGACGAGGTTCAGCGGGGTGCAGACCTGCCGTGAGATTTCTGCGAATGCCTGCAGCCTGTTCTGGTCTGCGACGGCCTTGTCGAGCCGTTTCTTCCTCTGGCGCGACCTTTCGGCCATGACGGACAGCAGGATGGCGGCAGAAGCCAGGACTATGCCGTATATGGCTATGGCCCATGCGGAACGGAACCAGGGAGGGGAGATCCTTATTCTCAGCCCTGCTTCGGAGACCCTGTCTTCCGAACCGTCGAAATATGCCCGTACCCTCAGCTCATATCTTCCCGGGGCGAGATCTGTGTAGGTGGCGTTCCTCAGGGCGCCGTCGCATTCCTTCCAGTCAGGATCCAGCCTGTCGAGACGGTATTCATAGCGCACCTTTCCGGGATTGGTGAATTCGAGGGCGGTGAAATCCACCGATATGCTGTTGGAGTCGTAGGGGAGGACCATATCCTTCCCCGAAAGGCCCGAGATGTCCCTGCCGGCGGCCCCGTCAGTACGGAGTACGGTGAAAAGCAGCGTGGGGACGTCGTGCGGCTTCCTTTCGACGGAAGCCGGATAGAACGAGCTTATGCCGTTTATCCCGCCGAAATGCATCTTCCCGTCCTGGTCGATCATCGCGGCCTTCTTGTGGAACTCGTTTTCCTGCAGCCCGTCGGAAGCGTAATAGCGCGAGAAGCGTCCTGTTTGCGGGTCGAAGCGCGAAAGGCCTGATGCGGTCGAAATCCAGATGTCTCCGTCCGGGCTCTGGAGCATTCCGTATATCACGTTGTTGCTGAGGCCGTCGGCGTCCGAATACCGCCGCTCTTTCCCCTCGGCCCTGTCGAATGCGAACAGTCCGTTGCCCGTCCCCATCCACACCGTCCCGTCGGCGGCTTCCAGGAAGCAGCTTACTCTTGCGTTCATGCTCTTGTCGGCCATGTTGTAGCGTATTATGCGCCCCAGCCTGTCGTTGTATATCATCGGCCCGTTGTATGTGCCCACCCACAGCAGGCCGTCCCTGTCGAGATACAGGCAGCTCACCCATTTGCAGGCATCGTCGCAGACATTCTTCAGGACAGTCTCGGAGGACGGGTCTATTATGGCCAGCCCGTTGCTGTTCGTGCCTGCATAGAGGATGTCTTCCGAGGCGTCGTAGGCCAGGTCGACCGTCTGCGGGGTCCCGATGGCCGCGGAATCTCCGAACGGCCTCGGCATCTTTCCCCTTTCCTTCACATAAAGGCCTCCGAGGAATGTCGAAATCCACAGTGTGCCGCGCCTGTCGACGGCAAGGGACATAATCGTGTCGTCGCTCAGGGCGGAGTTGCCGCTGTCGTAGAAGCGCCTCGTTCCGTCGGTGCCTATGTTGAGCAGTCCGTATCCGTCGGTTCCGGCCCAGAGGGAGAGGTCGCCCGGATCCCTTGCCAGGGATGTCACACAGCCGTCAGGATACGGCCCGTTCCTCAGGCTCGACATTACTCCGGTGTACTCGAATCCGTACATAGGGTTGGGAATGACCATGACACCTCTTTCATAGGCGCCGGCCCAGATATTGCCCTGATTGTCGGTCATAAGGCTGTGTATCTTCCATTTGGACACATCGAACGGGATTTTCCCTTCGGGCAGGGCGGACATCTTGTCGGCAAGCAGGTTGTAGCTCTTCAGCCCCTGGTTCTCCGTCCCTATGAGATAGTTGTTTCCGCTTGGAACGAGCAGGGCGTCCGGGACTATCGACATCGCCCTGCAACTTCTGGCCAGGGCGTCTGCGGAGCGCGTTACCGTGAGGGTCGAACTGTCGAAGACGAATATCCCGAAGTTCGACGAGCATATTATGATGTCGCCGCTTGCCTTGTCTTCCATGAATTCGCTTACAAGTGCATCCGGCAGCGTCCCGGCGGCTTCCGGCGTGAGCATTATCCCGCTCTGCATATCCAGGCTGGCCGCATTGAATACCTGCAGCCCGCCTTCTCCCGACGCCGTCCATACCTGGCCGTGTGAATCAGGGAATATCCTGCTGACCGACTTGCCGGCGAGCAGGGAGTTTACGGCGGAACTCCGGTCGCGGAGGATCACATAGCCGTCGGCGTCCAGTATGTATATCCCGTTCTGGTATGTGCCTATCCAGATTTCGGCCTTTCCTGCGCCGGGGCGCACCTCGGCAATGTCGGTGATGTGGTACGAGGTGCTCGCGAACGGGGCGTCCTCGTCGAGTATCACGGTCGAAAAGGTACCGTCAGAAGGGTCGTAGGTCTGGAGCCCGCTCGCCGTGGCCACCCACATCGTTCCCCTGCTGTCCTGGAACGTGCGGAGGACCAGGTCGCCGGCGAGGGCCCAGCCGGCGCTCCTGTCGGCCTGGAAGTGGCGGAAGACGCTCCCGTCGAACCTGGCGAGTCCGTTTCCGGACGAAATCCATATGAACCCTGTCCTGTCCTGCATTATGCAGTTTATGCGGCTGTTTGGCAGTCCGTCTGCCGAGGTGTACATCCTTGCCGGCTGCGAAGACGACGGCAGCAGGCGGAAACACAGCAGTGCAAGCAGGAGAATGAATTTTTTCATATCGGTAAAGATACAACTTCCTGTTAAAATTATTACATTTACAAGAAATAGACATTTTCCGCTTATGAACAGAATCATTAAAGTCATCGTTGCAGCAGCCGTGCTTTCTGCGGCCGCTTGGCAGAGCCTGGACGCATGCACCGGTATAACGCTGAAGACTTCCGGAGGAAGTACGGTAACCGGCAGGACGATAGAGTGGGCTTCTTCCGACATGCCGGCCTATTATGTCGCCGTTCCTGTCGGAAAGACCCTACATGCGATGCTTCCCGGAGGCGGGGAAGGGATGGCCTTTACCGCAAGGTATGCCTATGTGGGCATAGCGGTGGAGCAGCCCGAATTCATCATGGAGGGTGTCAACGAGAAGGGACTCGGTGCCGGCCTGTTCTATTTCCCCGGCTACGGCAAGTACGAGGAATACACTCAGGAGAACGCGTCCAACAGCATTTCCGACTTCCAGCTAGTGAGCTATATACTCTCCAGTTGCGCGACAGTGGACGAAGTGAAGGACAGGGTGCTCTCTACGCATGTGCACGGAATCGATCCCCGTTCCTCGACCGTGCACTGGAGGTTCACCGAGCGGAGCGGGCGTCAGATCGTGCTGGAAATCATAGACGGCAAGTGCGTGTTCTATGAGAACGAACTGGGCGTTCTGACGAACTCTCCGTCTTTCGACTGGCAGACGACCAATCTCAACAACTATGTCAACCTTGCTCCCGGTACCTCCGCGGTCAAGGTTCTGGACCGTCTGAAGATGACTTCGTTCGGCGCTGGCAGCGCGGCGCTCGGGCTCCCCGGCGACATGACACCTCCGTCCAGGTTCGTGCGCGCAGCATTCTTCCAGAGTACCGCTCCCGTGCTTGCCGATGCGACTGCGACTGCCGTGCAGGCTTTCCACATACTCAACAATTTCGACATACCGGTGGGCAGCGTGACTCCGGAAGGAACGGCTCCTGCCGACATACCCAGCGCCACCCAGATCACGATCGTGACTGACCTGTCCGGGAACAGGCTGCTGTGGAGGAGCATGCACAACTCCGCCATAAGGTGCATAGACCTTGCGGCCACCGACCTTGACAAGCTCGGCTATGTCGTGGAGGATCTCGACCCTGTCAAGTCCGAACCTATCGAGACGGTAGAACTCGTTTAAACCTTAAATAAAAACAGTGCGTATGAAAAAATCTTTGTTGATTCTCTCGGTACTGGCCCTTGCGGCCTGCAGTACTGCGGCGCCCGAGAACCCTGTGCTGACGATTGACGGCGGACAGGTGCAGGGCGTCACTGCCGACATCCCCGGCGTTTATGTCTATCGCGGCATCCCTTATGCCGCACCTCCTCTCGGAGAGCTGAGGTGGAAGGCTCCCCAGCCCGTAGTTCCCTGGGAGGGCGTGCTGGTCGCCGACAGCTTCGGTCATCCTTCATATCAGGCCGTGCACTATCCCGGAGGCTATGCTACCGAATGGGGCTATGGCGACGAGGCTCCCTACAGCGAGGACTGTCTCTATCTGAATGTGTGGACCAAAGCTCCCGGACAGGTCGACAAGAAGCTTCCCGTGGCCCTCTGGATCCACGGCGGTGGATACCGCGAGGGCTGGGGTTCCGAGCCTGAGTTCGACGGACAGGAGTGGGCAGACAAGGATGTCGTCCTCGTAAGCATTAACTACCGTCTCGGCGTATTCGGATTCCTGACCCATCCCGAACTCTCTGCGGAGAACCCTAACGGCGTGTCAGGCAACTACGGCATACTCGACCAGATCGAGGCCCTCAACTGGATCCAGAACAATATCGAGCAGTTCGGCGGCGATCCTGACAATGTGACTATCTTCGGCCAGAGCGCCGGCGGCGGAAGCGTGAAGACGCTTTGCGAGTCGCCTCTTGCCAGGGGCAAGTTCCACAAGGCGGTCATCATGAGCGCCGGCGGAATCAATACCGTACAGGCTCCCGTTATGCCTTCACGCTCCTCAAGGCCCGAGATGACCCTCGCCGCTTCGGAGAAGGTGAGCAAGAAGGTGCTCGACTGGGCCGGATTCACCGACCTCGAGAAGATGCGCGCGGCTTCTACCGAGATGCTCTACACCGTGAACAACATGTACAATGCGGTCAACGGTACCCGCGAGTACATGACCGCGTCTCCTATCGTGGACGGATATGTATGCAAGCAGAGTTTCGATGACGCTGCAGTCAGCGGCAACCTTGCAGACGTGCCCTACATGATTGGCTATACGCTCAACGATATGGGCAACATGTCTCCCGGTATAGCGGCGTTCGCGCTCGACAGGGAGAAGAAGGGCGCCAAGTGCTGGGCATATGAGTTCGCAAGGCCCCTGCCCGACGACGGTTCGCATCCCGAAGTTACCGCCCGTCTGAAGGGAGCATTCCACTCTTCAGATCTCTGGTTCGTGTTCAAGTCCCTCAAGCACTGCTGGAGGCCCTGGACCGACGGAGACTGGGATCTCTCCGAGAAGATGCTGACCGCTTGGACCAACTTCGCGAAGTACAGCGACCCCAACGGGCCTGACGGAGGCGTATGGACTCCCTACACCGAGGCTACTCCCGAGTTCATGCTCTTCAAGCTCGACGCCCAGGACAACGAGGCTTCGGAGATGGGCGACCCCATACTTCCCTGACGCGGCTTAGGGATTGAATGCAGGAGGTGGCAACGGGCCGGATGCCCGTTGCCACCTCCTTTCATGTCACTTATGCTACCAGTCGTCGGTGCGGAACGGGGAGGCGAGCACGCCGTTCCTGCCGCAGAGGTTGGCGCCCTCGGGATTGTTCGCCCATGCGTAGCGTACTGCCACGGGATGCTCTACCTCGGGCGAGCTCACTACCACGGTCTTCCCCCTTATCACGGCGTCGGCCCAGACGAACCTGCCGTCCTCTCCTGCTATCGCGAAGTGCTTCAGGGGGCCGCCGTCCTTTGTCCTGAGCCCTGAGCCGGCTTCGTCGAAACGAAGTATTATCCTGTTTCCGTCAATCTCCATGTCCCTGTAGACAGGCCCCATGGCAACGATGTCCTCTCCGCCGTAGAGCTGTCTCGTGCCGAGCAGTATGGTCGCGGCCATGTCCTTCTTGTTCAGCGGATGTATGTCGTTCCATTCTCCGGTGTCGTAGCTCGTGGCGAGGTAGGTGAAGGGAACCTCCCTGTAGACCTTAAGCTGCGCCTCCCTGAGTCTTGCCCACGACTCGTCTACCGGATGATCGTAGGCTTCCATGTAGTTGGGCAGCTGGCAGATCACGAAAGGCAGATGCTCGTCACCGAAGTCTTCCCTCCAGCCGTATATGAGTTCCTCGAGGTAGTCGTCGTAGATGTCGGCCGCGCCTGCGTTGCTCTCGCCCTGATACCATATCACTCCGGCGACGGCATAGTTCCTCAGCGGCCATATCATGCCGTTGTAGAGTCCGGCTCCGGTGAACGACGGCGTCCTGCGGAACGCTCCCGGCCCGAATCCCTGGGTGGGCCTCGTGCGCATTCCTATATTGTATTTCCACTCGCCCGTGAGATCTACCGAGGCCTCGTCGCCTGCGAGCCTGTAGGGTTTGTCCGGTACGAAACCGGCGTCGGAGGCGTTGGCTGCAAGCCTTACGGCCACGACGTTCCTGCCCTCGTGCAGCACGCCTGCCGGTACGTCATATTTGCGTGGAGGGCCGAAATAGCCGGTGCTTCCGACAAGGGTGCCGTTCACATAGACCTCGTCCCCGTCCACGAGGCGTCCCATATAGATCTTCGCATGGCGTCCGGCCATGGATTCGGGAATGTCTATGGTCTTCCTGTACCATATCACCACTCCCGGCTCCAGTCCGGCGTCGCTTAGGTAGGTCGGATTGTCTATGGTCTTCCACGAGGAGTCGTCGAAGTCCTCTTCCTGCCACCCCTCCGTCCTTCCCAGGTCGGTGGAAGCCAGGCGGGCGCTGTCGGCTGCCGCCTTTCTCGCGGCGAGCGCAGGGAACTTCATCAGCCTCTCCTCGCATACCCAGCTTTCAATCGCCGAGCCGCCGAGGCTGGATACGAGCATGCCCTGCGGCACTCCGGTCTGTTCGTAGGCGAGCATCGCATACCAGTAGGCGAGTGCCTTCCAGTTCAGCACGTCGGACGCCACGGCGGAATGCCAGCGCTCTCCGGCAGGGATGTCCTCCTTGAGCTGTCCCGGACTGTCCTGGGTGGGCACCTTGTACATGCGTACCATGTGGTTGTTGGAGAAGTTGATCTCCGGATACCTGTCCAGCAGCCTCTCGACAGGGGTCTCCTGGTTGGACTGTCCGGAAAGCAGCCATACGTCGCCCACGAGCACGTCGCGAACGGCGATTTCGTTCACTTCAAGCAGATACGGGCCTCCGGCCTCGTGGGGAGGCATCGTCACGCACCAGTCTCCCTCGGAGGACGCCTCGGTAAAGTAGTGCTTCCCGTCGAAGCGTACGGTCACTTTCTCGCCGGGATCCGCCCAGCCCCAGATCATGAGTTCGCGGTCTCGCTGCAGTACCATGCAGTCGGAGATCACTTTCGGAAGCCTGACTCCGGCCATAGCGGGCCTGGCGCTGCCGCATAGCATCATGCATAATGCCAGAAGCAGGGTTGTTGACAGCTTGTTTCCCATACAGGTTGAAAATTGATTGTTTTATGTCCTTATATGCAGTGTAGACGATAAAATTAATCATTTTCTGCAGAAAAACATTTACTTTTGCGCCCTTGTTATGAGATACGGGACATTAAGCAGGCAGCTGGCTGCGCTAGCCGGGCCCATATTTGTCGAGACCCTGCTCGTGATGATGCTGGGCGCGGTGGACACTTTCATGCTGAGCCGCCATTCGGACAGCAGCGTCGCGGCGGTGGGGCTGGTCAACCAGCTGCTGAACCTCGTGTTCATCGTGTTCGAGGTGATCTCGCTCGGAACATCGATACTCTGCTCCCAGTATCTCGGGGCCAAGATGCGGGACAGGATGATCCAGACGGTAGGCGTATCGTTGCTGTTCAATACCTGCTCCGGACTGATAATCAGCGCCTTCCTCTATTTCTTCGCCGAGGAGATACTGCTGATGATGGGCATGCGCCCCGACATACTTCCCGACGGATTGGCATATATGAGGACAGTGGGCGCCTTCGCGTTCCTGCAGGCCGTGTCCATGGCGCTTTCAGCCTCGCTCAGGAGCGCCGACAAGGCAAAATACCCGATGTATGTGGCCATGGTCGTCAACATTCTGAACATCATAGGCAACTATACGCTGATATTCGGAAAGTTCGGCTTCCCTGCAATGGGTGTCGAAGGTGCGGCGATATCCACATGCATAAGCCGCGGGGTATCCGTGCTGCTGCTTTTCATCATATTGCTGCGCAAGCATATACCTTCTTTTCCCCGCAGGCTGTTCACTCCCTTTCCCTGGGGAGAGATGCGCAGGCTGCTCAAGATAGGAATCCCTTCGGCGGGAGAACAGCTTTCCTACAGCCTGTCGCAGGTGGTGATATCGTTTTTCATAAACATGATAAGCAACGAGGCCCTGGCGACGAGGACATACTGTGTGAACATAGTGATGTTCGGCTACCTCTTTTCCCTCGCCATGGCCCAGGGAGGGGCGATAAGCATAGGGCATCTCGTCGGCAGGGAGAAGTTCAGGGCGGCCTATACGCTCGGGAAGCGCGTGATGAGGCTGTCCGTGGGTGCGTCGTTCAGCCTGTCGCTGCTGACTGCGCTCGCTGGACCGTACATCCTGTCGTTCCTCACCGACAATCCCTGGATTATCGCCACGGGCTCGGCCGTGCTCTGGATAGATGTGGCGCTCGAGACCGGCAGGGCCGTGAACTTCTTTGCCGTCAACGCCCTGCGTTCCGCCGGTGACATCTACTTCCCGGTATCGGTCGGCATAGTGGTGATGTGGAGCGTGTCCGTCCTCGGCAGCTGGCTGCTCGGAATACATCTCGGACTCGGGCTGGTCGCCATGTGGGTCGCGTTCATGCTGGACGAGGACATACGCGGAATCATATTCATCTTCCGCTGGAGGAGCATGAAGTGGGTGGGGAAGCAGTTCACCGCGAAGCCGTAGCCCCGGACGCCTCTCCTTCAGCTCCGAACATCTCGTCGGCGATGCCGGAATTCCATACGACTATCGCGCTTCCGTAGCGGAAATATGTGTCGAGCACAGGATGATCGAGGCCTGAGGGTTCGCGTGCCGCCTGTCCCGAGCATATCTGCGATACGAGCGCCGTCATGTCTTCTATATAACTGATGCCGAACTCTCCGTCGCCGAGTTCGGGGAACCAGTCCTTCTGCCAGAAATGACCGCCGAAGATGCGCAGCGCCTGCCTGTCTATGTCGGAGCCGTCGAGGTAGGCGTTGAGGGTGTTCAGGCCCTTGACATAGTTCTCGAAGCCCTGGCGATCGAATATCCACACGCCGTGTCCCGAACCTATCGCGTCGCCGGAGAACATGATGTCCTTTCCATCGAGGAAGAACACTACCGAGCCTGCGGTATGCCCGGGAACGGGCAGGCTTTCGACTACCGTGCCCCCTCCGAGGTCGAACTCATGCTCCTCATCGTAGAGGTAGCTCCTTTCTTCGGGAAATCTGTCGGAGAGCTTCTCGAAATCCGTCCTCGGCAGGGCGAAATACACTTCCGGCTCGCTGCTGAACGCTTCGAGCATGCCCGTATGGTCGCCGTGGTTGTGGGTGAAGGTTATGGTGAGCTTTCTGTCTCCGATGCGGTCGTATACTATGTCCCTGAGAGCTTCATCTGCGTTGTCGGCCCAGTCTATACGGTTCGACAGGTCGATGAGCAGCGCCTGGTCCCTGCCGTTTATCAGATACATGTCCGAGCAGTTGTTGAAGTGGGTCTTGTTCCCCTCGGCGTCGAAACTTTCTCCTGCAGGGTTCGAGGCGTTGCTGTCCTCGATCCTGTAGACGCCGTCACCGATCCTGTAGACCGTGTAGGGGATTGAACTGTCAGGGGCGCAGGCGCACAGCATGGCCGCGAGCGCTGCGAGTACGGGTATCTTCTTCATTGCGGTAGTGATTAGTCTCCGACGAATATAGCAAGAAAGCGACTGTAATGCAAAAAAAGATGTGCCGGGAATCCCGACACATCTTCGTGACGCCTGCAGGATTCAAACCTGCGACCTTTTGATCCGTAGTCAAATGCTCTATTCAGCTGAGCTAAGGCGCCGTTCAACCGGCCTCGGCCGGTTCTGTACTACTCCTCGGCGGCTTTTACCACGTTGCGCTTCGCCTCCTTGATGCGGGCCTTCTTGCCTGCGAGGTTGCGGAGGTAGAATATGCGTGCGCGGCGTACCTTGCCGACCTTGTTGAGCTCGATCTTCTCTATGGAGGGAGATTCGTAGGGGAAGATCCTCTCGACTCCGACTCCGTTTGAAATCTTGCGGATGGTGAAGGTCTTCGTGTAGGGAGTCGCACCGCTTATCTGGATGACGACACCGCGGAAACTCTGAAGCCTGAACTTGTCACCTTCCTTGATCTGGTAGGTCACGGTAATCGTGTCGCCTGCCTTGAATTTCGGATAAGTTTCAGCCTTGTTCTGTGAAAAAGACTGCTCTACTAGTCTGATTAAATCCATAATTGTCGAATTATGTAAAATTGCGCAGCGTCATCAAACCGTCTGACGAGAGGCTGGGCTTTTTGGGACTGCAAATATATGGAATTATTTTCAAACCAGCCAACTTTTTCAGAAAAATTTGCTTTCTTTCTCAAACAGCGCCTTGTCTTCCCTCGTGGGGTCGGGTCTGAAACTGCTGCTCGCACGCATCGATTCGATAGTCTCTTTCTCGCTGCGGCTGAGCTTGTGGGGTATCCAGACAAGTATCTTCACATACAGGTCGCCCTTTCCGTATCCGTTCATGGCGGGCAGTCCCTTGCCGCGCAGGCGCTCTACCGTACCCGACTGGGTACCGGCAGGGAGCTTCAGGCTCTGGACGCCGTCGAGACAGGGAATGTCTACCTGACATCCGAGCATCGCGTCGGCAACGCTTATCACCCTGGTATAGAAGAGGTTCTCTCCGTCCCTCTTGAATTTTGCATGGGGCTGCTCCTCGATTATTATATAGAGGTCACCGTTGGCTCCGCCGTTCGCTCCGGTGCTGCCTTCACCGCGCATGGTGAGCTGGGTGCCGTGCTGTACGCCGGAGGGAATGTTGACCCTGAGGGTCTCCCTCTGCCTAACGACGCCACTTCCGTGGCAACTGCCGCAGGGGTTGCTGACGACCTTTCCGGTACCGTTGCAGTTCGGGCAGCGCGAGTATGATACCGACCTGGTGAACAGGAAGCTGCTGACATGCTGGACCTGGCCGCTTCCGTGGCAGGTCGGGCACACCTTGACATCGGACGGGTTGAGCGTTCCCTTGCCTCCGCAGGCGCTGCAGGGCCTGTATCTTTCTACCGTGATGTCCTTCGAGCATCCCGAGTTGATCTCTTCGAGGGTCAGGCGCACCGTGACATACACGTCTTCACCCCTTGCGGAACGCGAGCCGGAACGCTGCGACGACACACCGCCTCCTTCGAATCCGCCGAACCCTCCGAAGCCCTCGAATCCGCCGAATCCGCGGAACAGGTTGTTCAGCAGGTCGTTGAGGCTGCCGAAGCCCTGGCTCCAGTCCTGCTGCGCCGCACCTTCGACACCTGCGAACCCGAACTGGTCGTACTTGGCCTTCTTGTCGGGGTCGCTCAGTACCGAGTAGGCCTCCGACGCCTCCTTGAACTTCTCCTCCGCGGTCTTCTTCTCCGCGTCGGTCCCGGACACCCAGCGGTCCGGGTGCCATTTGAGCGCAGCCTTCCTGTATGCGCTCTTTATCTCGTCGGCACTCGCGCCCTTGCTCAGCCCGAGCACCTCGTAATAGTCTCTTTTCTCTGCCATGATCCTATGCTCCAACCACTACCTTGGCGTAGCGCAGCACCTTCCCGTTGAGGGTGTATCCGGTCTGCACCACATCTATTACCTTTCCCTTCATGTCTTCCGACGGAGCGGGGAACTGAGTCACCGCCTCGTGGAAGTCAGTGTCGAATACCTCGCCCCTGGCCTCTATCCTTGCGAGACCCTTGGTCTTGAGGTAGTCCATGAGTTTGGTGTATATCAGAGACGTGCCTTCCCTCGCGGCGTCGTCGGAGGACTTCTCAAGTATCTCCATTGCCCTTTCGCAGTCGTCGAGCACCGGAAGCAGTCCCTTTATGGTGTCTGCGGCGGCGGATGCCACCATGTTCAGCTTCTCTTCGGACGAACGCCGGCGGAAGGTCTCGAATTCGGCCATCAGCCTGATATAGTCGTCCTTTTCCTTCGCCAATTTGTCAGAAAGCTCTTCGATCTGCTTCCTGAGGGTCTCGTCCTCCTTCTTCTCCTCCTTCCTGGACTTCCTTTTCCTGTTCTCCTGTCCGTCCTTCGCCTCTGCTCCGGCCTTTCCCTCTGCGGACCCGGCCTGCTGACTTTCACGGTCTTTCACTTCAACCGTCTCTTCGATATTCTTATTCTCTTCCATAATCTGATTCCGATTCAAACACTGCGCACAATGAGCAAAATGCCTGCCAGTGACAAACTGGCAGAACAAGGTGCGCCGCCCCCTCCTACCTGAAGAACTTGTCTATCTCCCGGATAGACTGGGGCAGGGCGAATACCGCAACCCTGTCGTAGGCTTCTATGATCGTGTCGCCGACGGCTATTATCGCCTCGTTGCGGCGGATCACACCGCCGATGATCGCGTTCTCGGGAAAGTCTATGTCCTTGATCGGCCCCTTGGTTATGGCGGAGCCCGGCACTACGGTATATTCTATGACTTCGGCGTTCGTGCCTGTCATGTAGTGTACGAAGCGGGCCTTGCCCGAGAGCGTGAGGCGGAAGATCCTGCCCGCGGTCAGCAGTTTCTTGTTGATCACGTTGTCTACGCCCATTTCCTCGGCGAGCTTGATGTATTCCATGTTCTCCACCTCGGCCACCGTCCTCGCGACGCCGAACTTCTTGGCGACTACGCACGAAAGCACATTGCTCTCGTCGCTGCTCGTAAGGGCTATGAACGCGTCGTAGCCCTGGATGCCTTCCTCGAATAGGAAGTCGGAGTTGCGTCCGTCCCCTATGACCACCTCCACGCTGCTGGGGAGTTTCTCCGAAAGTTCGATGCAGCGTTCCCTGTCCCTTTCCACGAGCTTGACCCTGACTCCGCTCCGGTCCAGCGAGCGGGCGAGCATCGCCGCCGTGGCGTTGCCGCCTATGATCATGGCGCTGCCGATGTTTATGTTGCTCTTGCCGAACAGGGCGTTGAGGGTACCGACGGCGTCCCTCTTGCTGACCACGAACACCAGGTCTCCGTACTGGAACTTGGTGCCGAGTTTCGGGATTATCGTCTTGTCCTCGCGCGTGATCGCGATTATCCTGAACTGCTTGAGCGTCTCGGGGTCGATAGGCTTGATGAACTCGGCGAGCTTGAGGTCGAGCATCGCGGAATCTTCGTTTATCTTGTATACCGCGATCTGCAGCTTGCCGCGGGCGAATTCCATGGTTTCCGCCGTGGAGTTGTGCTTGAGGAAATCGATGATCTCGTCGGCCGCGGACCTCTCGGGATAGAACAGCAGTTCGATGCCCATTTCCTTGAACAGCAGCTTGTTCTCGGACGACAGGTAGTCCTCGTCGCTTATGCGTGCGATCACCTTGCGGGTGCCCAGCCTCTTTGCCAGCAGGGCTCCCACTATGTTTATCTCCTGGGCCGCGAAGGGGTACACGGCGATGAACAGGTCGGCGTCGCCGACATTGGCTTCGCGCAGGACGCTTATCGACGACGGATTGCCCACCACGGTCTCTACGTCCGTGTAGGCGCGCAGGGCATCGATGCGCTGCTGGTTGTCGTCTATGACCGTGACGTCGTTGGCCTCGCTCTTGAGCATGTTCGCGAGATGGGAGCCTACCTCTCCGGCACCTTCAATGACGATTTTCATAATTCCTCAAATATTTGAAAATATTCTTTCCGTGTATAAAGTACCTGAATATTATGCTTATCTCTTCATATCCCGTGACAGTGGCTCCGCCATGCCGGGGCGGCGGTGTGCCGGAGTCGGCCAGCCTGAGCTGCGCGACTTCCCGGTGCGCCTGCCTTACCGCGCGGAAACTCTGTGTCTGCCCCGAAAGCAGGTATACGGCTGCGGCCAGCCAGTCGGCGCCCCTCCTTACCGCTATCCTGCGCCTGGCCTTCGCCCTTCCTACCGTCGGCGGAAGGTTGCCCAGCAGCATAAGCAGCGAGTTGCGGTAGTTCAGCCTGAGTTTTACCGGAGATCTCCTGGACAGCGTGCCCCCTCCGAGGTGGTAGACCCTGCTTTCAGGCACGATGCATACCTTGAATCCCTCGAGCTGTGCCCTCCAGCAGTAGTCTATCTCCTCCATGTGGGCGAAAAAGCGCCGGTCCAGGCCTCCGAGCCTTTCCCAGAGGGATGTCCTTGTCATCATGCACGCCCCGGAAATCCACATCACCTCGCGTATGGAGTCGTACTGCCCGTAGTCGTCCTCTGTCCTGTCCATGACCCGGCCTCGGCAGTAGGGGAATCCGTAGCGGTCGAGCAGTCCGCCCGCGGCTCCGGCATATTCGAACCTGCCGAGCTTCTCGTAGCTGCCGTCGCCCCTTGCCGCCAGGCCGAGGAGTTTCGGTCCGCAGACTCCGCAGTCAGGATGTGCGTCCATATAGTGCACCAGCGGCTGCAGCCAGCCGCTGTCGACCTCTACGTCCGAGTTGAGCAGCACTATATAGTCCGGTGCGTCCGGCAGCGACCGGAGCATATCGACGGCCCTGTCGTAACCGCCGGTAAAGCCATAGTTCTCGTCCAGTCTCAGCAGCCTGACCGAGGGGAATTCCCTTTCGAGCATCGCGGCCGAGCCGTCGGTGCTGGCGTTGTCGGCGACTACGACTCCGGCGTCAAGCCCCTCTACGCTGCCGAGCAGCGCAGGCAGGAAACTCCGCAGGTAACCCTTCGTGTTCCAGTTCAGTATGACGACGGCCGTCTTCAACTCTCTTTGGCTTCGTGGCGGCAATGTCCCTTGCCGTCGTGGCCGCAACGGCCTTCTCCTTCGTGGTGGCAGTGTCCCTCTCCGTCATGGTGGCAGTGGCCTTCGCCCTCGTGATTGCAGTGTCCCCCGCCTTCACCGCAGCAGCCCTCTCCCTCGGAGCCGCAGCATCCTCCGCCGCAGTGGCATCCTTCCTTGGGCAGGTACTCTCCGTGCAGGCCTTCGAGCAGTTCCTTGTCGGTGGCGTCCCTTACCGACTCTACCTTTCCGGTGAAATGCAGGCTCTTTCCCGCCATGGGGTGGTTGAAGTCCATGCTGACGCTTTCAGGTTTCACCTCGACTATCACTCCCTGCACGACCTGTCCCTCGGAGTTGAACATCGGGATCGTGTAGCCGGGGACGAGCAGGTCTTCGCGGAGCTTGCCGTCAACCTCGAATGCGCTCTTGGGGACGTCCACCTTGTAGGCCTCGTCGTATTCGCCGTAGCCTTCCTCGGGGCTGAGGGTGAATTCGAAGCTGTCTCCCGGCTGCTTGCCCTCGAGCTCGGACTCGAACCTGGGGAGCAGGGTCCCGGTCCCGTGGATATATTCGAGCGGAGACTCCGCTTTCGCCTTGTCGGCAATCTTCCCCTCCACTTCCAGCTCGTAGCTCACCGCTACGACTTTGTTCTTCTCTACGTTCATCTTGTCTATCTTTTTAAATAACTATCCGCTGAAATCGACGTTTGAAAACGCTAAGGTAGGAATAAGTTTTGACATACAGCTCCGCGCATCGTCTGCGGAAGCGATGAAGTCCTTCCACAGGGAGATGAAGTTCCCGGTCACGAGCATTCCGCTGACGGGGCGCGTTATCTTCCCTCCGCTGAACAGGTATCCTTCTATTCCGTAGGAGAAGTCTCCTGTCACGGGATTGCTGTTCCCGCCGTTGAAATCGGTGACGAGTATGCCGTCCGAGCATTTCCCGAGCAGGAAGTCCCTGCCGGTTCCCCTGTCGGTCGGAAGCAGCACCGGCCTGGTAGCGCTCTCGACGGTGGGGGCTATCCCCATTTTCCCGGACATGTATGTGTTTACGAAATACTCCCGTACCGTACCGCCTCCGATTATCGTGCTGTCGGCCGTGGCCACTCCTTCCGAATCGAAGTATTTCGAGCAGGTCTGGCCGGGTATCCTGGGACGGTCGACTATGTCCAGCCGTTCCGAGAAAAGCCTTTTCCCGAGACTGTCCATGAGGAAGGAGTTGTTCTGCTGCAGCGCGCTTGCGTTCAAGGCCCTGAGCAGGGGAGAGACCAGCCTCGATGCGACTTCGGTGTCGACGACCATGTTGTAGCGTCCGCTTTCCGCAGGGGCGGAGCCTATCTGCCCGCAGGCCCTCTCGAGGGCCCTTGTCCCGCATTGCCCCGGATCCAGCCTGTCCGGATCGGGGGAGGAGTCCCACCAGTATCCGCTGTATCTGTTGCCTCCTGATTCTATGGTGACTTCCACGCCGTAGTCGAAGCATTCCTCGCTGTGGCAGCAGAGCACTCCGTTCGTGTCGGCGAGAACTGTGTCATAGACGGAATCGGAGTATTCCCCCTCTTCCGAAACCATTCTGTACCTGGCTCCGGCAGGCGTGCCGCCCGGGAATATACCGGCCTTGAGCGCGATCTCGTTCCGCATGCGCGGCGTGACCGACTCTCTCCGGCCGCTGAGAAGGCCGAGTTCGTTGCCGCTGATCGCGTCGCGGCAGCAGCGGGCCGGGTCGGGAAGATCCCTGCATGCGTCGGGAGCGAGCATCCGTACTATGTCGGCTGATTCTCCGATGAACCTGTGCAGGGCTTCCCTGTCCAGCTTGTCGGTCGAGAACGTCCCGAACCTGCCGTCTACGAAAAGGGCCATGCACAGCGAACTGTCGGCACAGTGCGTCACCTTGTCTATCTCTCCGTTAAGCGTGGCCACGAGGTCTTCGCCGCTTCTCGAGAAAGTGGCCCTTGCCTTGTCGGCTCCGGCCCGGAGCGCCGTTTCCAGCGCATATTCGACCAGCCTTATGTCTTCTGTCTTGATCATCTGTCATTCTCCTCCTACCGTGAGCCCGCCTATCAGCACCGAAGGTATTCCGCAGGAGACGGGCACGCTCTGCTCTTTCCCGCAGGTCCATGTCCCCTCGTCTATCTTCAGGTCCGAAGCCACGCCGCGGATGTCGGCGAGTGCCTCGGGGCCGTTGCCTATTATATTGATGTCCTTTATCGGAGCGGTAAGCCGTCCGTTCTCTATGAGCCGTCCGCTCTTGACATAGAACGTGAAGTCACCCTCGCCGATTTTCACCTGTCCGTTCGAGAACTGGTCCACATATATGCCTTTCCTTACGGACGCTATCAGGTCTTCCGCGCTTCCGTCGCATCCGCTTTCCATATAGGTTGCGCGCATGCGCGGTATGGGATTGTAGCGGAACGACTCCCTGCGTCCGTTGCCGGTCGGGCTTACGCCGAAATATGCGGCGCTTATGCGGTCGTGCAGATAGGATGTCAGTATGCCGTCGGTGACCATGTATGTCTTCTGCCCCGGGACGCCCTCGTCGTCATAGTTGCATGCCCCGCGGTTTGCGGGAATGGTCCCGTCGTCCACTATGTTGATGCCGCTGCGGCATATCCTCTGCCCGAGCCTGCCCGAGAATATCGACTGCCCCTTGCGGATGAAGTCTGCCTCGAACGCATGCCCCATTGCCTCGTGCAGCAGTATTCCGGAGGCGCCGGCGCCCATGACTACGGGCATCTTCCCGCCCTTGGGCCTCCTTGCCTCGAACTGTGCGTCGATTCCGGCCACGGCCCTTGCCGCAAGGTCCTCCAGCAGGGCGTCGTCTATCATCTCCGCCCCGCACCTGAGGCTGCGCGACACATTGTTCGTGCAGCTCTGCCCGCCCGAGGTGAAAATGGCCTGCAGGGATATGCTGCCGATCGGACGGGTGTCGGAGACCAGCTCTCCGAGCGAATTGTACATAAGGATCTCGCTCGTGCAGTATGAGAGCACGGCGATTACCTTGCAGGTGCGTGCCTCGCGCCGGCGTATCTCGGAGTCCAGCTTCCGGAGGAAGGGGACGAACTGCGCCGCCCTGCATTCCCTCCAGTCGAGCAGGGAAGGGTAGTACTGCGGGGCAGGCGATGCTGCGGCCTTGACGCCTGCGCTGATGTCCGGCCCCTTTGCCGATATGTTTTCCGAAGCTATGGCCGAGGCGGCCTCCGCCGCCGTCATAAGTGCCTTCCTGTCGGTGCTCTCGGCGTATGCATAGCCGGTCTTCTCGCCCTTGAGTACCCTTATTCCGCACCCGTAGTCCATGTGGTGCCCTCCGGAGCTGACCTCTCCGTCGCGCAGCATCAGGTCGAAGTAGCTGCTCTCTTCGAAATACAGGTCGCACCAGTCCCCTCCGGATGCCATTGCCTTCGAGACTACGGCACGGAGCGTGGGAAGGTCGACTGAAAATCTGTCAATGTTGTTCATCAGGAAATACTATACTTCTTATCAGGCGGTATTTCTCGTTGTCGTTGATGTGCGTATACTGTTTCGTGCCTTCGGCCACCACGGTGAAGGGCGTCTTCGTGTTGTCCGCGAGTATCCACCTGTCGCATACGGGGATGTACGAGTTGAAAAGGTAGTCCAGCCCCATCACATAGCGCCTCCTTACGACATTGTCGGGGATGTTGTGTCCGCCTGAGGCTACCCTTTCCCTGACCCTCTGGATCGCCACTTCCGGGGAACTCACCCAGAAATAGAGCAGCGTCACCTCGTAGCCGACTTCGTGGGCCTCCGCGATGATGTTGAGCAGCGTCCTGGTCGCGAGCGTGGTCTCGACGCTGAAGTCCTCGTACCTGCCGAGCAGGTAGTGGATCCTCATCAGCATGTATTTGCTCGCGGTGATCGACGCTGCGGACGGGTCGAACGGCGAGAGGCTCTTCGCGAACTCGTCGGAATTCACGAACTGCCTGCAGTCCAGGATGTCCGGGAGCAGGGTATAGGATGCTGTGGTCTTTCCAGAGCCGTTGCATCCGGATATGATATACAAGTTAGGCATTGTCTATTCCGTATCCGAACAGTGCGAAGTCCCCCTTCGCGGGATCGTCCGGGAAAATCTCCCGGAATGCGTCGGTGATCTGCTCCGCCGTCGCGATGTCCTTCTGCCTGCGCGAGGTGAGGCCGAGCTCCACGGCCTGGCCGTAGACATGCACGTCGAGCGGTATCAGCAGCTGTGCGGGCGAAGTGTGCGTCCACAGGCCGAGGTCCACCTTGCCGTCGCGCCTGACCATCCACCTGCGCATCATGTTGATCTTCTTGTCAGGTGCCTTCGGGTCGGGCTTCTGGGCGAATATCCTTTCGCGTATCTGCTTGCAGTCGAGTTCCTCGAGCGACCCGTGCCCGGAGTAGAACTCTTTCAGGCGGGCGCATATCGCCGCGGTGTCGGACCACTTGACCGTCCTGTGTATGCTGGTGGGATCGTCCCTCCAGCAGCCGGACATCACATAGTCCAGAGGACGCCAGCCGATGTAGTCGAAGAACCTCTCGCAGTCGCGCACTATCATGACCCTCCTTCCCCATGCGAAATGCGCGGAGAAGACTGCAGCGATCTCGATGTCCCTGAGTTCCGCTCCGCGGCGCACGAATTCGCGCGGAAAGGCTATGGGGTCTTCTTTAAAATAGACTGGGTCGTTGTATTTCTCGGCCCAGTCCGTAAGTCTTGCTCTAAGTTCGGGGCTCATCGGCTATTTTTCGGGTATGGCCTCGAGAACCTGCCTCAGGAAGTCCCAGGTCTTCTGCACGGAGGGTATGTTCACCTTCTCGTCGGGAGAGTGGGGGTAGAGGATGGTGGGCCCTATCGAAACCATTTCCCAGTGGGGATATTTCGCTCCGAGAAGCGCGCACTCGAGTCCGCCGTGGGTCGCCATTATGTGCATAGGCTCGCCGAACATCTTGGTGTGCATGTCGTTGAGCAGCGCGATCATGGGGGTGTCGGGCCTGGGCGTCCAGCCGCAGTATCCGCCGGTGAACCTGATCTTTGCGCCGGCCGCCTCGAAGATGTATCTCATCCTGTCGGCCAGCTCCTGCTTGGATTCGTCGAGGGCGCTGCGCAGCAGGGCGGAGGTCACCAGCTTCCTGCCGTCGCACTTGACTATCGCGAGGTTGACGGAGGTCTCGGTTAGGCCGTCCATGCTCCGGCTCATCCTGATTACGTTCGAAGGGCATGCGGAGATTGCCTTGAGGGCGCTCAGGGCGACGTCGTCCTGGATGTACTTGCGGGGAGCCCTGGCGGATTTCCCTATCTTGCAGTCCATGCCTGGATCGCTCTCCTTGTATCTTGCGCATACCTGCGCGAAATACTTCCTTATCGCCCTGGTGACTGCGGCTGCCTTGTCCTCGGGAACCAGTATCACGGCTTCGGCCTCGAAGGGAATCGCGTTGCGCAGGCTTCCTCCGTGGATGTCGCAGAGCTTGACTCCGTATTTCTCCATTACCGGAATCAGTGCGTTGACGGCGATCTTGTTTGCGTTGGCTCTGTAGAGCGATATGTCCATGCCGGAATGTCCGCCGGAGAGTCCCTTTATCGTAATGGTGTAGGCCGCGTATCCTTCAGGGGCGGGGAGGGTCTTGTAATTGAACTCGGCTATCGCGTCGAGTCCGCCGGCGCAGCCGATGCAGAGCTCGAGCTCGTCCTCGGAGTCGAGGTTGAGCAGGATGTCGCCCTTGAGAACGCCCGCCTTGAGCGCCTTGGCTCCGCTCATGCCCGTCTCCTCGTCATAGGTTACGAGCACCTCGATAGGGCCGTGCCTGAGGCTCTTGTCCTCGAGGACGGACATGGCCAGCGCCACGCCCATTCCGTTGTCGGCTCCGAGCGTGGTGCCCTTCGCCTTGAGCCAGTCGCCGTCGACCACGGTCTCGATAGGATCCTTGAGGAAGTCGTGTACCGTATCTCCCGTCTTCTGGGGTACCATGTCCATATGTCCCTGGAGTATGACTCCCTTGCGGTTCTCATATCCGGGAGAGGCGGGGGCGCGCATTATCACGTTTCCGGTCTCGTCGGCGAAAGCCTCGATGCCTTTCTCCGCGGCCCAGTCGAGAAGGTGGCGGCGTACTATTTCCTCGTGCTTCGACGGTCTCGGGCAGCGGGTGAGCCCGTAAAAGTTTTCCCAGACTATGGCCGGGTGCAGATCTTTGATTGTCATAACAATATCTTTTGATTGGTTATTTCCATCTCTTGTGCGTCCAAAGGTAGTTCCACGGCTGCTCGCGGATGTCGGCCTCCAGCAGGTCGTAGTATTTCCGCAGCATCTCCCCGGGGTCATGCTGCGAGGCGTCCTCGGCGATGATGCTGTAGCGTATCAGGTAGTTCCCGTCTTCCTTCATGCGCATGCCCATATAGAGCAGGGGCAGGGACAGCCTGTGCGCCAGCGTCACCGCTCCGTCCATGGACAGCGTCTCCTGTCCGAGGAAGTTCCCGACCGGCACGCACGACGACGCGGAGTAGGGGAACTGGTCGGTTATGAAGTTGTAGAGCATCGTGCGGCTGCGGTGCTTGAGGATGAAACGCAGCGCGCTGAACGTCTCGACCATGCCTTCGTAGTTCCTGCGGTCCGCGAGCGGCGCGGTCCTGTTGATTCCCATGAAATAGTCCCAGGCGGCATTGCTGAGCCTCCTGTAGATTACGCAGATGTCGTTCTCGGGGATCTGGAGGGGCTCGCCGTATGCGTAGCTGACATAGCCTCCTATCAATTCCCAGTTGCCGTTGTGCGAATACATCGCGCAGACGCTCCGCCCTTCCGCGAAGAAACGGTTCAGCAGCTCGGGATTCTCTATCTCCACTATGTGCGAGCGCCTCAGCCTCGCGGCGTCGGTGCATCCTCCGAACCACAGCGCTTCGCCTATTATGGTGCCGAGGTGCTCGTAGAACCTGTCGCACAGGGCTGCGAGCTCGTCGTATCTCTTCTCGGGGAACGATTTCGCGAGGTTGATCATCACCACGTCGCGGCGGTACCTGACGACCTTGCCTATGAAGCGGCCGAGGACTCTGCCGCAGGCGCGGTGGAATCCGAGCGGCAGCAGGGCGAGCGGTCTCGTCAGGCAGAGCAGGAGCGTCCCTCCTATCTTTCCCGGTTTCTTACTCATCAGCATAGTTCCGTGATGAAAACAAATATAGTGAAACTCGCCCGATTTTGGATGGATTTAGGAAGAATAATGTAAACTATTGGGCTTTCAGGGAGATACGCAGCATTATTCCGCATTCGTAAATGTGTGCCTTGAAGCCGTTTTTTGAATAGTTAAGCAGAAAAATTGCTACCTATCCGTTGCCCATTCCAGTTGTATGGAGTTGTTTGGAAATCCTTTCTGCTCCGACCGTAAAGAACGCAGTTCCATCATTTTGGCTTAGCGAAGGTACTTATTTTTTTTGAGATATGAAAAATATAGGTTCCGTAAGTCAATGGTGATAGCTTTGTCGATGTCTGACGATATTTGACATGCCGATGATTAACTCTGTCTCCGTTAATTTTGCAAACAATGGAACAGATTATGAATCAGACAGATGTAAAGGTTTCGTTCTACCTTAAAAAGAGCGAGGCGGATGCCAGGGGAAACTGTCCCGTAATGCCACGGCTTATTGTCGGCAAGCACTCTGAAACAGCATTCAGTGTCAAGCTTCGTGTGCCACAGTCGTTGTGGTCATCCGGACGGGCATGTGGGAAAAGTGTTGCGGCAAGAGACATAAACAACAGACTGGATGAAATACGTGCTGCCGCGCTCGGCATCTATGCGGAACAATCTGCAATCCGTGAGGATGTAACAGCAGAGGATGTAAAGCATCAACTTTTGGGTATGGCTTCGGAACAGGAAACCCTATTAAGCTATTTCAGACTTTTCATTAGAAATTTCGAGAAACGTGTTGGGATTAATCGTACGGAAAAGACATTGAGGGCTTTCTCCGTGATGCCGATGAAAGCAGGGATAGCGGTAGCGGCTTCGACTACCGAGTTTGGAAAGGCGCTCTTCTCTACGATGTAAACGCCTGGTGTCTTCATTTGTGCCATACGCTTTTGTTTTAAATAGTTAGACAATCAGTTATCTGGTATATTCAGTTTATTAGAGATAGCAGACCTGCCTGAGCAGGCCCGGTTCCGCATCCAGAAACTTGCCCGGTTCCGGTGGCGGGACGTACTTGAGTAATACCTGCCTGCGTCCGCTTCCTGTTGCAGACGAGAACACCTTGAGTTTGCAGGCAACTCCAGGGTATAGGCATTTTCGGGGCGCAGTGCCGCCCAATCCGTGAACAGGACGAAAGCCGGATCCGTAATGCAGAGTTCCGCTTCGACCTTGTCGGAAGAGGTGTCCACCCCCGCACTGTCGCAGTCATACAACAGTGTCCACTCGTTGACCGCTGTCTGTCTGAACAGCAGTCCTCTTCGCCGGCACAAATCGACCCCACCGGCTTTGAGCCGGAAAGCGAGGGCACGACAGGCAAGATTGTCATAGTAGTCGTGCTCCACACGAAGGCTGTATAACGGTCGATAAGTGCCCATATATCTAACTTTTGATTACATTTATGTTTTTACATCCGTAGTTCCTGCCATGCTGCTGCCAGACATGATTTCGGCGGAATCCACTGTCAGTCCGCGAACCTTGCAGATGAACGAAGGGTAATACTGTCCTCCCATGGTCGTCCAGATGTTGTGCAGATCCGTAGTGGACATGGGGACCAGTTCCAAAGTATAACTTTCATTGCCGACCTCGAACCGAGGCAGCGACTGAATGAAAGTGAGTGCATCGGACAATACTGACAACGCTTCGGCATACCGTTTGTCTTCATATACTGCCGCCATCATGATGTGCATGTTCAGCAGCAGCGGCTGACGTCTGCCGGCATAGCCGGTTGCGGCACGCTGCATATAGCCGCCGTCGCCGCTGGCTTCCCGTTCCAGATTAACGAGAGAGACCACCAGCTTGTTGGGGCATTGCTCGCCGGCAGAGCCTATCAGCCCGACCTCGGCCACCCCTTCGGGCTGCCGGTGTGAGCGGGCCAGATATTCATCCAGCCGTGCAGCGTAAGTTGTCAGTATCTTGCGTATCATAATGCCATGTAATTTACTGTTCTATATCTCTGTCAGCCGAACTTTGGGCCCGGCTTTTATTGTTGCCTTTATTCCAATGCAGGTAAACCCTCCTCGTCGAGACTATATTGCAACGCTAAGCCCGCTTCCTGCAATGCTTGGTTCATTAACGTCATGGCTGAAGCCCAAGTAACCGTGCCTTCCACCTTGACGGTTCCGCCGGTGCTTCCGCTGCCGGTGCCTTGTTCCTGATTGTTCTCCCAGTAGCAGGCGGTGAAAGTACCTTGGTCATTGCAGCCAGCGATGCCGCCGATTCTATCTCCTACTGAACTGGTGATTTCGCCCGTGGCGTGATAGCAGGCGGTTACGGTACCTTGGCCGTTTATACCCACCACGCCGCCGACATTAGCGTGACCATACGTTATCGTGGCAGTAACGTTGCCCGTGGAGTAGCAGGCCATGAGCGAGCAGCCATTTCCCAAGTTGCCCACCATGCCGCCGACAGAGCTAATGCCCGATACAGCCGCAGTGGAATGGCAGCCCTCGATGGTTGACCCGATTAAGCTGCTGGTTCCTGTGTCATAATTAGGAACACAGAGTCCGGATATTCCACCGACATTGGTATTACCCGTCACAGTCCCTTCCGCTGAGCAGCCGGAGATGGTGCTAAAATTTCGTCCTACGATACCGCCGGTCTGGTTTTGTCCTGTCACCGTGCCATTGACCGAGCAATTCTCTACAGTGCCATCGGTCTGTCCCGCAATGCCGCCGACGTACGTGCCACCTGTTACGTTCACTTCTGTCAGCGTTACGTCCTGCACCTTGCCTCCGCTGCCGAGACGGCCAATCAGTCCTACATTGTCCGTTCCCGATTGGTCAATCTTCAGCCCAGTGATGGTATGGTTGCCGCCGTCGAAGGTGCCGGTGTATGGTTGGCTTTCAGTGCCTATCGGCGTCCACTCTCCCGTCAGGGTGAGGTCTGTGTCAAGGGTGATGTTGATGTCGGTCTTGCCCTCTTCGTTCACCAGCTTGGCTACATTTTTCAGCCCATCGGCGGTGGTGACGGTGTAGCTGCCGTCGCCCTCTATGGTGTATCCCGGGTCTTCTGCCGCGGCAAGGGAGACGGTGTAGGTATATTCCTCG
>ERZ824598.70-NODE-70-length-158378-cov-57.532740_pt1 | contig 158378 bp, 133 predicted proteins | sample MGYA00519934_ERZ824598 | MGnify/ENA primary metagenome ERZ824598 (study PRJEB31778, sample SAMEA3449177) | human gut metagenome | biome: human gut; feature: human-associated habitat; material: faeces | place: United Kingdom | collected 2010/2012 ... | reverse complement strand
AAAAGATTTAATGGTAAAATGTTCTCAGACGTGCGGTGTGCCGCAAGCCGTGCTTCTGCACGGCAAAATCCGCTTCGGCGGATTTTAAGTCTGAGGTTATTATACCATAATTACGGTAAAATGCAAGAGCCCAGAGAATGATGTTGTCCGTATATAAACAGCAAAGCGGAGCAAATACAAGGTCTGCTCCGCCGTATTCTGAATTATTCGTCTGCACCGCCGGGCAATGCTGTCTGTTCGCTTGCAAGTCTTGCAAACTCCTCCTTGATGCTCGGAGCGTTCTTTGTCAGCTTTTTGATAGTAAGCTGTTCTTCAGCCTTGTTATTTGCAAGACGGAGATTGTTTTCGGAAGACAGAAGTGCGTCCTTTGCCTTTTGCAAATGTATAATAGTCTTGTCTATCTCATCAATCGCAGTCTTGAACTTATCGCTGGCAAGCTGATAATTTCTTGAAAACGCCGTTTTGAAGTCGGTTATATTTTTCTCGAAATTAGTAAGGTCAACCTGCTGAGCCTTTGCCATAGCAAGCTCACGCTTATATTCAAGGCTGTTTCTTGCGGCGTTTCTCAGCAGAGAGATAAGCGGAATAAAGAACTGCGGACGGATAACGTACATCTTGGGGTACTTATACGAAACATCTACAATGCCTGCATTATAGAACTCGTTGTCGGCTTCGAGCATTGAAACGAGAACGGCATACTCACAGCCCTTTTCATTTCTGTCCTTGTCAAGCTCCTTGAAGAAATCCTCGTTCTTATGCTTTGTGGCGGTGGTGTCCATCTCATTCTTCATCTCGAACATAATTGAGATGAATTCTATGCCGTCCTCTGACGATTCTCTGAAAATGAAATCGCCCTTGCTGCCGCTCCTTGCATCGTTATCCTTTTCAAAATAGGCATTGGGAAATGCCGACATTCTGAGAGAATTGAACTGCGTCAGGCAATGCTGTTCAAGGGTTTCGCCCACCATTTTCGTTGACAGTCTTGCCTTGAAGTCCTTGTACTGCTCTATCAGCTCGTCCTTGTTTTTAAGCTCAATAGCGTACTTTTCTTCTATCGCCCTGCATCTGAGCTCTGCCTCGTTATCCTTGCTCTGAAGCTTGCTGTTAAGCTCGTTTATTTCGTTATCCTTTTTTGCAATGGCAAGTGCGTTTTCACTGCTTACCTTGTCAATAGCCGCCTGCTGTAAGCTCTGCGCCTGCTGAAGCTGTAATTCAAGCTGTTTTATAAGGCTCTCCTTGTCGCTGATAGCCTTCTGTGCCTTGCTGCTTTCCTCGTTGAATCTTTTTTCACGCTCACTGACAGCATTTGCAACGGCAAGCTGTTTTTCGCTTTCCATGCTTTCAAGCCTTGCTTCAAGCTCGGTTATCCTTTTTTCCTTATCCGTAATATCGTCCGACTTTTCCGAAAGAGCCGATTCCAGCTTCTTTTCATACTCCATCTCGAGTATTTTAAGCTCGCTGTTCTTCGCCTTTTCAAGCTCCTCTGCTCTGCGTGCCGCTTCTTTTTCGAATTCCTTATCTCTTACCTGCTGAACGATCTGTGAATAACCGCTGTCATCCACCTGAAAGACCTCATTACATTTCGGGCATCTTATTTCCTGCATATTTCCTTAGTCCTTTCGTGAAAAGATTTATAATTCAAGTCTGCATACAAGGCATGCGACTCTTTCGTCCTCTATCGTTACCTCTTTCATTCCGAGTGAGGTGAAATAATTATAATTGGTTTCAAACTTTACGTTTGTCCTGTCAAGTAAAACAATATCGGCAAGCGGTGCGGATTCGTCTGTCGGCACATCACGGTCATTTATCGTATAAAGCTCTTTTTGCTTATACAGCGGAGCGATAAAGAACGTGTTCGCTGTGATGCTCTCGTTTTCGTTGTCGGGAAGCTGTTCAAGATAGGATATGACTGCACCGTGTGCCTCATAGTCGTTATCATAGAAATTGTTCAGGTAGCCTGTCATTGTTGACAGGAACATAACCGCACAGGCAATAAGCGAAAACACAGTAAAGCATCTTGCCCTGTTATATGACAGCTCCGACATATTCATTATGAAAAGCCAGATAACAAGAACGCACGAGCCGAAAACGTACTGGAAATAAATCGAGTGCTGATACGGATAGGTCGGCATAAGATTTACCAGTACAAACGGTATCAGTAATATATAACGTGCTATCTTCCTGCTTACAAGCGGTATACCGCCGAGTACGCCGAGCGTCTGCACTGTAAAGGTCAGCTTTTCGCCTGTGAACAGGTTTGACAGAATGTAGCCCGGATTTGTAAACGCCGTAACTATAAGTGACGTAATAAGCGCACCGCCTCGGTAAATATAGTCCTTGTACCGCCATTCCATAATCCCCAGCCCGCTGTTATTGAGATAAGCGCAGACTGCAAAGAAATAAACGCAGGCCGCTCCGAAAATCACAGCACCGAGCGCTCTTGTCTTTTCACTGCGGTCTGACAGTATAAGATAAAGCCCGATCACCGCAACATATACGGCGGCATCTTCCTTTACGGTAAGAGTGAGCAATGCAAAGACAAGCATCGGTACAGTCTTTTCGCGTTCAACAGCCCATATCAGCCACAGCAGGAACGCCGGAAGCATACAGTTTTCGTGAATATCGTAGCTGCAGCCGCCTGTGAATGCCGGATATAAAGCATATATCGCTGAAAAAAGCGAGGAATGTATAAGCGAAAAACCGTATTTTCTTGCGATAAGGAACACCGGGATAATTCCGCTTGTAACGAATATTCCCTGCAATATCTGTAATGTTACCGGGTGCGGAAAAAGCATATAGAACGGCAGCATCAGATAATACGCAGGAGAAAAATGCACAGCAAAGTGTGACAGCTCATAATTACGTTCGACTGTTGTGACAGCTCCAAGCCCGTCCTTCATATTCTCGAACATCTGCGCGAATATCCCAAAATCAAACGCAGGGGTAGACAGCTTGTAATACCGCATTGCCATTGCAAGTGCGGTGAACACAAGCATAAATACGGCGGACAGTGCAAGAACCGCTATCCAGCATTTCTTTGTGAATTTCGGAAGCCTTATCCTTTGCTTTCCTACAGTATACCATACAGCGAGGGCTATAAACAGGACAGCTCCGAGAAAAAAGTCAATATTCGTACCTTTTTCACGGAACATGACTACAGCATAAGCAACTGTAAACTGTGCGGTCGATATAAGCAATGCGGCGCAGTCGGTTTTCATCTCTCTGAGCTTTGGGATAAAACGCAATACGGTAAGTAAGCCGTAGAATACTGCGAAAAATATGATAAGCAACAGATGCGGAGCTTCGCCTGCGTATTCTTTGTCAAATACCTTGCTTATCGGTCTTAAAGGCAATATCAATATGAGCGAACAAAGCCACGCAGAAATAAAACGCATAAGGTATTCGCCGCCGTGTTCGCTTGCCTTGAAGCGTGTAAAAAATTTGTTCATAAAAAACCTCATTCTCAGTCACCTGCAAGAAATTTATTGTTGTGAAGCTGGGAGCGCAGCTTCACCCCCTGCTTTTTCAGAATATCGACCTTGAGCGCAACAAGATTACGGTCGGTGCAGAGTGCCGCCGCAGTTTTGTCAATATCGTAGCCGCAATTTATGCAATCGTAAAGCTCTTCATCTGATATAAGAAACTGTGCCGCAAAGAGATTTGCTTCATACTCCATAGAACGATCGCACATATCGAATATGTCATATTCGGCAAAGCCGCCGCTGTCGTCTGCCTTATCCCTGTGGAGCCTGTCGTGACCGATCTCGTGCATCAGGACGATTTTTTTCATACTGTCGCAAAGATCACGCTTTATAAAGATAAACGGGTTTTTCAGTATCAGCTTGTATGCGCCTTTCTGCTTTGAAAAATCCCTTTCGAGAACCTCTATATCAAGCTCCCGTGCGAGCCTTTTCGGAGAGCACCTGCCATAAATGGCTATCAGCTCATCAGCCTTGTTGACCGCCTCGTTAAAACAGCTTAACATTCGTGCTCTTTCCGCTTTGACACATATTTTCTGTTCTTCTCTTTTGCTATCCAGTAGGCATCCTGTATGGCTTTCATCATCTCGTCCATGTCATCCTGGTCAAGCTCTCCGCCTGCGAAAAGTCCTGTTACCTCCTGCATCAGCGCTTTCGCCTGCTGTGCGCCTGTAGCGCCGTACTTTTCGTTTGCGTTTATGTAGAATTCTTCGTTCTCGGTAAGCAGATAATTAATGTCAACACCGAGTATCTCAGCCATTTTTCCGTATATTTCACGCTGTTTGGGGTAGCTTTCACCCTTTTCATAGTTTGTTATGGTTCTCAGAGATACACCGAGCATATCCGCAAACTGCTGCTGTGTAAGGCCTTTTGCACGGCGCTCTTTCTTTACTTTATCACAGAATTTCATAATTACTCCTTTACTTGCAGTATGCTACGGCGTCTGCCTGAAATTTAAGCCCGTTTTCTCCGCCGAAATGGGCAAACTCGGTCTGTATTGATTTACGGACAGGATATTTGCCGCCGAAACGCTCCTTTATCACCTTTTCCATGACGGGAATATCCCATATATCCCTGAACAGGCAATCCATCTGCACGACGTTTTCAAGTGTAAGTCCGACAAGTGCAAGACGCTTTTCCATCTCGTCAAATGCGCCGTTTACCTGCTGTTCGATACTTCCGCCGACATTTCCTACACAGTAATTGAGAAAACAGAAATCGCCTGCTTTGATAATTCCGCAATGCGCCCATTCTTCGTTGACATCATAACGTTCAATCATAATCGTATCCTCCGTAAAATTCAAAAACATGCAAATACATTGCATTTTCCTCTTGACAAACGCAAAATAATTGCGTATAATCTTGATTAGAAATTTAGTTGCATATTTATGATACCATAGATTGCGTATCGTGTCAAGCAAAACAGATAAGAGGCGACAAAATGGAACGTGATATACTTCACTGCGATATGAACAATTTCTTTGCGTCGGTTGAATGCAGGCTGAATCCGGAACTTAAGAAATATCCTGTGGCGGTGTGTGGTTCGGTCGAGGAGCGGCACGGAATAGTGCTTGCGAAAAACGAGCTTGCAAAGGCGCAGGGAGTAAAGACGGCGGAAACGGTGGCATCGGCAAAATCAAAGTGCAGGGGGCTTGTTATCGTACCGCCGCACTTTGAGGAATATCTCAGGTACAGCAGGCTTGCAAGGAAGATATACGAGCGGTATACAGATCTTATCGAGCCTTTCGGAATGGACGAATGCTGGCTTGATATAAGCGGTACGAGAAGGCTGTTCGGCGCACCAGAAAAGGTAGCGGACGAGATAAGGCGTACCGTAAAGGAGGAGCTTGGGCTTACCATATCGGTCGGGGTATCGTTCAACAAGGTGTTTGCAAAGCTCGGAAGCGATATGAAAAAGCCGGATGCGGTGACGGTGATACCGAGAGAAACGTTCCGTGAGAAGATATGGAATCTTCCGCTCAGCGATATGATAGGGGCAGGCAGAGCGACTACCGCAAAGCTGAACGATTACGGGATATATACACTGGGTGAGCTTGCACAGTGCGACGCTCAGTGGATAACAAAGGTGCTTGGCAAGAACGGATATATGCTAAGATGCTACGCTAACGGAACGGATAACTCGCAGGTTATGCCTGCTGATTTTTCGATGCCCGCAAAAAGCGTGGGGCACGGTGTGACGACCACAGCGGATATAACACGGTGCGAGGACGCAAAGCCGTTGCTTCTTGAGCTGGCTCAGGATATAGGGAAAAGGCTGACGATTCAAAACAAGTATGCGACTAAGGTTTGTGTGAACGCAAGGTCGAGCATTCTCAGAAACAGGGAGTGGCAGACGGAGCTTCCGACAGCGACACGCTCACCGATGATAATTGCGGATACGGCATACAGGCTGTTCTGCGACAATTACGATTGGGTAAATCCTGTGCGGTCGCTTACGGTAACCGCATTTTCTCTTGTGGACGGCGGTGCGGTGATACAGAACAGCTTTTTCAACGATACGATAAGGCTTGAAAAAATGGAAAAGGCAGATGGTTGTATCAGGGATATACGCAAAAGATTCGGGGAGGGAATGATCAAGAATGCCGTGCTGCTGACAGGGCTTGCCGTGCCGAAATCAAAGGCAGTGGTTTCGCTTCCGGGCAATATGCTGAATAAATAGAAAGCCCGTCACGCAAAGCGTGACGGGCATAGTATTCGGTTACGGGATCAGTCTACAAGCTCAGGGTCGAATGTTTCGTGCCACGGAAGTCCCCACTTGTTCAGTGCATCCATAAACGGATCGGGATCGAATTCCTCGATGTTGTAGACGCCGGGCTTCTTCCACTTGCCTGTCATTACCATCATTGCTCCTATCATAGCAGGAACGCCGGTCGTGTAGCTGATAGCCTGCGAGCCGACCTCCTTGTAGCATTCCTGATGATCGCAGCAGTTGTAAACCTTGTAGTGTACTTCCTTGCCGTCCTTCTTGCCTATGCAGATACAGCCGATATTGGTCTTGCCGACTGTTCTGGGACCGAGCGATGCAGGGTCGGGTAAAACTGCCTTAAGGAACTGGAGCGGTACTATCTCTCTGCCCTCGTACATAATGGGCTTGATAGATGTCATACCGACATTTTCGAGGCACTTCAGATGTGTGAGGTAGCTCTGTCCGAATGTCATAAAGAAACGGATACGCTTGATACCCTTGATATTGAGTGCGAGCGATTCAAGTTCCTCATGGTGCAGAAGGTACATATCCTTCTTGCCGACCTGCTCAAAGTCGTACTCTCTCTTTATCTCCATAGGCTCGGTTTCTACCCACTTGCCGTCCTCGATATAGCTGCCCTTTGCGGATACCTCACGGATATTTATCTCGGGGTTGAAGTTTGTCGCAAACGGGTAACCGTGGTCGCCGCCATTGCAGTCGAGAATATCAATATAATTAATCTCGTCAAAGTAATGCTTCTGGGCATAGGCGCAGAATACACCGGTTACACCGGGATCGAATCCGCTTCCGAGAAGTGCGGTGATGCCAGCCTTTTCAAACTTTTCTCTGTATGCCCACTGATACTTGTACTCAAACTTAGCCGTGTCGGGATGCTCGTAGTTTGCCGTATCAACATAGTCTGTCTTTGTTTCAAGGCAGGCGTCCATTATTGTAAGGTCCTGATAAGGAAGCGCAACGTTTATGACAATGTCGGGCTTTTCCTTATTTATAAGCTCAACAAGCTGAGGAACGCTGTCTGCGTCAACCTGTGCGGTCGTTACCTTTGTCTTTGTACCCTTTTCCTCTACCTGCTTTTTCAGCGCATCGCACTTTGACTTTGTACGGCTGGCAATGCAGATCTCAGTGAAAACCTCGCTGTTCTGACAGCACTTATGGACTACTACTCCGGCAACACCGCCGGCACCTATTATCAATGCTTTTCCCATTTTTCTTTCCTTTCCGTTCTGCCTGAGGGCAGACGTCACATAGTGGTTACAAATAGATTATACACTATCGTGTGTAAAAAAACAAGCAAATATTTATATACTGCATACAAGCACACCGTAATCAAACGGAGAGAGCTTTATCGTCTTTTCTTCGCTCTCGTGAGGCTTTCTGAGAAATTTCGGGTCGGTATATTCGTCCTTCATATAGTCGTCGAGCTTAAACGTCTTAGGATATTTCGACTTGTTCAGGAATATAACGGCTGCCTCACGGTTGAGCTTGTCAATTCTTGCAAATACGCATTCCTCAGGTGTACAGCTTAAAAACTTCATTTCGCCCTGAGCGAACGCCTTGCTTGCCTTTCTTATCACGGCAAGCTGTTTTGTGAAGTCTATCATATCAAGATTTTCCTTGCCCCACGGATAGCAACGTCTGTTGAACGGGTCCTTATAGCCCTCAAGACCTGCTTCATCGCCGTAATATATGCATGGCACACCGGGCAGGAAAAATTGCAGTACCATAGCGCATTTAAGCAGTGAAAGGCCGTAAACGTACTGTTCGGGCGAAAGGTAGCGTTCAGCCTGCCATTCTCTGTCGTGCCAGCCTACATCCTCACCGGCAAGTCTTGTCAAGATACGCTCGGTATCGTGAGTTGACAGGAAGTTCATCAGCATATCGGCACTGGGCTTGGGGTAATGCTCAAGTATCGTCATTACGCCGTCCTCAAAGCCTCTTGCATCGCCGTACTTGCAGTAATTTATGATAGCCTCCTTGAAAGGATAGTTCATAACGCTGTCAAGCTGACCGCCTATGAGATAACGTCTGCGGACACCGTAGCTCTCCTTGTTGGACGCATCCTCCCATACCTCGCCGTAGATGACCTTATCGTCGCCCTTGGCTTTTACCGCCTTGTTGAGATTGTCAAGGAATTCATCGGGAAGCTCATCGGCAACATCAAGTCGCCAGCCTCTTGCGCCCTTGTCTATCCAGCGCTGTAATATACCGTTTTCACCGCAGATATATTCTGTGTAGTCGGGGTTGTTCTCATTTACATTGGGAAGTGTGGTAATGCCCCACCATGATTCATAATCGAAAGGATAGCGTGAGAAGCAGTACCAGTTTTTATATTTGCTGTCGGGATCTCTGTATGCGCCCTCGTGATCTCCGTATCTGCCGAACTTGTTGAAATAGATGCTGTCTGCGCCCGTATGCGAGAACACGCCGTCAAGAATAATGTCTATACCGTATGTTTTAGCCTGTTTGCACAGATGTTCAAAGTCCTCGTCCGTGCCGAGCATAGGATCGATATGCTCATAGCAGGCGGTCGAATAGCGATGATTTTCGTGCGACTCGAAAACAGGGTTGAGATAAATGCAGGTAACGCCTAAACTCTGAAGATAAGGGAGCTTGCTTTCTATGCCTTTGAAATCTCCTGCAAAATAATCGTTGTTGCGGATAATTCCTCTGTCATCCGGACGGAAGAACGGGGTATCCTCCCAGTTTTCGTGGATTATTCTGTCTGTAGGAACGTTTTCGTGCTTTTCTCCGCTTCGGCAGAATCTGTCGGGAAATATCTGATACATAATTCCGCCCTTTATCCAGTCGGGAGCCGCCATATCCTTGTCAAAAACAGTAAGCTGGAACAGCTCGCCGTTATCAAGAACACCGAGCCTTGCTCCGCTGCGCTTTACATATCTCCTGTTGCCGTCTATCATCAAAGAGAAATAATAGTGGTGCAGACCTTTATGCAAGGGGTTGAAATTACAGGTAAACACGTTGCATTCGGTGGTCGTATCGGTAATGTCAAGAGGTATGAAGCGTTCCTTTTCGCCGGGACGGAACATTACAAGAGTAGGGTCGCTGACGTGCCATTCCTTCGGGAAACGCAGGGAGAATGTGCTGGGCTGATACTGTCGTATTGCTCCGAATGGGCTTTTATAGTTTAAGTCGAAGCAGTCGAATATCGGAGTATCCATTAAAAAACATTCCTTTCGGATTAAAGTCGGATTAAAATCGGAGGGTGGTTATATATACCCGAAAAAGTCCGTTGGTTGCAACGGACTTTTTTTATTATCTCGGGCTACTGTCTGTTAAATTAACTTCCAGATATCACGGGCATAGTCTGTAACGGCACGGTCAGCCGAGAATATGCCTGCAGATGCGATATTTATAAGCGACATCTTGTTCCAGAGGCACTTATCCTTATAGGTTTCGCTTGCCTTTGCCTGTGTTCCTCTGTAGCTGTCGAAATCGGCAAAGCACATATATCTGTCTGCGTGACGCAGTGAATTTGCTACTTCCTCGAATGTTGCACCGTTTATACCCTTGTACATCTTTTCGAGAACACTCTTGATAACTGCGTGTGAGTTGTATATCTTTTCGGGGTTATATCCCTCAGCCTTGAGCTGATTTACCTCGGGAGTTGACATACCGAAGATGAAGATGTTGTCATTGCCTACCGCTTCGTGTATCTCAACGTTTGCACCGTCATAGGTACCCATTGTAAGAGCGCCGTTGAGCATCAGCTTCATATTGCCTGTACCGGAAGCCTCTGTTCCTGCGAGAGAAATCTGCTCTGAAATTTCACTTGCGGGCATAAGAATCTCTGACAGTGTTACCTTGTAATCTTCAAGGAATACAACAGCGAGCTTTTCGTTGAGCTTAGGGTTCTTCTTAAGCTCCTCGCCTATGCACCAGATCATCTTGATTATCTGCTTAGCCATATAATAGCCGGGCGCCGCCTTTGAAGCGAAGATATAGGTCTTGGGTACAAAGTCCGCATCGGGATTGTTGAGCAGATAAATGTAGTCTGCGATAATGTTCATAGCGTTAAGCTGCTGACGCTTGTATTCGTGCAGACGCTTTACCTGTACATCGAAAATACCGTTGCAGTTGAGCTTAGTGCCTGTGGTGTTGTATACATACTTTGCGAAAGCCTGCTTGTTAGCCAGCTTCACAGCGGCTAATTTATCAAGCACCGACTTATCCGTTGCAAACTTCTTGAAATCTGCGAGCTTTGACGCATCCTTCTTGAAGCCGTCGCCTATGCACTCGGTAAGAAGGTTTGTAAGTCCCTGATTGCTTGCGAGTAACCAACGGCGGTATGCGATACCGTTTGTAACATTCTTGAAGGCATCGGGATTAACAGTGTACTGGTCGTGGAATACGCTGTCCTTGATGATTTCGGAGTGAAGCTTAGAAACGCCGTTTACAGAGCTGCTTGCCGCACAGCAGAGGTTAGCCATCTTTACACGGTTGTCAAGAATGATGGACATTCTTGTTACCTTCTCGCTGTCGCCGCCGGTCACTTCCATAAGATGAGCGCAATAACGGTTGTTTATTTCAACTATGATAGCGTAGATTCTGGGGAGTATTCTCTGCATAAGATCGACATCCCACGTTTCAAGCGCTTCTGCCATAACCGTATGGTTTGTATAATCGAATGTGTTTGTGATGATGTTCCACGCCTTATCCCAGTCATAACCGCAGTCATCGAGCAGTATTCTCATAAGCTCGGGGATAGCGAGTGTGGGGTGTGTATCATTTATATGGATAGCTACCTTTTCGTGAAGGTTTTCAAGAGTACCGTAAACGTTCATATGACGCATTACAATATCGCCTACGGAAGCGGCGCTCATAAAATACTGCTGACGCAGACGCAGAGCCTTACCCTCAAGGTGATTATCGTTGGGGTAAAGTACCTTTGTCAATGAGTGTGCGATATTATTTGCACCGATAGCCTTTGCGTAGTCGCCCTGATTGAACATATTCATATCAAACGACATACTCTCGGCACTCCAAAGACGGAGCTTTGAAACGCCCTTGCTGTCATAGCCCGATACATACATATCATAGGGTACTGCGTTTACTGTCTTATAGTTAACGTGATTTACGCTGTGGTAGTTCTGCTCCCACTTCTCGTAGATCTCGCCGTCAAAATGAACCTCTATAGCCTGATCGGGTACGGGTACGAGCCACGCTCTGCCGCCGGGCAGCCAGTCATCGGGAAGCTCTGTCTGCCAGCCATCTATGATTTTCTGCTTGAAGATACCATATTCGTAGAGGATAGAGTAGCCTGTTGCGGGGAATGCGCAGGTTGCAAGTCCGTCAAGGTAGCAGGCGGCAAGTCTGCCAAGACCGCCGTTACCGAGTCCTGCATCGGGTTCTTCCTCATAGATATGTTCAATCTTTACATCGAGCTTCTTAAGTGCCTTTGCCACTTCGTCCTGCATACCGAGGTTGTAGAGGTTTGTCTTTAACGAACGTCCCATAAGGAATTCCATTGAAAGATAATAGACCTGCTTTCTGCCCTTTGAGTTGCAGTCGGTCATGAACATCGAGCGCTTTTCCTTAAGGTAGTTTACCACTATCTTTGATAAAGCCTTGTAAATCTGGGTGTGATTTGCTTCTGCGGGGGATACTCTGAAGTCGTACTCCAGCACCTCCGTCAGCTTACGGGTTATTTCATTTTCTGTAAACGGTGAAGTCATATAAATTTTTCCCTTTCTTCCGGTCCGATTTTCTTACAGTCTAATTATACAACATACAGTATCCTTATTCAAGGCTGAATAAAATATTTTGTAAATAATAAGGTGAAATTGCACTAAAACCGCTTGCCGATTTTATGCAGTTTCACAATAAAATCTTTCCTATTGAGGATTTATTTACTGATAATTGACAAAATGCGTGTTACATACACGTCACGCTTTTATCTTAAGTGCTTTGAAAATGTCGTTCTTGTCCTTGATTTTGGATAATATCATCAGCTTGTCGCCTATCTCAAGCGTGGTATGACCTCTTGGGATTATCAGCTCGGTTTCATTGCGGATAATAGAAATAATATTGAGCGTCAGCGGTATTTCCATTTCCATAAGCGGAACGTTCTGAAGCGTGAAGCTGTTATCAAGAACTATCTCGAAAACGCCTGCATTTCCTGCGCCGAGAGGAAGAAGCTCCTTTATCTTGCCGCTGTCTATCTCACGCTCAAGCTGACCTGTAATGTTATCGGTAGAGCTTACAACTATATCTACGCCAAGCTTCTTGAGTGCCTCAACGTTTTTGGGGTTGTTTACCTTTGCTATGGTCTTTTTCACCTGATAGAGCCTTTTTGCAAGCTGGCAGGCAACAAGGTTGTCCTCGTCACGTCCTGTCACGGCAATAACGCTGTCGGCATCGGCAACTCCCGCCTGTTCAAGCACGGAAACGCTTGTGCCGTCACCCTTTATTACGGTTATGTTAAGGTCGTTTGCAAACTTCTGGCAGGCGTCCTTTTCCTTTTCAACAACGGATACATCGTATCCCTTTTCAATAAGAACTTTGGTCAGATAGTAGCCTATCTTTCCGCCGCCTATTATAAGCGAGTGCATTTTACAGATCCTTTCTGTTGTTTATGTCAGATGGCTTTTGAGAATATCAGCTTGTCGCCCTCTCTCATAACAACGTTATAATTATTCACTATTTCCATCGTGCTGTCTGCCCTGATTATCGCATACAGCGTTTCGTTCTCCTCATATTCTATGTCAACGGGGGTCATGCCGATAAACTCCTTAGGTATCTCCATTGTGGTGAAACGCACCATATGCGAGCCGAAGCTGACGTATTTTTCTTCCAGCATAGGCTTTATCGCAGAGCATATCGCTTCAACTGTGAGCTTTGTCGGGCAGACCGTTTCCAGTCCGAAATGGGCGAATATATCTCCTCTTTCGGGGTCAAGGATACGGCTGACGACCTTCTTTACTCCGTAAACCTCCTTTGCAAGCTGTGACACCATTATGTTGGTGTTGTCATCGTCCGTAACGGCGCATACGACATCACAGCTTTCAATGCCCGCCTTTTTGAGATTATCCTGATCTATCGGCACTCCGCATAAAAGACTGCCCTTGAAATCAGGCTCAAGCATTTTATCCGCTTCCGCCGCCGTCCTTGCTATTACCGAAACGTCTATGCCCTCATCGCACAGCGTGTTTGCAAGACGTGAACCTACCTTACCGCAACCGACTACCAGTACGTTCATTAAAAATTCAACTCCTCTCCGGCACGCAGGTACTGCAACCTGTCACCGAGTATATCCTTCATTGTTTCATAGCCTTTTCTTCCTGTGTTATGGCAGGTGTATATACTGCCTGTGCGAAGCCCTGACAGCTCATCTGCCGACTTTGCTATGTGACTTTGCTGTACGGTCTGTTTTCCGAGCCTGTTTGTATAGGCAAAGCAGCCGACTACAGACAAAACCGGAGCGTCCCACAGCCCTTTCGCCGTATTTATCATACCTGCGATGCCCGTATACGCACCGCCCGTTATCAGCACGAAGCCGTCACGTCTTCTGCCGGGGAAACATACGGCAAAGCATTCTCCCGAAAAATCGTCCGGCACATAAAAGCCCTTTTTCCTTATATAAAAATGCCTGTCGGCTTCGGCGGCCTTATCCTTCTTTTCTGCGGCGACAAGATAGAAGTCCTTGCATACCTCTGTGAAGCGTTCAAAACGGAACGTGTTGTATCTGTCGCTTCTGTAGAACGATTGAGGAAGTCCGCTTCGTACTCTGAGCAGTTTTTCCTTCACGGCACAATCAGCCGCCTCGTCCTCTCTTATAAAAATGCGTATATTTCTGTTCTTTCGCACCGCTGTTTCAACGCCGCCCGTGCAATCATCGGTATTTACGGGGATTATAAGCGTATCCGCCTTATCCGCAGGTATGCCAAGACGCTCTGCGTTGCTGAGATACAGAGCAGACGCTCCCGTGCCGAAAAGAATTATGTTCCTGCCGTGTTCGATATAAAGGCATATTCCGTGCTCGGAAAACAGCTTTGAATCGGCTGTTTCATCGTCGGACAGAGATACTATCCTCAAAAGCGTCATTCCTTTCTCTGCAATCGTAATCTTATTAATATATATTATCACATATCCGTCTTAACTTCAAGCATATAAAGCCGCAGAACAAAAAAATGACGGCAGAATGTTACTTCTGCCGGTAAAATTCAAATAAAACGAAACAAACTTAAGTAAGGAATAAAAATGAAAATCAGATATTCAACTGTTGCCGGTAGCAAAAAGGCAAACAGCGAATAAGCAAAAATTATCAGCTCAGTATCTGAATAAGCCGCTCGATAAGCATACCTATCTGAGGCTTTGAGAACTGTTCGTCCGCACCTACGGAAAGTCCCTTCTGATACATCTGCTCGTTTATGAGCGAGGAGAACAGGAAAACGGGTATCTTTTTAAGTGTGGGGTCGGATTTTATGAGCTTTGTAAGGTGGTGTCCGTCCATCTGGGGCATCTCAATATCGGTTATAACTGCGGCTACGCAATTTGTAACATCGCCGTTGTAGCCCGAAAACTGAGATATATAGTCCCACGCCTCTTTTCCGTTGGGGAAAGAGCGGATTTCCTTAAAGCCTATATCCGAGAGACTGTTTACTATCATCTTGTTGAGGAACTGCGAATCCTCGACTATTACGATATGCTTTTCAGCTGTCACTGCCGTAGCCTTTGCATTTTCGGCACCCTTGAGATCAAGTCCTGCCGCCTTGTTGATGTCGCTTACTATCTTCTCAAAGTCAAGGATAACAAGAATCTTTCCGTCGACCTTTGCTATACCGGTAGCTATGCCGGTAGTCGAATCGCCCGAAACCTGAGGTGGTTTTTCGATAGCTGTCCAGCCTATACGCTGTATGCCCTGCACTGCCGTAACGTGAAAGCCTACATCCATTCCGTTGAACTCGCAGATTATGAATAATCCTCTTGCGTTCTCAGGCTTTTCGGTGCCTAACACCTTATGTAAGTCGATAACGGTAATCAGCTTGTCACGGGGCATAAATACGCCCTCTATCTCATCGGGTGCCTGAGGCATCGGAACAAGCTCCTGTTCCATCATTATTTCACGGACCTTGGCAATGTTTATGCCATAGGAATTTCCGCATACATTAAATTCTAAAAGCTCCAGCTCGTTAGTACCGCTTTCAAGCAGTATGCCGGTATCATTTGCACTGTAAGCTGCCATAATATACACCTTCCGTTGTCATTCTAATCTTAAACTGATTTTTATTATACACCATATCCACAAAAAAGTAAATAGATGAGTTTGATTTTTAGTTAAAAACAACCAAGTTTTGAGGTTGGATTTGTGATTTTGCACAAGACGAAGCAATAGCCGAGGCATTGTTTCGCAGGTCGGATACACCTGCAAAACGTGATGATAAAGAAAAAAATTCATTGCCTGCCATCCGATACGTTCGGACGGCTCTGTGCAAAGCCTTATATCAGCCTATAAATTCCTTTATAAGCGAATTTTCGGGGACTGCCTCCGGCGGAACCTCTTTTATCAGTGACAGGAATCTGGGTAACTCGCTGTAGCGGTTGACCTGTCTTATACATTCGTCAAAATCGTTGTCGCAGAGCTTCGCAAGCACGCTTCGGTATACCGAAAGCTCGTACGGGAAGAATGTATCTATATCGAAATCCGCAAGGTGCTTATACGGCATTATATAAAGGCTTTCGCCACGCTGTACGCTGGGGAACTGTTCTATCGTCCTGTGATAATCTCTTCCTCTGAACAGCTTGTCACGGGAGAGCCTGCGGATAAGGCGTATCTTTGACGGGTGAAGAAGTCCGCCCTTTTCATCGGCTATTCTTGTACGGACGCTGACATAGATAAACGTTGCGCTGTCGTGCATCTTGCCCGTAACATCGGGATTGAGCGCATGGATGCCCTCTATTATAACTACCGTGTTGCCGTCGCATCGTATTGCGTTGCCGTGCTGTCTTGAATTATCGGCAAAATTAAATTTAGGCAGTCTTACCTCGCCGCCTGCCGCCAGAGTACGCAGATCTTTTTTCAGAAGCTCGCAATCGACCCTTGCAGGCGCTTCAAAGTCTACCCTGCCGTTTTCATCGGGCGGTATAACTCCCGGCACGAAATAATCATCCATAGATATGACTATCGCCTTAATACCCTTTTTCACAAGCGCATCCGCTATGCGATATGCCGTTGTGGTTTTGCCCGAACCGGACGGCCCCGACAAAAGCACCAGCGGCTTTTGTTTGTGGCACTGCGCTATGCTGTCTGCCGCCGCCGCTATTTTATCCGAGTACTGCTTTTCGGAGGTTCCGATGAACGTATCAATATCTTCCGCACGGCGATTAAGCTCACCGAGCGTAATTATCTTTATCTGCTTTTTGTCCTGCTCAGTATGTAACAAAAAAACACCTTCCGTTGTGATAATAAATTTAGTGATGGACAGAAATATCATACCACAACGGAAGGCTTATTTCAAGCGTTAATTATAAATCGTCGGCATCCTGCACGGGTTTTTCGTAAATATTGTCGCATACGCCGGTATAGCTTCCGTCGGGATCGAAATCCGAGCCTCTCATCGCCGTTACTCCGAGCGCCCTTCTCATTATCCTTGCGGTGTCGCTGTAACCCGTGTTTTTCCTTTTCTGCAACGATTCATCACGTTTAAAATCCATTATTCTTCTCCTTTCGGCTGTCGGAAAATATCCGACAATAATATTATCTTCATCACAATAAAAAATAATTAAGCAATTTTTTCAATAAACGTTGTGAAAAATTCGTGAAAGGTTGCTCCAAGCCTTTATTTTGCTTGCAAAAGAAGTCGGTTTATGTTATACTTAATCTGCATATCTGTATGCAGATACAAGAAAATTACAGAGGTATCATAATGGGAACAGCTTCAAACGAAGAAATTATATACGGTAAAAATGCGGTCACGGAGGCTCTCAAAGCCGAAAAGCCGATAGACACCGTCTTTGTGCTTAAAGGTGCGCAGGGGATGAATCAGATTATCGCACTTGCCAAAAAGCAGGGCATAGTCGTAAAGGACGCAGGCGAGGATAAGCTGAAAGCCTTGTGCGGCGACAAGCACGGCGGCGTTGCGGCGGCATTATCGGCAGTTTCATACTGCACGGTCGAGGATATTCTCGCAAATGCCGAAAGCAAGGGCAAACCGCCTTTTATAATTATATGTGACGAGATACAGGATCCGCATAATCTTGGTGCGATAATCCGTACAGCCGAGGCGGCAGGTGCAGACGGAGTGATTATTCCGAAAAGACGCAGTGCTACCGTCAATCCTACCGTTTTCAAAACATCGGCAGGTGCGGCGGCATGGATAAAGATAGCAAGGGTATCAAATCTTGTTGATACCATAAAAACGCTCAAAAAGCACGGAGTCTGGGTGTACGGTGCGGAGGCGGACGGAACTCCCATAGACAAGGCAGATCTGTCGGGTGCTCTGGCACTGGTCATCGGAAGCGAAGGCTTCGGACTCGGAAAACTCGTAAGAGAAAACTGTGACGTTGTGCTGTCGCTCCCCATGTTCGGCAAGGTAAATTCGCTCAACGCTTCGGTCTGCGCAGGCATACTGATGTACGAGGCGGTCAAATACAGATAAAGGCACGACCGGAAAATAAGAAACGAAAGGACGCTCATGATATGGCTGATTATTCAATAGACGATATTCTGGCAGAGCTTGACGCAAAGAAAAGCGGCGACTCGGACAATACCGTCAGATCATACGGAGATGATACGCCACCACGTCATCACGACATAAGCGCAACCGCAATAATAGAAGGACTTGACGGAAGCGAGGACGGCGTATATCTGCGTGAAAAGGACGGCGACACGGAAAATGTTGACGCAGAATATATAAACGAAGCGCAGGACGGCTCTAAGGAAGTATCAAAAGCAACGTCTTATGAGAGCAGGAAAGATAACGGCAGTACGGACAACTCGGATATAGACAAAATAACCGGCGAACAGAGCGATGTCGATAAAGTGCTTGGCGAAACCGATAATTTTATGATAGCGGACGCAAGCAGTGAGATAGATATTGACGAGCATAAAGCAAAGGCTTTGGCGGAAAACGAAAAAGCCGTGCAGGCAAAGCCGGCAGAAACCGAAAAAGCTCCCGAGCCTGTTCACGAGATCCGCAAGGAGATCGTCAGCGACGAGGAAAAACGCAGAATGATGCTTGAAAAGGAGCGTGAGAACTCCGACCCCGACGATATGCTGGCGCTTGTTAATCCTCTTGAGGTCAAGGAAAAGGTAAACGAGCAGGTAAAGGAAAAGGAGCTTGTTTCCGTTGCGGAGCTGAGCGGTATGTACGCAGGCAACACGCAGGGTATAGCGGGCGACGATCTGAAAGCCATTGCACCGCAAAAAACCTCTCTTGCCGAAAAAATAAGCGATACCGCAGACGTTTCGGAAAAAGCGGTTTCGAATACGAAAAGCGACGACGCTCCCGTAAAGGAATATCACGGAAAGAAATCGACCGATAATCTTATAGAGAAGCTGAACAGGAATCTTGCGCAGCAACGCAAGGAAAATGTCAAGGCATACCGCACGATAACGCTCAACACAATAAACGGCGACAGGGCCACACTTCCGCATCCGCTGAACATAGACTATCAGAAGCAGATAATCGAGGCAACCGGCGCTATTCCGACAGAAAATCCCGCTGTGGAGGAGGAAAAGCAGGCTGAGCTTGCGGCGGCAAAAAAGCACAAGCTGAAGGACTTTGTGCTTGAGGACGAGGTACCCGAAGCCGAAGAACAGGCAGAGCCTGAGGAAGAATTCGAGGACTATGACAGCACAGGTCAGATATGGGCGGATCTCTGTGCAAGCCACAAGGGGCTTAAGATAAGGCTCGGTATGCTTACGGTCATAACGATGATAAGCGTCATTATCGCCGTAATGAACGATTTCAGCCTGTTCGCAAAGCTGGGACTCGGCTCTGCGTTCAATTTCATAAACGGAACGACCGGCGATGTAAACTCGCTGATATACATTTATCTTGTGCTTGGCGTACTCGGCATTGCAATATGCTCGACAGCAATAAGCAACGGCGCTGTAAAACTGGTGACCGGAAAAGCCGACTGCGACTCGGTATGCGCTTTTACATCGGTACTGTCGCTGATCGGCGGAGTTATCTCGCTTGTTGACGTACAGACGTTCAAGCTCGGTCACTCGTTCATATATCTTTCAACCGCACTGGTCGGTCTTATGTTCAACACAATCGGAAAGATATATATGATTTCCCGTGCAAAGCGTAACTTCAAATTCATATCGGGCGACAGCCAGAAATATTATGCGCAGGTAATCGACGGTGAGGAACGTGCCTCCGCACTTACAAGAGCGGCAGGCGAAAAGATTCCTGTGATTGCGGCAATGCGTAAAACCGAATTTCTGACGGACTTTCTGAAATCGAGCTACTGCGACGACGAGGCGGACAGAATGTCGATAAAGCTGATAATAGCCTCGCTTGTTGCGGGACTTGTGGCAGGAATACTGGCGTTCATAAATCCGTTTGGCAGTGAATTTGCCACATCGGGAGCCGAAAATCCGCTTTACTGGGCAATCTCTGCGGCTATTGCCACCATATTGGCAGTAACGCCGTTCTCGCTTTTGTTCGTTGTGAACAGACCTCTTTCCCGTGCCTCAAAAAAGCTCAGCGAATGCAATGCGGCACTGCTGGGATATGATGCGGCAATCGAATTTTCCGATGTAAACACGGTAATGACTGACGCAAAGACGCTCTTCCCCGCAGGAAGCGTACAGATTAAAAAGCTGAAGCGCTGGCAGAAGAAGAACTCAATCATCAAGACCAGCGTTGACGAGGCTATACTTATGGCGGCAAGCCTTGCGATACACACAGACGGTATACTGTCATATCCGTTCTATGATATGACTCTTGGCAACAAGGAGCTTCTCAAGAAGGTCGATAACTGCATTTACGAGGATAACTGCGGCGTTACGGGCTGGATAGGAACAAAGCGTGTTATGCTCGGCGGCAGGGCGCTTATGGAAATGCACAACATAGATCTGCCGAACAAGAAGAATGAACGCAAATACTGTCCGGAAGGTCTTGAGCCTGTATATCTTGCGGTAAGCGGTGATATAGTCGCAATGTTCGTTGTGGGCATGACGGCAAATCCTGAAATACAGTCAACGCTGAAGGCACTTCAGTCAAGAGGCATAACGGTGCTTGTCCATACTACAGATTCTCTTGTAACGGCAGAAAGCCTTGCGGATATATTCGAGCTTGACCCATCGCTCGTAAAGGTGCTTCCTCACGAGGCACACGAGGAATACAGCGAAAGCACGAAGTACACCTCAAGAGGAAACGGCGGACTTTCCTGCTCGGGTACGTTCACCTCGTTTGCAAGAGCAATTATGGCGGCAAAGAATCTTGTCCGTGATTTCTCGCTGTCAAAGGCGATTATGCTCGGTTCGTCCGCACTCGGACTTCTTCTGGTGCTTGTAATGGTACTGCTAAGGGAAATGACCCTGCTTACACCCAGTGTTATCACACTTTATAATACTGTTGCGGTGCTCGCAATGATGGCTGTACAGAATGTACGGAAATATTGAGATCGGATTTGAATTAAAAAGCTGTGACGAAATGTGTGTTTCGCCGCAGCTTTTTTTGTTGCTTTTTTGTTATCGTATAGCACGATTCGATGCCGATATACCTCTTTACCCGACAGCCGAACACGCTTTAGTTACATTTTACAAAAATTTTTCTTCATTTTCGGTACATAAAAACAAAAAAATTTTAAAAAACACTGGAAAAGTAGAATCAAATCTGTTATAATACTTATTGTATGGCTGAGAAGTCTGTAATTCTGCCGGTTTCCGCAGAAAAGGAAAATTCAGACAAACGGCCGGAATAATAATTTAGGAGGAACCCCCAATGGCACATAAGTATTGCTACCTCTTCTCAGAGGGTAATGCTACAATGAGAGAGCTTCTCGGCGGTAAGGGCGCAAACCTTGCAGAAATGACCAACATCGGTCTTCCCGTACCCCAGGGCTTCACAATTTCAACAGAGGCTTGTACAAAGTACTACGATGACGGCCGTAAGATCAACGATGAGATCATGGCTGAAATCAACGAATACATCGTAAAGATGGAAGGTATCACAGGCAAGAAGTTCGGTGATAAGGAAAATCCCCTGCTCGTATCTGTACGTTCAGGTGCAAGAGCTTCTATGCCCGGTATGATGGATACTATCCTTAACCTCGGTCTTAACGAGGACGTTGTTGCAGTAATGGCTGAAAAGTCAAACAACGAAAGATGGGCTTGGGACTGCTACAGAAGATTTATCCAGATGTACTCCGACGTAGTTATGGAAGTCGGCAAGAAGTACTTCGAAGAGCTTATCGACAAGATGAAGGCTGAAAAGGGCGTTACACAGGACGTTGAGCTTGATGCTAACGACTTAAAGGAGCTTGCAGGTCAGTTCAAGGCTGAATACAAGGCTAAGATCGGTGAAGATTTCCCCTCTGATCCTAAGGAACAGCTGATGGGCGCTATCAAGGCAGTATTCCGTTCATGGGACAACCCCAGAGCTAACGTATACAGACGTGACAACGATATTCCTTACTCATGGGGTACAGCCGTAAACGTACAGTCTATGGCATTCGGTAACATGGGTGACGACTGCGGTACAGGTGTTGCATTCACTCGTGACCCTGCTACAGGCGCTAAGGGTCTGTTCGGTGAGTTCTTAACAAACGCACAGGGCGAAGACGTTGTTGCAGGTGTTCGTACACCTATGCACATTCAGGAAATGGAACAGAAGTTCCCTGAGGCTTTCAAGGAGTTCACAGAAGTTTGCAAGACTCTTGAAGACCACTACAGAGATATGCAGGATATGGAGTTCACAGTTGAACACGGTAAGCTCTATATGCTCCAGACAAGAAACGGTAAGAGAACAGCTCAGGCTGCTCTGAAGATCGCTTGTGACCTCGTTGACGAAGGCATGAGAACAGAAGAAGAAGCTGTTGCTATGATCGATCCCCGTAACCTTGATACACTTCTTCACCCCCAGTTCGACGCAAAGGCACTCAAGGCCGCTACACCTATCGGTAAGGGTCTCGGCGCTTCTCCCGGAGCTGCTTGCGGTAAGATCGTATTCACAGCTGAAGACGCTGTAGAGTGGGCTGATAGAGGCGAAAAGGTAGTTCTGGTTCGTCTTGAAACATCACCTGAGGATATTACAGGTATGAAGGCTGCTCAGGGTATCCTGACAGTTCGTGGCGGTATGACATCACACGCAGCCGTTGTTGCTCGTGGTATGGGTGAGTGCTGCGTTTCCGGTTGCTCTGCAATCAATATGGATGAAGCTAACAAGAAGTTTGAGCTTGGCGGCAAGACATTCGTTGAAGGCGATGTAATCTCTATCGACGGTACAACAGGTAACATCTATGACGGTGCTATCGCTACTGTTGACGCTCAGATTGCAGGCGAATTCGGCAGAATCATGGCTTGGGCTGACAAGTACAGAGTTCTTAAGGTAAGAACAAACGCTGATACTCCCGCTGACGCTAAGAAGGCAAGAGAACTCGGTGCTGAAGGTATCGGTCTTTGCCGTACTGAGCATATGTTCTTCGAAGCTGACAGAATCGCCGCTTTCCGTGAGATGATCTGCTCAGATACAGTTGAAGAAAGAGAAGCTGCACTCGCTAAGATCGAGCCTATGCAGCAGGCTGACTTCGAGGCTCTTTACGAAGCACTTGAAGGTTGCCCCGTAACAATCAGATTCCTTGATCCTCCTCTGCACGAATTCGTTCCTACAGAAGAAGCTGACATCGAGGCTCTCGCTAAGGCTCAGGGCAAGTCTGTTGAAACAATCAAGAACATCATCGCATCTCTCCACGAGTTCAACCCCATGATGGGTCACAGAGGATGCCGTCTTGCAGTAACATATCCTGAAATCGCTAAGATGCAGACTAAGGCTGTTATCAAGGCTGCATTAAACGTTAAGAAGAATCACCCCGACTGGACAATCGTTCCTGAAATCATGATTCCTCTGGTTGGCGATGTTAAGGAGCTCAAGTACGTTAAGAACTTCGTTGTTGAAACAGCTGACGCTGTTATCAAGGAAGCCGGCGCTGACCTCAAGTATGAAGTTGGTACAATGATCGAGATCCCCAGAGCTGCTCTTACAGCTGACGAAATCGCTAAGGAAGCTGAGTTCTTCTGCTTCGGTACAAACGACCTTACACAGATGACATACGGCTTCTCTCGTGATGACGCAGGCAAGTTCCTTAACGCTTACTATGACGCTAAGATCTTCGAGAACGATCCCTTCGCTAAGCTCGACCAGACAGGCGTTGGCAAGCTGATGGAAATGGCTATCAAGCTCGGTAAGGCTACACGTCCCGATATGCACATCGGTATCTGCGGCGAACACGGCGGTGATCCCTCATCTGTTGAGTTCTGCCACAAGATTGGTCTGACATATGTTTCATGCTCACCCTTCCGTGTACCGATCGCAAGACTTGCAGCAGCTCAGGCAGCAATTAAAGACTCGCGGAATTAAGCAAAAAAGCCAGTAATATCAAGGGTTTTCAGCATCGAAAACTGATGAAAATACGGCTTCAAAAATCAGGTTTTTTCGCCTGAAATAAGTCCTATAAACGGGTATCTGTTCATTTCTTGATCAGATACCCGTTATTTTTTTGCTTATTTTTATCGCACCTCATCATTTTGATGTGGTGCTTTTTTTATTCGCTGGAGGAGCTTATGAAAAAATTTTTTCAACTTTTTTTGTTCTACCCGCAATTTTTGGCCTTTCTCGCTGGCTACCCTTTGAGGGACAAAAAACCTCGATGCACTTTGACAACTGAATACACATTCATCAGGTACGTCCCTGTGCGGGGGCGAGAGCTCCAGCCGAATGAAGGTGCGCCAAGACCCTCCTGCCCCTCCGGGTTATAACGGAAAGCAAGGTGGCGAGCGTTTCCGAACCATTCTGAAATATCCGACAGCTACGGATATGGCAATGAAACGCTACAGGGCTAATGATACTTCTCTACGGAGCTGGCGGAGAACCCGGCAGGGGTGAGATTCCCATGGACCCGATTCGCTATCGGGCGTCTGATGATTTCCTTTTTTGTACTTGGGGTTCGAGGAAAAATTAAGTGCAACCACTAAAGCCCCAAAGATTATCTTTGAGGTTTTAGTGGATCAGAAATGGTTCAAATAAAAAGAAAGGAGGATACCACATGGAAAACTGTAAAGTGATTGCCATCACAAATCAGAAAGGTGGAGTCGGTAAAACGACAACCGCAGTCAATCTCGGCGTGGGACTTGCAAACTCAGGTAAAAAGGTTTTGCTTGTTGACGCTGACCCGCAGGGTAGCTTAACGGTAAGCCTCGGAGTGAAGAATCCCGATGAGTTGGATGTTTCGCTTTCTTCCCTTATGCAGTCGGTCATTGATGATGAACAGCCGCCCGGTAATGCTATTATTACGCATCCGGAAGGTGTTGACTTGCTTCCTTCTAATATTGAGTTGTCCGGCATGGAAACCGGCCTGTTCAACGTTATGAGCCGCGAGTATGTTTTGAAAAACGCTATCGACGGCATGAAGAAGAATTACGACTATATCCTTATTGACTGCATGCCTTCTCTGGGAATGATGACGGTCAATGCGCTTGTTGCGGCAGACAGTGTGATTATTCCGTCTCAGCCGAACTTCCTGTCAACCAAAGGTCTTAACTTGCTTTTACGCTCTATTTCAAAGATCAAGCGGCAGATCAATCCGAGACTGAAGATTGACGGTATTTTGCTGACGATGGTAGATAACCGCACGAATAATGCAAAGGCGATTATCTCATCACTGCGTTCATCTGTGGGAGAAAACATCCGCGTGTTCAATTCCGAGATTCCGTTTTCGGTAAGAGCTGCGGAGTGCAGTCTTTCCGGAGAAAGCATTTTCTCTCATGACAAGAACGGCAAAGTCGCGGCGGCGTATGAGGCACTCACGAAGGAGGTGACAGAAATTGAAGAACGTGCAAAAAATCGATCTGGGCCTGACCGGGTACGATGAGCTCTTTATGAATGATGCGGAGCGTAAAGAAAACAAGCTCCCTAGAATTTATGATGTGCCCATTTCGGAAATTGATGATTTCCCCGACCATCCCTTCAAAGTAAAAATTGATGAGGATATGGGGTCAGCTTGTTCAGAGCATTAAAGAGCGCGGGATTATCACGCCTGTCACACTTCGCCCGAAGGAAGATGGACGGTACGAAATCGTATCCGGACATCGCAGAAAGAAGGCTTGTGAGCTTGCAGGGCTTGATACCGTTAAAGCCGAAGTCCGGGAAATGACCCGTGATGAAGCGATTATCTTAATGGTTGAATCGAACTTGCAGCGTTCCACAATCCTTCCGAGCGAGAAAGCATTTTCGTACAAGATGCGTCTTGAAGCTGTGAAAAGACATGGACAGCGAACAGATTTAACTTCGTCCCCAGTGGGGACAAAGTTCGAGCGTTCTTCGGACGAGATTACAGCGGAAACAGGTGACAGTAGAAACCAAGTACACCGCTATATCCGTTTGACCGAGCTTATCCCTGAATTGCTCCAGCTTGTTGATGAAAGCCGTATCGCGTTCCGACCGGCAGTTGAACTGTCCTACCTCAAAAAAGAGGAACAGACTGCGCTGCTCGAAGAAATCTCCTATACGGACGCAACACCGTCTCTTGCCCAGGCAATCAAGATGAAGACATTCTCTAATGAAGGAAAACTGTCTCATGAAGTAATCGAGTCGATCATGAGCGAGGAAAAGCCGAATCAGAAAGAGAAAATCAACATCAAATACGAAGATGCGAGAAAGTTCATTCCTGCCAGTGTTCCTTATGATAAAACCGGTGATTATATTATGAAAGCGCTTGAGTATTATCATCGGCATCAGGAACGGCAGAAAGATCGTGACGCAAGATAATCCTTACGCCAAGGGAGTAGTGTACCCTTTTACGGGCGGAGAATGTTTCTTCCCCCCTCACACTCCCCACATCTTCAAGACCAGCATACTATCTCAAAAGGAGAAGATATAGACGGCACATTTGAAAGGAAGATAGAGCATCCGTACAATATAAGTGGAAAACCAAAGGAGGTTGATCCTATGAAAAGAACACTTATGATAATCACGGTTGCCCTGGTTCTTTGCTTATGCGGCTGCTCGGAAGTTCCGCAGATCTCGGATATACCATCCGAACCTTCCCAGAGCGAGTCACTACCAATAAAAGATAGTGAAGAAATCTTCCAAGAGACGGATGCACCCCAATCAAGCGTTGATATAGATACCCCCGAAGAATCCAGTATCACTTCTGAAACAACGGTGCCTGATGTCAAGAAAACAGAAAGCACACCTCAAGCAAAGGAAGAAACGAAGCAGAACTCGCCGAAGGAAGAAACGAGAGCCACAGGTGATAGCGTGACTACTTCTCCTTTTGAGCCGGTAAAGCCTTCTTCTGAACCAGCGGAAACGAAAGTGCCTGAAACGACTCCAGTTGTGGAGACGCCAAAGGAAACAGAAGCACCGAAGACAACAGAAGCTCCAAAGGAACCGGAACCACCGGCTCCACCGGTTGAGACTGAACCAGAACCAGAGCCTGAGCCGGAACCGATCTTTGATATAAACTACTGGATTTCTTACGCACAAGGCGTTGCGGTCAGTAAGGGTCTGACATTGGAGAGTTCCGCAGTTGATTGCTGGGACAATCCGATTGCCGCCAACCCCGATTGCATTTATCTTGAAAGAGACATCAATTCCCGCATGAGCAGATATGCGAAAGACGAGGATATAACCGATGTCTGGATCTGGTATGAATGTGTCGGGACGAACAGTTATCTCATCTATGTGGGATACGCATAAATCACAATTCAATATTCCGAAATGAGCATCGTAGAAATACGGTGCTTTTTTCATGCCCAAAAGGAGGATAAAAGAATGAAAAAGAAAATTTTCAAGAGAGGAATGGCGGGGCTGCTTGCAGTTCTTACGGCATTCACGACTCTCATCGGCATGGGAACGACCGCCTTTGCCGCTTCTGAAACGGCTGAGTCCTATATGGTCTCGTATCCTCGTGATGGGGATGCCGTTCAGGTTTACGATCAGTCCACATGGGGACATTCGGCAAAAACCTATATGAATGGCTGGGGTACCGGAGTTTCTAATGTAACAACCATTCACTGTATGGATTCCTATGACGGAAAAGTGTGCTACTGCATTGAACCCGGCGTTACGAGAAATGTCGGTGACACCTATTCCGGATTCGGTGAAAACTTCTGGGACAACTATCCCAGCCAGTACAACAACACCATTGAACCTGATGACATCAAGGTTCTGCTCGGCAGAATTATGCAGTATGGATATCAGGGTAATATCTCTACTTCGTGGAAATCTCAGACTAATGGGGATGAAATGGCTCATGCAATCGCTACCCAGCTTCTCGTATGGGAAACCGTTATCGGTGAGCGTGATGCAGATTTTAACCATGTAAGCACGGGTGGTAAAGATGCCGTGAAGTCTGTTATCAGTGCTAATCATCCTCTGAAGAGTAAAATCGACTCTTATTACAACAGTATCGTTTCCAGTGTTCAGAGCCATGTTGAATATCCGAGCTTTATGAGTAAGAGCACCGGCAAGGCTACCACCATTGAACTGGAATGGGACGGCAGTAAGTACGTTGCAGAACTGACTGACACGAACAACGTGCTTTCCAAGTTCACCTTCTCTGCCAGCGCAACAGGCTTCAAATTCTCTGTTTCCGGAAATAAGCTGACTATCACGACCGATAACGCTCCTACCGGTGATGTGACTATCACGGCAAGCAGAAGCGTGGCTCGCTGTGGTGTCCTTGTCTGGACGGACAATAAGTACGGTCCCAATGGCGGCATTCAGGATACTGTGGCCTATACCGCATCCGTTTCCGACCCTGTGAAGGCGTTTATCAAACTGAAGGTCAGCTATGGCAGCGCCAAGATCATCAAGACTTCCGAAGACGGCAAGGTTGATGGTATCAAATTCACTGTTGTCGGTGATGGTGTAAATCAGACCTTTACCACCAACAGCAAAGGCGAAATCCAGATCGACAATCTTATGCCCGGAACCTACACCGTTACCGAGCAGACCTACGACAAGTATGTTCCGCAGGAAACTCATCGTGTGACTGTTCTTGCAGGACAGACCGCAACCGTTTCTTTTAATAACATACTGCGCCGTGGTGATCTCACTGTCACCAAGACTTCCGAAGACGGTCTTGTTGAGGGCGTGAAGTTCCACCTGTACGGCACTTCTATCAGCGGTCTTGCCGTTGATGAGTTTGCTGTTACGAATAACAAGGGCGTTGCAACCTTTAAGGATGTGCTTATCGGCTCCGGCTATACGCTTGAGGAAGTCGATACCGCGATCCGCTACGTTGTCCCCGCAAGTCAGAGTGCTGCGGTTGAATGGAACAGCGTAACAAACAAGAGTTTCTCCAATATTCTCAAAAAGTTTAATGTAACCGTAACCAAGAGCAACTGCAAAACCGGCACCGCGCAGGGCGACGCTTCTCTTGCGGGCGCAACCTACGGCATTTACAAGGGAGATCAGCTCGTTGACACCTATGTCACCGATAAGGACGGTCAGTTCACCACATCCTATTATGTCTGCGGCGACGACTGGAGCATCAAGGAAATCGAACCCTCCGAAGGCTATCTGCTTGATAATGCAACCTATCATGTCAGCGCGGGAGCAAAACTCTATACCGTTGAGCGCAATTCTGCACCTGCCATTGATGTGACCGAACAGGTCCAGAAAGGCAATATCGCAATCATCAAGCACACCGACGACGGCGAGACTAAGATTGAGACTCCCGAAGAAGGCTCGGTATTTGCAATCTATCTGAAATCTTCCGGCAGCTTCGATGCGGCCAAGGACACCGAGCGCGATTATCTCACCTGTGATGAAAACGGCTTCGCTCAGAGTAAGGATATGCCTTACGGTGTTTACACCGTTCACCAGGTTTCCGGTTGGGAAGGCCGTGAACTGATGCCCGACTTTGATGTGTTTATTGCCAAGGACGGCGAAACCTATCGCTACCTTATCAATAACGCAAACTTTGAATCCTTTATCAAGGTCATCAAGGTTGATGCGGAAAGCGGCAAGACCATTCCTTATGCCGGCGCAGGCTTCCAGATCTACCGTCCTGACGGTAACTTACTCTTTCTGAAAGGGGGCGATAGCTTTGAGTAAGATTAAAACCAAGGAAAGCGTCAAGGACATCAAAGTTCTTGACAAAGCGGCTGTTGCCTCCGAGCGTATGAAGACGGCACTGATCCGTTCCAAAGACCAGATGCAGAATCTTATGGACGATGGACAGGTCTCGCCGTCTGAATATGCGGAGGATAAACTTAGCTATGCCGCAGAAGATGTTGCGGATCGTGTCGGTCACGATGTTTCTTCCGGTACAAAGAAAGCGGTCAATAAAGGCAAAGAAGCCTATCGTGAACACCGCGAAGAAAAACGTATTCAGAAGAATGAAGAACGTGTCAGAAAATACGAGGAAGAACTGCAAAGATCTGCGCAGACCTCCTCCCCGCAGCAGAACGCGGCAAGAGATACCGCAAAGAAGAATGTCGAGACGCAGAGAACTAACACCCGCATCAAGCGTAATCAGACAATCAAAACTGCGGAGCGTACCGAGCACACCATCAAGCAGTCTGCCCGTTCTGCTGGCAAACAGACGGTGAAAGCCGGTGCGAAAGGCACGGTGAAGTCAACTGAAAAGGCAGTCAAGACTGCTGAAAAGACTTCCAAAGCGGCTATCAAGACGGCAGAAGCTACGGCAAAAGCCACGCAGAAAGCCGCAGAAGCGACTGCAAAGGCGGCACAGAAAGCGGCAGAGATTGCAAGACAGACGGCTATTTTGGCTTACAAGGCGGCGGTAGCGGCGGCAAAAGCGATTGCAGCGGCTGTCAAAGCAATTATCGCGGCAATAGAAAAGCTCATTGCGGCTATCGCGGCGGGCGCCTGGGTTGCAGTCGTAGTAGTCGTGGTGATTTGCTTGGTTGCACTTATTGTGGGTTCCTGCTTCGGCATCTTTTTCTCCAGCGAGGACAAGAACGACGGTTCACAGACCATGCGCGAGGTTGTCGTTGAAATCAATCAAGGTTACCAAAATCAGCTTGATACCATCAAGGCAAATAATCCCTATGATGATCTCGAAATGTCCGGTTCCCGTGCAGTATGGCCGGAGGTGCTTTCCGTCTATGCGGTTAAGACTACAACCGACCCGGATAACCCGCAGGAAGTTGCTTCTATAACAGAAGAAAAGAAACAGCTACTGACGGATATTTTCTGGGAGATGAATGATATATCCTATCAGACGGAAACGGACACGGAGACGGAAATCATTGAATCTGATGACGGCAACGGTAATATCCTTGAGGAAACCGTTGAAGTGACAAAGACTACTCTGTATATCACCGTAAGTCATAAGACGGCGGATGAAATGTCAGATCAATATCGGTTTAATGAAGATCAGGACTCACAGCTTGAAGAACTGCTCAACGTGGACAACTCTATGTGGTTGGCGGTGCTTTACGGCATTTATGGTTCCGATGATATGATCGTTCAGGTCGCCCTGTCGCAGATTGGTAATGTCGGCGGCGAACCTTACTGGTCGTGGTATGGTTTCGGTAGCCGCGTGGAGTGGTGCGCTTGCTTCGTGTCGTGGTGCGCCGATCAGTGCGGGTATATCGAAACCGGCGTGTGTCCGAAATACGCAGGCTGTGTCAACGGTGTTGCATGATTCAAGGAACACAACCAGTGGGTTGACGATTCTGAAACGCCTTCACCGGGAATGATTATTTTCTATGATTGGGATAGTCCTAACGGCGAATCCGGTCCACAGGACGGACTTTCAGATCATACCGGCATTGTTGAGAGAGTGGAGAACTGTATCGTTTATACCGTGGAAGGCAATTCCGGTGATAGCTGCCGCCAGTGTCATCGAGCAGTTGGCAACTACGAAATACTCGGATACGGTGTTCTTATCCCGTAAATAATATGCTCCGGCATCAGACTCAGAAATAGGCCTGATGCCGGTTTTTTTTATTTTACAGTATTTTCGGCAAAATGCTTGAAAATTCGGCAGACATATGGTATTATATAAATGTATTAGTGTTTGCGATCGGAGGTATCGCGATGGTTGTGTCGTATAACAGATTATTCAAACTGCTTGTTGATAAAAACATCAGTGTTGCAGATTTGCGAAAAGAAACAGGATTATCTTCTTCAACTTTTACGAAGTTACGCCGAAATGAAGCTGTTACTATCACGGTTCTCTTAAAGGTGTGCGATTATTTAGACTGCAATATTGAAGATGTCTGTTCGTTTGAAAAAAAGAAATAGGTGATGCCAATCTTTGGAGATTTGTAATCGGCATACGTATGTATGATTGCAATACTTCAAAGGAGGAAGCAAAAATGACACCCTATGAGAAAAATCTTCATCTACTGGCAGCGCACTGTACTGCGGACGCAAACCTCGCTGCTGCAGCCGGAAAACTGATTGATATGGCACCGAGTAATGAACGTTCAGCCTTGTTTATGCGGTTTTTATACGAATTCCGTTATACGCCTACCGATAAATCCAGTAGTATCTTTGAGGAATTCAAGGAGGAACCCAAAAGAGATGTTGTTGCTTCTAAGAGAATAATTGATAGGTTTGTTGATGCACACAAAAATACTGACATGAACGAAGAAGAGTTTCACGAGAAGTTGTGGGAACTCATTTGTGAAAAAGCCGGTGACAGTAGTCGTCAAAAGGCGATTTTTCTCCGGGCATGTACACTGATTACCGATTTGCCGTATATCAACAAAACCAAAGCTATGACGATGACGCAAGAAGGATTCGAAAACGAGGAAGCAAAAATCGATCCAATTTGTGGTGCAATGATTCGGCATGTGGGAAATCAGCATTTTTCCCAAATTACCGAAGATGCTTCGATGTTTCTGCCTATTATTGAAAGTGGTAAGGATGAGCGTGAAAGAGCTATCCTGCTGTCTTTGGTACTTATGACATTTCGAGCTAAAATGATTCCGCCTTCGTTACAGGGTTTGCTTGATGATGAAGATGAATGAATAAAAGAACACTGTGCCCGATTATATGTCGGGCACAGTGGGAAAGTATCTTTACTTGTTGAGGTTTTTGTTTGCTCTGTAAACGAGGCGACTGATCTGCGCAGATACAATCTCTTCATCCATCGTTTCTGCTTTCACAGATTCAGCAGTGAGTTTGTTGCCGGCGATGGCATCCCGAAGATGATCAACCTTAATGCCGTTTTCCTTGGATACCTCAAGAAGAACATTAGCATAAGTGTAATCGACGCCGTCTTCAACGAGCCTTTTGGCCAATTCACGAGGCTTCATGTTGAGATGCGTACAGGCCATTCTTACCAGGACTTCAGCGGGCTTTTTCGAAAGAAGAGCAATTTCTTTGAGGATTGCCTCGCGTTTAGCGGTAGCCTCAATAGCTTCCCTCTCTTTCAGGATAGCCGTGAGTTCGGAAATCGTCTCCTGCTCGATGAACATACGCTCTGCGTTATATGTATCATCTCCAATGAGATCCTCGTAGGTGCATGCGTCTTCTGCGGAAACGCTGGATCCCTTGACGGTATCCTGCAGCGAGAGCACTTCAAACTCCGCGGGAGGAAGCTTGCGGAACTGATCATTAACGACATTGTTGCAAATGCGGTAGCAGTAGTTCTTCTGCTTTTCTAAAGGCTGCTTCAGCACGAGATCAAGCTTGTCGATGATCTTGATAACACAATCGGAGTGGATATCTTCTTTGGAGACCCCACGGTTCTCCAAAGCTTCAATCTTATGAATGTTGCCGGGGATCACCTCACCGTTTTCATTCACGCCACTGGTTTTCGAGCGTAATACATAGTTTACGAAGTCCTGGGCGGCAAACCAGAATGAAGTGTAAAGGTTCTCCTTAAGCATCAGGGCAGCCTTGGACATGATTCCTTCTTTGTGAAGGATGTTGAGAATGTTGACGAAAGATTCGCAAGTAGTTTTCATGGTGAGTTCTCCTCTCAATTCTTTTTTTGAGGGAGACTCAAACATCATTAACTGCTTGTCCTACCCTCTGGTATAAAGGATAAGCCAACGCCATCAAGAGCCTTTATATATGGAATCAAGCCGCAAAGAATATAAAAAAAAGAAAAAATCAAGAAGCTATCATATATTTCTTGATAGCTTCTTGATGTGGATAGACTAGAATATGATAGACGGATTGTCTAAGAAGGACTGGAAAGCCTATGATGAAAATCAAACTTCCACGAGGAATAAAATACAGAGTTGAGCCTACACAACCAGGGATTGTCATTCCCGGTTCTGAGAACGAACCGATTATTACGGTGTTTGGACGCGGTTCTAAGATTCAGTGCAAATTGGTTTCCTGTGCCATGGAACAAGAGTACATTGTTCAGGATACATATTTAACTGGTAGCTTGAATGATGATGAAGTTGAAATGGTTCATTCATGGGTGGAGTATCTTATTCCATCGTTGCTTAAGGAGGCAGGGATTCGCCACTTTATTAGGTTTCTTCCAGATTCTAAATGCTACTATGATTTTTCTTCGCAGACTCTATATGGAGCTAACGGGTATAAAGAGAAAAAAGGAAAACGAGATGGAAACCTCGAGAATACCGCTCTGATAAATGGAGAACCTTGTAAGCTCAAGAAAAGTGAAAGAGCTTTCATAGAATTATTGACACGCACACCAAATGCGCAGTTTTCCATGGAATATGTTGAGGATTGGTCAGGGTTACATGGTGCCGGAAGCGTAGCTTCAACTTGGCACGAATTTAAGAGACATGACTCTTCTATTGATGCGACATTCGATAGAAACAATGGAATGTTTTTTTATCGTGGAATCCCTCAGGTCTGGGTAATTGGAGAAGAAACAGCAGATAAAGAACTTACCTTAGAGGGAATCTTTGACATAGTAGGGTATGGTGATATCGTCGCTGCTTTTGATAAGATTGGGCGGCAATTAAGAGCGTGTCATGTTGAAGAGATTACGCCAGAAGAATTATTAGTGTTTCTAGGCGTAGATCACACCTTGATGGACTTATCGGTTATAGAATTAGACATCGATAGATTCGTTTCTGAAAACTATTGCTCAGAAGCAGTTTTAAGCGGGCTCCTTAGTAGATATAGTGCTTCCCTTGAAGCTGTGTGGAAGGTTCTGCGAGATAATATAAGCGAGAACCTTTCGCTGAGTCTAAATGCTTCAACATACCATTATGAAACAGAAGAAATTCCGACTCGCCTGGCTGATCTAAAGGGGTATGCGGTTACAACCGAACGGCTTGAAAAATCATTACAACGCATTTGTCCTGCCATAAAGGATATCATCGCTTCCTCCTGCGTTGGTACTGATTATTTCGGATACTGTGACATTACAGTAAAGCCGAACTCAGTGGTTGACTATATTGTTGCGCTAATATTGGCTTGTTTCAGCTATTGTCACTCAGAGAAAGATGATGAAAAAACTTCCCAAATAAAGACTCGCTATCAAAACGCATTAACCGAACTGATTCATAAACGGTTTAATTACTCTCCGCCTGGGGATGGTAAAGATAGCATTATTGAAGAAATTCAGAGACTATTAGCTGAGATTCAGTCAGAAACAAGAGACGCGGGATTAGACACATCTGTTTCAAAAGTTACCAAAATCAACGACTTGCTAAATCTCTTAGGGTATAACGATTCAAATAGTTTGCTTCCCCCGTCAATGGGAAGGGAACTGTAAGGAGTAATATATGATTAGTTCTAACAACCCAAATCTATCACGTCCAGAAGTGTTGTTTCAGGAGTTTGCCCATCTTGATATAAACACTCACTGTTTTTCTGGCAAGAAATCCTTTGATGGTCAAATCGGAGGCTTCCCGCTGTTGTACAACAAGGAAAAACAGCAGCTTGCTGTAGATGCTACGGACAGTCATACACTTGTCGTTGGTGCATCTGGAAGCAAAAAAACTCGCACCGTTGTTCTGCCCGCCATCAAGGTTTTAGGTTATGCCGGCGAGAGCATGATCATCAACGATCCGAAAGGCGAACTATATAACCGAACCGCCGGAGAACTCCGCGACTTGGGATACAGCATTATTACTGTCAACCTGCGTGATCCATCTGTGGGACACGCGTGGAACCCGCTTCAGATACCATATAGCTACTATAAGGCTGGCGATATGGATAAGGCCGCAGAGTTTGCCAACGATATTGCAAATACACTTATCCTCGGCGAGATTGCATCTGATGATCCGTTTTGGGGCTATTCGGCATATGACTGTTGCTTGGGCCTCATTATGCTCCTTTTTAAGCTGTGTAAAGAAATGGATTATCCAGACAACGCCGTGAACATTTCAAATCTTTTGCAGCTTAGACGGAAACTGTTCGAGAACGGAGTAAATGCAAAAAACTCCCCGCTTTGGAAATGGGCAAGCAAGGACGAGTTAATTGCGGCAAGCTTGACGGGAAGCGTTATGACCGCCCAGGATACTATGCGCGGAATTCTTGCTACCCTTGATCAAAAACTAAGGGCGTTGGCAATACAACCGTCTTTGCTGGAAATGTTGGCAAACTCTAACTTTGATATTGAGGAGATTGGGCAGAGTAAAACAGCGGTTTATCTAATTACTCCGGATGAAAAGACAACCTATTCCTCGATTGTAGCGATGTTTATTTCGCAAAGCTATCAGCATCTGATTTATTCTGCGACACAAAGTGGTGGGCGTTTGGGCATTCGTGTAAACTACATTCTTGATGAGTTTAGTAGTCTTCCTGCCATTGGTAGTGATTTCCCGAGCATGATTTCTGCTGCCAGATCAAGGAATATACGCTACCTCATTTGTATACAGTCGAAATCACAATTAGTAAAGCGTTACAAAGAAGAGGCGGCGACTATCATATCAAATTGCACGAACTGGGTTGTTTTGTTTACGCGTGAACTCGATCTTCTTCGGGAAGTGTCTGAGTTGTGTGGTCAAAAGAAGGATCGGACGCCAAATGTTTCAGTTTATGATTTACAGCATTTATCGAAAGATAAGGATGAAGCCCTTTTGCTAGCAGGAAAATCAAAACCGTGCCTTGTGAATCTGCTTGATATTGATCGCTTTGGAGAGCGGAGTTACAAAGTAATTGATTTCTATACTCCGGAAAGGCTTTCAAGATTCAACGTTGATTTTTCAGAACTTCCTGAAGAGGCCAAAGCAATTATTGAAGAAGAACGAGCGCGAATGTCAGCTTCTTTGAATCCTGGTTTTAACCCGTTTGTCACTCCAGAATCAAGTGTTCCTCCTGCAACAACTACCCCTCCTGGAGTAGGAACGAGCTCATTAGAACCACAGTTGAATGTTGATGATCTGGTTGCGAGAATAGATAAACGAATTGCTGAGTTGGAAGCGGATGAACGGAGAGAAATAGAAAAAACAGACGCGCCCAAACTTGATCAAGTGGTTGATACAATAAAGAGCCGCCGTGATGAATTATACCAAGCCAATGCAACTGATTCGACCGAAGAATAAGGAGGATTAATTAATATGGAACACGAAGTGATTATTGCTTCCACAGATGAAAATAGTACCGTATTGGAAGAAGCCGAGGCGATTTGTCTCCCTATCAAAACTGCCAATACAATAGCTCAGACTTACTTGGAGAGCATTTCAAGCGACGACTTATACGAGGCGGAGGCCGCGTTGAAAGATCTCGGGGCACTTGTTCAAAGAGTGATTCATCAAGCGGTGAAAGCTGGAGATGCCGATGATTGGCATAACTTTGCCGTTGACATTGCTCGAAAGGATTTATACGATCTTTCGTGCGATCTTTTGGAGTGTGGATTGTCCATTTATCCAAAGAATATCGATTTGCTGGCCGATTATCTCCAGTATGGAACTTCTTGCGGAAGAACAGAAAACTGCAAATCATTTTACAAGGTCCTATCAAAAATTCCGAAGATTCGTTGGGGCTGGCGGGGATATAGTTTCTCTGTTAGCTATTTGACCTATCTTTGGGAGCGGAGCGACTCGGAGAAAGAGCTGGAAAAGCTTCAAGGCGAGATGCTGAGCCTTGCAACGGCTTTCAGAAAGAATCTTCCCTTTGACGAGGAAAGTTATCGATGCGAAGCGGATATCTACAAATTGCTGCATAAAAAGAAAGAAGAAGAAGAAGTATTACGCTTAGCCTTGAATGACCTCAAGATTGCTCCGAAGTGTGCGCTTCGCCTTTCGGATTTATTGTTTGATCGCGGCGACTATGAAGAGGCGTTGACGTTAATCCAGCGTGGACTTCGTGACGCCATGCAAACACAGAGTTCTGTAAATGAGGGATATTTATATTACCTGATGGGTCTTACAAAAATGGCCCTTGCTCAGCAGGCTGGAACTCCAATCTCTGAAGAAACAGCATATGAGATATACGCCGATTTAGATATTTCCCTGCGTCAGGAACACAGGGCGGCATATGTTAACACAATGAAAGCCAAAACCATAGTCCTTGTGAACAAATCTGGAGTTCCGATTCCGGAAAAGTACGAGGAGCTTAATTACTTGGTTCAATAAGAATGTGACCGACTAGGAAGCTGGTGAGTTTTATGAGTGCTGATATTGCAAAACTGAATAAACGGGTTGAGCAATTCTGTAGTGACCCTAGTACTCTGTTTCTTGACGAGTCGCAGATTCTTTTGAAGGAACTTCTTAAGGCGTTCTTCTACGAAGAGGATTTCTTAAGGCGCAACAAATTGGAGCAGTTTCTCGGCATGACTCGTCGCTCTTCAGAGACAGATGTGTCAACCTATGCACACATTCTCCATTCCATCGCATTTGATGAATATGAAGCCGGAAATATTGACTTTGCGGAACACCTGTTTCGCAACGCGTGTGATTTAGTCGATGACGGTTCTCTCAACAACAATTTGGCTTATGTACTTCGAAGGAAAAGAGATGATTCGATTAACAGTTGCGAGGTTATCACGTTGCTTCTCCCAGGTGTTCAAGAAAGAGAACCATTCTCCCTTATTAACATGGGCTTGCTCTTTGCTTTAAGACTTTCCACTCCTAACGATTGGAAAACTGCGGATGACATATTCTCTTTACTGCCAGACGAACTAACAGGAGCCGATTCTTGGTGGGGAAAGCTGGGCAAGAATAATGAATCCGAAGGCTACTTGGTACATTTTTTTCTGCTTCGTCACCAAAAAATAAAATTCAGTGAATTGGGTTCGGAAAAGAGCTTAGCAATTCGGCTTTCAAAGAACGTCAATAGTTTCCCCAGTTGGATTGCCGAAGATTACAAACTTGAAACGCTTGACGATGTAATTGATTGTATTGATGATCCCGACTTTGATTCAATACTTGAGGATTTTCTTGACAATATGCCGTCCTCTAGAGAGAGCGTAGATGAAATGCTTGAAACTGTTGCTGTATGGGATTTGTGGCAGGTGTACCATAAACTGCTGACTGAATGTGAAGCCTTTCTTACACCGGAAGAACATGCTAGGCTAAAATCAGATTATAAAGAAAAATTCACTATTCCTCTTCCTGATGAGAATGAGTAGTGAGTCTGGAGAATAACTGAGACTCCCCGTATTCAGAATTACCTGAGTACGGGGAGTCTTTTTTCAAATCTGTTATAGGAGGGCCTGTGAACTTATGTTAATCATAAAGTCTTTGTTTTTCCATATTTCAATTCCCAAAGAAGAGGCGTACGCAATATATACTAATGATTATTTTCTTGATAAAGACGGAAATCCTGTTCCAATGAATACCGATAGAACCGATGTCTACGATTACGGAGATATCATAATTCAGATGGTATCTACAAAATATATAATCAAAAAAGTGTATTCGGCATATGATTACGCAGCAAAGATGATTAACTACATCGGAGAGCATAGAAATGATGATGTAATCTATATTAACATGTACGATTTGAACGAGTATTGGGAATATCACAGTGGAGACCTCGAAATTGAAAATCTGTGATTTGTAACGCTTGTTCAAATGGCTTGTACTATGCATAAATCCATGGCTAAAGAGGGCTTCGGAACTACTATCCAGGTCCTCTTTTTTTGCGCGTTGGAGAAAAAGAGAAACAAATCGTATTTATGGACATGAAATTGAAAAAGGAGATTTGCCATGTTGACTCTTACAAAGATCTGGACGGAAGAAAAAATCCGTGACATCATCCGACATCTGGACGAAAAAACCGGGCTCGGCGGAGCAACATTGCCGATTGCTTTTAACAGTTATGGGAACCGCCTCGGATATTACCGGTATGTTGAACCTAAGGCATTTGGGTTTAACCGGAAATTTTTCGATGACCCTTCCACTGGGGAAGCTGAAGTAATTGATGTTATTAGGCATGAATACGCACATTACTATGTTGATGTTACCAATCTGGAGCTTTTCGTTGGACACTCCAGACGAGAAACGTCACATGGAGATAACTGGAAGTGGGCTTGTAAAATGGTTGGCGCAGATCCTACTCGTTGTCATAATGCAGCACTGTTCATGGGTAAGATCTGGTCTGACAAAGACGCAATGGCTGCATATAATGCAAGCGATATCCCCAAGTGCGATATTATTCCTTATTTGAAAAGATGGAACGCTGTACCTATTAACGTGGATACGGCGAATAAGATCAATGCTCGTATTAAGGAGCGCAATCCTGATTCGTATTACGAGATTGGCGACGAGGTTCTCCATCCGGAGAGAGGATTTGGCTTTGTGCACGACACGATTCCTTATGACTATTTTGCGCAGAAGGTATATGTTCACTTTGAGGACGGATCATCCAGCGTCTTTACTGCACCGGAAATCTGTAAAATTGTTGATGGAGTCGCAGTAACCTATAGAAGAAAATAAAGTTTGGAGAAACAAGGCAATCCTCCGTATTTAGGGGCAGAACTATAAGGAGGTGTATTACTATGGCAAATCTTTATGTTGCCGATGATGGAACTATTCATGATCGAGATACTGAACATCATGAAAGAGTAAATACGACAAGTTCGGTTTCTAGTTCAAATACATATGCAACACCATATGTAAGCGGTGGAAGGAAAGCAGCCTTTTGGGTGGTTACAATCAGCCTTGCTTTACTGATTGGTTATATCTTGTATAGCACGATAGGTGTGCAGATCTTTGAAAGAGTGAGCAATCCCAACGAGTTGATAGAGTACCTCGAAAACTTTTTCTGCATTATTGCCCCGTTTGCTATCGTTGGAGGCGCAGTTACAGGGGCGATTATTTATGGGACTAAATGTGCAAGGGCTCATGGATACAATCTCGGAACGTACTTTCTTTCTGCTCTTTCTGCTGCTGGTGGTACGGTGGGCGTCGGAATTTCCTTGTTTTTGCTGGTGTTTATTATAACTATCGTTTTGTACATTCTGCTTATTGCGATTATTATCGCTATCATTGCGGCTATTTTGGGAGGTAATTGACATGACAGTTCTGCAGATTATTGAAAAAACGAAACAGTTCGGACAAGCTGTTTCGACATTTTGTTCTGAAAGAAATAAAGCAGTACTCGATAATACTGCTGAGCGTGAACATATTCTTCATGAACAGCAATCCGAAGCAGCAATTGTTAGTGCAGCATGGCAATCGGTAACCAGTGAATTTCAACGGGAAATTGACAGAAGAAATTCGTCTGTTGAGCATGCACTTAGTTCGGTAAACGATGAGCTTAATAATATCAATGATCCCCATTGGCATCGTATGAAAGCGAAGTATTACGATTGGGCAAAAGATAATGTTAGCGCAGACTATACCGATCAAGGAGCAGATGCGCTTCTTGCAAACCTGGAAACTCTACTCCGGCAAATGTTCCGTGAAACACAGAAAATCCGAAACGCATTTATTTCTCCGGGAATGGCCAATGTAATGGGTCATGTAATTAAGGGATACAGAAAAAAGATCTATAGAAGACTTGCAAGCACGAGAGAACAAATACTTCGGTGTTCTGAAGCAATTATTCGCCTTGCAGATATTGACGAGAAGAACAATCTTGCAATTACTGTAAAAGATTCCAAGGCTGCAGTAATTGCTGAAAAAGCAGAACAGAGCCTTGGAGAACTTCCCAGTAAACTCCAAAATCGTCTTGAGTATATGAAAGAGGTTTTTACACGCATTGCTCATACGATTTTTGATGAAGGGATGTTCGGCGTCAGGGACATCTACCTTGGACAACTTGATATTTGTGAGAACGAGGAAGGTATAACCGACTTGCTCCCTGGTGAACTTATCAACGGTATATCAGGCACATGGGCCTCATTTCCTTTATACGCATCTCAAATTGATGGCAACATCTTTTTTGCATGTGATGAAAACAGCAATCTGACAAATTATTTTTCGTCGATAGCTTTGGATCTTATCAAGAAAGACCCCAATGTGTCTATCTTTTTCGCTGATCTTGTTGGTATTGGAAGTAACTATACACTTCTCTCAAAACCATGCGAAAAAGGACGAGTGACCATCTGGCATAATGAGGCCGAATTACTGCAGGGCCTAGAAAAGCTGTGTAATACGATTTCAGACACATATTCGTCTGTTTTGGGAGACTCATATGAAAGCTTGGATTCATACAATGAGACTCATCATGCCGGTGAAAAGCCGTACACTTATTTGTTCATTGATACCATAAATGAAAACATACCGGAACGCGCTTGGGGGTATCTTCGCAGAATAATCGATAATGGCAGACAAGTCGGCGTAAGACTTATTGTATCGGTCAATTCTAATTATTCTTTTCCTCACCAAATTCAAGATAATATCTGCAATTTGATCAACCATTCCCATGTGCTTTCGGTTGCTGAAAACCGTATTGGAATTACTTCTGGAGTTGAGGTTTCTCTCCCTTATGAAATAAATAGAGAGAAAATAGTTGCAGCATGTTCGAGAATCGACTCTATGAACGATTCAAACTCTGTGATATCGCTTGGCTCATATTTGCCTAAATCTGGAGATTGGCAATTGAAAAGCTCGGAGAAAAGCATTGAACTCAGAGTAGGTATTGACAAATACGGAAATGAACATGCGCTCGTTCTTTCCGAAGATAAACCATATGCCCTTGTTATCGGAGATGTCGACACCGGAAAGAGTTCTCTCCTTCACACAGTTGCAATTCAAACAATGGCAAACTATAGCGCAGCAGAGGTGAGCATTGCCGTAGGTGACTTCAAAGATGGTGCGGAATTCAACATTTATGCAGCATCGAGATTACCTTCAATCGAGGCAGTTGTTGATAATGAGGATCCCGATGTTATGGCATCCTTTCTGCGTTACTATGTCAAACAAATGCATGTACGGCAGCGTATGTTTGAACGGATGGAATCTCGAACTAACCGGCTGGTAAGGAAATATGAAACATATCGAGAAGTATGCCGTGAATTCGGATTCGTTGAGCATGGAATGCCACGCATTTTACTGATTATCGATGAATACCAATCCTTATTTGAAAACGTACAGGGTACCGCAAGCCTTCTGAGCGAGCTCGTAAGGAAAGGTCGCACCTACGGTATTCATATTATTATGGCAAGCCAAAGAGCGGTCAGTGACAACCCCAGGAACACCTTCACCGGAGATCTTAAAAACTATTTTACTTCTCGTTTTGTATTTAAATCTCCTCAGACTGCAGCAAGAACAATGCTGAGTGAACGATGTGCAGACACGGGAAAAGAAAACACCGGTATATCTAAAGCTGTTCTTCTTAAAAGAGGCCAGACCATTTACAACTCGTATATGGGGCAGACTGAAAAAGACAACAATGAGCTTCAGTGCTTTTACGCAGACGATGCTTTAATTTCAAAGGCCTGCCGTGCACTCATAATGATGAATGGAAATGGTAATAGTATTTTGCTCAAAAAAGATGCAGAATTACCTCTTTACCCTTATTCAAATGAAAGTGACATTACTTTGGGTGTTTCACCTTGTCTGCACAACGATTGTGGAGAAGCCGGGACGGATGACATTCGCGACGATACTACTGTTTCTGTGCATATGGAAGAAACGGGTAAAAATATCGTTTGTACAGGCTCAGACGATAGAGTTGCGTTCTCTGCAGCAATGTCCGCTTATCGGTATGCACAAAACAATTATGAGTGCTGCAAATTGCACATTTTCGGCGACAAAGACAATAAGCTCGCTAAAAGAATAACAGACGTTTATCCGACGGCTCACTTCCATAGTGGTCCGGAAATGCGCGATGAGCTTTCGCGTCAGGCTGAGAAAGATGAATATTGCGTGAATGTATTTGTTGAAATCACCGATAACAATGAATACTCACAATCATTAAGCGGTTTGAGAGTTTCACCGGAGTCAGAGCTTTTGAAAAATTTCTTGTCAAATCCTAAAGCTCTCAATTTGATTCAATCGAAGAGCTATAAGAATATCAAGTCCAACTTCCCGTACATTACTGGTGCGGCATCTGTTTATCTGATGAGTGCTGGTGATTCGGAGAATATTCGAAGTGTTGCCTCTGAAAACTATCGAGTTAGTGAATCAGACTTTGATATTCCTCAGAACAATACGATCAATGCCTATTATTACAACAAGAAATCCGGCAAGTTTGGGAAAGTCATCATGTATCCCATGTGACTTTCCCAACAGGATGGAGATTTGAACAAGCTCAACGTATTAAGTGACAGAAAGCCCGCGAGGCTACAAATAAAGGAGTGTGAATGCTATGACCATTGCAATTGAAAACGAAAGCGTTCTTTATAAGAACAAGATTCCTGAGGCGACCGTTTCCGCAGATACAGTCGGCGACCTTATCAACCAGATGCGCGGTGAGAGCAACCAGAACCAGGCGGCTGAAAATGAGGCTTCTTCCGAGAACACGGCTAATCAGTCTGAGAAAAAGTCCGTTATTCCCAAAGCGGTAGTATCGGCTGATGATGTGAAAACAGAATATATTGAAAAGCTCATTTCGGTCCTGCGAGATGTCGATAATGGAAATAATGCAGACCTGCTTGCCAGCGAACCCTCAAACAAAAAGGAGATGAACACAAAATGAACCAGATTCCGAAAATTAATGTTTGCGCGCCTGATACAGTCGGCGATCTGATCAACCAGATGCGCGGCGAGAGCAAGCAGAACCAGGATGCCGAAAACGGGGCTTCTTCCGAGAACACGGCAAATCAGCCCGAGAAGAAATCGGTTATTCCCAAGGCGGTCGTTTCTGCCGATACTGTCGGTGACCTCATCAATCAGATGCGCGGTGAGGATAATCAGAATCAGACTGCCGAAAACGAAGCTACTGCCGAGAACACGGCAAATCAGCCCGAGAAGAAATCGGTCATTCCCAAGGCGGTCGTTTCTGCCGATACTGTCGGCGACCTCATCAATCAGATGCGCGGTGAAGATAATCAGAATCAGGCCGCCGAAAACGAAGCTACCGCCGAGAACACGGCAAATCAGCCCGAGAAGAAATCTGTCATCCCTAAGGCTGTTGTATCCGCTGACAGTGAACTTGACAAACTCCGTGACCTTCTGACATCCGGACGAGATCTTGAAATCGATTCTGGTGGCCGTATTGTTGCGGTAGGAAGTTCTAATAATCATGCTGTTACTGAGAACACCAATAATCAGGTAAAAGCTAAGACGATCCCTAAGGCGGTTGTTTCTGCTTCTCAGTGGTATGAAACAAACAAGGACCTCTATAATGCCGAAGTTGCCGCAATGAGAAAGGAATTTAACAATCCGAATTTGCAGCCGAAATTTATGAATGATGGGCGAATGTATTGGGTCGTGAACACGAAACCCAATCTCGGCAGGGACGAAAACGGCAGAGAGTATAATACGATGAAATATAAACTGCTGCTCGTTTATGATGCGGATCATCCGAAAGTGCGGTACGGATCTTCTGTAAAGGTATATCCGGTAAGCCCGTCGATTGATGAATTGCAGAGCTACGTAAACCGTCTTCCGGGAGTGACGCCCAAGAATGTTCCGCATACTCTTGTCGATAGTACCGGTGCTCGGTATCTCTGTACTGCTGACACTTCCAATGTGTCTGATGATATTACACGCGGAATCACGAGTGCTGTTACCTCGTATAGGTTTGCTGTTCGCTGGCTGACAATTTTCGAATTGGGTATCAGGGATCCCAAAACATGGGCAAAGTTCCAGAGGCATGGTGAGATCTAAGTTGAGGAGGCAATACTATGGTTCAGTATGGTCGTTTTTATGATGATTACGACAGCGCAGTAATTATTACCGCTCCTGTATCAAGCGAAAAAAGCGAAGATACAGGTTGCAATATGGGCGAAGATTCAAAGCAACCCGCGATAATTGAGCAGCTTTCAAAAACTTTCAATGCGGAATTCTTCGCCTTGGATAATTCGAGTATTATGTATTCCCAGGTCAAGATTTCCGATGGCGAAACCGAGCAGACCTATCTTGTGCTTGTTGACGCAAACAATCAGGCGGCAGAATATCCTATCAAGGTATATCCTCTTGTGCCGAATGCCAAGGACCTTTTCGGTTATAAGCAGACTGCCGATGAATGGCGATGCGGCGTGTTTTGCATTACAAATGACATCGAGCACGTTGGCGAGGTAATGATTCTGACACCTCATATGAAGCGAATTGAAAAGCGCCTTAGGGACAATGGCGAGTTGCCTGACTCTGAAGTGAAAGAATTCGTTCAGGAAGTAGCCGACTGGACGCTTCGAACAACGATTTTGAGAAAGGCTATTATCGAACGTAAAAAGCGTTCTGAGCCAAGAAGTAAGAGGCCTTTCGAATATACCTCCGAGGAATGCCCTAGATGTAAGCGTGTTGTCATTTCGAGCAGGGCGTATCTGTCAATTAATGCCGAGGCTGCATCGCGTGATCCTCTTGAGACGGGTGGGGTTTTGCTCGGACAGTATGACAGCGACGGGACATGGTATGTCGTAGAGGCTACAGACCCCGGATTAGATACATATCATTCTACTGTTCATAATGAAATGGATGACAGGTACTACAACCACTTATATCCGGTATTATCTCGGCTCTATAAACACGATTTATACCTTGTTGGCCTTTGGCATCGTCACCCCGGAGCAATGGACCATTTTTCTTCTGATGACAATAGGACTAACAGTAAGTTCGCAGAAGCCATTAATAACGGAACACTGTCTTTCCTTTTGAATGTTGATCATAAAGAAAGACTGACTTGTTACTATTTGGATGACAAAGGAACAGGAGAATATCATCGTTTGCCTGTATATATAGGCGATAAGTACTTTAAGCACACTGAATATCTTGAACTTGCTTCTTCAACTTCAGTCTGGAAGGAAAAGGAACGTTTACAAGAGGAAATTAATTGCTCATAAGGAGGACTATTATGAAAGTGATCACTCGCGGGGAATTACACGATAAAATTCGAAACGATGGCTATGCTGTCACAGATTTGATGAATTATATCGAAATCGGAGTCTCGACATGCCCCGAAGCCACTGTCTCAATCGATCTTATTGATTCCGAAAAAGTTATGTCAGAAATCAAAGATACATTAAGTCTTCATCCTGCAATTGTAGAAATTGATTCGGATAGCAGCGCAGATACTGAAGAAGATTTATCTGACTTTTTTACGACTACTTCAAAGGCATATATGCTTTGTATTTCTGATGAAATCGCAAACGCAAGCGAATATTTCGGAGAGATCTTCGGCGTTGGAAATGACGAATCAGGTTATTACTATGCACTTGTGGCGAACAAGCAATTCAACGAATGCTGCGATATTGCTGGTTTCAATAAAGTAGGTCTGATTGTAACGCCTAAAATCCTCAACTCCGTAAAAGATAAACGCATTCATTTTGAAGGTTATGATTTTATCGGAGCGTGTGTTGAGGGTGCATGGGAGTTTGTAAGATGTAACGACCGTCTTTCTTTCATGAATTGCTCAACGTTTGGGCTGGTTACAAATCTGTTTTCCAGAAACGAGGGCCTCTTTGAAGCCAGTGAAATGCTCGAAAAATATGCAATCATTATCGGTGCGGGTTCGGTTGGCTCTTTAATTGCAATGCAGCTGGCCAGAGCTGGTGTAAAAAAGTTCATCTTAATTGACGGCGATGTACTTAAACTGCACAACGTGTGCAGACATCAGCTCGGATTCCGAGATCTCGGAAGATATAAAACTGCCGCATTAAAAGATGCAATCATGAATATCAATCCACTTGCTGAAGTAATTACTTTTAATGGATATCTTCAGGATGCACCGTTAGATATATTCGATCTTGATAAGAACGGAATGATGATCGGAACCGCTGATAATAGAGCTGGAAATGCTTTGGCTAACGATTTTGCCGAACATCTCGGAATTCCGTTTGTCGCAACCGGATGCTGGACAAGGGCTGCTGCTGGGGAAGTCTTCTATTGGCGACCGGATAGTAATCTGCCCACATACCGTGAAGCATATTTTGTCCTGATAAGCGAGGACCGTCCAGAGGCACATAACAATTACTTCGGAGATGAGGAAGAACGTGAAACGCTGAATTTCGAACCTGGTACTTCTGTGGACATCGAGTTCGTTACCAATATTGCGATTAAAGTGTGTCTGGATCTTCTTAATCAGAATCAGTTGGGATATACGCCGAGAGTGCTCAATTATCTTACAAATAGCACACTCATTTGTAACACCAACAATCCTTCTATTGGCGGCGAAACAGTCACTATGTTTCCCCACCCGCTTTTCATTAGTCACACCATCCGCATGAATAAGAAGGAGAAAACCAATGACGAACGCAGCGCAACTGACAACGGTGTTGAAAATGTGGGAGCAGATTAGCACTGGGTGGAACGACGAAAAGTCAGCTTTGATTGAGAAGCAATATCTCGAACCGCTTATGACGTGTTCTTTAATGATCGCAAATAAAATATCTGAAGCGAATGAGTTTATTTCTATGGTTGAAAAAAGACTTGAACAAGTCGATGATTTTTAGGGGGTGCAAGAATGGCAACAAGTAGTGTTGTGGTACATGACATCGATCAGTTGGAAACCTTTGGGGCATTTTTAAGCGATAAACGTGAAGATATCGCAGACTTATACGACTCATTGACCCGAGAGTGTCTTGCTCAGGAACGCAATTGGCAGGATCCTCAGTATGATACGCTTAAAGAAGAACTGGAGTCTTTTGCCTCAACAAGTAAAGCGCAACTGGAAGCCCTCGAAGAGTCGGCTTCATATATCTCCAGGCTGGTTGATAAACTGAGAGATGTCTAGTACTTGCTAATGGGAGCGACTTATTATGAGTGATTACAATGTGACTGTAAAGAATGTTGATTCAGCTATGGATATGCTTGAAAGCTATTCAAAAGAAGCAAATGATGTGCGGGCACATATCCTCTTTGATATGTCCTCCCTTTTTGCCGCTGTGGAACAGAAAATCGATGAATGTCAGCGAAGCATTGAATATGAGAGCAGTAACGACTTTGAGGATGATAGTCAAGATCGCAGTATGACAAAAGTAGCCTTACTTACTGAGCGGTTAAACCAGTTAGAAGCCATAAAAAGCTGCTGTGCCGAATATGGTCAAGAACTATCAGATGAAATAAAGCAGTTATTTATGTGTGTGGAAGCATTGTCAACTGAGGGCCTTCAAGAAATGGGACGCTACATTAGCAAATTAAATCTGATAACCGGTAGTGCTTCTGCCCAGGGAAAATCATTCAGCCGCTCTGATAGTACGACATTTGTATGTGTAATCGATTCATCCAGATATCCGCAAACTGCGGAACATATCAGAACTGCTCAAAACATGGGATTCCCTTCGGTCTTGACGATTGACAGAGATAATGCAGCCGAGAGACGTAGAGCATCGCTTGAGAATGTGGCGACAAGCCAGTTCTACGATAGAGACGAATATCCTTGCGCCGTTTTTTTCGAAGGCGGTCATGGCGCGGATGTCGTTTATGTTCAGGGTAGCGATAATCGAGGAGCAGGATCATATATGCGATGGCAAATGCAAAATATGCCTAATGGTTCACAGATAAGGATCAGGGTTGTTTGAGAACAGGAGTACATACGATGGACACTAACGCAAGCAATAATCAATTATATAGCTACTGGTTCGCCAACTATCCGCAATCATTTACTGTTCCGGCTTGTAATACTGACAGTGAAATAGCAATGCTTGAAGCGATGGCTCTCAGCGACCATTCTTTATTGCGGTTTATCTGTATAAATTACGGATATGTTTTGGGTAAGTCTGGACATATTCGACTGTTTGGAGGAAAGAACAATAACTGTATGTCTCTTTTTGAAGTTAACAACCTTGAAAATGGGTATACGGTTTTTAATGGGGTTCTAATAATTGCCTCAACCTCGGAGGGTGGGCTGTTCGCATTGAATTTCAGTAAAACAACCGGCGCGAACTTGGGCGAAGTGCTCTTTTTGCCTGCTAAATCACTGAACTGGGAAAAACTCGGCATTGGATATAAAGCCTTTTGCAAATGGGCACTTGGAGTTTCGGAGAGTGATTTGGTATCTAGTGGGTGGATAGAACCATACGCTAAGAAAAAGACACCAAATGAACAGGATCGCCTTGTTAAAGGGAAAGTATGCGTTCTTGAATCTGTTGCAGAAAGGAGCGGTGACTGACTTGGCAAACAATGAAATGATAACATTCATGGTTGAGAATCCGGATGGCCTTGTTAATGCCATCCAACTCGCTCAGAATGCACAATTATCACATTATACTATCACTTGCAGTAATACTCATAAAATGTTCGGAGAAGCACCATTAACAGAGCTTCAAAGAGCGGTGTCACTTCTTAATAATTCTGCCAGTGATTTTTCAAAGTCGCAGCTTCGTAAAACGGCCAGCGAGTATAGGTACTATCCTTTCCCCAGAAAAGTTTCTGCTACATTTAGAAAAATCTATATGAGTACTGCTAAAGAGGTTAACGATGTTCGCTGCGTTGCGGCAGAGATAGGTGAGATATTACATTCCAGATTAAATGGAAGAAATACACTGAACAATGCAATTCATGAATATCAGAAATGGATAAACGAATTCTTTGACTACAAGAACACGGGAAGCATAAATGATCATACAGCCATTGGCCTTTTGAAAAATCGATCCGGTGTATGTCAGGCTATAGCTGCTGTTACCATGCTGATATTCCCATATTTGGGGTATTCTGTTCAGTACATTAGTGGGGAAGCATATGGAGGCAACTCATGGGGACCGCACGCCTGGAATGCTATTAGAAGCAATAACAAATGGGTCCATGTGGATTTTACTTTTGGGATGCATTTGCTGTTTACTCCCAACAACGATGGAAGCATGGCAAATCGCACGTTTTCTAAGACTCACCGCTGGGATAACAACCTTTTATCTGACAATATGTTATCAAATTCAAATACTATCCAAGGCCGGATTGTTCGTAATACAGTCGAACTTTTTGTCAACAAGAATACTTTCTTTCTTGGAGATGTGGCGGTGCAAACTACTGCACCGGTGTTGGTTGGCAATGATGAAATCGGGTATTGGATAGATCTGCATAGCATTCTTCCTTTTTTTGAAGGAGCATGTGAGTATCTTCCCAAAAGTGATCATCTAAGAATTTGCCTGAAAAACCGTTCAATCCTAATAGATAATGCGAAGACAATTATAGATAAATCAACAGGTTATATCGACTTGCGAGCAATTCGAAAGTTTGCAGATTTTGAAAGAGAGAGCACTTCTCCAATGAGCCTGATACTGAGGTGGAATAATGAATAAAGTAGTCGCAGGAAGGCTGTCTGGACATAAAATAAAAATGGCGGGTGGAACCCCTGAAATAATGGTCAACGCAATTGAAGGGATTCCGATTGACCGGTTGATCGTGCAAAGACTGCAAATCTTAAGCACTGAAGCGAATAGGAAAGTATTGAGCGGTTTTATTAGAGGCTTAATTGGGAAATGGTTTGGAAGCACAATGTGGCTTTCGGCCATTGGAAGTGCCAGATCAAATTATCAATATCTGTGCAAACTGATATATCGAGATAATTCCTGTAGTACAGTACTTGTTGATTCGAAGCTTTTTAATGCCATAAGCACAAGAGTTGATATTGAAAGATAAGGGAAGCCGTTTGTAACAGCGGCTTCCCTTATCTTTTGGAGATTTGTAAATTCCAAGCGTATACAGAGACAGATGAATGAAGGATACGGAAGCTGGAGAAAAACAAAATGGCTTCGTATCTAGAGTTACAAACATACAGGAGGAAAAAATTATGTTTCTGAATGAAAAGAAATTTACCAAGAGTATTACCATTAAGGAGAGCGAACATTCTCCGATTTTAATTGCAAAGAGCGAACTGGTTGTTCAGGAAAGAAAGATCGTACTTCTCAACGACATGACAGAGGAAGAAATCAAGTTCGCAAAAACGCTGGGCTTCAAAGGAGGAATCATTGTATGAACTATCTTATTAAAAAAGCTATCAATCTTAACGGTAATGATCTTGTTATGGATACTCTTGATATCAGCTATGCAAAACGCGAGATTTACATTATCGGAGAAATCACTGATGAAATGGCGACGATTGTAAACTCTGCACTCCGTTGTCTCGCCAGAGACTCGGATGAAGATATCACTCTTTTTATTCAGTCTCCGGGGGGATCTGTATCGGCCGGCTTCAGTATCTACGATACTATTAAGGCTCTGAAATGCGATGTAGTAACGGTTGCTTGCGGAATGGCTGCAAGTATGGGAGCTTTTCTACTGGCAGCTGCTGGAACAAAGGGTAAACGCTGGTGTCAGCCCAACGCCGAAGTCCTCATTCATCAGCCGCTCGGAGGGACCAGCGGACAGGCAACTGATATCCGAATTCATGCTGAGCACATTCTCAACACACGAGCAAAACTTAATCGGATTTTTTCCGAGTGTACCGGTCAGTCCTCCGAGAAAATCGAGAGCGATACCGAACGCGATAATATTATGAGTGCCGAAGAAGCATTGAAATATGGGCTTGTAGATAAGATCGGCGATCCTATTTCCGAGTGGTAAATGGAGGTAAAAAAATGAATCATTATGACATTACAAAGCCCGTCGGGCTGAATACGCCTTGTATGGAGATAGAGGATACTTGCAGCAAGGCCCATATGTTCAAGCGCTGCGGACTTCGCCCGAAACATTATATTGTTCCCCTTGACTCAGGTTCTGGGAGAACAACTCTTGTTGAGTACATGACTGATAGATACAAGAAAGCAGGAGTTATGGACTTTGGCAGTGGTCTCGACGATTACATCGAAGTATCGTTCGACGGCACTCTCCCTCAGCTTAAACAGGCTTTTGCAAGTATTGATTCCGCAGCGGTGTACACAAATGAGTATTGCAACATCGTTAGTATGGATATTAGCAACATTGCCGCTCATCTCGCCGAAACCCAGTTTACTGAGTTTATGAAGAACTGCAAGAGGGTATGTGAATATGCTTGTGCCATCTTTTTTGTCCATGGCGTGCCCAACAGGAATGATGAAAAACTGATTGAAAAGATTTGCGAAGTTATCGACAATGTCAAGCGTCTTACCGTCGAACCTTATACAAATGACGACATGTGTGCACTGATTAAAAAGGCGATTGCTGAGCATGGAATTGAGATCAAGCATGAGCCCATTTTTTGCACTATGCTATCGGAGGCGGTTTCTGAGTTCTGCATCAACAATGTAAAAGATGCCATCAGCACAGCAGATGAGCTTGTTCACTATGCGGATTTTTCAGGTTTTACACCTGCTGTTGATGAAAAAAGCCTGAAATCTATGATTACCAGCTGGCATAAGGATGCAGAGAGGAGCGAAGTAAAATGAGTAGAAGTGAACGTTGGAATACAGTAAATGAAGTCAAGCGCAGATTCCATGAAACCAATGATTCGGCACATGGCGCGGGTCCCGTGGTATTCGTTGAAAACGGGAGAAAGTACTCTGATGACAGTGAATCTCATATTGCGGTAATCGGTCGTACGGGCAAAGGAAAAAGTCAGTGCTGCAGTCTCCCGTTTATGAGAGAGATTCTCCGGAAGGGCGAGAGCCTCATTATGCTCGACCCTAAAGGAGAAGGATACAAGAAAAATGCTTGTTATATTCCGGATAATTATCAGGTTTTCTGCGTGGATTTTCGAAATCCGCGTAAGAGCCCCACAAAATGGAATCCGCTGAGTACTCCTTATAGACTTTATCGTTCGAAAGATCCGGACGATAATGATATTGCAAGCTCCATGCTCAGCGAACTCTGGAATGGAGTTTATCCTTACGATGGTCACTCTGATAAGTTTTGGACCGATTCTTCTGTAAACTACGCGAAAGGTCTGACTTATGGGCTGTTTGAGACTGCATCGGAAGACCAGATTAATCTTGATAATGTTGCAATTATGATGGAACAGTCAGAAAGCCGTATGGGAGCCGGAACGATGCTGAAGTCATTCTATGAGCAGCTTCCCTTGGACTCGCTCGCAAAAAGAAATCTGGCAACATATGTCACAGCACCGAATGATACGAGAGCATCTATTCATAGTGTAGCTGCTTCCGGTCTGGAGGTTTTCAGCCGTAGCAAGGGGCTGATGGAAATGCTTGGCGATGATACGCTGAACATTATGGATTTTGACGTGGAGCGACCTTTTGTCCTGACGGTAATTACTCCGGATGAGACGGATGTATACGACGCTCTCTCGGGTCTTCTTGTATCACAGGTTTCTCAGCACCTTATTCGGGTGGCTCAGGAAAACGGAGGAAAGCTTCCTATTCGAGTTAATATCATTCTTGAGGAACTCGGATCTGTCGGTAAAAGCATTCCGACTTTGCCCAATCTTATGGTTGCAAGTCGTAGCCGTAATATGCGACTGATGCTAGTGCTTCAGAGCCTCGCTCAGCTTACTGATGTGTACGGCAAGAGCAAGGCAGAAACCATCAACTCTTGTATTGGCCTTACGATTGGTTTTTCCACTAATAGTTGGGAAACTCTTAACGAGTGGGCACAGCGTTGCGGTGAAAGGCAGATTGAAAACAGCGGACATATTATTAAGGAACAACTGATAACTGCATCGCAGCTTGCTGCAATGCCTACCGGGACGGCTTTAGTCATGGTTGACAGCCAGTATAAGTTCATCGCATATCTTCCTTTCTACGATGAGATGTATGATAACTCCAAGTGGGCAGCCCCGACAGATCGTTCCTCAGGCCGAAGAAAGATGCATAAAACAATCGATTTCGAATCTATGGTCAAAGACATTAAAAGGAAACAGATGGAGTCGGTACTTTCTGTAGGATCTTCTGGCAAATCGACGAGCGATTCGACTCCGTTTTTTCCCGCAATGAGACATGATGAGGACGAACACCAATTGGGTATGGATGACATCGACAGCCTGGTATCAAGAATTGATGCTAAGATTGCTGAGCTGGAGGCGGAGGAAAGAGCTGAAAAAGAGAAAACCTCAAAAGAAAAGAAGGTCTCGAAACACATTGTTACTATCCTTGGGACTGACTCAAACAGAGATGCTGTTGCAAGAATTGTCGCTCGTTGCAAGGGAATTACAATCAGCGCAGCAACTAATATGATTAAGAGCTTTCCGAGTGAAATTTCAATGCGGAAAAAGGAAGACGCGGATAAACTCGTACAGGAACTGTCTAAATGCGGGTTTATTGCTATGCTTTCTGAATAACAATGCAAGAACGGCACCTGACTTTTGAGCAGGTGCCGTTCTTGCTTGGAGATTATGATAGGACTCTCGTATTAATGACCAAGAATAACTTGGGAGGTGCTGATATGCGTAATTATAACATAATAAGTAAAGCAGCATATGTCTTCGAAAATGTTTTTTGGGCAATCATTTCGATGATTTGCTTTAAGAGTATTCTGTTCAGGTGTATACCCGGCAAAACATTGACTGTCTCGCAAATTGCATTATGGGGGCTTCTGTTGATTTTCACTACATTTGGTCTTTTGATCACGTTTAAGAGCCGTAGAAATAATATCAGTGTCTTTGTCAATATTGTATTACCATATGAAATTTATACTTTGCTGGCGTTTGGAAAAGATATGACACCGTTGGTGGTTGCAGCCATTGTAACCTCATTTGTGATGTGCTGCAGTTATCTCGTGATGATTTTTTCTCAAAAAATAATGAACGAGGCGCGGAGAAGACAAATTGTGCAGCGAAGAATTAAATTTGGTTTGCTAGGCGCAAGAACTATTGCCGCTTTCTGCATGATGATACTTGTTATTCCGATAGGCATTAACAGTGTCTTTGGCGGAACCATGGCATTCAAAACAACTACGGCTGAGGTTCCGAATTCTGAAGCCGAATATACCATAGCCGCCAATATTGGCACTGTAAGCAACCTGCTTCAAGACAGGTGGGACACTCTGAATCTCAATGAGAAGGCAAATACATTGCAGACCGTTGCCAATATAGAAGCGTCCTACTTGGGATTGCCTCATGAACTGAATGTGAAAATTGATACACTGCGAGAATCGACTATCGCACAGTATGATGACAGAACTCACACCATTACAGTGAGTATTACATATCTTGAATCAATGCCAGCAGAGGAAATGTTAGATTCTATTTGCCACGAAAGTTATCACGCATACCAGCACCGACTTATTGATGCCTATAACTCTGTGGATGTTGAATATAGAGATCTTCTGACATTCTACTTTGTCCCCATATATGAAGAAGAGTTTCAGAACTACGTCGACGGAAAAGACGATGATTTAGCTTATTATTTTCAGATGTGCGAAATGAAAGCTAGAGATTATGCTGAAGAAAGCGTAATTGATTATTACAATAAAATCGAAATGTACACAAGTGATGAAGACTAGGAGGTGAACATATGAAAAGCTTCGCAAAATGGACCGGCATCGTTGTTTTGTTTCTTATTTCTGTAGGGATGCTGACCCTCCCCTTATGTGACTTATGGTTTGCAAAAAGCCGAGATTTTGAGTACAGAACATACGTATTATGTTCTGGCTTGGTAAAGAAATGGTCATCAATCCTGAACAAGCAAAAACGGTGCGAATGATTTTTGATATGTACTTGGATGGCATGGGATTGAAGAGCATCAAATATGAGCTTGAAAGTCGCGGTAGGCTGACAGCTATGGGAAAAACACAATGGTTTGAGTCTGTCATCTCAAAGGTTTTAAGAAACTCATTTTATTGTGGAATCATGGCATACCACAAATATTATTGCCCCGATTACCTAAAGCAAAACAGAGTGAAAAACATGGGTGAGATTGAGATGACATACACCAAAGGAACCCATGAACCGATTGTTACCGAGGAAGAATTTAATCTTGTTCAAGCAAGAATGGACGCTCGTACAAGGCAACTCAATAATTGCCAAAAGGGTAAAAGAGTTGCGCCAAAGCGTGAGCCGGCAACAATTTGGGGGAAACTTATGAAATGCTCTTGCGGATGTAAATTCAATCAGCGCGGTTGGAATCATCATAATGGAGCTGATGAAATGGCATTCCAGTGCTATAGCAAGTTGGCTCACGGTTCTGTAACTGAACGAAAGAAAAGAGGTCTTCCTACAAAAGACACTTGTACTACGCCGATTATTCCGAAATGGAAAATGGAACTCATAGCACATGAGATTTTCACAAAGCACTTTACGGATATTTCGGCTGTTACAGAGCTTGCTTGTAAAATGATTGAGGAACATATAAACGATGTTGAAGACGTCGAAGACAATACGGAAATCATTGCACAGAAGAATGCCGAAATCGAAAAGCTTGAACGGAAGAAAGTCGGCCTAATTGAGATGCGAGCTGATGGTGACATTGAAAGAGATTACTTTTTGACAAGGAAAGACGAAGTTGAAAAGCAGATAGAACGTCTCCAACAAGAGATTCAAGAGCTTACACCAATTGACACAAGGCAGAAAAAGGAGGATCTTGTTGAACGTCTGGAGGCACTAAAGCAGAAGTTGTCCGAATATACTGATTTTGAAAATACTCTTATAATTACTGATGGCGTTATTGAAGTATTTACCGAACAAATAATTGCAAACGATAAATGATTTGACTGGTATTTGAAAGCCGTGCCGGATATGGTGAAATCATTTATGGATAATACTCCTGACGATGAGACCGAAAAAGAATGGCACGAACTGACGCAATTTGATCTGACTATCGAAGATGCTAAAGCGTATGTATATAGCTTCTCGTCGCGCAGAAGGGTTCATGGGTGGCAAAACATCAAGATAAGGTTATTTGTCTGATAGCATAGCATACCGAGGGGATGAATAAATCATTCCCTCGGTTTTGTTTACATTTTGTCCATTGAAAAACCGACTTCATAGTCGTATTATAATAATTGAAGGTGCCTGTTTATTCCGCGACTTAGTAGCCACTACACAGGCAGCTATCGCTGACAAGAAGTAATTAAGGATTTCCCCTTAAATTAACCTATAAATAATGTAACGGCCACGTTCCCGAAAGAGAATGTGACCGTTATTTTTATTGTTTGTTGCAAAAAAGCCGATAGGCTGTGAAATAAGTTCACGGTCTATCGGCTTTCATTCTGTCGGCTTATCGCTTGCCAAACTCATCATCTACAGCAGAAAGCGCTGCGGCAATTACCTTATCCATATCGTAATACTTATACTGTCCGAGCCTGCCGCCGAAGATTACATCGGGACGGGTAGCGGCGAGAGCCTTGTACTTTTCGTAAAGAGCATTGTTTGCTTCGTCGTTTATCGGATAGTAAGGCTCAATGCCCGGCTGCCATTCGGCTGAATATTCACGGCTGATGACTGTCTTTTCCTGCTTGCCGAATTCAAAGTGCTTATGCTCGATAATTCTTGTGTAAGGCACTTCTCTGTCGGTATAGTTTACTACTGCATCACCCTGATAGTTATCGGTGTCAAGTATCTCGTTTTCAAACCGTACCGAGCGGTAACCGAGTGCGCCGTATCTGTAACCGAAAAATTCGTCTATCTGTCCTGTGAAAACGGTCTTTTCGGCTATGTCGGGGTTTTCCTTGATAAATTCGAAATAGTCGGTATCTGTCTTAACGTCAGATCCTGCGAGCATCTTTTCGATTATCTGAGTATATCCGCCTTTCGCTATGCCCTGATAGCAGTCGTTGAAATAGTTGTTGTCATAGGTGAATCTGAGCGGCAGACGCTTTATTATGAACGCAGGAAGCTCGGTGCAGGGTCTGCCCCACTGCTTTTGCGTGTAGCCCTTTATCAGCTTTTCGTAAACGTCCGTTCCGACCAGCTTCAGTGCCTGTTCTTCGAGGTTCTGCGGCTCGCCTATGTTAAGATTTGCTATCTGACCGGCAATTATCTCCTTTGCTTCGGCGGGCGTCTTTATTCCCCACATTTTGCTGAAGGTGTTCATATTGAACGGCAGATTGTAAAGCTCGTCCTTGTAGGACGCTATCGGGGAATTGATGAAGTTGTTGAAATCGGCAAAGCGGTTCACATATTCCCATATTGCTTTGTCTGACGTGTGGAATATATGTGCGCCGTATTTGTGGACGTTTATCCCCTCGATATTCTCGGTGTAAATGTTGCCTGCAATGTGATTTCGCTTGTCGATAACAAGGCACTTCTTGCCACGCTGTGTTGCTTCATAGGCAAAAACCGAGCCGAAAAGCCCTGCTCCGACTATCAGGTAATCAAACTTTGACATAGCTCCTCCTTTTTGTAGCGTAAAATCAGAATTACTTTATCCTGTCCATAATCATCCCTACCACCTGCTCTGCCGTGGTGTTAAGGCAATCTATCGTTATATCTGCGTAGCGGTTGTAATACACCTCACGCTCGGCAATTATTTCCGCTACCGTTTCACCCGGACGGCAGGCTATGCCTCTCGTCTTTATATTCGTAAGACGGCGGATAAGCTCCTGCTCGTCAACTCTGAGATATACGCAGATGCCGTTTTCTTTGAGATGTGCCATACCTGCGGCTGAAAATATGGCTGAACCGCCTGTTGCGATTATCGCTTTTTTATCGTTTATTGACAGCAGTGCCTGTTCTTCCGCCTGCTTGAAGCCGTCAAGTCCACGCTCGTCGATTATGTTCTGGAGCTTTGTTCCCTGCTGTTTTTGAATAACAAGGTCAGCATCCACAAAATCATATCCCATAGACTTTGCAAGCAGTACGCCGACAGTGCTTTTGCCTGCGCCGGGCATTCCGATAAGAATTATGTTTTTCATTTTTGTGTCCTTCTCTTTTGTTCTTTGCATCAGCCGTTATCGGCTGTCATTACTTTCTCATAGTAGTACCAGTTATCGCCGAGCGATGAAGTTTCGTTGTCGGATATATCCTTTGCAGAATAGATAAGCTGTTTTGTATTGCCTGTGTTGAAGCTGAAATGTACTGCATTATCCTGCTTTTCTACGCCGTAACAGTAAGTATGGCACAATACATCAAGCTCCTCCGTCAGCTTATCATAAAGCGGCTCGCCGTTTTCATCAGCGTTTATGACCGACTTTTCAAAAAGTCCGCCGTGAGCGGCTGTAATCTTGTAGTCGGCAATATCGTTGCCTGCGCTTACAACGCTGTCAAGTATCGCTGAATATTTCGACTTTACCTGAAGTATCTCACGCTTTTCGCACTCGGTGATACCTGCTCTCAGACAAATATCCCTCAAAAAGAACGAACCTATCAGCAGTACAAATACTCCGACAATTACAACGGCTGTTATAACTTTACGCTTGACGCTTTTCTTCTCAGCCATTATTCTCACCTTCTTCGCTCACGTTCTCTTTATCGCTGTCTTTATCAATAGACTGCATTGCCGCAAATGTATCCGCAAGCAGTGCAAGCGGTCCGCCGTGTTTATCCGTGCCGTTTACACGGAAGTTAGGCTTGTCGGTGGCAATGTTCAGCATCATATCCTTGCCGAATTTTCCTCCTACCGCCGAAACACGTTCCATCGTTTTCTTATCGGTCTTTTCGGGATAGAATATCATAATGTCGCCGCTCTGGATTATTTCGGTCAGGTGCATCTTCTGAGCAATCCTTCTCAGCTTTGCAACCTCGATAAGTCCCTCGACCGCTCTCGGCACATCGCCGTAACGGTCAATAAGCTCATCGGTCACATCATAAGCGTCCTCGTCATTTTCTATCATCGCTATCTTTCTGTAGCAGTCAACACGCTGTGCCTGATTAGAGATATACTTTTCGGGGATAAACGCATCAATTCTTATATCAATAAGGCACTCCGGAGTAATTTCGGGGGCTTTGCCCTGCTGTTCTAAAATCGCCTCGTTGAGCAGTTTTATATACATATCATAGCCGACAGACGCAAGATGTCCCGACTGGCTCTGACCGAGAACCGAGCCTGCACCTCTTATTTCAAGGTCTTTCATAGCTATCCTGAATCCCGAACCGAAGCGTGTAAACTCTCTTATTGCGTCAAGTCGCTTGGTGGCAATCTCGCTGAGCACCTTGCCACGTCTGAATGTGAAATATGCGTATGCACGGCGGTTTGTACGTCCGACACGGCCTCTGAGCTGGTGGAGCTGGGCAAGTCCCATACAATCCGCATTCTCAATGATAAGCGTGTTGCAGTTGGGTACATCTACACCGGTTTCGATAAGCGTTGTGCAGACAAGCACATCTATCTCGCCCTCGATAAGCCTTCTCCATACATCGAGAAGCTCTTCCTCGCTCATTCTTCCGTGTGCAATTCCGATATTCGCTTCGGGTACCATAGAATGAATATCTGCGGCGCAGGAATATATGCTTTCAATGCGGTTGTGGACATAGTAAACCTGTCCGTTGCGGCGAAGCTCCTTATTTATCGCCTGCGCTATAACTCCTCTGTCATGCTCGACAACGTATGTGGTTATCGGGTGACGGTCGCCGGGCGGCGTTTCAATGACGCTCATATCCCTTATTCCCGACATCGCCATATTTAGTGTTCTGGGAATGGGGGTCGCAGATAACGTCAGAACATCTACGTTTGTGAACGCTTCTTTCAGCTTTTCCTTATCGTTTACGCCGAAACGCTGTTCTTCGTCTATAATAACAAGTCCTAAATCCTTGAACTTAACATCGTCCTGCACAAGCCTGTGTGTGCCTACTACAAGGTCAAGCTCGCCTTCTTCCAGCTTCTTCAGAATTATCTTCTGTTCCTTTGCCGTGCGGAAACGTGACAACAGCTCAACTCTTATATCAAAGCCCTCCATACGTTTTAAAACCGTCTGGTAGTGCTGCCACGCAAGAACGGTAGTCGGCACAAGTATAGCGCACTGCTTACCGTCACCTATACACTTGAATGCGGCACGGAGTGCGACCTCCGTCTTTCCGAATCCTACATCTCCGCAGAGAAGACGCTCCATAGGGGCGGTACGCATCATATCGTGCTTTATTTCCTCTATACAGCGGAGCTGATCGTCCGTTTCAACATAGCTGAAATGATCCTCGAATATATGCTGCTGCTCGGTATCGGGGGAGAATGCAAAGCCCTTCGCTTTCATACGGCGAGAATACAGCTCGATAAGCTCCTTTGCCATCTCCTGTGTTGCCGCTTTTGCCTTTGTCTTTGCCTTTTTCCATGTATCTGTGCCAAGCTTGTTCAGCCTTACCGTATCCGCATCTCCGCTTCCGATATAACGTGAAATGAGGTCAAGCTGGGTAACGGGAACATAAAGCACATCCGTACCTGCGTATTTTATCTTTATATAATCCTTTGAAACCTTGTCTGCGGTTAGTTTCTGAACGCCCTCGAATACACCTATGCCGTATGAGCCGTGTACTACAAGATCTCCCTGAGAAATATCGCTGAGTGAACGTATCTGTGCGCCCTTTTTGAATTTCTTCTTAGGTGCGGAGGTTTTTGACGATGAAGCGCTTGTACGGGTGAGTACGGCTATTTTTTCTTCCGGATATTCAAAGCCTGCCGATAATATTCCCTCGACTACCGTAATTCTGCCGAGATAGAATTTCTTCGGGTTTTTGGCATAATCAGCCTTGTAGCCTTTATCGTGCAGATCCTCCGCAAGTATCTTTGCCGCTTTGTCCGTGCCGCCGAAAATCACGCAGGAATAGCCGTTCCTGCTGTAATTGTCAAGCTCCTCGAAAAGCATTTTATACTCTCCGCTCCATGCGGAAAGCTGTATCGAATCCACCTTCAGAATATCGCTGAGGTCGATTCCTCCGCCTCTTATGAACGTATCCATATAAAGCCGCACATTATTCTTTATTGTATCTTGATATTCCGCTTTGCTCATCAGGTACCTGTCAAGTCCCTTGCACAGAACTCCGTCCTCGGTAAGCAGCTTAAGATCCTCAAGGTGAGCCGAGATAGCTCCCTTTGCCGCCTCTGACGCAGTAAAGGATTCGCTGACTATAAGAGTGGACGCATAATCAAAAATACTGCCCGGCTCTTTATAGCAAAGCGGAAAATAACGGTTAAGACAGCATACGGAAATACCGTCACGCAGTCTTGCTATATCACGTCTTATACGCTTTGCCGCTTCATCGTTCTTCTTTTTGTTCTTTTCGGTCTTTTCAAGAAGCGTCTGCAGCGTCTCTGAAAGAACACCCTCTTCAAAGATCGTTTCTCCGCAGGGTGTTATGCTGACGCTCTTTACTGTATCAATTCTTCTTTGCGTGTCAATGTCGAATGATGCCACCGTGTCTATTTCATCGCCCCACAGCTCTATCCTGACAGGATAATCACTGCTGACGGGATAAATGTCGGCAAGCGAGCCTCTGAACGAGAACTGTCCCTTACCCTCTATCATATCACAGCGTGTATAGCCTGCGCTGACAAGCGTCTTTGCAAGCTCGTCGAGCTTTATCTCATCGCCTGCTTTAAGCGTAACGGTGTGCTTTTCCAGTACGTCTTTCGGAACGGTAAGCTGTACCGCCGCTTCAGACGAGGATATTATCAGCCTTGCCTTGCCCGAAAGCGCCGCAGACAGCGTTTCGATACGCTTGTACTCGTACTCCTGCGACTGTGCCTCAGTATCGGCAAGGGTCAGATCCGACGCAGGAAACTGATATGCGGCAGTATCACCGCACATTGTATTTATGTCCTCTGTGAGCTTTGCCGCAGACGCTTCGCTCTCGGTTATGACAAGTACCGGCGAGGGAAGCTTTTCATAGCATAAGGACGCCAGGAAGTGTGCCTTGTGTATATGCGAAAGCCCCGTGACCAGTAAGGGCACGGGTTCATCGCTTAAAATATGTGCGACTGACTTTTTGTACTCGGTCAGCGTGTCAGCCATATTTTTAAGAAGTTCCATATTGTCTGTCTTTCTTATGAATTGTACTTATTCATCGCGGCATCGATCTTGCCCGCAATTATCAGCTTTGCCGCCTCTGCGGCATTGTCGAGCGATTTTTCGAGATTTTCGCCGTCTTCCTTCTTAAAGCCTGATAATACCCAGTCGGCAAGCGGAAAATCAGGGTGCGGCTTTGCGCCTACGCCTATCTTTATACGGGGGAAAGCATCGCTGTTTGTGTGCAGAATTATGCTCTTTATCCCGTTATGACCGCCGTCACTGCCTTTTCTGCGTATCCTTGTTCTGCCGACATCAAGCGAAATATCATCGTACATCACAAGTATATTCTGAGGGGGTATCTTATAGAAGTTCATAGCCTCGCCTACCGCCTCGCCGCTGTTGTTCATAAAGGTTGACGGTTTCATTATAATGCAGTGCCTGCCCTCTATCGCACAGTCGGCTATGAGGGATTTGAACTTCAGCTTTTTTATCTGTACGCCGAGCTTTTCCGCAAGGGTATCCGCCGCCATAAAGCCTGCGTTGTGCCTTGTGTTCTCATACTGAGTGCCGGGATTGCCAAGCCCCACTATGAGATATTCGACAGCACCCTGCGGTGCAGGCTCTCTGCCTGCGGCTATCTTATCAAATATATCGGATAATGACATTTTTATTTGTCCTTTGCATTTGCTGTTACCGACGGCTTTCTGAGATAAGCTGTTGCGAGCTTATTCATAAGACGTGCGGATTTTTTATTTGCGGGCTTTTTCATTCTCCACGTCCAGTTTCCTCCGACAGTCGAGGGAACGTTCATACGTCCTCTGCCGTCTATGCCGAGAATGTCCTGCATCGGAATTATCGCAAGTGCGGCAGGGCTTGCATAAACGCTTCTTATGAAGCTGACGTTCTTATGCTCCAGAAAGTTTGCGTTTATGTAGCTCTTTGCCATCTTTGCGGCTTTCGCATCTGCTGATTTAAGCCAGCCCATTATAGTATCGTTATCGTGTGTGCCTGTATACGCTACACAGTTATTTACATAGTTATGGCACAGGTGAATACTGTCCTTGCCTTCGCTGTTGAAGCCGAACTGTAAAACTCTCATACCGGGGAAGCCTGTATCGCTGAGAAGCTTTTTTACGCTGTCGAATATATCGCCCAGATCCTCCGCTATGATATTGACATCGCCCAGCTTTTCCCTGACCGTGTTGAACAGCTTCATACCGGGGCCTTTTTTCCACTCGCCGTATTCGGCTGTTGTTGCATCGGCAGGAATAGCATAATAGGTGTCAAACGCACGGAAGTGGTCTATTCTCACCATATCATACAGCTTCATTGCGTGGTCTATTCTTGACAGCCACCAGTTATAGCCGTCACGCTCCATAGCGTCCCAGTCATACAGCGGATTTCCCCACAGCTGTCCTGTGGGTGAGAAATAATCGGGCGGTACTCCTGCAACAAGAGTAGGTCTTAGCGAAATATCTATCGTGAACAATTTCGGGTTTACCCACACGTCCGCACTGTCCATTGCGGCATATATCGGAATGTCGCCTATTATGGATATGCCATTCTTGTTGGCGTATGCTTTCAGCTTGTTCCACTGGGTAAAGAACATATACTGTACAAAACGGTGAAATTTGATGTCCTCTATATGCTCTTCCTTGAATGCGGCAAGCACTTCGGGCTTTCTGAAGCGCAACTCCTTGTCCCATGTCATCCACGAACGCAGTTCGTTATGCTGCTTTATCGCCATAAAAAGCGCATAGTCCTCAAGCCACCAGCTCTGCTCCTGAATAAAGGCAAGATAGGAAACGTCCTCCTTGAACGAGAAAAACGCCTTGCGGAGAAGCTCCTTTTTCTGTGCGATTACCTTTTCATAATCTACTGTGGACGGATCCTCGCCGTATTCTCTGCCCTTTATGTCATCGGGTGCAAGAAGTCCCAGCTCTACAAGCTCCCACAGGTCTATAAGCAGTGGGTTTCCTGCAAATGCCGACGGTGACTGATAGGGTGAGTCGGCATAGCCTGTCGGGTGTATCGGAAGTACCTGCCAGTATTTCTGCCCTGCCGCTTTCAGCCAGTTCACAAACTCAAAGGCAGGTTTTCCGAGTGTTCCTATGCCCTCGTTTGCAGGAAGGCTTGTTATATGAAGTAATACTCCGCTGCTGCGTTTAAGTTCCATAATATCGCCTTTCGGTTCTTGTTCTTACTTTTCGTCATTCATACTTGTTCTGAACGGGGCAACGGGGATGCCGTTCTTGCCGTACAGCGTTACATCGCCGTAATTTGTCCAAAGGTAACGTACATACGCAGGCTTCTTTACTTCATCTGCGTAGACGCTTATCGTTCCGTCCTCGTCTATAACTGCGCAGGCAGGCTTGTATTCCTTATCTGCGCTGGCAACCTCAAAGCCTGTTATGCCGTTGTCGCCCTTTATATCAAAGCCGCTCTCTGCGTGGTCAAAGCTGATAACAGCTCTGTCGCCTGTTACGATCATATTCTTGTAAATAGGGCCGAATGCCTCCGTTTCATTATCGCCGTAAACGTGGTGCATAGCCTGCAGGTAAAGTCTGTGACCTACCGGTACCTTGTTCTTGGGGTGTATCTCATTGAATTCTCCGCAATCGAGAATAACCGCAATACCCGTATTCTTTACCGTCTTGAAGGTACGCATCTGCGCCTCTCTTATAAGGCACCAGTGCTTCCAGTCGGGGTCGACTTTATAGCGGTGCATCGGGAGCTGTACAAACATAAACGGAAGCTCGTCATCGCCCCAATCGTCTCTCCAGAGCTGAATAAGCGCCTTGAACAGCTTGAAATAAGTTTTCGGTCTGTTGTCGTCCGTTTCGCCCTGATAATAGATAACGCCCTTGATAGTATACGGGCATACACGCTTTACCATACTGTCATAAAGCGCTGTTGCGTGGAAGGGATTTAAGGGCGTCATAGGGCCGGGATACTTGCTTACACCGCAGTAAGCCTGACACTCGTCCCACGTTCCATCGGGATGTGCGCGGTAGAACTCTACCGACTTCTTCTGCCACTCTTCCTCATATTTCACATAGTCAAGATATTCCTTGTCCATTTCCTCTCTTGACCTGCCTGCTACCGCATTGTCGAAATCGTCAAGGTATGCCTTGAGGTCTGTATCCTTTTCGAGAGATTCACGGCTCATCCAGTAGCTTGCGCTTGTACCGCCCCAGTTACAGCCGATTATTCCGACAGTAACGCCAAGCCTTGCGGCAAGCTCCTTTGCGTAGAAATACGCAACTGCGCTCCACGCTCTTGCGCTTTCGCTGTCAAAACAGCTCCAGCCTGTATTTTCTTCGTCACGGAAGAACTTTTCATCCATATTGCAGTTTTTCTGCGTGTAGTAATAGCGGACGTTTTCGGTCTTATCGTTAGCAAGAAAATCCTTGCCGCCCATGCAGTTCTGAAGCTCAAGCTCCATATTGCTCTGACCGCCTGCGAGCCATACCTCGCCTATCATAACGTTACCGAATACGATAGTTTCTTCGCCGTTGCTTATCTTCATCTCATAAGGGCCGCCTGCTTTCATCGCAGGAAGTGTAACACACCACTTTTCATCGGCTACCTCTGTTACCGCTTTGTTTGTGCATATCGAAACTATTACGCTTTCGCCGTTTTTGCCCGTGCCGAATACTCTTACGTTCTTCTCTCTCTGAAGCACCATATTGCTGCTGAATACCGCAGCCGCTTTGAACTTAGCCATTGTTTATTTTTTTCCTTTCCATTTTGACTTTTATACGATTTCTGCCGGTTTTAACGGCAGGAATTTTTCTGTCGCTTTTTTCCTGCAGTGCAGGATATTTTTCCTTTAATAGCGATGAATAAAGCTCCTCGTCCTTTTCTTCGGACAGCGTGTATTTCTTTACCCATCTGTATTCGCCGTCTGCTTTCTTCTCAAACCTTACCGTGACCTTTACGGAGTGCTTGTTGCAATGCACTACAGCCATATAATTCATCGGGCTGAGCCATATAAGCCTGCTTTTCAGCGTTGCGGGTTTACCGCAGACAGGACAGATATAGCGGTTAAGCTCGGATAATCTCGGCACTGCGTTCATACGGGCGGTCTTTACCGTACCCTCCGAGATCTGTCTGAGGCTCAGAAATGGATTGCTGTGAACATAATCTATCTTTTTCTGCAGTTCTATTTCGCTCGGTATGTCGTTTATCTTAGTAAGAACAAGTGCGGTATAGTACGCATCGTTTATTGCGCTGTGGTAGTCAAGCTCCTGCTGTACACCGGTTATCTCAACGGCAGATTGAAGTGTTATCTGCGCTCTGTCTATCCCGTACTGCCTTGTCATCAAAGGCTGAAGGTTGAACCATTCGGGAAGCCAGCCGGTGTCCCTTTCGTAGAACTCGCACTGCTTTACAAGCGTAGGTATGTCATCTGGTCCCCACGTTACTATAATAACGTCCTTCCCGAATTTTTCGAGCCATTCTCTGAAGCTCTTAAGCACCACTGTAAGATCGTGGGCGTTCTTAAGGTCATTTTTTGTAATACCCGTCAGCTTCTTTATCCTGCCTTTAAGCTCGGTATAATATCTCGGTCTTACATATTCCGAAAAGAAATCCTCGCTTACGATACCGTCCGTCACGGCAACTGCGCCTATCTGTATGATTTCCACCTGTAGAACTCTTGTGCCTGCTATACGCATTTTTTCTCTGCATACCGGCTGGCTCCATTCCAGGTCAAGTACGATATATGTCACCTGTGTGCCTCACCTCCTGTATAAACACTCATATATAAACACTCATAGCCCCGCAAAAGCAATGCGGGGCATTATGGTTATATCGCTACTTCGATTTTTTCGTCGAAATCGTGATATTTATAGTCTTTCAGCGTAAAGCTGTTTTTAGTGAATTTATAGAAATCGGTTATATCCTCTACAACCATTTCGGGTGCGGGATAAGGCTCTTTTTCTATAATGCGTTTTACTGCGTCGATATGTCTGTCATAGATATGTGCATCCGCTATGACGTGTACAAGCTCGCCTGCCTTAAGTCCCGACGCTTTTGCGAACATTATCAGAAGTGCGGCATACTGGCACACGTTCCAGTTGTTCGCAGTGAGCATATCCTGTGAACGCTGATTGAGAATAGCGTTCAGCGTATCTCCGGTCACGTTGAAGGTCATACTGTAGGCGCACGGCGCAAGTCCCATCTCGTGCAGATCCTTATGATTGTACATATTGGTCATTATACGGCGGCTCGCAGGGTTGTGCGAAAGATCGTACAGCACTCTGTCCACCTGGTCGAACTCGCCCTCGGGATAGATGCTTTTCTGTCCGAGCTGCCAGCCGTAAGCCTTGCCTATCGTGCCGTTTTCATCAGCCCACGAATCCCATATATGAGTGGAAAGATCCGCAACTCTATTGCTTTTTTTCTGATATATCCACAATATTTCCTCTATTGCGGAACGGTAGTAGATACGGCGGAGCGTCATTACAGGAAATTCCTCCTGCAGATTATAACGGTTTACCACGCAGAACTTTTTTACGGTATGTGCGGGTGTGCCGTCTTCCCAACGGGGTCTGACCTCGCTGTTTGTATCCCATGAGCCGTGTTCGATTATGTCACGGCAGTTTTCTATAAAATATTTATCGGCTAAACTCATTATAATCCCTTAAATTAATAATTAAAATCAGCTTTAGAACTGCTGAAAAACAAAAATTATTTATATTTTCGATAACAGCTTTGTCGTCGAGAAATCTATCTGGTCAATCGTGCGGCTCTCGAACATATTGAGGCTGTCGATACCACTCATATTGTAGATAGAAACACCTGCGCTTGAAGCGTATGTCTTTACGTTTTTAAGCAGTGTCTGCGCTTCCTCGGGATAATCGTACTTCTTCTCGTCATTTACAAGAGCCTCGTCATAGCTTGTTATCTGAGCGTCGTAAATTCCGTCAAAGCCGTAGATGTATATTTCCGAGAAGCCCTCATACAAAGCAAGCTGTAAAGCAATATACAGATCATCGACACGTCTTAAAGCCTCGCTGTGCTGTGTAGAGCCGAATGAGGGCAGCTGAGGGATAAAGCCGTTGCCCATTATATTGAAGTAGGTAGGCTTCTTTTCAAACTTATCCTCAAATACGGTCACATTGCTTGCAACAAAGCAGTCCATAGCTTCGATATACTTGCCGTTTCCGAGATAATGCTCGGCATTTGACAGTATGTACTGTGTGGGGCGGAGAGGTGTCTTGCTGAAGAACTTGCATATACCGTTGTAGCTTATGCACTTTTCATTGAACAGCAGGTTCAGCTCATCGAGCTTTACACCTTCCTTATAGCCGATAATAAAGCAACGCTGACCGTGGAACTTATCCTTGCATTCGGCAAGCTGCGGCTCGGTGCGGCGGACATCCTTTTCGAGCTTGTTCTGTGTCGATTTGTCGGAGATGTTGAACTGTGAACGTTTCATCTTCATATATGTGCCGAGAAAGCTAACAGGCTGATTTACAAGGCAGTAGTCACGCTCTGTAAAGCCGTACTGCTGTAAACGTTTTTCGATAGACTGTGCGCTTCCGACACGTCCTGTCATACCCTTGAGATATACCTCAAGCTCATCGTATGATGATGAAACAAGAACGTAATATGCCTTTGACATACCCTTAAGCTCGGTGATACTTCTGATAGAATTATCGCCCTTTACAAGCGTGCGCTCATCGTTTGTAGCCTCAAACGCAAGCTCGGGAACACGGACGCCTTTTTTTCTGAGCTGACCGAGAACCTTTTTCAGTATCTCACCGTTAACGCCCCGTCCGTCACCCAGTATTACCAGCTTACGCTGACCGATAATCTCGATATTCTTGATTATCTGCTTTTTGTAGTTTCCCGCCTTGAAAAACTTTGTCAGCTTTGCATTGGTAAGAGAATCGTACGTCATCATAATTGTTCACTTCTCCTTTTCAAATATATATTTCTCTGAATTTCCGCCCGTTAAACCGCTCAGCGATTAATCTTCGCTGAATATAGATCTATCAATCTTCGCTAAATATTAAACTATCAGTCCTCGCTGAGTATGAATGGAAAGTCTGATTTTCAATTTTATAAACATCAAACTCTCCCGATGGCTGTGCTTTAAGTTAAACCCGAAAACACAATTCACAACTCAGCGATTAATCCTCGCTGAGTATGAATGGAAAGTCTGATTTTCAATTTTATAAACCTCAAACTCTCCCGATTACTGTGCTTTAAGTTAAACCCGAAAACACAATTCACAACTCAGCGATTAATCCTCGCTGAGTACAGATCTATCAATCTTCGCTGAGTATGAACATATCATAAATAACCTTGATAGCCTTCTCAAAGTCAGCCTCGTGGATACCTACTATGATATTAAGCTCGCTTGAACCCTGGTCGATCATCTTTATGTTGATGTCTGCGTGTGATAAAGCCGCAAATATTCTTGTAGCAGTACCCTTCTTGGACTTCATGCCACGTCCTACTATAGCGATAAGAGCAAGATCGTTCTCTATCTCAATATGGTTGGGGTCTGTTACCTCGCATATCTTTTCAACAATGTCGGGAGTCTTGTCAACGTCCTTGCCGTCAACGATAATGCTCATTGTGTCGATGCCTGTGGGGATATGCTCAAAGCACATACCGTTAGCCTCAAGCACTGTAAGTATTCTGCGTAAGAAGCCTATCTCGCTGTTCATCTCATCCTTTTCGATTGAGATAACGCTGAAGTGCTTTTTACCTGCAATACCCGTGATTATGTGCTGAGGAGGCTCGTTGTCCTCTGCAACTATCATTGTACCCTTTGCCGAGGGGTCGTTGGTGTTGCGGATATTTATCGGAATCTTTGCGCTTCTTACGGGGAAGATTGCGGCCTCGTGAAGTACCGACGCACCCATATAAGACAGCTCACGCAGTTCTTTATATGTGATAGACTCGATAACCTTAGGCTCGTCAACTATTCTGGGGTCTGCGATAAGAAAGCCGTTTACGTCTGTCCAGTTCTCATAAAGCTCGGCATTGATAGCCTTTGCAACGATAGAGCCGGTAACATCAGAACCGCCTCTTGAGAATGTGCGTACCGTGCCGTCGGGATTAGCGCCGTAGAATCCGGGGATAACAGCGTGTGAAAGACCGTGCAGTACAGATGCAAGGCAGGTATCTGTGAGCGTATCGTCAAACTTTCCGTCAGGACGGAAGAATACTACCTTTGCGGCATCTACGAATTCATATCCCAGATAATTTGCAAGAATGATACCGTTCAGGTATTCGCCACGGCTTGCGGCATAATCCTTACCGGCTTTCTTGCGGAAATTGTCTATAATTACTTCATACTCGTCATCAAGTGAAAGAGTAAGTCCTAAATCGCTTATAATTCCGTTGAAACGCTCTGCGATAGGCGCAAACTGATTGTATGCGTTCTTGCCCTCGTTTGCGACTGCGTCATAGCACGCATAGAGCATATCCGTTACTTTTATATCGTCCTTGAAACGCTTGCCGGGCGCACTGGGAACTACATATCTGCGTTCCTTGTCGCTTCTGATTATATCAGCTACCTTGCGGAACTGATTTGCGTCGGCGAGTGAGCTGCCGCCGAACTTGACTACCTTACTCATTTTTTAATTTCCTTTCTTGTATACCGTTTACGTCCCTTTTTATGTTGATTTTTACGGATTTTATAGTATGGGACTATATTCTATAATATTTTACCACAGCGAAAAGGAAAAATCAATATGTGAAGGTGAATTTTAAAGGGTTTGAGGTAAAAAAAGGCACGTTCTGCAAAATGAGCGGAATGTGCCGTAGTTTGTAGAAAAAGTCTTTGCTTGATGTGCTTCTGCTATATCATTCAGCTTTGGCTACAAAGGCAAGCTACCGATAGTTCTTTTTGTCGGACAGCACTTCTCGGGTTCGCTATTCAAATCGATACACCTGTCAATATGAAAGAGGGAGACAACCAAAGGAATCAGGGAGAGTCTGAGCCTCGCTTACGCAAGGCTCGTGCGCTCCGCTAAAGCTCCGCTGGACTGCCGCAGTGAAGCAAAGCGAAACGATTGAGCACTTGCCAAAGGTAAGTGCTCAGCCCTATACCCTGTCCCTTAGGTTTTCTCCCAAATCAGTTATTCCTCTTGAGCGACGTGAGGAGCGGGAGCATTGCTAAAGCAATGCTCAGCGTGGCATCCCTCTTTCCTTACCCATACCCACACCCCGTCGGGGTGTTGGCTAAACTTGAATAACCACCTGAACATTGTATATCCTGTCAATGCAGGGACGCTTAACGCTACACGTCCGCAGGTTAGTACATATATCTTAAGTTAGTGGCGTTTTTTTGAAAGGTCAATGTCAGTGCAGTTGCACAGATACACTCACGAAAATATTAACTACTTATTGGTATGGAAGCTGTTTTTGGCGGTATTAGCGATGCGTTTCAATGTACGATTTAATGATAAATCGGTTTATTACCGGCTGAGGATTTACCCTCAGCCCATAGCAAGCGCCGGAGTTTCACTCTTTCTCAGCCTTGCAGTCTGCTTTTGTGCCATAACAAGCTCGTAATATACGCCCTTGCTTTGTAAAAGCTCGGTATGAGTACCGATTTCGGCAACTCTGCCTTTTTTCAGCACTATAAGCCTGTCGGCATTTGCAAGCGTTGACAGCCTGTGAGCTATCGCTATTGTCGTTCTGCCCTTTATCAGCCTGTCGAGAGCGTCCTGTATCTGCTTTTCGGTCTGTGTGTCAAGCGATGCGGTAGCTTCGTCAAGTATAAGTATCTTCGGGTCGTGCAGTATCGCTCTTGCAATAGCTATTCGCTGACGTTCGCCGCCCGACAGATTGTAGCCTCGCTCTCCCACAACGGTATTATAGCCGTCAGGCATACGGGTGATGAAATCGTGGCAGTTTGCCGTCTTTGCGGCATTGACTATTTCCTCAAAGCTCGCATCGGGCTTTGCATAGCGGATATTGTCAAGCACCGTACCGCTGAAAAGATACGTTTCCTGCAATACAACTCCCACCTGCGAACGCAATGAATTCTGCGATATGTCACGCACGTCCGTGCCGTCTATCAGCACCTGACCCGATGTTGCGTCATAAAGGCGCATAACAAGGTTTATAAGCGTGGATTTGCCGACACCGGAATGTCCGACTATGCCTATCATCTCGCCTTGCTTTATGCTGAACGAAACGTCTTTAAGCACCGGATTATACGCCTTGTAGCCGAAATATACGTTTTTAAACTCGATATCGCCCTTTATATCAAGGCTGACAGCGTTCTCGGTGTCACTTATATCATTATCCTCTTCAAGTATCTCGAATACCTTTCCTGCGCTTACTCTTGCCTGTGCAAGCACTCTGGGCAGGCTTGTAAGCCACTGGATAGGACCGTAGAGCATAGCGACATAGGTTGTGAACTGTATCAGCTCACCGAGCTGCATCTCTCTGCCGAGTATCATACTGCCTCCGAAGAACAGCGCACAGAACTCGCCTATGCTGAATATATAACGGATAGGCGGCTGTACCATATACCAGAGTATATCGGCTTTCTTCACAGAATCGGCCCATTTCGCAGAGGCATTTCTGTACGCTTCTATCTCTCTGTCCTCGTTGCCGTAGTTCTTTACTACCCTTATTCCGTGCAGAACATCGTGCAGAAGCTCGCTTGCACGGCACTGGAAGCGCCACACTCTGCCGTATCTTACACTTATCGCATTGAACGACTTTATCGAAAGGAAAGCCGCAAGCGGTAAAGGAACGGTAATTACTATCGCCAGCTTCCAGTTTGTGATGAACGTAATTATCAGAAGCGCAACAAGTGCGGTCGTCTGAAAAATCATATCCTTGCCCTGCCTTGTCATAAAGTCCTGCAATGTTGCCGCATCACCCGACACACGATTGATAAGCTCACCGGGAGTTCGTTTTGCGACATTGCTCATGGATAGCTGTTGGGTCTTGTTGAAAATATCACGGCGCAGATCCCTGCCGTATGCCGTTGATATTTTATAGTTGCACACCTCCTGCAGCAGCCTGAATCCCATAGATGACAGGTTAAGTACAAGAATGCACAGCGTTATCTTCCAGAAAAGCCCCCAGTCGCTGTTATTCGGCACTATAAGGTCGTCTACCAGTATGCGCTGGAACAGCGGATTGATAACGTCAAAAGCATACAGCACGAATGTTGCAAAAAGCGACAGACCAAACTGCACCTTGTACGGCGCAAGCCTTTTTACGAGCTTTAAAAACACGCCCTTTTTCGCATCGCAGAACATACATTTACTGCTGCCTCTTAGCGCCGCTCCGCACTTCTGACAGCTTGGCTCGTCTGCGTCCGTATGCTCGGTAAATTCGCCCGTAGCAATGTAATGCTCATATATCTTTGCAAGCTCCGCATAGCGCATATAATACTTCTGCGAGAACTGACAGACGCATATGTCCCTGCCGTGCATATCCCTTACGCACAGCATCGAACAGCCGATAAGCTGTTCTACCGTTATCTTGCTTATATCCGATACGGCAAACTCCCGTACCGCTTTGTCGTCATAATATACCGTGAGCTTGTCCTTTGTGGCGGTAAGATGCCCGTTTGCGTTTTTAGCCTTTTTGTCTATATCAAACGGCAGTGAAAAGCTCACGCTGTCAATATCCACGCCTTTCGGTACTGACAGTTTCAAATTCATTTATACCCACTCCTTTCTGCAAAGGCAATAAATGCGGTATCAGATGAACAGCTGGAGCTTTTTGATGCTTGCCTTGTCCAGCCTGTCAACATCAGGTACGCTGTAGCGGTTTCCGTCTGCGTCCGTCACGGCAAGCATCTTTCCGTGTATCACTCTGAAATTATGCCACCAGTCATACACGGCTATTTTCTTTTCGCCTGCCGTAGTATCGGCTTCAAGGAAAAGATACCCCATCTGATTATCCGTTATCCTGTGAATCTTCTTTATCTCGGGAATGTAGTATTTGAGCTTGAGGTAATCATCGGCTGTCTTTTTAGTATCAGCCGCCAGATCTTCAAGATCCTTTATAACGCCTATCTCTTTCCACTCGTCTTCCTCATTCTTATAGCTTACGCTTATATACCTGTTTTCGTCGTTGAACGGTACGAGCCTTGTAAGATCGACCTTTTCATAATCCCTGCCGTCATACGAAAACTCAAGATAGCCGCTTTCGGTTTCGGTAAGCCCGATTTTGTCGGGAGAAAGAATGTTAAGCGTATCCACATCATAAATTGCAGTTGTATTCTGTTTCATAAGCGCTCCTTTCTGCGTCAGTCAAGTCCGACAGATTTCAGCGACTCGCTTTGCAGCTTATACAGCTCGAAGTATTTTCCGTTTGTGCGTATCAGCTCATCGTGAGTTCCGCTCTCCTTTACCTCGCCGTGTTCGATAACATACAGCTTGTCTGCGTCACGGAGCGTTGAGAGGCGGTGTGCTATTGCAATTATCGTTCTGCCGCTCTTGAGATTATCTATCGCACTCTGTATCTTACGTTCTGTTGCGGTATCCATAGCCGCCGTAGCCTCGTCAAGTATAAGTATATTCGGCTTCTGTATCAGCGCACGGGCTATTGATATACGCTGTTTTTCACCGCCCGAAAGGCTTACGCCGCCGCTTCCCGTAACAGTATCGTACCCTTCGGGGAGCTTCATTATAAAATCGTGAGCGTTTGCGCTTTTTGCCGCTTGTATCACTTCTTCCATTGTCGCATCGGGTCTTGCGTAACGGATATTGTCTGCGACAGTTCCCATAAACAGATATGTTTCCTGTGACACAACACCGATATTCTTTCTGAGAACGTCAAACGGTATCTTCTTCACTGGTATTCCGTCTATCGTTATCTCGCCCGATGTTACATCGTACATTCTTGATATGAGATTGATGATAGTCGATTTTCCCGCACCCGTCTTGCCGACAATGCCGGTAAATCTGCCTGCCTCGGTAGCAAACGACATATTTTTAAGCACAGGTCTGCCTGCTTCGTATTCAAATGTTACATCTCTGAAACAAATATCGCCCTTCAGAACACCGTCCGGTATAACGGCAGGCTCAGCGGGCGGCTTCACTGTAGGCTCGCTGTCGAGTATTTCAAACATTCTGCCTGCGGCATCGGTACACCTTGCCCAGTCGTTGCCCATATACATAAAGAAGAATATCGGATCCCATATAACTCCGAAATAGTTTATGAGCAGTGTCAGTCCGCCGAGCTGAAGATTACCCATCAGCACAAGAGCAACGCCAAGACAGTATATAACACCGCTGAAAACGGCATATATTCCGTGCTGTACAGGGAAGAAATGAGCGCTCCTCTTATCCCTTGCGTATTCAGCCGAAAAAAGATTATTGTTCTTCCTGCCAAAACGGGATATTTCCTGTTCCTCACGGGAAAACGCCTTTACTACCCTGTGTCCGTTCAGTGCGTCCGACAAGGTAGACGTAACACCCCGTCTTGCAATATCACGGTTTCTCCAGTGCCTTCTCTGACCTCTCAGCCAAAGCACCTCGCACAGCAGTACAAAGAACACCGCAAGGAACATCGACAGCGATATTATCGGGTTCACCATAAGCATAAGCACGACAAGCCCTGCTATCTTTATCATATTCGCAATAAACTGCGGAACTATATCAACGAAAAATCCGTACACGTCAAAGCTGTCACGGTCTACCCTGCCCATAAGCGAGCCTGTCTGCTTAGTTGTGAAGAATGACAGCGACAGCTTCTGCATAGAAGCAAAAATATCCGTCCTCAGCTTATGTATTACCTGCGGCGTTATCCTGCTTATAATAACACCGTAGATCATCGAAAATCCCGTAGACAGCAGTGAGAATGCCGCCATAACGAGTATCACGAACAGTATCTGCCCGTGCAGACTTCCGCCTTCACTCAGAACGTCATCGTACAGCATTTTTGTGCCAAAATAGGGAGCGATAAGTCCCAGTGCCACAGATACAGCTATCATAGCAAGTATCACCGCTATCTGCTTTTTGTAGTCGCCGAACATACCGAGCAGACGCTTGAACACCCATGTACGCTTGGTGCAGTACGGGCAGAAGGCTCTGTTCGGGTCGGGATATTTTCTGTTGCACTTCGGACAATACAGCGTCTTGTCGTCAAGTGCGGAATCGTCGGGCGTTTCGCCCTTTTTGATCGTTTCATAACGGCGGCAGAACTGCTCGAATTTTTCGGAAAACCCTCCCGAAAACATCGCAAGCTGTTTTTCCGTGCCGTCAGTCATCTTCGCCATCAGCCTTGCCGTAAACTGATAGCGGTCAACATACAGCTTTTCAATTTCCTCCATAGGATATTCGCTGAAATCCTTGAAATCAAACTGTGTGTCAAACGTCTTTTTATTCTTTACAAGTCTGTCATAGCCCGATAACAGATAAAGCGTTTTGTTATCAAACGTGATGTAGGTGTCATAATAACACCCCTCGCCGTCCATATCTGCTTTTACGCAGTATAACAGCTTATCCGTATCGACCGCCCTGACAGAAAAAGCTGTCTGCACAGCGGCAGACAGCTTATCAAAATACTTCATTCATTCACCGTTTCTTTCCGACCGTAAATGCGGTCTTGCAAAACACAAAAAGATACGGCATCAGAGCGATTTACCTTTTGTCTGCCGTGCGTGTAGCAATATCTTTTTATGTATTTCAAACGTTACGGCAGCCGCAATAAACCGGCAGATTGACAGATGCAGACCGTCCTACAAGGCTCATTACAGGCTTCCGTTCTTAGAATTTTCTTCTGACAGCTCATCTGTAAAAGAGCATAGCATCCCCTTGTTACAGATTTGCCCATGTGGATATTATATTAATTCCGTTCCTGTTTTCCTTGTATGTCGGTCAATGCTTATTATCTGTACATTGTGCTTGCCACTTCGGCAAGAATGTCCACACCCTTTTCAATCTGTTCATCTGTGGGAGTGGAATAGTTAAGTCTGAATGACAGACAAGGAGCGTTTTCATCGGTTAAGAATGCGTTGCCGGGAACAACAGCTACCTTGTTCTTTACTGCCTTCTTGCAGAAGTAAGGCATATCGCCGTCGGGAAGCGTACCCCAGATAAACAGACCGCCCTCGGGTTCTGTGAACTTAATGGACTTGGGCATCTTCATCTTGAGGTTTGTAAGCATAAGATCCGACTTGCGCTTGTAGATTTCTCTCAGCTTTTCAAGGTGCTGTTCAAAATCGTTCTCGGTAACGAACTTATAGGTGATCATCTGCGGCAGGATAGAGGTGTGAACGGTTGAAACCTGCATACAAACTACAGCCTTAGCGATTACGTTCTTGGGGGCGCAGAGGTATCCCACACGCAGACCGGGGGCAAGCGTCTTTGAGAATGTTCCTGCATAAAGAACGTTACCGTTCTTGTCGAGCGACTTTATGGTAGGCACATTTTCGCCTATATAACGAAGATCGCCGTAGGGATTGTCTTCAAGGATATATACGTTGTACTTCTGAGCGAGCGCAAGTACAGCCTTACGCTTTTCAAGGCTCATCGTCTTGCCTGTAGGATTCTGGAAGTTGGGTATGAGATAGATGAAAGCCGTTCTGGGATTCTCTATAAGAGCCTTTTCGAGCTTGTCGATATTTATACCGTCATCTTCCATCTCAACGCCTACAAGCTTAGCATTATAGGAACGGAATGCGTTCAGCGAGCCGATGAATGTAGGAGCTTCGCAGATAATCGTGTCACCCTCATTGCATATCTCCTTGGTCACTACCTCAATAGCCTGCTGTGCGCCCGATGTGATAACCACATCTTCATCATTCTCGTTGAACATACCTTTTTTCTTAAGGTCGTCCTTTATCCAGTTACGAAGGGGCGTATAGCCCTCCGTGATAGAATACTGAAGTGCGTCAATGGGCGTGGTTGTAAGTATTTCATTTGTTATACGGGCAATTTCTTCCGTGGGGAAAGCCTCGGGAGCGGGATTACCCGCCGCAAAGCTGATTACCTCAGGATCTGCCGTAAATTTAAGTATCTCTCTTATCGCAGAGGGCTGCAATGTCTGTACTCTGTATGAAAATGCGTTCATATTTATATGTCGGTCTTACCGCCGCATAAACGGTATGACCTTTCCTCCTTGCATTTATTTTGTAATGGGTGAGTGGCATATTGGGTCTGCCGCTGTTACAATAGCTATATTTTATCACATATTCAAGCGGATTGCAACAATTTTTACAGCAAACAGCTTTTAATCACGGCAGATTGCAGATGTATTTCGGATTTTCACGGAACAATCGCTTAATTCCAAACGAAAAATGTTGACTTTTATTAAAAAACGTTTTATAATTTAAGTAACGGCTTTTGCCGTGTAATTCAGAAAACGGAATGTTTAAATACTATTCGGAGGTAACAACAATGGCTTTTTGCAACAAATGCGGAAACCAGCTCCCCGACGGAGCTAATAACTGCCCTAACTGCGGCGCTCCCGCAGGAAACACACAGCAGAACACACAGAACGCACAGGACTTTGTAAACAACATGATGAACACAAATGATACAACATCACAGTTTGATCCGCAGGATATAAACAATAACAAGGGTATGTCCGTACTTGCTTATATCGGATTCCTGTTCCTTGTTCCCCTGCTTGCTTGCCCTAACTCGAAGTTTGCACGCTATCACACAAACCAGGGACTTGTACTGTTCCTGTTAGAGTTTGCATTAGGTGTTGTAACAGGTATATTAGGTATTATTCCTATAGCAGGTCTTATAATCGGCGGACTTTTAAGCGCAGTAGGCGGTATCTTCACTCTTGTACTTATGATTATGGGTATCATCAACGCCGCACAGGGACAGGCTAAGGAGCTTCCTCTTATCGGCAAGATCACACTGCTGAAGTAATTTGCATAACATATCATATAAACAGCGTTGCCCCCGTCTTTCTGACGGGGGCTTATCTGTTTTTATAAGCATCGTTAAAATAGGAGACAGCATAAAACCGCTCCGCCGTAAAAAATACGGCGGAGCGGTTTTTATCAATTATTCTTTGAAAGCCATATACTTGCCACATCAAGAGCCTCATAAAGACTGCCTCTTTCGCTCGTCTTTGTGATTATCTCTGTAGCCGGGGTTTTCGGATCGGTTGACATAAGCTGTACCCTTGTCTTGTCGGCTATCTCAAGATCCTTGACCTTGTGGGTGGATAATACAGTCAGCATGGCAACGTATTTGTCTGACATATTGCCATAATAGATAGTGTTGTCTTTCCTTACAAGAGGAAGACCTTTGTAGGTGAAAAATTCCTGCTCTGTCATAATAACCTCCACCGTTGCACTAACGGTCAGTATGTGACGGACAGATCCCGTGCAAAATTTAAGATCCGCCCCCTGTCGTCACATATCAATTATAATGCCCTGCGGCATCAGAACTCTGATACTATCTCTCCGCCGGAGAGAAGCGCATTCAGATTTTCGAGTAGTCTTGTCGCATATATCTGCCTTACCTTGTAGCGGACATCGCCGTTTACAACGATAATGCAGGTACGGTCGCTCTCGCTCGCATAGAACTCGACAACGTCGCTTTCCTTGCCTTCTTCACGATGATCGTAGGTGACACCTGCGATGAACTTGTTGTCGCCTGTAAGATCGTCAAGGTAAATCTGCTCTGCGTATGCCGAAAGCAGATACTGATAGAATGCCTTGAATTTGGCTGAATCTACCTCCTTGCCTTCGTATGTGAAGCTCGACTTGTCAGCGTCGCCCGTAATAGTGAAATCATATGCCTTTCTGTCGCTGTCATAGATTGTTACACCATCAAGATAGTAGATATAAGGTGTAAGGAACAGCTTATAAAGCATATTTTCGGGTGTTGCGGTAAGCCACGGCAGAGAGTCGGGAGAGAACACATATATTGCGTCCTTGCCTGAGAGCATACCATAGTAGCCCGTTATCGTCTTTATTTCTTCGCCTGTTTCATCATTCTTTGTAACAGTGTAGACAGCAGAGCCTAAAGTGAGCTTGGTAACGGTTTCCTTGTTGCTTACCATAGTAACGGTGCAGTACGGATCGTCAAGACCCGCCTGCTTTTTCTGCTCGTCTGTGGGAGATACGGCAAACACATCCGAAGCCGATATTCCGAACAGGCCGAAAATCACTTTCTTGTCAAGCTCATCATCTGCAAGGATATTGTTGTGGCTGGACATCTCATAAGCAACGTATGTTGACGAAAACTTCTTTTCGGTTTCCTCGGGGAGCTTGTCAAGAACTATATCCTTATCCAGATCCTTTCGCTCAATACGGACCCTGTTTACTTTATCTTTCTCGGAATCATAAGCCGCTGTAAGCGTTGACTTGTTGACGTATGACAGCTCGCTGTTCATTGCAAAGCTGACGCCTGCATTTGCTACAAGGTATACCGTATCGCTCTTATCGGTTTTAACATACCACGAGTTTTCGCCCTCGTACTTTATACCGATAAGGCAGGTTATGTCCTCAGCCTTGTTATCCTTGAATGTCATTTTAACCGTTGCGGTCGGCTTGTCAAAGCCGTACTTGGCAAGATCTGTCGCATTTTCCTCAACGATTTGCTTTGCACCGATGCCGCCTGCACTGCTAATTGCGGTTGAATATGCACTGCTGTTTGCAAGTGCCTCGGGGATCGAATCTATGCCCCACTTTTCCTTACCTAAACGGTTTATCGTATATTCGCCGCTCTCATTGCTTATCGTGAGCGTTGAAATATCATCGGCCGTATAATCGGTCACGCTGACGGTTTTGCTGCTTGACGTGCCAGAGTCTGCGTTGTCGCTCTTCGGCTGTGTCAGCACCAGTGCGAGCGTTGCCGCACCGAGTACCGCAATGCCGATTACCGAGCCGAGTATTATTTTAGTATTTTTCTTCATTGCTGACCTTTCGCTTACTTATGCAGACGCTTTACCCATATTACAATACCGGATATTATCAGTAACAGAGGCAGTACGATAACGAAGCCTATAACAAGGCCGTTCTTCTGTGCGTCTGTTATCTCAAAGGTTGAGGTGTTGTAGGACTTGGGAGTGAGCGTAATGCCCTCCTCCTTGTTACAGCTTACGTTGAAGATATTCATAATAAGCTGTGAGTTGTTTACGGACGCTGTCTGCAGGAACGATGTGTTGAGGAACTCCATACCGCCGATTGCTACTATACGGCTGGAGAAGGGATTTGTACCCTCATATCTTGTCTTTACCGCCTGCATTATAACAGAATACTGCTTTCTTTCCGCATCGCTCTCGGGCGACCAGTTATCACCGCTGTCCTGCGGCTTTATAACAGCACCTGCATAGGTGTTCAGTATAGACTGTACGGTAATGTTGCCGTTGCCGTTCTGATCCGCCCACTTTGATGTCACAGGGCTCATATTATAGCCGTGAACGGGCGAGCTGTTTGTGAACTTGCTGAAGTCTGTATCGGGTACTGAAAGCACCTGATATGTGTTCATACCGCTGTAGGTGTAGTTTTCGTCTGTCTGGTAGGTGATACCCTTTTCGACCTTCAGACCCCACTGGTCAAGCAGACCGTCAATGTTCGGTGAATCACCGAGCTTGGGATTGCCTACATATACAAGGTTCTTGCCGAATTTACCGCTGTTGTCAAGCCATGTGTCGAGCTTGTTTATATCGGCAACGGAATAATCCTTATCGGGTCCGAACATAAATACAAAATCGTAGTCCTCGCTTATCTTGTCGGTAAGCGTAATGTTCACCGATTCGATAACGTAGCTGTTTGTCTTGAGCAGATTCTGTAAAACAGTGTTCTCTTTTTCTCCGTAGCCCGTTAAAACCGCAACCTTTACAGGATCTGTATCGGTAACGTTCATAATAGCGGATACTACAGCCTGCTCTGCGTTGGCTTCAACCTTTTCGGGCCGCTTCACGCCGTAATAGTTGAGGTACTGTTCATTATAGGTTATGCTGAGGAAGTCCTCGTAGGTCAGCACCTTTACACGCTTTGTAGCCTTGCTCTCGACCATAATTTCATTCGAGGTTATGGTTTCGGTGTAATTTGCTATAAAGCCGGGGTTTGAAACTACATCAATATACTGTAATTTTATGTTGGAATTCGCCGCTGCGATCTTCTTCAGTATCTCGTTTGTCTGATAGTAATAAGAGCTGCCTCCGGTAAAAGCCGCTTCCTCGCTTGTTACCGTTATCGTAACCTCATCGGTCACGGTTTTGAGATAATCTACCGTTGACTGCTCAATGCTGTAAAGTCCGGAATCGGTAAGATCCGCCGTCGGCATGAATCTGTCACCGAGCAGTGTGATTATTACGTTTACCAGAACCACTGCCACTATAAATATGACCGTGAACAGTACCGACAGACCGCCGTACTTGAACTTCTTGTTTCTGAACGGATTCTTGCGGGGTTTGCCGTTCCTGCTGTTGCTCTTTTCTGCAGGAGCGGTATCTGTTTTATTCTCAGCCGCTGTTTCTTTTACTTCAGCCGCTTCGTTTATTTTACTCATGCGTTTTCTCCTTTATCCCTTTATCATAGTCATCGCTTATGCCCAGCGGCGTTTTTCAAGTACCCTTACCGTAAGGAACAGGAAAATAAAGATAACGCTCACAAAGAATATCAGGCTTGACAGGCTGAATATTCCGCTTGTTATCTCGGAGTATCTCGAATATACCGAGATGCTTGAAAGCACGTCCTGTAAAAATCCGTTGGGGAGTGCGCTTTTCAGCGTATTCATAAGCAGTATCATAAGATTGATAAAGAAACCGCCTATTGCCGCTATCATCTGGTTTTCCGTAAGTGATGATATGAAAAGACCTATAGAAACAAATATACCGCCGAGAAGTAAAAGACCTACGGTGTTGCCCCATATCGGAAGCCACGAAACCGTCGCAAAGGTCGACATTACAAAGCCGTATACAGGCATAACCGCAACGCCTATCGCAAATATTGCATAAGCCGCAAGGAACTTGCCCATTACTATAGACAAAAGGCTTACGGGAGCGGTCAGAATAAGCTGATCCGTCTTCTGCTTCTTGTCTTCAGACAGCAGTCGCATAGTAAGCAGAGGCACGAAAACCATAAGCACTATGAACATCATCAGGAATACGCTTGATATATCGGTCGAGCCTACAGACAGGGAGAAGATATAAAAGAACAATCCCGAAAATGCGTAAAAAATAGCAAGGAACACATAGCCGAGCGGCGATGTGAAATATGCCTTCAGTTCTCTTTTAAATATTGCAAACATTTTTATTCCGCCTTTCCGCTTACTTTGACAGCTTCAGCTTATCAACGCTGTCGCCGACATTACCGTATATATCGCCCGTTGTGATCTTGAGGAACACTTCTTCAAGAGTAAGCTCACTGGACTTCATCATAAGCAGAGTGTAATTTCTTGACGCAAGACGCTTTGAAACTTCACGGCGAATGTCCGTACCGGGCTTTGCGTTTAAGAAGTATTCGCTGACGCCCTCCTCGACATTCTCCCTGTTGACGAACACCTCGTCCATACCGGGAATAGCCGAAAGTAGCTTCTTCACGTCTGCGGGGTTTCCCTCACAGCGTATCACAAGCTTGTGATCTGCGGACATATTCTTTGCAAGATTGTCTGCGCTGTCGTTTGCTACTACCTTGCCTCTGTTGATGATAACTATCTTGTCGCATACCGCCTGTATCTCCGGGAGTATGTGGCTTGAAAGTATTACGGTATGGTTCTTGCCAAGCTTCTTTATAAGCGCTCTTATCTCGATTATCTGCTTGGGGTCAAGTCCGACCGTAGGCTCGTCAAGAATAAGCACCGGCGGATTTCCCACAAGCGCCTGTGCAAGACCCACACGCTGTTTGTAACCCTTTGAAAGATTCTTGATAACACGATCCTTGACATCGGTTATCTTTACAAGGTTGCATATCTCCTTTAAATGCGAGTTGATCGGCAGCTTGCACTTTTTCAGCCCGTATACGAACTTAAGGTATTCCATTACCGTCATATCAAGATATAACGGAGGCTGTTCGGGAAGATAACCTATCATTTGCTTAGCTTTTACAGGCTCTTCAAGAATATCTATACCGTTTATCTTTGCTTCGCCCTCCGTTGAGGAAAGATAACCCGTAAGGATATTCATTGTAGTTGATTTTCCTGCACCGTTGGGACCGAGAAAACCAAGTATCTCGCTTTCTTCTGCGGTAAAGGAAACATTGCTGACTGCTGTTTTAGAGCCGTAACGCTTAGTCAGATTCTTTACTTCTATCATTTTTTGCTCCTTAAAACGAAGTATCCGGCAGAACATTGGTACATAGCCGTACCTGCCCTGCGCACATCTGTTATATTCTATCCTGCACAGGTGAAACCTGTGTGATAAAACAGTGTATTTATTGCTTGGCGGCGATTTTATCTTTGTCAAGCTGAGCTTTAAGCTCGCCTACGCTGTCAAAACGTCTTTCGGGACGTATAAAATCAAGCAGTGAAACACGCAGTGTCCTGCCGTAAAGATCACCGTCAAAATCCATTATATGCGTTTCCGCAAGAGGACTGTCCTTATAGTCAACAGTAGGCTTTACGCCTATGTTTGTAACAGACGGCATGACCCTGCCGTCAAGATATGTCACGCTCTTATATACTCCAAAGCGTGGCATAACTATGCTTTCGGGGAAACGCTGGTTTATAGTCGGGCTTCCTATGGTTCTGCCTATGCGGTTGCCCTCTATCACTCTGCCCTCTATCGAAAAATCATATCCGAGCAGTTTGTTCGCCTTTGCTATTTCACCCGATTTTATCAGATTTTTGATGGCCGTTGAATGTACCACACATCCGTCCAGACTAAACGGCGGTATTATAACGACCTTTATGCCGTACTCACGGCATATACATTTAAGCTCTTCGGCGTCGCTTCCTCCGCCTGCTCCGAGCCTGAAATCAAATCCGCACACAACGACCTTTGCGTTCATTATCTTCACGAGAACCTTTTCGATGAAATCCCTTGCCGTGTAGTCGCACACCGAATTGAAATCCGGAGAATAAATATATTGTACTCCGGCTTCTGCGAGCTTCTCCAGCTTCATATCGTTTGTGAGCAGGTTCTCTATCTTTTCCCTTTTAGGCAATGCCGTATTGCTGTGAAACGTGAACATTGCAGGGCAAAGCCCGCCGTGTCTGAAGCATTCCTCCACGACCTTCATATGACCTAAATGCAAGCCGTCAAAAAAGCCGAGTGCCGTTGCTGTCGGCGGGATGGGTATTATATTTTCGGTAATGTCAATCAAGAATAAACCTCCGTGTCCCGCATTAAATGGGAAAATCAAGATAATATATTAAGGTATACGCTTTTAAGCCCGTTCTCCCCATTCACCCTTGCCACGCCTAAAAAATCACCATCGTGCTTAAGACGCAGGCAGGTGCCTTCCGGGTATGAAATATCCATTCTTCCGCAGTCAAGTATCATGCCGTTCATGAACAGCTTCTTTTGTGTACCGTCCAGAGTTATCTCGTCATAGCACGAGAAAACACGCTCTGTCGGCAGTACCAGCCTTGCGGTATCCTCAGGCGGCATATTACGAAGCGTTTCAATATCGTGGCAGTCCGACAGCGTAAAGCCTGCCGCCATCGTGCGGCAAAGCGAGGTCATTATCGCTCCTGTGCCGAGCTTTTTTCCTATATCGCTTATGATAGTGCGGATATAGGTTCCTTTTGAGCAATAAATATCAAGCGTACCTGTACGCTTTTTCTCGTCATAGTCGGACAGCTCTATCGAATATACCGTGACCGGACGAGCGGCACGTTCAACCTCAACGCCCTGCCTTGCAAGGTCATAAAGCCGTTTGCCGTTTATCTTCACCGCAGAATACATCGGCGGTGTCTGCATTATATCGCCCTGCATAGTCTTTACCGCATCGGTAATTTCCGCAAGCGTTACGGGCTTTTCGCTCTCTGTCAGCACCTTGCCCCATACGTCCTCGGTATCGGTAGTCACACCGAGTCTGAAGGTCGCACGGTATCTCTTGTCGCTGACAGGATTCAGATCGGCTGTCTTTGCCGCTCTGCCGATATATATCGGCAAAACGCCTGTCGCCATAGGGTCGAGCGTACCGCCGTGACCGATTTTTCTCGTTCCTGCCGCCCTTCGCATTATCGCCACAACGTCAAACGAAGTGAAATCCTGCGGCTTATTGATACAGATTACGCCGTTTATTTCATTCATTTGCTTTCAGCGCCTTTTCAAATACAGGCAGCAGCTTTGCTTTCACAAACTCTATACTGCCCTCTATGGTACAGCCTGCGGCTCTGGCGTGACCGCCGCCGCCGAACAGGGCGCACACGCTTCCTGCGTTTATAGGCTCTGCCGTTCTGACAGAGATCTTGAACGTAGCAGGACCCTTCTGCTTTACGGTAGCGCCGATAATTACGCCCTCTACCTGACGGGGAAGGCTTGCAAGACCGTTGAAGTCCTCGCTGTCAACTCTGCCCATAAAGCGATCCATAAGCTCCGTTGTCAGCCATACTACCGCTACCCTGTCGTCACAGAAGAATTCCATTCCCTGCGTTATCGCCTGTTCAAGCTCCAGCCTGCCCTTTGACTTCATATCAAACAGCTTGTAATTGATGCCGGAAACATCAAACTCATAAGCCATCAGCTTAGCGGCTATTATGTGCGTTCTGCTTGTCGTGTTGGAATACTTGAAGCAGCCCGTGTCAGTTGCAAGTCCTGTGTAAAGGCAGGACGCAATCTCACCGTCAAGCTGTGCATTCATTTCCTCCGCTATCTGAAAAATAAGCTCGCAAGCCGCAGCCGCCTCGGGATCGACAAGAGTATATTTTGCAAACTCCTGTCTGCTCTCGTGGTGGTCTATCGCAAGGAATATCCTGCCGCCGTATACTGCGTCAAGGTCGCCGAGCAGTTTTCTGTCGGCAACGTCAACGCTTACTATGGTCTTTTCCTCAAAGCTCTGCTGTATCACCGTATCACGCAGAAACTCCATACGGGGCGCTATCTCGTCCGCACACATAACCTTTGCCCTTTTACCCATCTTCTGAAGCATACCGCAAAGGCCGTAAGCACAGCCCAGTGTATCTCCGTCGGGGTTGGCGTGTGACAATATCAGAAAATCATCGTTGCTTTTCAGTAGCTCTGCCGCTTTTTTAACGTCTGTTATCATTATTGTTTACCTTTCGTCATCGCCGTTATCATCGGGTTCGGCAGGTTTCGGCAGTTTGCTTATCACCTCGCTGATATGCTCGTAATAGTCCATCGAATTATCCGGCACGAATATCAGCTGAGGCAGCTTGCGCATCTTCACACGCTCGTTGATTCTTCTTTTAAAGAAGCCCTCTGCCTTCTTGAGATGCTCGGCGACATTTTTTGTGGTGTCGCCGCCCTCAAGCGTTGTGATATAAACCTTGCAGTAGGACAGATCGCTTGTCAGCTCACAGCGTGATACGCCAACCATCGCCTTTACTACAGCGCCGTCCTTTATATCACGCATAGCTGTGGAGATTTCACGTTTTATATCCTCCGCAAGTCTTGCTGTATTGAAATTTGCCATTAATCTCTGTACTCCTCGGTAACAAACGCCTCGAATATATCGCCGTCCTTTATGTCAGTGAACTTTTCAAGCGTGATACCGCACTCGTAGCCTGCGGCTACTTCCTTCACATCGTCCTTGAAACGACGTAAGCCTGCTATCTTGTCAACAGCAACGATTATGCCGTCACGGACAACTCTTACCTCGCCGTTTCTCTGTACCTTACCGTCAAGTACATAAGAGCCTGCTACCACGCCGACGCTCGACAGCTTCATTACCTGTCTTACCTCAACACGTCCTGTATCAACTTCTCTGTACTTGGGCGCAAGCATACCCTTCATGGCTGTTTCGATTTCTTCTATTGCGTCATATATTACTCTGTAGAGTCTTATATCGACACCGTCACGCTTTGCATTGTCTGCAGCCGCAGGGTTAGGTCTTACGTTAAAGCCTACTATGATAGCGCCCGATGCCTTTGCAAGCATAACGTCGCTTTCTGTTACGGCACCTACCGCACCGTGAATTACTTCTACCTTTACTTCCTCGTTTGACAGCTTTGACAGTGACTGTGAAACAGCTTCTACAGAACCCTGTACGTCTGCCTTTACGATGATAGGCAGCTTCTTCATCGAGCCTTCCTCGATCTGCGAGAACAGATTATCAAGGCTGACCTTCTTATAGAGCTTGAACTGTTCTTCCTTAGCGTCGAACTTTCTCTTTTCAACAAGCTCTCTTGCGAGCTTTTCATCTTCAACAGCCGCAAAATCATCACCGGCGCTCGGTACTTCCGCAAGACCCATTATCTCAACGGGAACAGAAGGACCTGCTTCCTTTACCGCTTTGCCCTTGTCGTCACGCATTACACGCACACGGCCTACAGCAGTACCTGCGATTATGGTATCGCCTGTGTGGAGAGTACCCGACTGTACAAGAACGGTTGCGATAGGACCTCTGCCCTTGTCGATTCTTGCCTCGATAACAACGCCCTTTGCAAGTCTGTCGGGGTTTGCCTTAAGCTCAAGGACATCTGCCGTGAGGTTTACCATTTCGAGAAGCTCGTCTATACCCTCACCTGTCTTTGCCGATACGGGAACGCAGATTACATCGCCGCCCCATTCTTCGCATACAAGGCCATGCTCTGTAAGCTCCTGCTTTACCTTGTCGGGATTTGCCGTAGGCTTATCCATCTTGTTTATTGCAACTATTATCGAAAGGTTTGCAGCCTTTGCGTGATTTATCGCTTCTACCGTCTGAGGCATAATGCCGTCGTCTGCGGCAACAACGAGTATCGCTATATCCGTAGCCAGCGCACCTCTTGCACGCATAGCGGTGAACGCCTCGTGTCCGGGAGTGTCAAGGAATGTAATATCCCTGCCGCCTGCCTTTACCCTGTAAGCGCCGATATGCTGTGTGATACCGCCTGCTTCGCCGGACGTAACGTTAGCGTGTCTGATTCTGTCGAGGAGCGATGTCTTACCGTGGTCAACGTGTCCCATAACAACAACAACGGGTGAACGGGGCTGTAAGTTCTCCTCTGTATCCTCTACCTCTTCAAACAGACGTTCTTCGATGGAAACTACAACTTCCTTGGTAACCTTTGCACCGAATTCTTCCGCTACGATACAAGCCGTATCATAATCGACCGACTGGTTGATAGTAACCATTACGCCCAGGCTGAACAGCTTCTTTATAACGTCTGCGGCTGTAACCTTAAGACGTGACGCAAGCTCCGATACGATTATCTCATCGGGAACCTGTATCTCAAGCTGTTTCTTTCTTGCCTTTTCAAGCTCAAGGCGCTTCAGCTTCTGAGCCTCTGTTTCCTTCTTCTTGCTGAACTGCTGCTTGCCCTTCTGCGACTTCTGGCTTATCTTCTGCTTCTTTGTATAAGCGTCATTCTGACGTCTGTTGCCGCTCTCGGTCGAAGCTATGGTTTCATACTTCTCGTTGTACTTATCAAGGTTTACATAACTGCCCCTTGTGTCAACGTGCTTTGTGACCTGCTCGCCTCTCTGTACAGCCTCGCCCTTGACGTGCTTTGTGGGAGGTGCGTTTGTCTTGATATTTGCAAGGTCGATAACAGGCTGTGCCGGAGCTGTCTGCTGTGCAGGCTTAGTGTCCCTGCGGTCATTTCTGGTATCGCTTCTTCTGTCGCCGTAGGGCTTTCTGTCACCCTGCTGTCTGTCGCCGTAAGGCTTTCTGTCACCCTGCTGTTTGTCGCCGTAGGGCTTTCTGTCGCCCTGCTGTCTGTCGCCGTAGGACTTTCTGTCACCCTGCTGTCTGTCACCGTAGGACTTTCTGTCGCCCTGCTGTCTGTCGCCGTAGGGCTTTCTGTCGCCCTGCTGTTTGTCACCGTAGGGCTTTCTGTCGTTACGGTCGCCCATAGGCTTTTTGTCTGCAGACTTATCGCTCTTAGCTTCAGACTTAGCTTCTGTCTTTATTTCGTGCTTTGCTTCAGACTTTGTTTCTGTCTTTATTTCAGGCTTTGCTTCGGGCTTAGCCTCTGTTTTTGTTTCGGGCTTTGCCTGTACCTTTTCAGCCTTGTCGGCTTCCTTATTGGATTCGGGCTTCTTCTCAGCCTTCTTTGCAGGCTTTTCTACAGGCTTTTCTTCCTTCTTCTCCGTCTTGGGCTTGCTTGCCGAAGCGAAATATGAATTGAAATTCTTCACCTGGTTGCTCTGAGAATACTTTTCGAGAACAACAGACATCTCATCCTCAGAAAGCGAAGCCTGCGATTTCTTCTGTACTCCGAAATACTCCTGTACCACATCCGTAATTTCACTTACAGGAATATTAAGATCCTTTGCCAACTCGTTTACACGATATTTTTTATCCATTCACTGATCCCCTTTTTTATGTCAGATTTAGTATTGTATATATAAATCGGGTGTACCGCTTATTTCCCTTTATGCTCGCCCGTAAGGCTTGCGTATAAGCCTTCATCGAGAACGGCAAGCACTCCCGTGCGTTTTCCGAGGACCGACTTGATTTCGTCCATCGTACAATCGCACTGCGACAGCAGGGCACTGTATTTATCGCAGAAAAAACGCATTTCCTTCTGTGTTTTCTCCGATACGTCGCTTGCGAGAATAACTCCCGCAATTTTCGATTTCGGGTTTTTAAGCTCCTCGCAAACAGGATCGAACCCGTGTATCAGACGTCCGGACTTTCTGCAAAGACCGAGCGTACTTAAAAAATTCATTGCCGTTACTCACCGTCGCTTTCTCCGATGCTTTTCAGCAGTTCAAGATATATCTCCTCCGGTACCGCACATTTCAGAGAGCGTTCAAGCCCGCGTTTTTTCTGTGCCGCCTCAAGACAGCTGCGGCTCTTGCAGACATACACTCCCCGTCCGGATTTCTTACCCGTGAAGTCGAGTACAAACTCTCCCTCGGGAGTACGGACAACTCTTACAAGCTGTTTTTTCTCTTTCATTTCCTCACAGCCCGCACATTTTCTCATTGGTATCTTTTTAACTGCCAAAGCGATCCATCCTTTCGTAAAGGGTTTTTATTCCTCAGCCTGAGCTTCTTCCTCAGCCTTTTCCTGCTTGCTCTCTATTCCTTCATAGAAGCCGCTTTCGGGGCGTATGTCTATCTTGAAGCCTGTGAGCTTTGCGGCGAGCTTTGCATTCTGACCCTTGTTGCCTATAGCAAGTGAAAGCTGGTTATCTGGAACGATAGCCGTACAAGCCTTTACCTCGGGGTCGGGTATCTCTACTCTGATAACATCACTGGGCTTGAGTGCCTGTGCGATGAATTCCTCAGGCTTTTCGCTGTAGAATACAACGTCCATCTTCTCTCCGCCAAGCTCGGCACATACCTTGCTGATACGCTGTCTGCCGGGACCTATGCACGCACCGAGTGCGTCAACATCGGGGTTGTTGCTTATTACCGCAACCTTTGAGCGTGAGCCTGCCTCACGGCTGATAGCCTTTATCTCAACGGTACCGTCATATATTTCGGGTACTTCGCTCTCAAACAGACGCTTTACAAGCTCCTTGTTCACTCTTGAAATCTTGAGCATAGGTCTGTGGTCTGTTGCGGAAACACCGGAAACATAAACCTTGACCATATCGCCGGGCCTTAGTACCTCGCCGGGTATCTGCTCGCTTCTGAACAGCGGTACTTCGTTTCCGTTGAGGTTTACGGTAGCGTTGCCTGTTCTCGGCTCTGTCTTGAGTACGGTAACAGTTACCGCCTCGTCCTGAAGACCGCCCCACTGAGCAACGAGCTGTTCACGCTCTATCTCCTTAAGACCCTGCTTGATGACCTGCTTTGCCGTCTGTGCGGCAATTCTGCCGAAATGCTGTGTATCCAGCTTTATCGCTACAATATCGCCGTATTCCAGCTTTCTGCGGGTGTGGGTCTTTGCCTCCTCCATCGAGATCTGGTTTGCATCATCCTCGACCTCTGCGGCAACTTCCTTCTGGATAGCCACATCAAACTTGCCCTTTGCAATATCAATATCAAACTTGATATTCTCACTTCTGGGATATTCCTTCTTGATAGCGATAACAAGTGCTGTCTGTATCTTCTCTATCAGCACAGCGGGGTCAATCCCCTTCTCCTTTGCAAGCAATGTCAGAGCCTCAAAAAGCTCCGTTGTGTTGCTGTTAGCCATTTTTAATAATTCCTCCGTTAATTATTTTTTATGCGTCAAGGGCAATTCTTCTGCACTTAGCGGCATTGAACTTCATTTCGCCGTTTTCTGTCTGCACAGTGAATTCGCCCGAATTTTCATCGTAATCTCCGAGAACGCCCGAATAATACGCCGTCTTTCCGTTTTCGTCACGCACGGTCACCTTTATCTTTTCGCCCTTCATCTTCACAAAGTGGAAAGGCTTTCTGAGCTGTCTGTCAAGCCCCGGCGAGCCTACCTCGAAAACGTCCACAAGGTCAATGCACGACAGCGTATCGACAGCCTTGTTCAGCGGTTCTGTTATTTCCTCGCATTCGGCGTCGTCTATTCCTCCGTCCGCTTTGTCGAAAAGCACCTTCAGATACCACATGGCACCCTCTTTTTCAAAGATAACATCCCACAGTTCATAGCCGTATCTCTCGATTATCGGCAGAACCTTCTGCTCGGTGATTCTCTCGACCGTTTCCGCCTGATTCTTCTTGCCGCCTTTTTCCTTCGGCACTTTGAAAGCCTCCTTTCAGACAAGAGCCGTAAAAAGCCCTATATATAAGCTAAAGACCGAGATGAACTCAGTCTTTAGCCTACCATATTCTACTTTAAGTAAGTATATCACATATTATGCCCGTTGTCAAGCAAAATTACGTTATTTTGCCGTAAACAAGCCGTTTTTCAAAGTTTTCGGTAATTTTAAACGATTTTCTTGCGGCAGATGCGGTGTTTTCCTTCCTTTTTAGCCCTGTAAAGCTGTTCGTCTGCCTCGTCGAAATACTGCGCATAGTCAATATCGCACGATTCACTCCACGCTATGCCTACACTGCACTTTATCGTATACCTCTTGCCGCCTATCTCAGCCTTTCCCGACACCTCAAGGAAATCTTCGAAATCGTCCACAACGGCGGATTCGCTCGTGCCTCTGGCGAACACGATAAATTCATCTCCGCCGAACCTTCCGACAACCGCATTCGGAAACTTTCTCGAAAGCAGTTTTCCTACCGTTCTCAGCACCTCGTCACCGAAGCTGTGACCGTAGGTATCGTTGAACGCCTTGAAATCGTCTATATCAAGCATAGCGAAAAAGCTCTTTGCATTCGTCTTTTCGCTGATGAGCCGCTGAATGTGGTTTGTTGTCGCCAGCTTGTTCAGCAGTCCCGTTGTGCTGTCAAGCTCGACCAGCTGTATCATTCTCTGCTGCTCACGCTTTTCATCGTCTATATCCTGTGTTCTTCCGAGAACTTTTATTACCTTTCCGCTGGCATCCGCTACGCTTGAATAACACGTCCTTACCCAGCGGTAGCTGTTCTGATCTATTATCGTGGATCTGTAGTCGAGCGTCATACAGCTTACAGGCTTTTTGCTTGCCTTTTTCAGCGCCGCATAGAACTTTGCGGCGTCATCCGGATATACAATCTTTGTGCGTTTTGAAACCTCCGCATAGTTGCTTATGGAGCGGTTTGCCGAATCCGCCTTACCTCCGCTGTACAAAAACGTCATTATATCATCGGGAATATCATATTCAAATGTGACTGCATTCGAAGTCGCCTCAAGTATACGGTAACGCTCAAGATTTACCGCATTCTCATATTCCGCCAGTTTTCTGTTGGTCATATCCTGCACAATTGCAAGAAATACAGGGTGTTCGCTTTCTATAAAATCAACCAGCTTTGCCTTGACAAGCACCCATATATCACTGCCGTCATAGCGTCTGCCTTTGCATTCGGCATAGAATGTTTCTCCGGTCTTTACCGAACGCCTGGCTTTTTCAAAGATCATCTCAGCCGAATCTCCGTAAAGCGACGAGGTAACGCTGTCTGCATACTGTTCATACTGCTCTTTTGTGTAGCCCACCATTTCGTAATATTTCTTGTTGAAATAAAGCGACCTTACTCTGTCCGGGCAAAGCTCATATATAGCAACTCCGCACATAAGATGTTCGAGCATTGTAGAGCATATCGTTTCCCAGTCATATCCCGGCTTGAAGCGGTTTTTAAGCTCACTCATATCCCTGCTCGAAGGCTCAAGTCTTGCGGCGCATTTATTTTCAGCCATGTTATCACTCCGTTATAGAAAAGTTTTTTATGTTGTAAAAATAGATAATCTGCGTTTCACCCTATATAGAATTGTTGCATGAATCTGACGCACTGGACATATTCGTTCGCAAGCTGTTGTGCGTCAACATTGTATTTTTTGACAAACTCCTCCACTTTGTCCCAGTTTGCGTGTTCGTAATCGACTACCAGCCTGAACACATCTCCGAAAAGTCCATCCGCTCCCAGCAGACCGTCCTTTATTTCGTCCGTTACCGGAAGTTCCTTCATAACGTTTCCTATATCACGTTCATCGGTCGTACCTGCCACTACCGACATAAGTCCCATAAGATACATTTCTTTTCTGTGTATGTACTGCCCCGGCATTACCTTTGAGATGCTCTCACAGAATTTCGCCCTGAACAGCGCAAGCCTTATAAGCTCGTCGGGGGTATCCTTCTGCAGCCTTTGCAGGCCTACAAGATATATCCATTCCTTCAGCTTTTCAAAGCCGAGCAGAACAAGTGCCTGATGAATAGTCGAAATCTTGTTTCCCGTACTGCCGTACATTACGTTTATAAGCCTCAGCAGTCTTATCGTCAGCACAACGTCCGTCGAAATGACCGCCGCTATTTCTTCATAGTCGGGCTCGGGCGAATATACAAGACCCAGTATATGAAGGAACGTTTTTGCCATAGGCGTATTTGTCCTGTGCGTCATAAGCAGAGGCTTTGCAAAGAAATAGCCCTGCATATATGTACAGCCGAGCCTTTTGGCATATTCCACCTCAAGCTGAGTTTCCACCTTTTCGGCAAGCATTATCTTATTATATGTTATACACTTTTCCGCCGTGCGTTCCACTGCCTCACGGGAGGTGTGGAAGTCGAGCTTTATTATATCGGCAAGCTCAAACAGAGCCTTTGTATTCTCGCTGTATTCATAATCGTCAAGAGCGATTATATATCCCAGCTTCTTAAGCTCTATACAGCGCCTTATTATTTCTGCGTCTGCCATTACGCTCTCAAGCAGCTCGACTACGAGTATATCGCTTGAGATCATCTTCGGCACTCCTCTTTTTATGAGGTTGCCCGTAAAATTGACGAATGCTTTTTTACCGCCTAAAACGCTTGTTATATTATCGACAAAAAATGCGTTGTTGATTACATCTGCTGTGCTTACATCTCCGTTGTTTCCTGTATATGCGTTTACTCCGGGCTGATTTCTGTAAAGCAGTTCATAGCCGTATGTATTATTATTCACATCCAGTATCGGTTGACGTGCAAAAAATACGTTCTCCACAGAGATCTCTCCTTCGCTTTAATCCTTATTTAGTAATTTTACATTATTTCACGCATAAAGTCAACAATAATGCCTAATTTTCGTCTTTAATACAGAGTTTTTTGTAACTTTATACAAAAAATATGAAATATTTCACACGTTTCAGCTTACATCTTTTTCCGCTTTTTCATTTAATTGCTTTGCAAAATAACAGCCGCAAATCTGCGGCTGTCCAGTCTCTCGAAAAACAGATTGCTAAAGCTGTACATTAAAATGTATCGCCAACACTGCTTATAACCGTTTCCGTACCGATAAGGAGTTAATATTTTCGTGACCTTATCAATGCAACTGCACTGACATTGACCTTTTAAAAAAACGCTACTAACCTGAGATATATGTACTAATATGCGGACGTGTAGCGTTAAGCGTCCCCGCATTGACAGGATATACAATGTTCGGGTAGTTTTACGAGTTCCTCCAACACCCCAGCGGGGTACGGGTGTGGGTAAGGAAAGAGGGATGCCACGCTGAGCATTGCTTTAGCAACGCTCCCGCTCCTCACGTCGCTCAAGAGGAATAACTGATTTGGGAGAAAACCTAAGGGATAGGGTTAGGTGCGGCAGTCCAGCGGAGCTTTAGCGGAGCGCACGAGCCTTGCGTAAGCGAGGCTCAGACTCTCCCTAGTCCCTTTGGTTGTCTCCCGCGTGAATAGCAGCAACGTTATTAAATGGAATAGCGAACCCGAGAAGTGCTACCCGACAAAAAGAACTATCGGTAGCTTGCTATCATAGCCTGAGCTGAATGATATAACAGAAGCATCTCAAATAACAGACTTTTTATACAAACTATAACAGCCGCAAATCTGCGGCTGTCGGAATATATTTACTTACGCTGTCGTTTTACTTTGCTTAGTGTTGATGAACTTATATCCAAGTATGCACACTGCACTCACCACTGCGGCAATAAGAAGATTGAACGGCAGAGCCGAAGCGAACCATTCCATATGCGACGCAAAACCGCCGACATTCATTACGTTGTACGGGTACTTATATGCGTGGAATATGCAAACAGCGGCATTCACGGCAACAGTAATGCCGATAAACCGTCCGAAGCTGTGCTTTATAAATGTAAATATGCCGAAAGCTACAGCCAATGTAATCAGTAGCGATGAGCAGACCGAATAAATATAGAAGTCAAGTCTGTCGAGCGTAGTGTCCTGTGCCACGCAAAGCCATACTCCTGCGGCGGCAACTATTGCCGAAACGACTGTTCTGAGAATTTTCATAGCGGTACCTCCTGCAATATTGTGGAAAATAATTTTTGTTCACATCTTGATAATTTGACAAAGCATAGTTACCTTATCTATTATAAGTATATCAACACTCGGCTATATCCGCAATTGACATATTCCACAAAAAACTATAACGGTTTAGTAATATTCACAGTGCAGAAAAGCGGCACACCTTCTCAAAGGCATACCGCTTGATAATAATTGCGTTATCAGCTTTTAAGGCAATACCACATAATTATTGTCGTGCGATTGTGCAGTCAGATTTTTCGTCAGATTGTATAAATTGAACGCAAGCAGGCTTGGTGCCTGTCAAGCGAAATTTGTGCAAGATGGCGGAAAATATGCAAGCAAGCGTGCGGCAAAGGCGATAGCCGTTAATTGTGCGGTGTTGCCTTAAAGTAGCTGTACAGCCTGCACATAAGCATACCGTTATACAGCTTTCTGTTCTTGTCCGCTTTCTTTCCGAACAGCTCCTCAAACTCACCGTCCGGAGTGATTACAAATAATCTCCTGCTGTCTGTCGGGAGCAATCTCTTGCCCATAACTTTATACAGCTCGTGTGCCTGTTCTTCGTCAAGCATACGCTCACCATAAGGTGGATTGCAAAGTACAACGGTGCAGCCCTCCGGATATGTAAAATCCGCAATATCACGCTGCTTAACCTCAATATATTCACCCACGCCCGCCTTTACTGCGTTATCACGGGTAAGTCTTACGGCTTCGGGGTCTATATCAAAGCCGTACAGCTTGAAATTTTCCGGCTTTCTGATATTCGCTCTGAGTGCTTCTCTTTCCTCGTCCCACATTTCCTTAGGCAAGAATTCCCACTGCATAGCGGTAAATTCCCTGTCAAGACACGGCGGTATGTTAAGCGCCTTGAGCGCACTCTCGATAAGCAGTGTTCCGCTTCCGCAGAACGGGTCGCAGACAATATCGTTGTCCCTTATCCTTGCAAGGTCGGCAATACCCGCCGCAAGCGTTTCCTTTATAGGTGCGGCATTTGAAAAACGGCGGTAGCCTCTCTTGTGAAGTCCCTCGCCCGATGTATCGAGCGTCATTGTGACGTTATCCTTCATTATTGAAAAGCGGAACTGGAACAACGCCTCGGTTTCCTGAAAATAGCCGATTTTATAAACGCTTTTCATTCGCTCGACCATAGCCTTCTTGATTATCTTCTGGCAGGCAGGAACGCTTGTCAGCTTTGAATTAAGGCTGAAGCCCTTGATAGGGAATCTGTCGAACTTTCCGACATATTTTTCAATAGGGATTGCCTTTACCCCCTGAAAAAGCTCCTCAAATGTTCTTGCCTTGAACTCCGAGAGAAGTATTCCCACACGCTCTGCTGTCGACAGACACATATTCGCCCTTATAAGCACACGCTCGTCACCGGTGAACGTCACCCGTCCGTCCGACACGGCTATATCCTCTCCGCCAATCCTGCGTACCTCGAAGGAAAGCGTCTTTTCAAGTCCGAAGTGACAAGGTGCTGTAAGTCTGAATGTCATATATCAATGATCCTTTCACGAAAACAGCGGCTGATGTAAGCCGCTGTCATTGTTGAATTTTCTCAGTTCGAGCTTGTACTGCTCGTATCTTCTTCCGCTTTCTGCGTACCCCAGTTGGGTACAAGCAATGTTTCACCGCCGTGCTTCTTTACATACTCGCCGTCTTTATGCGTGGAATCGCACGTCTTTGGCAGATTATCCGCCTTGTAATAGCCCACAGCGGTATTCTTGCATTTTGACGTTGCAAGAAGTCCTGTTTCGGTACAGTATTTCTTTTCGACTACGTTTGAATCCTTTGCAAAGGTCTTTGTGGAATCCTCATTCACAACATTCACCATAAAGTTGTGCCATACCTGTGCAAGATAAATATAGTTTGTTGTGCCGATGTTCTTGTTATCGTCAAATCCCAGTCTTATAACACCGCAGTAATCCGCAGTAAGTCCCGCAAACGCAAGAACACGCTCATCGTTTGAAGTACCTGTCTTGCCGACTACCTCTATACCGTCGATTTTCGCATATCTGCCCGAGCCGTTTGTAGTATCCGTAACCGCCTTGAGCAGTCTGTTTGTTATATATGCGCTGTCGCTTTCCATTACTCTGTCACCGAGAGGCTCCTGCTCGATAACCGTCTTATCGTTGTAGTCGGTGATAAGGTTGTACAGCTTAGGCTCGTAATATACACCGCCCGAGCCGAATATCTGATATGCACCGGCAAGCTCCATAAGCGTCATACCCTGCGTAAGCTGACCCAGCGCAATGGGTGAATATGCCTTGTCATAGGTGTAGTCAAGCGTTGTCACGTTCAGCTTATCCGTAAGGAAGTTGAAGCAGGTGTCTATTCCGAGTACCTGTGCCATACGGACAGCGGTAGTGTTCTTTGACTGCTGTACCGCATACCACGCCGGTATATATCCGCCCGAGCCGTAATCGCCCTCAAAGTTACTCGGCCAGCTTGTGCCGTCGGGAAGCGTGATACATTTATCCAGTATCATCGAAGAATAGTTGATTATATCCTTATCTACAGCCTGACCGTAAACCGAGATAGGCTTCATTGTCGAACCGATAGGCAGTATAGCCTGTGTAGCTCTGTTGAAGCAGCCGTCACCGGGCTTATCGCCGATACCGCCTGCAAGAGCCACTACGTTACCTCTGTAATCGGTAAGAACAAATGCCGCCTGAGCGCAGTTTTCTTCTATTGCAGTCTTATCATAGCTGTAGAAGAAGTTGTTCGGATCCTTAAAGAAGGTTTCCAGCTTCTCCTGTATATCCATATCCATATTGAGATATATCTTGTAGCCGCCCTTATAAAGATCCGCCTTTGCCTCTGCATAGGTCATGCCTTTTGCCTTACTCAGATCCTCGATAACCTGCTGTATGGCAGCGTCTACATACCAGTTCTGAGTTATTTCATACTCGTTCCAGCGATATGCCTCATAAGTATCCTCATCGTCATATCCGTCGCTGTTCTCGTCCTTGTTTGCGTTGTTTCCGTAATACTCATCATATCTGGGATCCTTATAACCGTAAGCGTCGCCCTCAACGATAAGTCTGAATTTGACCTTCTCTGTCTTTGCGGCCTCATATTCGTCGGTCGTAATAAGACCCTGCTCATACATACACTTCAGTGCGTAAAGCTGTCTTTCCTTCGAGCGCTCAAGATTCGCATAAGGGTTAAGCACGCTCGGAGAACGCGTCATACCTGCAAGTATCGCACTTTCGGCAATTGTCAGCTGATCGACCGTCTTTCCGAAATAATAGTAAGCCGCCGAGCCTACTCCATAAACCGTACCTCCGAGAGGAACACGGTTGAGATACGCTTCAAGTATATCTATCTTGGTGTACTGCTTTTCAAGGTTCAACGCTCTGAATATCTCTCGTATCTTACGTTCGGGAGTTACTCTGTCGTCGCCCGTGATATTCTTTACAAGCTGCTGTGTTATGGTCGAACCGCCCTCGCCGTAGCCGTTGAACAGAGTCGATATTGTTACACGGACCGTTCTTTTCCAGTCAACGCCGTCATGCTCGTAAAAACGCTTGTCCTCGACCGCTGTGAATGCGTCCTGAGTGTGCTTCGGTATCTGCTCCATATTTACCCAGATACGATTCTCGTCACCTGACAGACGCTTTACCTCCACCTGCTCTCCTGCGCTGTTCTTCGCATAAATAAAGCTGGTATAGCTAAGATCGACATTCTTGAGATCAACATCAAAAGCGCTGTCGGCAAACTGCATTATATATACAGTAAGCGTTACCGCTACTATACAGCAGGTAATGATCACTATCATGAACAGGCTGAGAAACGTTGTTCCGATAACTCCTAAAACGTGCTTTACCGTATTCAATGTCTTGTTCTGCTTTTTCTTTGATTTTTTCTTTACCGCAGGCGTACTTTCCTCAAGCTCAACGTCTGCATTAAGATAATTGGTTTTTTTCTGACTCATATTTACGTCCTTTTAAGGTGTGTTGTTTACAATATTATTGCCGCTGTCGGCAAGGATATATTCTTCCGAAGCAGAGTATACCACGTTGTAAGTATAGCACAAATCGGCGCAAATGTTAAGCCTTTTACGGCGAATTTTCAGAAAATATTCAAAAATGATGCCGCTCACACCGTTTTTTCGACGTTTCCGATATATCCCCTGTGCCGTATACACAAAAAGCACACAAAAACGCCCCGCAGAAGCGGGGCGTTCCAGTCTGTCGATAAACCGATTATTAAACCCCACGCATTGAAATATATCACCAACACCGCCGAAAACATTTTCAGTGTAGACAGGGTATTAATAATTTCGTGACCTTATCAGTGCAACTACACTGACATTGCCCTTTCAAAAAAACGCTACTAACCTGAGATATATGTACTAACCTGCGGACGTGTAGCGTTAAGCGTCCCTGTATTGACAAGATATACAATGTTCATGTAGTTTTACGAGTTCCGCCAACACCCCGACGGGGTGGGGGTGTGAGTAAGGAAAGAGGGAGCCACGAGGGAGAGAACCTAAGAGTATAGGGCTGAGTCTTGCTTACGCAAGCACTCGGACGTTTCGCTCTGCTTCACTGGGCTGTCAAGTCCAGCGGAGCTTTAGCGGAGTGCACGAGCCTTGCGTAAGCGAGGCTCAGACTTGCACCTAGTCTCTTTGGTTCTTTCCCTCGTTCATATTGACAGGTGCATCGATTCGAATAGCGAACCCGAGAAGTGCTATCCGACAAAAAAGAACTATCGGTAGCCTGCTTTCATAGTCATAGCTGAACGATATAACACAAGCACATTAAACAAAAGACTTTTTCTACAATCTGAAACGCCCCGCAGAAGCGGGGCGTCATTATCGTTATTAAGCTGTCGTCAAGAATAGTCCACAACGTCAAGCCATGTAAAGAGAAGATCCTTCTCCTCCTTGCTTGTAACACCCTTTGCGAGCGTTGATGCCGCCATAATGGGAAGCCATTCCTGAACATATGTCTTTGCTGTATTTGTCTTCTTGCAGAACAGGTTGAGATACTTCTCAGCTGTTTCTGTAGATGTAAGTGCGAGCTTCAGATATGTCTTGGCAACATCTGCACTGGCATTACCTGCCGAAGCGCCAATCCAGTCAACTATATAAACCTTGTTGTCGTCTGTTATAACTATGTTCTCAGGACCGAAGTTGCCGTGGCACAGCTTAACGTGCTTGGGTGTGCTGTCAAGTCTGGTAAGAAGATCGTATCTCTTGATGTGGTCGATTACGTCAAGGCTCTCGATTTCTTCTCTCAGTTTATCCTTCAGCTTTGAAATGCCTGTAACCTTCTTTGAGTGTATCTCAAGCTGAAGCTCAACCATATCGTCAAGATAGCCGTCGCAGTTCTCAGGCTCTTCCTGCATAATCTGTGCAAGCGTCTTGCCCTTGATAAGTTCTGTAGCAATTGCCCACTTGCCGTCGATAAGCTCAACTTCCTTTATCTTAGGAACGTTAAGTCCTGTTTCTTCAACCTTTGAATCCATGAAAGCCTCATAGAAAACTACTGTTTTGGGTGCATCGGGTTTGAATACCTTTACTGCAAGGTCGCCGCTCTCATATACGTCAACGGTTTTACCTTCGGAGATTTTTTTACCTAATTTTATTTCATTCATACTTAAGTCCTTTCCGGGAGCGCTGTGCTTTATGCTGCGGCGTTTCCTTTTAATGTGACTTGATTATAACACTTTTTCGCCCGTTTGTCTATAGTTTGATTGGAAATTTAACAAAAATGCAACAAAATATTTTTCTCAGTTGTGCAATTTGACGAAAAATGTAGTGGGCGAATTTACAGTAATTTTTCACCACTTATACAATCGGTTCGGCTCTGAGCGTGACGTTACATCAGCTCGTTGCTGTCAAGGATGACCGTGAACGGACCGTCGTTCAGGAGCTCTACCTTCATATCCGCACCGAACCTTCCTGTCTGCACGTCGGCTATGCTTTCACACTTCCGGCATTGCTCAACGATATACTCGTACAGCTCGTTTGCCATATCGGGTGAGCCGGCGCTTGTAAAGGAGGGACGGTAACCTTTGCGGCAATCAGCGTACAGCGTGAACTGTGAGATAAGAAGCAGGCTTCCGCCGACATCGGCAGGGGCAAGGTTTGTCTTTCCGTTCTCATCGTCAAAGATGCGGAGCCCCGTCATCTTGCGTATCAGCTTGTCGGCAATTTCCTTTGTATCGGTCTGCGAGATGCCTATCAGCACCAGAAATCCCTTTCCAATCTTGCCGATTATTTCGTTATCTACGGTCACACTCGCACCTGTCACTCTTTGAATAACAAATTTCATTAAAAAATCCTTTCAGAAGCGCATAAATAATGCCGCCGTGTAAACTGGCGGCATTGTAGCATCACTTGATGATTTATGCTGATTAATAAGCCCCGATATATCTCTTGAGATCGTCGGGGTTCTGGCAGCGGCTTCTTGCAACTTCTTCCGTAATTTTACCTGTGCGGACAAGTCTTGCAAGATCCTGGTCGAGCGAGAACATACCGAGAGCCTTAGAGGTCTGGATGGAGTTCGGAATCTGGAATATCTTACCTTCACGGATAAGCGAGCTGATAGCGTCTGTACAGCTCATAAGCTCAAGAGCGGCGATACGACCCTTGCCGTCAGCCGTAGGAACGAGCGTCTGTGAAATAACGGCTACGAGGGAGTTTGCAAGCTGCGCTCTGATCTGACCCTGCGAGTGAGGCGGATAAACGTCTATGATACGGTCGATGGTTTCTGCGGCACCTGTCGTATGCAGGGTCGAAAGCACAAGGTGACCTGTTTCTGCGGCGGTTACTGCGGCATTGATAGTTTCAAAGTCACGCATTTCTCCGACGAGTATAACATCGGGGTCCTCACGGAGTGCGGCACGCAGTGAGCCTGCGAAGCTGTCTACATCGGCGCCGATCTCACGCTGGTTTACCATTGACTGCTTATGTGTGTGAAGATACTCGATAGGGTCTTCGACTGTAATAATATGACAGTTCTTGTTGCGATTGATATGGTCAATCATAGCCGCAAGAGTCGTTGACTTACCTGAACCCGTAGGGCCTGTTACCAGCACAAGACCTCTCGGACGGAGTGCAAACTCGCCCATAAGTCCCGGAAGCATAAGATCCTGCAGTGTAGGAATATCGTTACGCAGAAGTCGCATTGCTATTGCGTGATAGCCCCTCTGTCTGTACACGTTTACTCTGTGTCTGTGTCCGGATGCGGATACATACGAGAAGTCAGTGTCAAGGCCCTTCTGGATAGAAGCCTTGTGCTTCATTGAGGTTATCTGATTTATGATATTGACAATGATAGGCTCTGTACAGTCGGGATAACCGCTGAGCTTTTTGATACTGCCGTGCAGACGTACAACGGGAGGAAGTCCCGCAGTAAAGTGTAAGTCCGAACATCCGAGCCTTCTTGCTTCGTCAAGTATTTTGTTAATATCCACCTTTTTATTCTCCTTTTAAAAAGACATATTGCTAACACCGCATCCGTATTATACGGAGTAGGTGGCTTTTACCAGTTCGTCAAGCGTTGTAGTGCCTGCAAGCACCATATCGGTAACGTTGCTTCTCAGCAGCTTTGTTCCGTTCTTTTCAGCCTGTGCGCCTATCTGCTCGGCTGTTGCGCCGCTTGAGATAAGCTCCTTTATATCGTTCGAGCTTACTATTATCTCGTGGATAGCGGTTCTGCCCTTATAGCCTGTATTATGGCATGAGCGGCATCCGCCGTAATGAGCCTTGCATATTTCGACCGGCTCTGTCTTTCCGACAAGTCTTAAGTCGGCAGGATCGGTAAGCATTACCTTCTCCTTGCACTCCGGGCAAAGCAGCTTTACAAGTCGCTGTGCGATAACTCCGACAAGAGATGATGCAACCATGTAAGGCGCAACACCCATATCAACAAGACGGAGGATAGTACCTGCGGCGTCGTTTGTATGGAGGGTCGAAAGAACCAAGTGACCTGTGATAGCGGCACGGATAGCGATGTCTGCGGTTTCACCGTCACGAATCTCACCGACCATTACTATATCAGGGTCCTGACGGAGAATAGAACGCAGAGCCGCCGCAAATGTAAGACCTGCTTTTGCGTTTATCTGTACCTGGTTTACACCGTCTATCTTCTTTTCGCAAGGGTCCTCAACGGTAACTATGTTAACGTTGGGCTTTGAAAGCTCACCGAGCGTTGCGTACAGCGTTGTAGATTTACCCGAACCTGTAGGTCCCGTAACCAGCATAACTCCGTGCGGGCAACGTATAATCTGTTTGAACATTTCGTAGTTGTACAGCGTCATACCAAGGTCGGTTATCTTTCTTGTCTTTTCATCTGCCGTTGAAAGCAGACGGATAACGCACTTCTCACCGTAAACGGTAGGTATGGTAGATACACGGACGTCAAGGTTTACGCCGTCGATGGTCATACCGAAACGGCCGTCGAGAGGTATTCTCTTTTCGGCAATGTTCATACCGCCGAGTATCTTTATACGGGTGATAAGCGAGTTATGTGCGGCAGGCTTTACCTTCATCTGCTCGATAAGCTCGCCGTCTACTCTGAGCCTTATTCTTGTTCTGTCCTTGAAAGGCTCTATATGAATATCCGACGCATTCATTCTGAATGAGGTTTCGACTATTGTATTTACCAGCTTAACGATAGGTGCGTTATCAACACGCTCGCCTGATTCGGGGTCGTCCTGGATAACATTGTCCGTAGCATTGTTGTACTCTTTATTGAGGTTATCCATAACGTTGCTTACGGTCTGCTGTGAATATGCCTTGCTGATAGTTTCGTTGATAGCAGTACGGGTAGCTATCATTGCGTGTATCTCCATACCGGAGATAACCTTCAGCTCCTCGAATATGTAGAAGTTGATAGGATCGTCTGTTGCAACAGTAAGACGTGAATCGTTCATCTGGAACGCTACACAGCAGTTCTTCTTTGCTATAGCCTCGGGTATCTTCTTGACCGCCTCTATATCAATCTTTGTGGTTGTGAGGTCGATGAACGGCACTTTAAGACGGATAGACAGTGCCTGCGCAAGCTGTGTTTCTGAAACATAGCCCAGCTCGAGCAATACGTCGCCGAGCTTTTTACCCGGCTCACTGCGTTGTTTTTCAAGGGCTTCTTCAAGCTGATCCTCTTTCAGAAATCCGTTCTCAACAAGAATCTGTCCTATCGGTATGTTCTTCATTAAACTGTTCCCCCTGTGAATAGTGGTATACTTGCCGCCTGTACTTGAAAAAGGCGGCGATATGTGGTAAAATATCCATACGCTGTTTTACAGCGTTCAGATTGAAACAAAAGCTAATTTTATATCGCAGAGCGGATTTAATATCCCTATCCACTTTAGGACACTTTGATGGCTTTGCATCATGCAAAGCTTTGTGTGTCCTTATTTCGGCATCCTTGCCGAACTGCCCCCTTTCCCCCGGAAAGGGGGAGAATACGGGGGCTGTCGCCCCTGCGACCCCACTTGGGGCGTTGCCCCAAACCCCATTTGTTAAAATCTGTACCGTTGTTACAGCGTTCCAAAAAGGAAAGGATGGTTATATATATGACAGGTATACTATGGTATGATACCGTAATTTGCGTGCTTGTGTTTATCTTCGGCTCGGTCATTGGCAGTTTTCTGAATGTTGTAATCTACCGCACTCCCCTGCACATGTCAATCGTAAACGGCCCTTCTCACTGCTTTTCTTGCGGTGAACGGATAAAGCCGTATGACCTTGTGCCGATATTCAGCTGGATATTCTTAGGCGGCAAGTGCCGCAAGTGTAAGGCTCCTATCTCGGCACGTTACACTGTTGTCGAGGCTCTGACGGGAATAATGTTCCTGCTCGCCTACATAAGATTTTCGGCAAGTCTGCCGATGGTGGTCGCAATCGTATTCTTCTCACTGCTGATAGTCCTCAGCTGTATCGACATTGACCATATGGAAATCCCGTACTGGTGTACGATCTCGATTGCCGTACTCGGTATCGCCACGTTCTTCACCGAGCCTAATATGCCCTGGTGGGAGCATTTTGCAGGTGCGGCTGTTATCGCAGTGCCTTTCGCTATACTCGCTTTATTCGGCGGTATGGGCGGCGGCGATGTTCAGCTTATGGCGGCATCGGGCTTTGTGCTTGGCTGGAAGATAGTTCCCTCAGCCGTTATCGGTGTTGTTGTGGGCGCTGTCTACGGGCTTATCGTGCTTTGCGTGTCGTCACGGTTCACAAAGGAGCAATCCGCAAAAATCAGCGAAAAGCTCACAGAGTGGTGTGAGGGCAAGGCTGTCGACAGCTCGAAGGATGTTATCATAGGTGAATTTGAACACGGCAAGTGCAAAATCGACCCTGAGCTTTTTGAAGAAAAAGCGTGGAATCTTTCGGGCGATGAGCTTAAAGCCGCAACACAGTCACTCGGCAATGAGCTGAATGAAGTAATGGGCGACCTTCCCGACAGCAAGGAATATGTATTCCGTGCGAACGTGGAAAACGGCAAGATAACAAAGATAAAGCTGCGCCGCCGCATTGCCTTCGGTCCTGCACTGAGCGTAGGACTTGCAGTCGGTATGCTTTGCGGTGAAACCATTATCAAGGCTTATCTTTCGATGCTGTAAAATAAGCGTTTATATTTCCCCCGCCTATTAAGGCGGGGGATTTTTATTATGCTCCGGGTGTGTACTTTGTGTAATCTATAATGTTATAGAAAATCACAATGTTCTTGTCTGTTCCTACAGTTGTATAATCCTTGAGAACAGGATTGCTTTCAGGTGTCGATGTGATATTCACCAGCTTGAACATATCAGTTCTGGTTTCAACCACAACGTTGCCTGTTTCCCTCTCAAGCGAGGTGATGCCAATTTTGCACCAGCCCGATTTCGTTTCAAAGGTGAAACGGAAATCTACATCATTATAATACTCGTTGTTGAAAAGCGCATATTTCTCAATGTCATTTACTCTTGCAGTGAACTGTGCCACGCTTGTAATCTTTCCGAAGTCGTATAACTGGAAAGTATCATCCTTCCTGCGAAGCACCATACAATACGAAGACTCGGCTGTCGGATTCTTTATCGAGCTGAGCATCAACTTGCATCTTTTCGCCGCACTTTCGTCAGCAGACGCATCGGCAGTAAGCGATGTGTTATCGTAAATGTCAATGTTGTACGTCGAGCAGGTGTTCACCTTTGAATGTATGTAGGTCGTCATACTGTCGGCAATAGCGTTTGTCACTACATCCTCGTCAATGGATTTTATAATGCTGCTGACGGGATTGAACATCGACATAGCCGCAACGATAAGTATCATCATTATCGCCATTGCGATTATAAGCTCTACCAGTGTGAAGGCCTTCTTTTTCAGTAATCTCGCTAACTTCATAAGCCCTCCCGTTATCTCTGGTTATAAACGCCGGGATCTTTTGAATCCTTGAACGTCGCCGAGCGCAATGTAGCCTCATCACTTCCGTCATACTCGTGATCGATGAAATATTTTGCAAACGATTTATATTCACTTGCATAATCATCATTGGATAATTCGAACTTGATCGTGAAAGAATATGACGTTGCCTTGCTTAGCGCTGTGAATCTGTAATTGGTGCTTGACAGCGGCTCATATTTCATATTGCTTCCGTTTATTGTGACCTTAGGATTTGCGTTTTTATCGGGAATTACTACCTTCAGTGAATTGCTCTCCGCTTTCATAAGAACATTTTTGCTGTCCGTTACCGTAACGCTGAGAGTGATTGTCTTTGTAGAATCGTCCTTTTCCGCTGTTGTTTCGGTGACCATTACGCTTGTAATGCCCTTTGTACCGTAAATATGGTCATGCTCGGATACCATACCTGCGTTATCTTTGTTGTCATCGTCGCCTGTTGTGTCCTTGTCGATATTCGCCTTTATGGTATTAAGCTCAAGTCTGCCGTCACCGCTTGCTTCGGCGGCGTTATTTCTCATAATATCCGCTCCGGTTATGTCGATAGAAGCGACTTTGTTGCTTCCAGTTCTTACGAAGTTGATCGCCATATCTGCCGTTTCACGTTTGACCATATTGCTGTTATACTCAACAATATCCTGAACCTGCTTATCCATATCCTTTTCGCTGTTGACATTATTCTTGTGCTGATTTATCGCTATAGCTAATATCTGCATTACGATAGCCGTCATTATAGCAAATATCATCATAGCTACCAGAACTTCGGATATTGTGAAGCCCTTTTTCCTAAGCAAACGTTTTAATTGCTTCATAGCTATCGCTCCTTTCATTAATTATAACCATAAACTCGCCACGTCTTAGCGACAGATGAGCCTATTGTTGTCGTACAGCCGGATTCAGCCATCAGCTTCTCCATGTACTTCAGACGTTCTTCTTCTTTCTGTGCCTCGTTTGCACCGGGTGTTACAAATCTGTCGTAGTAATCATAGGGTATGGTACACATATATGTGTTTGACGTTTCCTTCATTGTATAGTCGGAAACTATCATACCGCCGAGCATACCTGCCTTACCGCCCTCCGAGCTTGCCTCAAACGTCATATACGGCGCATAGATAAATCCTGCGAACATATTCTGCTGAGGCTGGAAGTTCATTGCAGCGTTCTTATCAATAGTTACAAGGAACACATTGTTATGTACATATGTCTTTGTTCCGCTGTCGCCTGTTTCATTTATGAACTCATCTGTAAAGCAAGCGTTCTTCTTGCTGGTCTTGTCATTGATAAGAATATCGTTTATCTTGCCCTTGATGCCGCCGAATGCACCGATAGCATCAAGACTGTTTGCTGCTGTAACCGTCTTGCCGGTTATCTTTTCGTAAATAGCTATATGTCCGACATAGCTCTGCCAGTTTGCTACATACTTAACGCCGTCCGGCAGTACCAGTATCAGCGAGCCCTTACCCTTTACAAATACATGGAACGGGTTGTTGTTCTTCTCGCCGACATAGCTTGAGCCCTTGGGAGGATTCCACATAAAGCAGTTGTACTTCGTAGGATCTTCCGCACGGTATTTTTCCACGCCGTTTTCTTCGTAATACTCGCAGTTGGGCTTGAGATATACATATATATCCTTATATGTTCCGCCGCCTGCGTCTGTATCAAATATTATTCCGAAGTTGTCATAGCTTATCGGGAATTTTATATTTCCCATTACATATTCGGTCTTATCCTTTGCCGAAAACGTTACAACGTGTTCAGCCTTGTAATCAACAAATTTATATTCAATGTTTGTTGCTTCCTTGAGAGTTTCGCCGTTTTTGAACTTGCTCTCAATGTTCCAGTTGATGTACTTGGGGTCACCTATCTTTCTGTTGATCTCTGCCTTGACATCGTCAATGTTGTCGCACAGCTTTTCCTGTGAGGGCCATACATAAGTATAGCCGCCATTGCCGTTTACAGCCTTTATGTCGTCTATGCTTTCCTTAAGGTCGGTGATAGTGGCCTTTTCGTCAAGCGTAAGAGTGATAGCCGAAGCACACTCGACCACTCTGCCCGAAGCCTTTGCATCGGTCAGATTACTGTAGGTATGCTTGCTTCCGTCGCTGTCAACGAATGTGATATGCTTCACATAGTTTTCCATATTGCCGAAGCCGGGCGAGAAATAGATATTTCCGCCTACATACATCTGATTTGAGATAAGTCCCTGATTGTGCGATTTATCAACGTAAACGTTGCCGTTAACGTATAACTTACCGCTGTATTTCATATTGCCGAATACAACAAAATCACCGTCAACGCATATCATATCGGTGAGATCGGCTTCCGTACTTGCACAAGCGCCGTAATAGTCGCCCATGATATAGTACATATTGCCCCTTCTGAACGGGAAGCAGTTGCTGAGCTGAGCAACACTGCCGCCTACTCTCAGTGTACCGCCCTGAAGGTTAAGACCGTCGCCGGCTGTCTGGCTGAGATAAAGGTTGTTTCCGACTGTCAGATCTATGGGATTATTGGATTTTCCGCTGTTGATAGGTGCATTGTTGAGCTTCAGAGTACCTGCCGCTATTATTTCCGAATAGAGGTCGATGTGCGATCCGCCCTGCTCGCCGCCTATCTGGCTGTACTCGTTGTCAAGGTACATCGTCGAGGTAATATCCATACCGGACATATAAACGTCATTCGGAGCGTAGCCTGTCGATGTGAAGAAACGGTCAAAGTTATACGCTTCTTCCTTTACCTTGAATTCGCCGACTGTTGATATGGTGGACTTTTCGCCGTTTACGGTCACATCGGTCGTAATACGAACGACCTTTGTGCCTTCCTCTGTGCCGTCAGCTACCTTGGTAACGGTTATCTTGTAGTCGCCAAGACCCGGAGCAAGCTCGCTGAAGCCTTCAATACCATCGGCACTTGTACTTACTATCGTTTCGCCGTTTGTTTTCATTCCGGCGATTGTCTTTACAAAATCACTGTTGGGCTTTTTGGTTATGTAGTCGGAAATTATATTGTTCAGCGCAATCGCACTCTGATAGGACTGTTCATCGCCGTACTCAATCTCGACCTGCTTTCGTGCGGAAACAGTGGAATAGTAAACCGCAGATGCAAGAACTATCATAACCGACATTATAGCGATAATGAAGAATAAAACGCTTCCCTTGCCGCCTTTCAGCCGCAGTAACGCCCTTTTCATCATTAACGCTTTTCTGTTATGTTTGTTCATAGCGTTTCATCCTTTCATTTCTTACTTGTAAGCAGCCGTTTATTCGGCTGTGCTGTTATTAGCAGCAAAGGGATCTGCAACAGGCTGTATGCAGAGCAGATTTACGGAGAACTCCATTGTGTAATCGCTCTCGGAGCTGTTCTCGCCGGACTCGGCTTTTGCCGTTTCTCCCATTGCATAGCTGATTGATCCGATAGAGATTGCTTTTGCCTTTCCGTTCTTTTCATACTCGCCCGAGAAAAGAAGATCCGCAAAATCGTGGAGATTCTGGAGCTTGTTTGAGTGAGCGGTGAAAGAAACCGTTATCGAGCCTACCGTTACAGGATCGCTTGCGGCAAGAAGTGTCGCCTGGAGCTTCTTTGCGTACATAACAAGCTCTCTTGTGCTGAGCTTGCTGAAGTCTGTTTCTTTATCGGGTGTTTCAACAACCGTGTTTGCAAAATCCTTAAGGGGATATGTTACCTCTGTAGGTGCAAATACCGATACAGAAAGTGCCTCTGTCGAGAAGGGGGAAATCGAAAGGCCGTCGATGGTTATATCCTTGCCCTTTGCGATGAACTTACGCATAATCTCGTCAGCCTCGTATTCTGTGAGGTCGTTGAAAAAATTGTCGGCAAGGTTCTTACCGTCTTCATACGCCTGGCTGATCTCGGTGTCTATTGTTGACTCATGCTCGAGCTTTGTCAGTATCTCCTGATACTGCTGCTTTACAGATGCGAGCTGCTTATTGTTATCGCCTATCTTGTTAAAGTTGGGAAGAATAAATACAAATATGCCAACGCCTACAATTGCGGCAACTAAAAATACAACTATTAGGATTCGTTCCTGTTTACTGATCTTCATGTTCTGTATGTCCTTTCCCCATTACTGTGCAGTAGATTCTGTAGATGAAGTATCATCTGTCTGATCGCCGTTTGCTTCATTTTCGATCATGCTGTTGGCATCGTCCTTATTTATGGTAACATCGTTACCTGCCTTTAACAGCATCGTAAGACCGAATGTAATGGTTTCCTTCTTGTCTTCACCGACCTCAACCGCATATCCGTTATATGTAATGTTTTCGAAATAGCCCTGAGCTATCAGCGCTCTTACATACTGTGAAGGCTGTGCCTGATTCGTACAGCTGAAGGTAGCACTTACAGAATAGCCGGAGATTGAAACGCTATCTACGAGCTTCATACCGTTCAGATTCTTGCGTACAGCATCGCTTGTGACGCTTTCGATTCCGTTCTGCTTTGCCGTGAACGGTTCTTTGAGCATCTTATATACCGTTGTAGTGCCCTTAGGCATATAATTGTACATCAATTCGGCATTTGCTATTGAGTTCTTATAGCTCTGGAAGTTTTCGAGAACGCCTTCCTTCTGCTGTAAGGTCGTAAGTCTTGCCTGAAGCTCTGTATCATTTATCTGTGCCTGCACCTTTGTTATCTCGCCCTTTATGCTGTTGTTGATAACATCTACAACAACATTTGCGCCGACAACCGCAAGAACGCTTATGAGAGCCGCCGCACCAAGTCCGATGAAGAAGGTGTTAAGACCCTTGCTTTCCTTTGCCGCTGTAGTATCAAGAAGGTTGATATGCTCAAGCTCCTTGTTTACCTTATAGAGTGCGCCGATAGCGTTTGCGTATACGGTAAACTCAAAGTCAGCTCTTGACGCTATAGTCGTGGGGGCGCTCAGAATGTGACACGAAACATTGAAGCCCGATACGGTGTTCGTAAGCGCAATAAAGTCGTCTATCTCGCCATAGAACATCATTTCCTTGATAGGCTTCATATCCTTCCTTGACTGGAAGAACTGGAACATTCTGAACAGGTTATCATATATAGCCTGGTTAACATAGTCCTCTGCGTTATTATAATCAGCGGGGTCGATCTTGAAATATCTTGAGAACGAAAGAACGTTGTCTTCGTAAAGGTTGATATTCAGAAACTCCTTGTCTATCTGAACAAGCAGGAGCGGCATATAAGCCGACATCTTGGGAGTGTTCTGGATAAGACGTGAAATTGCGTTGTTTGAAATGTTTACAGCCTTGAGCGAAAGACCCATATGAGTGAACAGCTTTACATAGCCGTCAACAAGACGCTGAGGGCAGGCTGTGGCAAGAACCTTGATAAGAGGGTTCTTGTTCTCGTCTACGGTTTCACCTACTATGGTATATGAAATGTTGTAGTCGCCCGATATACCCATGTTGCTTCCTATCATAGCCTCGATAGCGGCTGTATTGGAGAGCTTTCTGGGCTTGGGGAGCATAAGCTCCTTGTAGAGTATCGAGCTTGAGCTGATTGATACGATGGTATCCTTTTCCTTGATGGCTCTTGTGTTGATCATATCGATTATTTCAGCCGCAACCAGCGGAACATCCGCTATGTAGCCGTTTGAAACAAGACCCTTTTCGATCTCTCTGAAGTCAACCTCATCAATCTTGATTTTCGAACCCTGTGAAGTACCACGCACAAGCTTGATTTGTCTGTCGGTAATATCAATAGATAACATATCTCAATAATTCCTTCCTGCTTATTAGGTTTAATTTTCGTTGCTTTTTAAGTATTGCCCATACCTTCCATACCTGAGTAAAGAATCGGGAATACACCTGCAAGCAAGCAACCTACCATGACACCCATAAGGATGATCATTACAGGCTCCATAAGGCCTACAAGTCTTGATATTGCTGAGTCGGCTTCATCATCATAATAATCTGACGATTTAGCAAGGATGGTATCAAGAGTACCTGACTCCTCACCGACATAGACAATCGATACGAACATACCGTCGAATACGTTTATTCTGCCCATCGCTACCGAAAGCGACTCGCCTCGTTTTACGTTTTCGACTACATCCTCAAACTGCTTTATGATATATGTATTGCCGAGAGTGCCTACCGATTTTTCGATACAGTCTACCATCTGAAGACCGGATGAGAAAAGGTTTGACATTGTACGGGCAAAACGTGCAGTGTAAATTGTACGAAGAAGCCCTCCGACCTTAGGTAATTTCAGAAGCATTTCGTCCCACTTGAGCTTTGACGAGGGGGTCTTGATAATAAGTCGCAGTACAATTATAATTGCGATTAAAACTATAACAAGAATATACCCCTGGTTAATCATAAAGTCACTTATTCCGAAAATTGCGGCTGAAAGCGGAGGCATCTCTGTGTCGCCCGCAAGGTCACGGAACATAGGCATGATCATCGTAAACATGGCTATCATGATACCTACCAGAAGCACAAGCAGTACGATAGGATAGATCATCGCACCCTTGATCTTGTTCTGCGTCTTGCTGTCCTTTGCGTAATGCTCGGATACACGGTTCATGATTGTATCAAGGTTACCGGACGCTTCACCTGCGCCGACCATGCTGACGAAAAGTGACGGAAATACGCCGGGCTTTGTAGCTATAGCCTCAGAGAAGCTGCGGCCCTTCTGTACCTCCTCATATATATCGAGAAGCACCTGCTTTTGTTTTTTATTTTCAGTCTGCGCCTGCAATATCTGAAGCGCCTTTACAAGACTTACGCCCGATGTAAGCATCGCCGCAAGCTGACGGCAGAAGAACGACAGATCCTTCGTCTTAAACTTATATTTTACATCCGCCGCCTTGTTCTTTGCCGCATCCTTATAGGATGTACAGAACAAGCCTTTTTGTCGGAGCTTGTCAATAAGCTCAACGGAATCTTCCGCCATTTCGGTTCCTTTTACCTTTTTACCGTTTACGTCGGTAGCAACGTAAGCAAAAGTTGTCACTGGTTATCCCCCATTCATCATAACAGAATAAACAACCTCCATATTAAATGGAAATTATTATATAACAAAATTATACCATAAGTTTCTTTGAATAGCAAGAAAACTTTGATAGCATATCAAACAATTTTCAAAGCGAAATTTTATGAAAAATTGCCGAAAAGCATTCTCAGTTTTCGGCAATTTAAGGCATTTTTTCGCTATTTTTAAGTTCAGACATATACCCACAGCCATTTGCGGCATATTCTGCCGATATGGCTGTATACTATTTAAATATAAATAAAGAAAACAGCGGTTACGCATCAAGTGCGATAGTGATCATATCGGTAAGGGTCTTTTCACGTTCTTCGGGTGTGATGTCCTCCGTTCCTGTCAGAGGGTTGTTTGTAACGGTACAGATGCACAGCGCCTTCTTGCCTGCCGCCGCCGCATTCATATAAAGTGCCGCCGCTTCCATTTCTACGGCAAGAACGCCCATTTTCGACCACGCCGAAAGGCTGTTCGACGCATCGTAATATACCTCTCCCGTCAACACGTTTCCGACGTGAGCCTTGATATTTTTCTCTGTCGCAAGCTCATACGCCCTTTTCACAAGTCCGAAGTCGGCTATGGGCGCATACGTTCCGGGCAAGCCGTACTGCCTGTCAACATTAGTATCGTGGCAGGCGCCCTGCGCTATTATCACATCTCTCGGCTGAACCTGTGGTACAAGCGCACCTGCTGTTCCGATTCTTATAATCGTTTCGGCTTCATAGAAATTGAACAGCTCGTAGCTGTATATTCCTATGGATGAAACGCCCATTCCGCTTCCCATTACCGTTACCTTAGAGCCTTTGTAATTGCCCGTGAAGCCGAGCATATTTCTTGTATCGTTAACGCAGACTGCGTCCGAAAGATAATTTTCGGCTATGAATTTTGCTCTTAACGGATCTCCCGGCATAAGAATTTTCTCTGCAATTTCTCCCATTTTTGCCTTTATGTGTGGTGTAGGTACGTTTGACATACTATCATTTTCCTTTCTGAAACCATTTGAATTATGCTGATTTTACTTCTTTTTTCGGCACACAGCAAGCATTTTAATCCAAAACATACATATTATTACATTTTTTGCATTGTGAATCGGATAATAATATCCATATTCTGCATTTATAGTTACAGCAGTGTAACAAATTCGGACCTGTGTGTGTGCTTTGTTCACATATTATACACCATAACGAGAAAAATGTCCAGTTTCATTTAAACGTTTACATTCTTTTTTGTCATTCTGAACGAAAATAAAGCCGATTAAACAAATTAAGGTAAAACCCACTTGACCGTAACGTAAAATTTATGTATAATTCATTTCAGCCAAGCGAAAGACTTGGTGTTATAGATCGATACAAACTTACTGTAAGGAGATTAAAGACATGAAAAAGATTTTAGCTTTAGTAGCAGTAGTAGCTATGGTAGCAGCTATGGCAACAGCTTGCGGCAACAACACAACATCATCAAGCGTTGGTAGCTCAACAAGCGTTTCTGAGTCTAAGTAATCAGAAATAACGGAAAAATACCGGGAGTTCGTTTTTACGGACTCCCGGTTTTTCTTTATCTTTTCCGGCTTTTGCTAAAATGCGTTATTGAATTCCTCACATATCTGCCGTGCCGTCCTTCCGCTTTCTCTGTTATAGCGGTTTATCACTATCCTGCCGTTTCTGTTCATACTGCACGGCTGTTCACAGCAGGTCATAAACACGCTTATGCCTGCACTGCCGATTATCTCCGCACTTCCCTCGTAGAGCGACCCGAAGGGATATGCGAAAGCGACAGGCCTTTTCCCCGTGACCCGCTGTAATTTGTCCGACAGCCTTGCCACATCTTCATACAGCACCGTGCGGTACTGCTCGTCGCTCTCGTTTTCTTTTCTCGCACAGCCGTTTCTTTCCCCGTTGTTCGAGTGCATATCGTAGGTGTGATTTCCTATTTCGACATAACCGCTGTCCGACAGCGTTTTTATTTCATTCCAGGTAAGATACGAGTACGAAAGATGCTCCCCCTCGCCGCCGTTTTCGGAATATTCGTCCGTATAACTGCCGACAACATTTATGACCGCCTTCATCCCGTATTTTTTCAGCAGCGGCAGCACATAATAAAGTCCCGTTTCATACCCGTCGTCAAACGTGATTACAACCGTTTTTTCGGGCAGTCTGCCGCCCTGCTCACGAATTTTCACAAGCTGAGACGGAAGAACGGAAACATAACCGTTTTCAGACAGATACGCAAGATCGCTCTCCAGCTCGCCCGGTGTAATTATATATTTTCCCGCTCTGCTTTCATCCTTTAACACCTGATGATACATCAGCCCTATAAAGCTTTCGCCGCTTTCGTTTTCGGCATAAATTGCGGCACTCAGTATCCCGAGCATCACCGCAATGCACACCACGCCTGCCGTGATTGCCGCAACGCATATTCTTACGCTTTTCAAGCTATCATCTCCGTTTGTTCTTTTTGTTTAATTATCAGCCTTTAAGCATATGATTATTCGTTAAACTGCCGTATTTTTTTGTTTTACAAACTTTTACACGTTTTTCCGATTGACTGCTATTTTTTTTAGTTGTATAATTTGCGTAGTAGAATTTGTTTATATCCCCGATATACCATAGTCCGAATTTTCTATCCACAGCTATTTTCTATTCAGGAGAGGTTTATATGAACACAGATAATATGCGAGAGCGTGCGGTTGCCGTAAGCGTTGTCGTTCCCGTATACAACGTTGAAAAATACATTGAACGTTGTCTTGATTCACTTGTCCGTCAGAAGTTCGGATACGAATACGAAATAATCATTGTGAATGACGGAACAAAAGATAATTCCATGACGATAGCGGACAGGTTTGCAAGCATGTATGATTTCATAAGAATAATCACCCAGCAAAACGCAGGTCTTTCAGCCGCAAGAAACACAGGTCTGGCAAACGCGAGGGGCGAATATATCGCTTTTGTTGACAGCGACGACTTTGTATCGCCCTTTTACATTTCCGAAATGTATACGCTCGCCGTAAAAAACAACGCAGACATAGTGCAGTGCAGATACTGCAATTATTTTGAAAAATCCGACCGCAGTATAAATGTGCTTCTTTCCCACCGTAACGGCGTAATCGGCGGAAAAAAGGCATTTGAAAAGCTGATTTCCGATGTTTCGGTAAGAAATTACGCATGGAACAAACTGTACAGACGTTCGCTCTTCACCGATAACAATATATCCTACCCTGTCGGAAAGTGCTTTGAGGACGTAATTACAACACCCCGCCTGTTTGCCTGTGCGGAAAATGTCGCCTTTACACGAAAGGTGCTTTACAGCTATGCACACCGCCCCGACAGTATAACGGGTCTTGCAGGAAGAAAAATGGTAGACAGCTATCTTGAGGCATATCTCATCTTGTCGGAATATCTTGCGGAAAACGGCATCTATTACAACTGCCGCACAAGGATTTCCGTAATGACCTTAAAGGTGCTTATAACGCTGTACGGAATGATAGCAAGGCAGTATATGGCAGGCAAAGGAAACGGCGGCAGCTATATCTCCGACTGCCGTGAGGTGAGAAACACCGTAAAAAAACAACTGCGTCTGCTTTCTCCTGCGTATCTTAAAAGAGCGCAGAAAAAACAGCTTTCAAAAACAAACTGACATATTCCCCCGAAAAGCATTTTCGTTTTTCGGGGAATTTTCTTTGCCTGTCAGACTTAAAATCGCTGTATTTCGCTTAATTTTCACATTTTCCCTGTTGCAATCGGATAAAAACCGTGTTATAATTAGTGTATATGTAAATTGGAGAAGAAAAGATATGAGTATTGCAGTAGCTATAGACGGCCCTGTAGGAGCGGGCAAAAGCTCCATCGCCAAAGAATGTGCAAAGCGTTTAGGCTTTATATACGTTGACACGGGTGCTATGTACCGTTGCATAGGTCTTTTCTGCGACCGCAACGGCGTTGATATGGATGACCCCGTGAGAGTAAGTGCGGCACTTTCGCATATTTCTCTTGACGTAAAGATAAAGGACGGCACACAGCACATATATCTTAACGGCTATGACGTTTCCGATGAGATACGCTTACCAGAAATAAGCATGGCGGCATCCAAGGTTTCCGCTATCCCGGCTGTAAGAGCATTCCTCCTTCAGCTTCAGCGTGATATGGCAGAAAGCCGTGACGTGATAATGGACGGCAGGGATATAGGAACTGTCGTACTTCCTAACGCAACCGTGAAGATATATCTTACAGCGGATGCCGAGGTGCGTGCAAAGCGCCGTTATGACGAGCTTATCGCAAAGGGTACGTCTGTATCTTACGAGAGCGTGCTTACGGATCTTAAACAGCGTGACCGCAACGATATGACAAGAGAAATTGCACCGCTGAAGCAAGCCGACGACGCAGTGCTTGCGGATACGACAGAGCTTGATTTTGAAGGCTCGTGCGACCTGCTTGTCAGAATAATCAAAGAAAAGGCAGAAATCAGATAATGTATGAATTTTTCAGGAAGATAGTATGTCTTTCAATGCACATAAAATACAGGATCAAGGTAATCGGCGGTGACAACAGACCGTATAAGAACGGCATAAAAGGCGGCTATATAATCGCCTGCAATCACCAGGATTACGGCGATCCTCCGCTGATAGCGGCTGTGAACAAGGCGCATTTTTCGTTTATGGCGAAGATTGAGCTGTTCGAGAAAAATAAATTCTTCGCCTGGCTTATTACAAAGTGCGGAGCGTTCCCCGTTGTAAGAGGAGCAGGTGACGGCAGTGCCATTGACCACGCCATAGCCGACCTTGAGAAGAACAGGGCTTTCGTAATATTCCCCGAAGGCACACGTTCTAAGGACGGCAATATCGGCAGAGCAAAATCGGGTATTGCGGTTATCGCAGGCAAGACAAATGCCCCCGTTCTTCCGATGTGCATAAAGTACGGGAAAAAGGGCTTCCGCAGAAAAGTATGGATCTCGGTAGGCGAGATGATTCCTGCGGAGCATATCGCACTGAACAGCGACGACAGAACAGAGCTAAGACGTGTTTCAAATCTTATTATGGATAATATAAAGATGCTGATGGACGGTATGAGCGAATACGGCGATCCGCTCCCGAAGCAGTATAACCCGAAGCCCGAAAAGCAGGCAGAAGAGGAAAGCAAGTGAGCCGTTACAATATTGAAACGGCAAAAAGCGCAGGCTTCTGCTTCGGCGTTAAGCGTGCTGTTGAAATTGCGGAAAAAGCCGCAGAAGAAAACGGCAGCTGCTATACGCTCGGAGAACTGATACACAACGGCAGTGAGATAGCAAGACTTCAGAAGCTGGGAGTATACCCCATAGAATCACCTGACGATCTGCCGCAGGGCAGGACGCTTATAATCCGCTCTCACGGCGTTGCAAAATCGGTAACGGATTATATACACGACAAGGGCATAAGCTGTATTGATGCTACCTGCCCGTTTGTCGCAAAGATACACAACATTGTTTCAAAGTCGGAATGCCCCGTTATCATAGCGGGCGACCCCGATCACCCGGAGGTCATCGGGATAGTCGGGCATTGCAGAAATCCGGATGAGGTAACAGTGGTGCGTGACTCGGACGAGCTGAAAAAAATGGCAGAATTGCAGAAATTTCCTCGTCAAAATGCACTAATCATGGTTGCTCAGACGACGTTTAATTCGTCAAAATGGCAATCTTGCGTTCAAGTTGCAAAAAAACACTATACAAATATCACGATTTTTGATACAATATGTAGTGCGACGGCTGAAAGACAAAAGGAAACCGAGGAGCTTGCACGGCGTTCGGCGCTTATGGTCACGGTCGGCGGAAAAAATTCCAGCAACACCGCAAAGCTGGCACAGATAAGTCAAAAACACTGCCCTGTAATATTTACGCAGGACGGCAGTGATATTGATAAAGCCGCAGTGCTTAGCCTGCTCCCTTTGCAGGGTGGTACGGTCGGTATAACGGCAGGAGCTTCGACACCTGCCTATATAATAAAGGAGGTTCATAGAATTATGAGCGAAATTCTCAACAATGAAGAAGGATTCGACTTCATGGCGGAGGTTGACAAGACCTTCAAAAAAGTATATATAGGGAACAGGGTCAAGGCTTTAGTAGTAGCTGTAAACAAGAACGAAGCTGTTGTAGACTTAGGCACAAAGCACTCGGGCTACATTCCTGCAAGCGAGCTTTCGCAGGATCCCAATGCAGCTCCCTCAGATGTTGTCAAGGTTGGCGATGAGATCGAAGCCATCGTTACAGCTGTAAATGACGCAGAAGGTACAGTTACACTTTCCAAGAAGAAGGTTGACAGCGTTCTCGGCGTAGAAAAGCTCGCAGCCGCTATGGAAAACAATGAAACGCTCGAAGGTGAAGTATCATCGGTAGTTAAGGGCGGCGTTATCATTATCTCCAACGGTACAAGAGTATTCATCCCTGCTTCACAGACAGGCGTTCCCAAGGACGGCAAGCTTGAAGAGCTTCTCAAGAAGACAGTTCCCTTCAAGGTTATCGAAGTAACAGAGGCAAGAGGCAGAGTTGTTGGTTCTATCCGTCAGGCTAAGAAGGAAGCAAACGATGCCGCTAAGGCTAAGTTCTGGGAGAACATTGAAGTAGACCAGAAGTTCACAGGTGAAGTTAAGTCTATCGAAAGCTACGGCGTATTCGTTGACCTCGGCGGAGTTGACGGTATGGTTCACTCAAGCGAGCTTACCTGGAACAGAATCAAGCACCCCAGAGAGATCGTTAAGATCGGCGACAAGCTCGATGTATATGTAAAGAGCTTTGACCCCGAGAAGAAGAGAGTATCACTCGGCTGCAAGAAGGAAGAGGACAACCCCTGGAACAAGTTTGTTGCTGAATATCACGAAGGCGATGTTGTTGATGTTACTATCGTAAGCATCACACCCTTCGGCGCATTCGCACAGATTATCCCCGGCGTTGACGGTCTTATCCACATCAGCCAGATCTCTACAGAGCGTATCAACAATGTAGCTCAGGTTCTTTCCATCGGCGATGAAGTTAAGGCAAAGATCATCGAAATCAACGAGGAACAGAACAGAGTAAGCCTTTCTATCCGTGCACTCAAGGAAGAAATGCCTGAGGACGAGGAAGAAGAAGCTGAAGACGCTGAATAATCGTCAATAAAGAAAATATTGAGCCACCGGTCACGGTGGCTCATTTTATGCAAAAAAACGGAGAGAAAATGAAAAAACTGAAATCAATAATACCGGGAACAGCCGTATGTGCCGTCATTGCCGCTGCGGCAACGCTGACAGGCGGGATAAGCATAGGCGGATTTTCCTTTGAGCTTATCGGAGCGCCTGTAATAGCAATACTTCTCGGTATGATACTGACGCTTGTATTTCCGAAGCTCGCAAGCCTTACATCGCTGTCGGGCGGAATAAAGTTCACGTCAAAGAAGATTCTGCAGTGGGCTGTGGTAATTCTCGGCTTTTCGCTGAATTTAAGCACTATAGCACAGGTCGGTGCAAAGAGCCTGCCTGTTATAGTCGGCACTATCTCAATATCGCTGATAGTTGCGTTTATAATGATGAAGATAATGAAGGTGGACCCAAAGACCGCCTGCCTTATAGGCGTAGGCTCGTCTATCTGCGGCGGCTCTGCTATTGCGGCTACAGCGCCCGTTATAGAAGCGGATGATGAAGACGTTGCACGTTCAATATCGGTAATATTCCTGTTCAATGTGCTTGCCGCACTTATATTCCCGACACTCGGACACGCTATAGGGCTTGGCACGGAAGGGTTTGCGGTATTTGCCGGAACTGCGGTCAACGATACCTCGTCAGTCACTGCGGCGGCATCAACAGCGGAGGGCATTTACGGATACAGCGGTATACTTTCAGCCGCCGTAACGGTAAAGCTGACAAGAACGCTTGCCATTATCCCGATAACGCTCGTGCTTGCACTCTACCGCACAGCAAAAGCCAAAAAAAGCGGCGGCGGTAAAGCTGATTTCTCGATAAAGAAGATATTCCCGTGGTTTATCCTTTTCTTTGTCGGTGCGTCACTTATAACTACGGTCTGCGGCTTACTGCCCGAAAACAGCGTCACTCTGTTCTACTCATCTCAGTTTGTGCCGTTTGCAAAATGGCTGGCTAAATTCTTTATAGCAATGGCTATGGGCGCTATCGGACTTAACACCAATATAGTAAAGCTGATACGCAACGGCGTAAAGCCGATACTTCTCGGACTGTGCTGTTGGGTATCCATCACCGCCGTTTCGCTCGGTGTACAAAGCATTACAGGGCTTTTCACAAGCAATCTCTGATAATATAAAAGCGGGTGCGGATTATGATAATCCGCACCCGTCAGGCTGTCGAAAAACCTCTTGTAAATATTAAAAATGGGGTCGCAGGGGCGAAGCCCCCGACAGGGTCTAGGGGCGGTAGCCCCAGTAATATAGCCCCTTTCCTAGGGAAAGGGGTTTGGGGTTTCGGCAAGGATGCCGAGATAGAACGCACAAAGGCTTTGCAGGACGCAAAGCCCACAAAGCGTTCTTATAGGGATAGAGGATTCGCACTATCTTATAAAAAACAGACTTTTTCTGCAAACTGACCTGTACGTATTATGATAATCCGTACCAGTTACCTACACCCTCTGCCCGAACTTAAGCAATATCCTTGAATACAGCTCCTTATTTATCTCATAATAATCGGTAGCCGTTGTCTTTCTGTCGTTTTCATAAAGCTCAAAACGCATAATTATCTCGCTGTAGTCTTCAGTGTAATAAAAAACGCACAGCCAGTAGCGGTTTTTTTCCGCATAATAATTCACAGGTTCAAGCGTCAGCACCGAGCTTATATCACCGTTTAAAAGCATATTAAGCTCATCGGGCTTTATATAGCAGAACTGCACCTTCTTTGTCATAGGCATACTTTTCGCTTTTCTTTTAAGCGGCGTGTCGGCGGTATCCTTGCCGGCGGTTTTCTTTTTGAAGAAAAACATATATGCTCCCCCTTTTTATAAGCAATATAATTTGCATTCCGTTGCTATTCTATCACACTTTAAACACTTTGTCCATATAACTGTGCATTTTTTCACTTGAAATAAAAATACAATTAAATCAATTATCTATCAAACTTCAAGGCTGTATCACAACTTTTTCACATATGAACAGTATACTTTAGCCATAGTCAAAAAACAATAAAGCCTACGGGCGTGAAAGGACGATAGATATGACAGACGGATTTGAACGCAATGATATGAACAACATGAACAGCGAAAACGAGCAGGTACAGAACAGCTTCTCGACCGCCGGCAATTCACAGACAGACTCATCTGCAAATGCAAGCGGCTATAACGCAGGTTCTTCCTACACAAGCTCCTATGACGCACAGCAGAATGCGTACAACTCATATTACAACTACGCAAACGGCGCAAACAATACGGGTGCAAACAATACCGGTGCAAACAATACGGGCACAAACAACATACACGTTGCTCCCGGTGCAAACAAGCCGCCTAAGAAGAACGGCAAGGGCGCACTGGTCGCAGGTATCATTGCGGCGGCTCTGGTAGTCGGCGGCGGTGCAGGATTTGCCGGAACGGTACTCGGCAACAGTATAAACGCCACCATTCCCTTTGCAAGCTCGTCTGACAGTGCATCTCAGGGCGAATCGGCTGACAGCGGCTCAGAAAGCACCATCGCCGCACCGTCAACAACGCTCAACACCTCAAGCACGGCGACAGCCGCTCCCCTTGACGAAAGCAAGATAAACGACAGCTCAAACAGCACTCTGCTGAATGCCGAGGAACTTTACGAAAAGGTAAAGAACACTGTTGTGCTGGTATATAACTATCAGCGCCAGACAGGCTATGCCGAGCCTGTAAAATACGGCAGCGGCAGCGGCGTTGTATTTACTTCTGACGGCTATGTCATCACAAACGCACACGTTGTAGAGGGTGCGGATAAAATGACAGTAGTCGCTCCCGATTACAAGAACCCCGATAACACAAAGGAATATGAGGCTACAGTAGTCGGCAGTGATACCTATTCAGACCTTGCAGTGCTGAAGATCAGCCGTGACGATCCGTTTGAATATGCAACGCTCGGCGATTCGGACACAGTAAGAGTAGGTCAGGATATATGCGTACTCGGCAACCCCAAGCAGTTACTCAACTCTCTTACTAAGGGTATCGTATCCGGTCTTGGCAGAGCCTCCGCTTCAAACAGCGCATACGGCACAAGCACAATACAGATAGATGCGGCTATCAACAGCGGTAACAGCGGCGGCGGACTTTTCGATATGTACGGCAACGTTATCGGTATAATCGACTATAAGCTGGTATCCAACACATCAGCGTCTATAGATAACATCGGCTTCGCCATTACCATAAACGAGGCTAAGCCTGTAATAAATGACCTTATGACAAAGGGCTATGTTACGAACCGTCCCGGTCTTGGCATAAACGGCGAGGAAATAAGCGAATACAGCGCATATATGCAGGGACTTGAAAGCGGCGGCGTATATGTAACATATATCTCAAAGGATATGCCCGTAGCTAAGAGCGGCCTTAAGGTCGGCGATATAATCTCAAAGGTAAACGGCACAGCGGTCACCTCCGTAACAGATATACAGAATATCATTGCGGAGCTTAACATAGGCGACACTGTTGAGCTTACGGTTTACAGAGCAGGCGCAACAGGCAGATACACCACAAAGACTATCAACGTTGAACTTGCCGAGATTGAGCTTAGCTGATAAATAAGCATAAAACAACGGCTGTGATGAACTTCACGTTTCATCACAGCCGTATTTTTATGTCCTCAGATTAAGCAGTACCGATGACATGAACATCTCGTCCTTTACCTCTGCGCAATATGTACCGCCGTACTTTTCCGCAATGCTCTTTACCGATTCCACACCTATGCCGAAGCCCTTGTGCTTCGATGAAAACAGCACTCCGCTCAGGTCTTTTTTAAGCGTACCGGTAAAAGTATTGTCTATGCCGAGGCAAAGAGTATTTTCGTCCGTCATTGCCCTTATTACTATTCTTCTGTTACCGCCGCTTTCCTCCTTGCAGGCATCTGTTGCATTTTCGATAAGGTTGCCGAACAGCACCGACAGATCCGTTTCGTCAACAGAGATATTTTCGGGGATGACCGCCTTTACATCATAATCAATATCCTCGTTTTTCGCCACCTGAGCAAAATACAGCATTACGGCATTCACCGTCTTGTTCTCGCAGAAGCTGATAAGCGTATCGTCGGGCAGGCTCTGCTGATAGCTGTTAAGATATTTTTCAAGCTCCCCGTATTGCTTATTTCTGACGTATTCCTGCATAAGCGAGATATGGTGACGCACATCATGCTTTGCTCGTCTGGCGTCCGCTATCTTCTCCTGCAGATTTTCGTACTGCAGGTTCTGCATCGCAAGGCGGTGGTTGTTGTCGCTGAGCCTTATGTTCTTTTCCTGCTCGTTTATCAGCATCGCTATAACATAATACACTATGCCGGCTCCCACGTTTATAAACAGCAGGAACACAGTGTTGCCTGTGTCAAGCGCAGTTTCAAGGCTGGATTTGCCGTTGTTGTTATAGAGCATGTGGTACCATATCAGATAGAAGGTCGCAGGTATCAGCCACAGATACCGCCACTCGATACCTGTAGGCTCTTTTTCAACTGCGGGAGTATACACCTTTTTTGTGTAGATGAAAAGCGGTATCCACACCACCGCCAGCACAACCAGCATTATAAGCGAGAACGACCAGCGGTACGGCTGTACTGCCATCTCGGGAAAGATTTTCCCTTCTATGCACTTTGATGCCGCCACGACAAAATTCGCCGTGTTTGAGATCATAAGCAAGGTGAACAGCGCCTTGCCGAAATTTACTTTAACCGCAAAAAAATAGAAAACCACATACACCGCAGTGCTTACCACACTCGCAAGCGCCGCCTTCCCTCCCGAAAAGAAGGCCGCCCACAGCCCAAGCCCCATCTGGATAAACGATATAACAACAATAATGCAGACCGTGATTTTCACAGAAAAGCGAAGCCTTGAACGGAAAGGATAAAGCGCAAGCGCCATAAACGGCAGAAAATTCAGCAGTGAATAAACGCATATTTCCGCTATTCTGTATAACGGCGGCATCATAACTCACCGCCCTTTCCGTGCTTTATCCGTGGATAAAATATTATGACTGTAATCTCCGGTGCTTTGTAAGTAGTATTTATCATAGCCGACCTCCTACAATATAACCAATATCTATAATAGCACACAACAGACTATTTTACAATAAAAAATCAGAGTGATTACATCTGTATATTACGGTTTGTGCCGAAAAAAAGCCCCGACGCAACCTGCACCGGGGCAAAGTTATCTCTGATCGTTTACCGTATCGGTCACTCTGCGCTTTACTTCATCGCTTATTCTTCTGCTGTCCCTTATCTTCTGCGCCGCCGCCAGCTTGACAGCAATGCTTATCGGGCTGTGTTCAAGGTATTTCACGATAAGCTGAGGATACCTTACGCAGTACACCGATATGCCCCACGCCACCGCCATATCCCGATAGTATTCACCGCCCGGAAGCCTGTCATATATTGCAAGAGCTTTTCTTACTGTCGGCTCATCGGAAAATTTTGAGAACATAAGAACTGTTCCGACACGGGAAACGAATTCTTCTTTCCTGTACATCAGCCCTTCGGCAAGACGGAGCAGATCATCCTCTTCGCTCTTTTTCACCTTGATGCAGGAGCAGAAGCAATCGCACTCGGCCCAGTTGTCTATCATCTCGGCATAGCGTATAATATACGGCTCTTTTTCGCACAGCGGAGCGTCGGCAAAACCGACAGCCGCACCCTTTATGATTATTTCTTCAAAGCTGTCATAAGGCAGCTCGAAAATCTCCTTATAATCCGCCCTATGCTCCTTTGCGATAGCCTTAAGGTCGGGCATACGCACGCCAATCACTCTGTATTTGCTCGTATGCACTATTTTCTCGTTGAAAACACGGAACTTTTCTTCCGAAAGGCTTTCAAGAAGGGAAATCAGCTCGCCTCGCTCTGTCATTTATACCTCTCCTCTGTTTCAAGTAAAAACTTCTTTATATCTATCCCCTGCGTGCCCATATAACAGCCTATGCCGCCGCTTGCAGGGACTATCCTGTGACACGGTATAAGAATCGGGAGCGGATTTCTTTTCAGCGCCGAACCGCACGCACGGACAGCCTTGCTCCCTGCCATTTCAGCCGCCTGCATATATGTTACACGCTCGCCGTAGGGTATTTTCTGCACAGCAGTGAGTATGCTTCTGAAAAACGGCGTGCCGATGCCGCTTATGTCATACGGCAAGGAGAATTCCTTCAGCCTTCCGTCAAAATACGCAAGGAACTGCTCCTTAGCCTTTTCGCATATCGGGTCGGGGCGGTCGGGTATATTCATATCGAAAACGATATTCGTTATATTTCTGCCGTCCGTTATCACCGTTACGGTGCGGTCTATAGGCATATCAAAGGTTATGTTGCTCATTTGCCCCTGTTTGCCTTTCCGCTGACCTCTTTTGCTTCAAGGCGGTATACCCTCGTCCTTGATGCGCATGAGCTGTCGGGCTTATAGATTTTCTCTCCGTACTGCTTAAGTATCAAGCCAAGTGCGGACAGCTTTTCGGACATATCGGTTATTTCCGTCATTACACCACAGCCTGCAACGCTTTCATAAAGACTTGTTATACTGCCTTCAACATAATCACGGCAGTTGTCAAGTTCAAAAGCGACTTTGTTGTTCTCGTCTAAAAGTCGGTTCTTTTTGCCTTCGGTGGCAGTGTGTATATAAAAGTACATTCTGCCGTCCTTTTCTTCATATCCGAAGTTGAACGGCAGTACATAAGGATACTCCTCTCCCGTAAAAGCAATGCGTATTACTTTTGAACGGCCGATAATATCCATTATCTCATTCTTGTCGGTTATTTCACGGTCTTTTCTTCTCATTTGTAAACCTCCGCTTTTATTAAAACAATTATACGACAAGAAAAGAAGCGTGTCAACCGCTATATAAGAACAGGCTGAAGCTGTTTATTCTCCAGTGCCGCACCTGCCGCCTGAGGTATCAGCGAAAAATCCGCCACCAGTGAGCAAGGCTTTTTCAGCGGATCGTCCTGTCCGAGCGGAACGAAGTAATAGTTCCTGCAGTTCATAAGAAATCCGATATTCTTAAGCGACCCTGCAAGCGCATCATTTGTCGCACAGGCGATAAGCACAGGTCTTGCTCCTCTGAGGTGGCTTTTTACCGCCATAGTGACAGGAGTATCGGTTATACTTCTTGCGAGCTTTGCCATCGTGTTTCCCGTACACGGAGCGACAATCATTATATCCGTCAGCCTTTTAGGGCCTATCGGCTCTGCGTCCGCAACGGACATTATGACACGCTTTCCGCAGATATTCTCCGCCCTTTTTATATGTTCCTGCGCAGTGCCGAAACGGGTATCGACAGTTCCTGCACTAAGCGACATTACCGGAAGAATATCACAGCCTGCGTCACGCAATGCCTCCATCGCCGAAAATGCCTTAGAGAATGTGCAGAACGAACCCGTCATACAGAATCCGACTTTTACTCCGCAAAGTAAACTGTCAAGCTCACGGCTCACGGTTACCGCCCCTTTCTTTATCGCTGTTGTTCTTCTTGTCAATATAAGTTTCAAGTATTTCCTCCACGCAGTCGGCTATTATCTCTCCTGCCGTCACAGGCGCTGTCCGTGACGGCAGACCGCCTGCCTTTATTATCCTCGCTTTGCCGTCATAGTTTTTCATTGCCGTCTTATCAATGCCCCACTCAGACGCAAGCTCGATGTAAACAGCTTCGCTGTCAAATGCCGAAAGCTCACTTTCGCCTATCACGGCGCACGGCACTGTATTATATATCAGCGTTACCTCAGGCAACGTGTTGCACAGTGCGTCAAAGCCGACAGCGTGACAGCCCGACATTCTGGCTTTTGCACGTTTTTCACGGCTTCTTGCCGCTACTGTAACCTCACAGCCCATCGCCGTAAGATACAGCGCAAGCTGTGAGGCGATTCTGCCAAAGCCCAGTATAAGCACCTTCTGACCGAGCATCTGTATAGGCGTTGCGTTTATCCCGACAGCGAGCGCACCCTCAGCCGACGGCACCGCATTTCTCAGCATCACCGCCTCATCGGCATAATGATCCTCGCAGAAAAACTCGTTTTTTGCACAGAAATTTTTCACCGCAGGAGTTATCATACCGCCGATAACTATACCGTGCGGCTTTAGCAATGCCGTCAGCAGTGAGAGCGGTATCGGCTCATCGCAAAGCGGAGCGTTTATGTTTATGCCGTCACGGCTAGCAGGGATACCCAGCACGGCGGCATCGCACTTCCCGTCGGGAAGCATATCACGATTGCTTTGCCCGTAGGTATACACCTCGTGCTTTCTGCTCAGCCTGTCGGCTGTGTAACGTAAGCGGACATCTCCGCCGAGTATAATAAGTTTCATATTCGTTTACCACGCTTTCTCAGGAATTTATATCTGCGCCGTATGACGTATGTATGCTTTATGAATATCGTGTATAACCTTTTGAAAATACCGATAAATCACCTTAAAACGCATATTACGCTGTTATCCGCTACATTTTTGCTATCATATTGTATGATTTTGTTCTGTTTTTTGTGAAGAAAAGCGAAAAGACAATAAAAGCCCTTGTTTTTTCCAAATGTATATGGTATTATATGCAATAGAGGGAAACAAACCCCGCACACTTGTTGCCGACAGGCAGCAAATACAGAAAGGATCTAAGTGAAATGGCTACTAAGAAGACAAATACGACAGGAACTAAGACTCCCGTAGCTGAAGCTGTAAAGACTGAAGCTGTAAAGGCTGCCGCTGAGGTAAAAGCAGATGCCGTAAAGGCTGTAAAGACAGTTGAGAAGGTTGCTGAAAAGGCAGTTGAAAAGGTCGCTGAAAAGACAGTTGAAAAGGTCGCTGAAAAGGCACCTGCAAAGAAGCCTGCTGCTAAGAAGGCCGCTCCCGCTGCTAAGAAGCCTGCCGCTAAGAAGACAGCTCCCGCTAAGCCCGCTAAGAAGGAAGCTAAGAAGGCTGCTCCTGCAGAACCCGACAAGTTTGCTCTTGCAGATATGGTAAGAGAAAAGTTTGCAAAGAAGGACGTTTCAAAGGTAAACGAAAAGATTGCTATAGAGATCAAGGCTTACGGCGAGAAGGAATTTTACATTTATATTCTTATCGATGACGGTAAGGTAACAGTAGAGCCCTGGGGCTACATCGACAATGATGTACATATAGATATGCCCATCGCTGACGTTGTTGCTGTTGTAAACGGTAAGTACGATTTCGTTGCAAAGGCTATAAGCGGCGACTTCTACGCTATCGGTTGCTTTACAAAGCTTCTCAAGGCTTACGAAGCACTTATCAAGTAATTTTACAAAACAGAATATAAGCGTTGACGCTTAAAATAATAATTGCAGGCGTAATTCCCATTGCGTCTGCAAATTATATTATATGTGGATATGAAGAAAAAACGGTAGGGAATACATCAGAATAAGGACAGGTACCAATAATGGAAAAAGTTAAAAAGGCAGTAATACTCGCCGCAGGCTTCGGAACACGAGTTCTCCCCGCAAGCAAGGCTATTCCGAAGGAAATGCTGAATATTGTCGACAAGCCCGCTATACAGTATATCGTTGAGGAAGTCATAAACTCAGGCATAACTGAGATACTGATAGTTCTGTCGAGAGGCAAGCAGGAGGTCGAGGATCACTTTGACCGCAAGCCCGATCTTGAGGCTCAGCTCCTTGCAGGCGGAAAGACAGAATTCTACAAGGTAGTATGCGACATTGCCGAAATGGGCAAGAACATCACATACGTCCGCCAGCAGATGCAGAACGGCACAGGCGGCGCTGTTATGTATGCAAAGCAGTTTGTCGGAAACGATCCCTTCGTAGTTATCTACGGCGATGATGTTATAATCGGTGACGATCCTTGCACGGCACAGTGCTGCAGAGCGTACGAGAAGTACGGCAAGGCTGTCGTAAGTATGAAGGAAGTTCCGTTTGAGCTTGTGCTGAAATACTGCACGCTTGACGTAAAACCGCTTGAAGACAACCTCTACAGCATTTCGGATATGATTGAAAAGCCCAAGCCCGAGGAAGTAATCTCAAACTTTGCCATACTCGGCAGATGCGTTCTTCCTGCTAAGATATTCGATATTCTCGCAACCCTCCCGACAGGCGCAGGCGGCGAATATCAGCTTACCGACGCTATGAAACAGCTTGCAAAGAGTGAGGGTATGGTGGGCGTTGACTTTACCGGCACACGTTATGATATGGGCAACAAGCTCGGCATAATGAAGGCCTGTGTTGAGGTTGCACTGAATCACCCCGAGATAGGCGAGGATTTCAGAGCATATCTTAAGACGCTGGATATATAAATATAACGAAGCGGAGCGTGAAACCCACGCTCCGCTTTATCTATCTAAAACCAGATTATTAAAGCTGTACAGCGAAATATATCGCCAACACCACCGAAAACGCTTCCCGTACCGGCAAGGCATTAATATTTCCGTGACCTTATCAGTGCAACTGCACTGACATTGACCCTTCAAAAAAACGCCACTAACCTGAGATATATGTACTAACCTGCGGACGTGTAGCGTTAAGCGTCCCTGCATTGACAGGATATACAATGTTCAGGTGGTTATTCGAGTTTCACTAACACCCCGACGGGGTGTGGGTATGGGTAAGGAAAGAGGGATGCCAAGCTGAGCATTGCTTTAGCAATGCTCCCGCTCCTCACGTCGCTCAAGAGGAATAACTGATTTGGGAGAAAACCTAAGGGACAGGGTATAGGGCTGAGCACTAACCTTTGGCAAGTGCTCAATCGTTTCGCTTTGCTTCACTGCGGCAGTCCAGCGGAGCTTTAGCGGAGTGCACGAGCCTTGCGTAAGCGAGGCTCAGACTCTCCCTGATTCCTTTGGTTGTCTCCCTCTTTCATATTGACAAGTGCATTGATTCGAATAGCGAACCCGAGAAGTGCTGTCCGACAAATAGCACTATCGGTAGCTTGCTATCATAGTCAGAACTGAACAATATAGCAGAAGCACAGCACATCAAATAAAAGACATTTCTGCAAAAAGCGGAGCGTGAAACCCACGCTCCGCTTTTTTATCATTACGTTGTTTTCTTTTTAAACCCGTATCCGCTCATATAATCTATCATCCCGTACTCGTCAATAAGATTGGCAACCGCAGGTATAAACTCATTCTCCCACTTGTATTTATCGGGATAAAGCGACCTTGCCACCGCCATATAGGATTTAAGCGTATTGTCAGGCTCAAAGCCAAGCCCATCCGAGCTTTTCGGCGCATTCGGGAACGGATTCTCATATAATCTCGTATAATGAGCGCACACGTTCCTGAGATCCGACAGGCACAGCATTCTGTCCTCTACCGTTCTGTAGTTAAGATCGAAATGCTGTGAAACCATATCCTTCTTATCCGCAGATTTCATATCTATCAGAAAATATGTCAGCGTTCCGAAGCTGAACAGCTCTACAGCCGCCCACACCGGCATTATACCGCCGTACTTTCTCTTGTGGTGCTTTACGAATTCCTCGTTCTCGTTTGCCTCGATAAGCCGCTCTATCTTCGACAAAAACGCCTGATGGTTATGATGCGGATCGAATCCGGACGCATTGAGATAGCCCAGCGCCCCGTACTTCATAGCGTGATAATTTGAGATTATCGCCCTCATAGAGATTTCGATTTCCTCAAGATAGGTCATCAGCATACGGCGCAGTACCCTGTCAAAATCATAGACCTTCATTATCTGCTCAAAGGTTGTACCGTCCCTGTACTTGCCCTTTCGCTCCAGAAACGGCGCAAAGTAATAGGCAAGCCGGTAATAGTTGATATTTGTAAGGCACTTCCTTGCATACTCCTCATCATCTATTATACAGCCTCTCTGCCTCAGTATCTCGATCTGCTGTTTTATGGTAGCAGGCGTTTTGTTGAACTGCATTATTTGTTTTCCTCCGGTTTTTCAAGATCAATGAAACGTCCGAGCGTAAACGAGTATATTATCATCTGCTTTACCGGCACGGAAAATTCCTTCTCCAGTGCCTCTTTATATATATCAAGCTGTAACTTATAATCGTCCTTGTATTTCTGCTCATCGTCCGTTTTGTCTGTCTTGTAATCGACCAGCACTATACCGTCATCTTCAATAAAGAACATATCGGCTATACCCTGTACATAAGGCTCTGCGCCCTCAAGCATTTCACGGCTGTCCGCCCCGAATATTGCAGGATCGTAGCACTGCGTGTCAAGCCTGTGGAAAATAGGATACTCCCTGTACAGCTTTCCGTTCTTATCCGCCTTCACAATACGCTTCGCAACGTCATTTCCGTAGAATCCCGCTATATCGCCTGCGTTTATGCTGTTTTGCTCCGCCTTGTCAAGAAAACCTGCGGTACTGTTTTTGATATAGTCACTGATTTCGTCCTCGCTGAGTATTTTCTCAAAAGGTATATGCTCCATCAGCTTATGATATGCGTCACCACGGCGCTTTCCGCTGAGTTTGCCCGTATTGTTTTCGGTTAGGAATGAAGGCTTTCCTATAAACAGGCCGTAGTTTTCCTCGCCGTTTTTTTCTCTGAGATTAGCCGCAAGCTCGGTAGCTGTAAATTTTGCGGAAATTTTCGTCAGCGGCTCATATGCGTATGCCGCATTGAGCTTTTTCTCAAGCTCGCTTCTGAACTGTTCGTCAACGGCAATGCCGGTGCTGTCGTTATTTTTATCATCTGTATATTCATCGGCATTTTCCGCCCCCGTATTAAGTGCAGGAATTGTGAGGCTGTGTTCATCGCCTCCGTATGCAAGCGGATAAAAGATATATCTTACATCGCCGTAGTCTATTATACCGCTTTGCATATCGTTTACCTTATCGCACTCGGCTGACAGTGCCTCAATAAGCCACGAAAGATAACTGCTTCCGTTACACTTCCCGACCTTTTTTCCTGCCCTGTTTACGTCAAGCAAAGACATATATTCATCACACGCCTTTGAAATATTGGCGGTGAATATCAGCTTGTTTTCGGCTCTGGTCGCCGCAACGTAAAGAAGACGCATCTCCTCGCTCGCAAGCTGTTTTTTTACCTCCTGAGCCGCCGCATGATATGCAGGCGACTGGATTTTGCTCATAGTGGAAATATCAACGCTCTTTGACGCTATCGCATATTCCTCGCTTATCACAACATCGCCCGTGTAGTCGTCATCGTTGAATGACGATGCACAGTTTGCAACAAATACAACGGGGAACTGAAGTCCCTTTGACATATGCGTTGACATTATCTTTACTCCGTGTCCGCCTGCTGTCTGTGCCGCAGTAAGACCGCCCATGTTTTCGAGATTGAATATAAGATCGCCGAGCGTACCGCCGTCCTTATAGTCCGAATATTCACGGGCGTATGAAACGAGCAGTTCAAGGTTTGCCTGACGTGTTGCCGGATCATCACCGACACTGAGCAGTTCATCGGCTGAAATACGGTCATATATACTGCGGATAAGCTCCTGAGGTGAAGAAGCGGTTGCGGCATTTCTGAAGCTGTCAAGGTCGTTTACAAATCCGGCACATTTAGCATCGGGCTTTATATCCTTTGTAAGTTCGTGGAGTTTTTCGTATTCCGATGTATCGTAACCTCTCACTGCCTGCATAACACAGCTGTAAAGAGGTTTTCTCTTCATTCCGACAATTTCCTTTGTACCAAGACAATATTTTTCAAGTTCATCGGCACACTCCGCCCTGATTTTGCTTATATCAAAGCCGAATGTTCCTGTTCTGAGCCGTGCCATATCATCGGCTGTAAAGCAATAAAGCGGTGACATAAGCACCTTTGCAAGCTCGGTGTCGTTATACGGATCGTTTATGACCTTAAGAAGCGACAGCATAAGCCTTATTTCAGGTCGGTCAAGCAGAACCGCCCTCTGATTATACGTTACATTCAGTCCGTTGGCGGTGAGAACATTGACATAGTCGGCAATGCGGTTTTTAGGCGAACGCATAATGATTGCAAAATCGTCCTCGGTACAGGGTCGCTTGTCACTGCCGACCTTATAGCCCTGTGCTATCATCTGATTTATTCTTGCCGCAATATATGCCGCCTCGGTAACGACTGCGTTCTTTCTGTCTTTCTCCGAAACAATGCAGACCTCCGTCTTATCCTCATCGGAAATCGGGCTGTCGCTGTCCTTTTCAAGTCCGCAGATAAGTCTGCCGTTTTCCGCATAATCAACACCGCCGTTCTCCTCTGTCATCATTCTGTCAAACAGCGTGTTTATTCCGTCAATAACGCACCTGTCACTGCGGAAATTTTCGTTCAGCGGCAGCTTGTCGAAATCGTCCGATTTGCAGATAGCCGAGAATACAGAAGGCTGTGCCCCTCTGAAGCCGTATATCGACTGCTTTATATCTCCGACAAAATACAGCCCCTGCTTGTTCTCGGTCAGCATTTTGAATATTTCGTACTGAAGCTCGTTGCTGTCCTGGAACTCATCAACGATGATAAGGCTGAAGTCCGCTCTTTCACGGACCTTTTCGCCGTTTTCGCAGAGCATACGATATACTCCTCTTTCAGCGTCCGAAAAATCGGCGCAGTTACGCCTCTGCTTTTCCTCGCAGTACGCCTTGTCAAAGCGCAGTACAAGATTTTTAAGTGCAGTAACGGCAGGCAGACTTTTCGCCATGTCGCTTTCAAACGAGGTTATCTTATCGCAGGTCTTTATAAAATATTTCTCAAATATACTCTTTACGCCTTCCCTGTGGGCTTTTACCAGCTTTTCCGCACTTCTGTCCTGCGGCGCACGTTCCTTCGGGAACGAAGCGATATAGCCCTTTACGGTATCGTCTATACTAAAACCGTTTTTGACAAGAGCGGTCACCGCCTTGCCGTAGCTGTCCTTTATACCCTGTGCATAATCGCTGTGCTTCGCTATCGCACCGTCGTTATCCTTTGTTCCGCCGTCATATTCCGCTATTGCGCTGTCAAGGCTGTCCGCTTCGCTCTCAAAACGCTCCGCATACATTCCCGCAAGGCTGATGAGCTTTTTCTTTATGTCCTGCATTATCTGAGGATCGTCCGTGCGGTCGAGCCACTTTTCAGGGTCGGTGTGATTGAGCGCTTTTGCGTGAATATTAAGTATAAGCTGACGCAGACGGCTGTCGTCCTTTACGATATAATTCTCAACGACGGTTTCTATGTCGTCCTTGTCGCCGTTTGCGTAAAAATCCTCAAGCATATCCGACAGCACATCGTTTTTCAGTGCGCCACCCGCCGTTTCGTCTATAACCGAAAATCCTGCGGATATATTGTCGGCAAGGTCGATATTCTCCCTGAGCAGCGAAATGCAGAACGAGCTGATAGTTGATATTCTCGCCTTTCTCAGCCTCATTCTCTGGTTACGCAGAAATCTCACGTCGGCGGAGCTTACGGCCTCGTTTATCCTCTGCCTCATAAGAGCGTCAAGTCTTGCCTTAAGCTCATCCGCCGCCTTTACCGTAAATGTTACCACAACGATTTTTGACGGGTCTATATTTTCGTTTTTGTCGCATATCAGCCTTACGACACGCTGAGTCAGAACGGCGGTCTTACCGCTTCCTGCGCCTGCCGATACTATTGCCGGGTTTCTGCCCTGATTTATCGCCTTTATCTGAGCGTCAGTATATTTCATCACTTATCCCCCTTGCCTTTCTTCGCCTTCGCAACAACTATATCCTCACCGAATTCAACAGCCTCGGCTGACCCGACATCAACGCACGAACTCTGTTTCATTCCGCATATATCCTTGAAATCGCAGTATTCGCAGGATAATGCCTTTCCGTCATCGACAAGCGGTCTTGCATCGACAATACCGCTTTTTACCTGTTCGGTGTTTTCTTTTACAACCTTTTCTATCCTGCTTTCGAGCTTTTTCAGCTTATCGCCCGCTATAGTCACAGCAGAATAGAAATTGGTGCTGACCTCCTTGTCCCTTTCAAACTTCACGCCGCTGTATAAAAGGCGTTCCTCCTCCTGCCGAGTACCCTCAACAGCAAAGCCCTTCTCCTTATGCTCGTCAAGCCAGATACCTCGCTTAAGCTCGTCAGACGGTGCTTTTATATCCTTGAGAGAAGTTTTTCCGGACGGATGGTACAGTGCGGCTGACGGCGTAAAGCCGTTTGCCCCGTTGTTTTTTGCAAGTGTGAAAAGATACAGTAAAAGCTGCAGGTCAAGCCCGTAGTAGATACGGCTCAGCTTTGCGTCCTTGTTTCCGGTCTTGTAGTCTATTACTCTTATCTGACCGCCGCTTTTGTCATCGTTATACGCTATATCTACACGGTCTACCGTTCCGCCTACCGTTATCGTCTGACGGCTTTTGTCTGCAAGCTCTATGTCAAAGCTGTACGGCGAAATGTCAAAGCCGTTCTCGCTCTTTCCACTTTCCAGCTTAAGCTCGAAATATGACGGCACAAACCTGCTCTTTTCAAGCTCCTGCGCCATATATTTTATAAGATAGAACGCAGTTACCGAAAGTGCGTTATAAAGCGTGTTGAACCTTGCGCTCATATTCTCCTCGGTAAGCAGATACTTTTCCCTGTAATCCGCAAGCGCCTGTTCGATAAGGTCCTTTATTCTGTCATCGGAAACGTGAGGATTTCCGTTTTCTCTTGCACCGTCATACATATTTTCAAAGCAGTATTTCATTATGTAGTGCATGATATTTCCGTAGTTGCTCGCATTCATCGCAATGCCTGCGGACGATGAAAGGTTCATACCGTAGCGAAGGAAATATGCAAACTTACAGCCGTTCAGCTTTTCTATTGCCGTAGGCGAAAGTGCTGTCTGCGGAAAAACTATCGGCGCAATATCGCTTATCCTGTGTATGTCGGAGTTTCCGCTGTTATTGCTCATTACCGCCTTTATCCTGTCTATTGAGCTTGATTCCTTTTCGTTTTCCGAAAGCACGGTTTCAACAGCTTTCTTCTGCCCGTCTGTCAGGCGGGAATTGTTGATGACATACTGCTTTTCAGCCGACTTAACGCTTTCGGTCATATAAAGTGCGTCGAGATTATCCACGTTTATAAGCTTTGCACCGAAGTGCTTTGCTATATCGGCAATGTATTCCGATGCGTTTTCCTTTTCACCGGTAAACGTGATAAACAGCTTCTCGCCTGCAAGCGTCATAGCCTTATATGCGTCAAGCACCGCCGATGAGTATCTCGCCTCGTCATTTTCAAGTTCAATATCGTTTTCGGCAAGACGCTGTACATCATCAGACGTAAACACGCTGTTGCCCTCGGGATAAATGTCGGGGAATGCGCCGTCGGCGGCTCCCATCACAAATACCGCCTTAACCTCCCTGCTCCTTGTTCTTGCAGGATCTCCGAACAGCACGCTGTCGAGAACATTCGGAGTGCGTGATATGCTGATACGGGAGGCACAGCTATGGATAAGTGCGGAGAACTCCGCAAGCGTAAGAGGAGTATCGTCAAGCGTTTCATACAGCGATGTCAGCATTTCCGACACGGTACGCCACAGCTGGTTATATTCCTCGGTAAGCTCTTTTACATAGCGGAGCTGTCTTGTAGAGTTGTCCTGACACTTGCCCTGTATAGCGGCGCTTATATCCACCTTGTCGAAAAGGAAAGCGGTAAACTTCTTTACAAGCTCCCTGCCGCCGATGCCACGCACCGACTTTGCAAATTCAACAAGAGGTGTAACTGTTGCGATTCGTATCTCCTCTACCCTCTGCTCCGATGCGTTTGTTATATGCGGCATAGGCTTATCCCACTTCTTGCGTTTAAGATCCCAGCACTCCGCATATTCCTCCATAAGATGCTGTTCTACAAGGTGTCTTTCCTTGAGCGTCATAGGGACTGTCTTGCCGTTATTCTTTTCGGACGGCAGACGCACAAAACCGCTTCTTATATACCGCAGTATATTTGTACCTGTAGGATTATCCGCCGCTTTGAGAAGCGCCTCAAAGAATCTCAGCATCGGCTTCTCCGAGATCGGTACGGGAAGGTCGGCGAATACAGGCACATCATACCTTGCCGCCGCCGAATTTACTGCGTCCTTGTATTTTGCGGGAGAAGCGCATATCACCGCAATATCCGAGTATCTGTAGCCCTCACTGCGTACCAGCTTTCTGATATTTGCACATACAAAATCAGCCTCGCCGCTGACAGAGGACGAATAAGCCATTGTTATGCCGTCACTGCCTGCCGTGCTATCCTTTACCCCCGTCTGCAAAAAGTCACGCAGTGCCTTGAGATTACCGTTAGTGTAACGTGGAGCCTTGCCGCAAAGACGGGTATATTTTATGTTCTCCCTGTTGCCTCTTTCGAACAACCGCTCTGTCCTGTCGCACGTTGCAAAGACCTCCGCCTTGTTTTCGTCCGTACAGAGCGCAACCACAAAGTTCACACCCTTATCCGCAAGCGCCCTTAAAAAATTCTGCTGTGCTCCGCTGAAGCTGTCAAAGCCGTCAATATATATCGTTGTGTTTTCGTCAAAGCTGTCGCCGTTTCTTATCACCTGTGCGGCAAGCGTAAGATTGTCCTGCCTGTCGGCATATTTCTCGGTCAGCTTTTTATCATAAACGCTGTATACCGCCGCAATATCGCCTATCTTCTCGGCAAGATGGACAGGCAGCCGTTCAGCCGTGTTTTTTTCGGGAGAATACAGTGTTTTCGTCAGTTCATCTGCGGATATGCCTGCCGCCTTGAGCTCGTTTACTGCCGAAAGGCACATCTCTACAAAGCCGTTTTTCCTTGCGGCATTGCCGTAAAACTTAAGATCGCCGCACAGCCCTCTGACAGCACCGCTCATTATGGCTGTCTTTGCAGTGGTATCCGCATAGGTTTTCTGAGGGCAGTGCTTTTTCAATATGCTTTCGGACAGCGACATAAAGCCCATTACCTTTATGTCCGAAGTCTTTTCATCGGTTTCCTTTGCGACACGTCTTTCACTTTCAAAAACAAACTGATCCGGAACAAGAAGTATCCTGCTTTTGCTGTCGTTCTTAAGAAGCTCATAGAGTGCGGCTGTCTTGCCGCTTCCGGCAGGACCTGTGATGATATGTGTCATACTTTTTATTTCCCTCCGTAAAATATATTCCGTAAAACGAGATACGCTTTTTACTATCGTTAATATAATAACATATTTGCTGTACCATTTCCAGTACAGGAACGATTTTATTCGGCAGTTACGGCACATTTTCAACAAATTCTTTACATCCCGGCAAAAATGTAGTATAATATAAAGGCAAATACAAATCGACAGCCCCGTCCGACACGGAATTTATAACGGAGGCAGTATCATCACACGGGACAGCATATGCCGTCCCTGCATTTTTGAAAGGAAACATCTTATGTCTGAATTAATGTTAGGTAATCAGGCGGTCGCAAGAGGTCTTTACGAGGCAGGAGTCAGCGTTATATCGAGCTACCCCGGCACACCCAGCACCGAGATAACCGAATTTTCGTCAAAATATCCCGAAGACGAAATGTACTGTGAATGGGCGCCCAACGAGAAGGTAGCCTGCGAGGTCGCAATAGGCGCAAGCATTGCAGGTGCAAGGAGCTTCTGTGCTATGAAGCACGTTGGTCTTAACGTAGCGGCTGACCCTCTTTTCACAGCAAGCTACACAGGCGTAAACGGCGGTATGGTGCTTGCCGTAGCCGATGACCCCGGTATGCACAGCTCACAGAACGAGCAGGACTCACGCCACTATGCCATCGGCGCTAAGGTTCCTATGCTTGAACCGTCCGACTCGCAGGAGTGCAAGGACTACGCAAAGCTCGCTTATGAGATTTCGGAAAAGTTCGATACTCCCGTGATTTTAAGACTTACAACAAGAGTAAGCCACTCTCAGTCGGCTGTAACAACAGCAGACAGAATCCCCCACACTATCCCCGAATACAAGAAGAATATCGCAAAGAACGTAATGGTTCCCGCAAACGCTATAAAGAAGCACGTTGTAGTTGAACAGCGTACGCTCGACCTTATCGACTATGCCGAAACATCGGGCATAAACACTGTCGAGATGAACAGTGACGAGATAGGCGTTATCACATCGGGTATCTGCTACCAGTACGCAAAGGAAGCACTGGGCGACAAGGCAAGCTACTTAAAGCTCGGTATGGTAAACCCTCTGCCCGTAAAGCTGATAAAGGACTTTGCCGCTAAGGTAAAGACGCTCTATGTTATCGAAGAGCTTGACGATGTTATCGAAACACACTGCCGCAAGAACGGCATTGACGTAAAGGGCAAGGAGCTGTTCACTCTTCAGGGCGAATACTTCCAGAGCAAAGTAAGACAGGTCGTTCTCGGTGAAAATGACGAATGGCAGACTCTTGATGCCGAGATACCCGTTCGTCCTCCCGTACTCTGCGCAGGATGTCCCCACAGAGGCGTATTCTACATACTCAAAAAGCTCGGTGTTATGGTAAGCGGCGATATAGGCTGTTACACGCTCGGTGCCGCCGCTCCTCTCAGTGCAATCGACACGACAGTATGTATGGGCGCAAGCATAAGCGGTCTGCACGGCTTCAACAAGGGCAGAAAGGGCGAATACGAGGGCAAGGCGGTAGCCGTTATCGGTGACAGCACATTTATGCACAGCGGTATCACGAGCCTTGTTGACATTGCATACAACCGCAGTAATTCTACCGTTATCGTCCTTGATAACAGCATTACAGGTATGACAGGCCACCAGAACAACCCTGCAAACGGCAAGAACATATACGGTGATCCTGCATCTGCCGTTAACCTTGAAGCACTCGCTCACGCTATCGGCATAAACAGCGTTACAGTTGTAGACCCCGGCGACCTTGCCGAAACCGAAAGAGTTATAAAGGAGGAGCTTGCAAAGGCTGAGCCTTCGCTCATAATCGCACGCAAGCCCTGCGCATTGCTCAAGACCGTAAAGCACAAGCCTCCGTTCCGGATAGATGCCGACAAGTGCAAGAACTGCAAGTCCTGTATGAGAATAGGCTGTCCCGCACTGGTTTCAGGCGACAAGTGCATCACTATCGACAATACCCTGTGCGTAGGCTGCGGACTGTGCGAACAGCTCTGTAAGTTTGACGCTATCAAGGAATAAGCTCTGAAAGGAATATAGCTATGGAAACAAAATCAATAATGATAGTCGGCGTTGGCGGACAGGGTACACTTCTTGCAAGCCGTATACTCGGCAGTGTTCTCGGCACGGCAGGCTATGAGGTTAAGGTAAGCGAAGTACACGGAATGTCACAGCGTGGCGGTTCTGTCGTAACATACATAAGATACGGCGAAAAGGTATACAGCCCCGTTATAGAAAAGGGTCAGGCTGATATGATAGTAAGCTTTGAACAGCTTGAAGCCGCACGTTATGTATCATACCTCAAAAAAGGCGGTACAATAATCACAAACACACAGAAGATAAGCCCTATGCCCGTTATCACGGGTGCGGCTGAATATCCCGACGGCATTATCGACAAGATAAAGGCTATGGGTATAAACATTATCGCAGTTGACGCTCTCTCAGCCGCAGAAAAAGCCGGCAGTGCAAGAGCCGTTAACGTTGTGCTTATGGGCGTTCTTTCAAAGATACTTCCCGGCATCGAGCTTGACGCTTGGAAAAAGGCAGTTGAAAAGTGCGTACCCGCAAAGGTTATAGAGATAAACGAAAAGGCTTTCGATCTCGGCAGAGATCTGTAAGCGTTCAAAAAGGAGCTTTTCTTGAAGATTATTTCCGACTCAACGCCGCTCATTGACGGCTACCGTATGCCTGCGGAGTTTTCCTCGCACAGCGGCTGTATAATAATATTCCCCGAGCGGCCGGATTCGTGGCAGTACGGCGGAGTAAAGGCAAAAAAAGCGTTCTGCGAGGTTGCCTGCGCCATTGCAAAAAGCGAAAAGGTCACCGTTCTTGCCTCATTTGAACAGTATGAAAACGCACGCAGAATGCTCCCCCCTCATATCCGTGTTGTCGAGATGTCCTCTGACGATGCGTGGGCGAGAGATGTTTCACCCGAGTTTGTCGTGAACGATAAGGGCGATATGCGTGGTGTGGACTGGTATTTCAATGCGTGGGGCGGTCTTGTTGACGGGCTTTATTTCCCGTGGGACAAGGATAACAAGATAGCACGCAAGGTCTGCGATATGCTCGATGTCGATGTGTATGACTTCAGCGACTTCGTTCTTGAGGGCGGAAGTATAAGTGCTGACGGCGAGGGTACGATTCTTACCACTGAAGCGTGTCTGCTCAGCGCAGGAAGAAATCCTCAGCTATCCAAAGCGGAAATCGAAGAAAATCTCTGCGAGGGTCTCGGCGCAAAAAAAGTAATATGGCTTCCGGGCGGTATACTGGGCGATGAAACAAACGAACACGTTGACAATATCTGCGTGTTCGCCGCTCCCCACACCGTGCTTTTATCGTGGTGCGAGGACGAAACGAGCGAGCAGTACAGGATGTGCCGAGCCTGCCTTGACGTGCTTGAAAACAGCACAGACACACTCGGCAGAAAGATAGACGTTGTAAAGCTCGCTATGCCAAATCCGATATATATGACCGAGGAAGAAGTCGCAGGTCTTGACCTGTTTGACGGCGAGCCTACAAGAGATACCGTAAGCCCGCTCAGCGCAAGCTATGTAAATCTTTATATAGGCAATAAGACAGTGGTAATGCCTGCTTTCGGCGGTGAGAATACAGAGTATGACCTCAGAGCAAAGAGTGAAGTACAGAAGGTATTCCCAGACCGTGAGATAATACAGATATACGCCCGTGATATACTTATCGGCGGCGGCAATATCCATTGCATAACCCACCAGATACCGTCATTTGTCAGAAAGGAAACTCCCTATGATAAGTAATGTCAAGGTTGCGGCAGTACAGATGAGCTGCAGTGACGACCGTGAAGAAAATATTGCAAAGGCAGAGCGTATGGTAAGACAGGCGGCATCGGACGGAGCGAATGTGATACTTCTCCCCGAGCTGTTCGAGCTTCCGTACTTTTGTCAGGAGAAGAATTACGATTACTATTATCTTGCCGACAAAACCGAAGAAAATCCTGCCGTAAAGCGTTTTATGCAGGTCGCAAAGGAAACCGGTACGGTTATCCCCGTCAGCTTCTACGAAAAGCACGGAAACGCATTTTTCAATACGATAGCTATGATAGACTGTGACGGCTCGCTTATGGGAATATACCGTAAGAGCCACATACCCGATGACCATTTCTATCAGGAGAAGTTCTACTTCACACCGGGCGACACAGGCTTTAAGGTGTGGAATACAAAGTTCGGCTGTATCGGCGTCGGCATATGCTGGGATCAGTGGTTTCCGGAGGCGGCACGCTGTATGGCTCTTATGGGCGCAGATATGCTCCTTTACCCCACCGCTATCGGCAGTGAGCCTATACTGGAGTGCGACTCGATGCCCCACTGGAGAAGGGCTATGCAGGGTCATTCGGCGGCAAACCTTGTTCCCGTTATCGCCGCAAACAGGATAGGTACAGAGTACGTTCACCCTACCCCAGAAAATCAGAATCAGGACTCATCGCTGACCTTCTACGGCTCGTCATTCATAACCGATGCTACGGGAGCGATAGTTTCAGAGGCTGACAGAACGGACGAGGCGGTTATAACAGCGGTAATAGACCACGAGCAGAACCGTGACCTGCGTCAGAGCTGGGGCGTGTTCCGTGACCGCCGCCCCGAGTTGTACGGAAAAATTATGGAACATTAAAAATCAATCATATGTAACAGCCTGACGGATATCGGTATCCGTCAGGCTGTTTTTGACATTTCATCTAAAAATTTGACATATATTTTGTAAGTTTAACTGAATTTTCTGAATTGTATTGACTTATTGTAATTTGTTTAATATAATATAGATAAAGGAGATTTATTATGAAAAATATATTAAAAGCTGTTTTAATTTTCACAATAATGTTCAATTGTGCAACTTTCGCCAACTATCCTGTATATGCCGAATGCTCTCACGTATTCGGCGAGTATATTATTACTCAGAACGCCGGGTGTACCACCACAGGCTCTAAATACAGAGTATGCAAAAAGTGCGGATACAAATCCACTGTGATGATATATCCGAGAGGACACAATACTAAATCTAAGGTCGTATCGCCAAAGTGTACTGTAAAAGGTTATACCCTTGCTTACTGCACAGTATCAGGCTGTGATTATACTGTAAAGTATAATTATACCGATGCTTTGGGGCACAATACCAAAGACACTTGTGTTACACCACCTGATTGTACTACTCAGGGAAAAAGAAAAATATACTGTACAAGATGTTCGTTTGTAACATATATGCCGATACCTGCGCATGGTCATATATATAACAGTGTAAATGAAAATATCTGCGCAAAATGCGGATATAAAAAGCCGACCACAAACTGGTCTTATATGTTTAAGTCACCCTATATGGCAACTCATATATCGCAGAGATTTCCAAAGTATGACGATGGCACAGAACATCATGGCGTAGATATAATTGATGCAAGCGGCAACGTAGATGGCTATCCTGTTTACGCAAGCTATAGCGGTACAGTGTTAGATTCTTTCTATGACAGAACTAACGGCAGAGGAGTCTTTGTCAGAATCAAACAGGACAACGGTTATGTTGTCAGATATCTGCATATGAAAAACGGTTCTGTCAATCTCGTAGAAGGTGATAAAGTAAAAGCCGGCGACTATATTGGAAAAGTTGGTTGTACCGGAGAGGCTTACGGTTCACATCTACACTATGATGTTAAGAAATCCTTAAACTCTTTGGACTACACTCAACCGCTTACTTTCTTCAAAAACATCAATTTCACCTATTCATATTAAGGAGGTAATTTTATGAAAAAATCATTACAAGCTCTCATTATCACAGGTCTGTTGCTCACTGTTTTCGGAACCATGTGCGGTTGCCAATCAACAGTGCAGACATCGCAAAGCTCTTCTGATATTATTCAATCCTCTGAGGTTGAAGCAGCCTCGAACTCAGGCAAAAGCGAAACTAAATTGGATATACATGAAGAAATAATGCCCGCACTTGATATCAAGCAAAACGGCGGCGGTGATGAGCAATCTGCATTTTACGGTGCTCAGGAAATATCCAAACTGGGATTGTTTTCGCAGAAATTTGAAAATCTTGTTAAGGAATCATGCACTGAAAAAGAATTTCAGGAGTATATGACATGGAGCGAAGAAAATGACAATCCCGTTGATAATAAAGACAGACCTTATAATATCAACGAAATGCCGAATCTTCCGAACGTGGTAAAAAAATACTCATTGAATCATGATAAAGTATACGAAATATTGAAAGATCTTCAAAAATATTATACTGAGCTTTCATCTGAAAGCGAGAATGCCAAATATGCAGATATGATATACACCGATGAAGAAATAGAAGCTATCGCCTCCGGCGATGTGAAAAAATGCTTCAATTTATTCACATACAATACTTCAATTATGAAAAACGATCTGATATACACACCTGCGTATATATACAACAACACCATGGATAAACTTGAAGAAGCGGGCATAACCGCAGAAGAAATTGCCGCAAGAACCGAAATATACGGCAGCTTCTCACTCACCGATGAACAGATGACCGCACTTCAGAACAAAATGCTCAAATATGTTGCTTTGCAAGCTGAAAAAGGCAATTTCAGCGGAACATATGAAATCCCGACTACCGCAACTTTCAGTGTACCCGAAAAAATCGAAAATGCAACGTTTGTTACACAGACATAAATAAACCGGGACACGCCTTGACAACCCCCGACCGTTATGCTAAAATAACAATACAAACAATACAATAATTCTGCCACCGGGTAGAGATGCGAAAGCACCGTAGTACATCGTTAGGTCTTTGAAGATGTACCTGCGGTGCTTTTTCGGTAAATTTACGGAGGATACAATGCTCAGAAAACTGAACAACTACTTCACAACCTTTGAAAAAATACTATGGATAGGCTCGTTAGTGCTGATAACAGGCTCTGCCGTTATGTTCGGCAAGGACGGGATACTGTCCGTCATAGCGTCGCTTATCGGCGCTACCTCGCTTTTGCTCAATGCCAAGGGCAACCCCATAGGACAGGCTCTCGGCGTGATTTTCAGCATACTCTATGCGATAATTTCCTTCTCCTTTGCCTATTACGGCGAGATGATAACCTATCTCGGACTCACAGGACCTATGGCGCTTGCCGCTTTTATAAGCTGGATAAGAAACCCGTTTGCAAAGGGTAAGGCTGAGGTAAAGGTAAATCATATCCATAGGGGCGAGGTTCTCTTTATGTTCATACTCACCGCCGTTGTCACCGTAGTTTTCTACTTCGTACTCGACTTTTTCAACACGGCAAATCTTATTCCGAGTACCGTTTCCGTCACAACGAGCTTCCTCGCCGTATATCTCACATTCCGTCGCAACCGTTTCTTCGCTGTCGCCTATGCCGCAAATGATATAGTGCTTATAATCCTGTGGTCGCTCGCCGCCTTGACCGATATAAGCTATATCTCGGTCGTAGTCTGCTTTGTGATTTTCTTTGTAAATGACATATACGGCTTTGTAAGCTGGAGCGCAATGCGGAAAAGACAGGCAGCTGAAATTCAGCCGTGAGTTGTTCGGGTAAATGTATTGAATAAAAAGCCGCCCCTCAGTGTACTTTGGTACATTGGGGGACGATTTTGTCTAATCGGTTATTTCTGACTAACCATGTAGCGTTAATTTAACGCTTTTTCAAATCAGAGAGCCAATCCTATTACCCATGCGATAAGTCCCGCAAGAGCCGCAACGGGTACTGTCATAATAAGCAGCTTCAGCATCTTTGTAGCCTTATACTTAGGATCGTGCCAGGTGTCAAGCAGATCTTCTGTGCCGGGGATTATCCACCATTTCGACTTTGCTACCCAAAGATAGTCAACGAAGAACCAGTCGAAAAATTCCATTCCGTAGAACAGGACGTAATACTGCCACGCACATTCGAAATAGCCTCTTGCGCCGTTTATAAAGAGTATCATGACTATCGGGAATATCAGATCTCCTATCAGAAGCAGGGTCATTGAAATGACAGTACGTTGCTTTATTTTCTTTGCGGTCGTAAGCCCCATTTCTATAACTCTGTCCTGCATTACCTTCGGATAGAATATAATTCCGCCTACAGGCCCTTTTCTGCCGACAAGCGCAAGCATAAAAAGCGCAAACCATACCCACAGGATAAGAATTTCTATAACCAGTTTAAGTATCAGCATATTTTCTCCTCCTTTTTTATTCCGAATTTGATTATACATGACTAACTCATTTGTGTCAATATAGGAAATAAACAAATCCGCCTGTGTGTGCAGGCGGATCAGCTTGTAGAAAAAGTCTGTTTTTATAAAGATAGAGCAAATTCTCTAACCCTAACCCCAAACCCCTTCCCCTCGGGAAGGGGCTATATTGCTGGGGCTACCGCCCCTAGTCCCTGTTGGGGGCTACGCCCCTCAACCCCATTTATACATTATTTCTTCTTGGCTTTATTTTTCGGCACAGGCGTTATCCGTTCGAGAATTTCGACCGCCTTTGCCGTAAGCTCCCTGTCCTCTATGTCAAGTATATAATGCTCCTTTGCGCTGTCATACGGCACACCGCACTCAGCGCCCGACATAAGCTCTTCGATTTCGGGGAGCTTTTTAACATATACCGTGTTGTCGCAGACAAGCAGGACAGGCTTATCGTTAACATAAACCATATATTCGCCGAACATCTTTTTATACCGCACGTTTTCAACGCCGACAAGCTGTTCACATACGAACTCTATATATTCCTGCGATGTTGCCATTTCTCAGCCTCTGCCTTCTTTTCTCTTTACAAAAAATCTTATTGCAAACAGCACCGCCAGCATAAGAGCCGCCGAGAAGCCAAGCACTATGAATACGTTATGCACAAAGCCCGACAGCAGATAGCCGACAACGCACACCGCCGCAACTGTCAGCGCATACGGCAGCTGTGTCGAAACGTGATTGACGTGGTCGCACTGTGCGCCTGTCGATGCCATAATGGTGGTATCCGAGATAGGCGAGCAGTGGTCGCCGCACACCGCACCCGCAAGGCAGGCTGAAATGCAGATGATGACCATTGACGGAATTTCTCCCGTCTGCGAAACATTCGCAAGCTCCGCCTCAAACACGCTCGTAACGATAGGGATAAGTATGCCGAACGTTCCCCACGATGTACCCGTTGCAAAAGCAAGCCCGATAGCCACCACGAACAGTATTACAGGCAGAAGCACGCTCAGCGCCGTTGCACTCTGTACCACTCCCGAAACAAACGCACCTGCTTCAAGGTGGTTTGTCATCGTTTTAAGTGTCCACGCAAAAGTCAGTATAAGTATCGCAGGCACCATCTGCTTAAATCCTGCGGCGATAGAATCCATACATTCGTTGAACTTCAGCACACGGCGGAGCATATAATATGCAATTATAACTATCAGCGCCGAGATAGAGCCGAGCGACAGACCGTAAGCCGCATCGCAGTTTGCAAATGCCGTCACAAAATCCGTACCGGAGAAAAATCCGCCGGTATAGATCATACCCACAACGCAGAACACGATAAGCACAGCAACAGGAAGTATAAGGTCTATAACCCTTCCACGCTCGGTCACCGGCTGTGCGTCCTGCTCATAAGTATTGTTTTTTGTTGTGAAAATATCACCGTTCTTTGCGTTGTCCTCGTGTATTTTCATCGGTCCGTAATCCGTATCGCTCACCGATATGAATATTACCATAAGAATCGTTAAAAATGCGTACAGATTATACGGTATAGTGTTTATGAACAGTGATATTCCGTTTACGCCCTCGACCGTACCGCTTACCGCCGCCGCCCACGATGAGATAGGTGCAATAATGCAGATTGGTGCGGCTGTCGAATCTATAAGATAAGCGAGCTTTGAACGTGATATGTTGTGCTTGTCGGTTATCGGCCTCATTACCGAGCCTACCGTCAGACAGTTGAAATAATCGTCAACGAATATCAGCACACCGAGGAAAAACGTTGACAGTGCAGCTCCCCGTCTGCCCTTGATATGAGCCGCCGCCCATTCACCGTAGGCACGGCTGCCGCCCGCCTTGTTCATCAGTACAACGATTATTCCCAGTACAACAAGGAACACCAGTATTCCGACATTGTATGCGTTTGAAAGATTTGTTATAAGACCGTCCTGCACGACCGCCTTGAACGTTCCCTCAAATCCCGTTCCCGATGCCGCCGCATAGATTATTCCGCCCGACAATATTCCGACAAACAACGAGGAATACACTTCCTTTGTGATAAGTGCAAGTCCTATCGCTATGACCGGCGGAAACAGCGACCACAGCGTACCCTTGGCTTCGGTTATCGGTGCGGCAATAATACAGCATACCGTAAAAGCCACGATAAGCAATCCAAACACCGCTTTGCTCAGATAAGATTTTTTCTTCTTTTCCATTGTTACTTCCTTTTCGCCCGTAAGCCTGTCACACGGGCGGATTTACGTTTTAAGATACTTTAATGGTACATTATTTCGGCTCTGTTGTCAAGCGTTTACAGATTAAAACCGCCGTAAATTTGTGGGTGTCAATCTTTGTAAAAAACAAATCGGATAACCTGCAATTTTATAATCGGTTTTTCTTATTGCCGTCTTTGCTTATGATATGATCCTCTTGCACAAACAGCTTTATAAGTCGGGGGTATCTGTCCGCATTGCTCATTATATAAGTCGATGCAGCAACATACAATATCGCAAAAACAAAGTAAACTCCCGATAAAACGAATAAGGTCTTGCGGTTTTCGTCGTTTACACTGTTTACATCGTCAAGCAAAACATAACGGGTATTGCCGCAGGAAAACAGGCGTATATCGGTTTCTTCGTCGTTTTCTTTATCAATGTAACCTATCTCAAATTCCCTGTTCTTTGCTATGTTTATCTCAATATCTTTATATTCCTGCGAATTATCTTCTATAAATCCGGTTGCAAACGTCCGATTCTCGCCGGCTCTATCCGATACCGTAATTATAAATCTGCCGCTGTTATCGCTTTTGTCAAAGTGATATTCCGTAATTCTGCCCGTATATATCGTTATTTCATCGGGCGTTATATCGGGGTTTGCAAACAACGCAACAACGAGCGAAAATACAGGTAACGCCATAACAATAATATCAACAAGAATAAACCCTCCGGGGTTGCGGATATTACCACGGAACAGCTTTGATTTCTCAGAGTTTATGACCTCGGCATTTTCCGAACGCTGTATCAGCTCCTTTGCAAAGCCGTCAATATTGAAAGCATTTTCATCTATCAATATAAGCCTTTTACCGACAGTGATTATCAGATTTCCGCCGTAACGTATTTTCTTCACTTGTGAATATTCATACCTGTGTGTTATCCTCAGCATATCCCGATAAGTAAAGTCCTTGTCGGTGTAATCTACCCTCTGGTTTACAGTAAGTACAAGTATAACGCCAAGCACGACAAATACACCGAATACGATACAGGCAGCCATACCTGCACCGCTTATTGCCGCAGCTACCGTCACAACGCCGAAAAAAGTGCGCATACAAGCCCGATAACCGCTATCTCTCTGCTGTTTATTACCGTCTTGTAATCTATTCTATTTTTTGATTTATATTTCATCGTTTCCTCTTATGAGTACCATTCTGTATTATCATCGTTCATTATATGATCTGTTTTTCATACGCAATACAGGGTGAACCGTCAGCAACATAAATGATACCGCATTTTGCAAATCCGTTTTTCTCAATAAGATGCCTCGTTATCTTGTTATCCTGATGCGTATCTATCGCACAAGAGTTATTGTCATCCGAGACATCTGTTTTCTCCTTGCCGTTTATTCTTATATGAATTTATTATACTCGATTTAATTTCTTCGGTCAACCAAAAATTCCGCCCCGATAACCCGGGACGGAAAAAATCTGTATTCAATATGCTATCCGAACCCGTCAAACTTCCCTGTACTCCATAGTATACAGATACTGACCGGATTTCAGTTGCTTTTTAGCGGTATTCTTCATTCCGCACTTAGTGTATTTAGCTACCTTAAGTGCAGTGTCGGTATCAAGCACGCATGGTATACCCTCCCTTGCCGCTTCGGAAAAAGGGTGTTCAAGTATCTTTTTCATATATCCTTTTCCCTGATATTCACGCAGAACTACCACCATCGACACCGCTACATAATCCTTTTCCTTTTTGTAGACTTTGGCATAAAGCTCCTCGCTTGAACCTGCCACAATTCTCACGCTGCGAAATGACATCTCCCTGAGCATTCTCCCAACCATATGTAACGCAGGCTTCAGCTTAATTTTAGTGCTTTTGCGCCAATACGCAAGAAACCCCTCGTGATTGTCGGACGTAGTGTACAAAACCCCCGAGTTATAGAAATACTCCGTCATTATCTCAAACGCCTTTATAATATCCTCACGAGGCGCAGTTGTGGCAATACCGTCACCCTCTGCGGCGAAGGCTTCGCCGATAAGCGTTCCGTAATGCGCCAGCTCTTCCTTTGTCATATTGCTTACTTTCTGCATGGTTTTTCCGCTCCTGTTCTAAAGTTAGTCATCACTAATTATATTATAACCGATTTCAGCCCAGCGGTCAACCAAAAATCCCGCAATTTCCAAAGCAGACCATTTTATGTCAAAAACAGCGTTTTACCTGCATACCGCAAACCGTCAATAAAATCAGTCATATATTATGCAAAAACTGTTTTCGCATTTTTTATTTTGCTGTTTTACTCCTTTTCCGCACTTTTTGCAATACCCATCCCCATTTTTATACAAAAACCCCGCCCCCGAAACCTCGGGAGCGGAATAGTATATGTTTAATCATTTTTACTAATAATCTTACTTGCCAATTTGCCTATTATTTTAGTCAATTCATTTTCAAAATCTCTCGAAACATCATCTGCATAACTTATTGCATGAGCACACTCGTGCAATAACGTACCAGCATAGTCAGTAATACAGCTAAGCTGATTTCGCTTAATGAGAATTTTTCCTTCTTCCTGTATCCAAAGTCCTACAGTTTTATAGTAAAACTCATTTTCATAAATTTTATCTACTATTTGTATGATTCTTACTGATTTTGGCTTACCGCCTATTGTATTCAATATATCCGAAGTTTTATTATAAATGTTTCGTTCATTTAATGTCAATTCTGAAATATCAACAACAGTTGGCGAAAACTTGCTTTTCTCATCTTCTATATATTGCCTTACCGTTGTTAACGTATCACCATTTTCTGCAGTATCATTATACTGATCCATTTTATTTACTAAACTATCAGATACAACTATCGGGTTCTGACCTTTTCTTCTCATATCATCAATTATCGAAGGAGTATCTATCGCTTGCTGTGCAGTAACAAAAGTTGTTGTAGAATCAATTTGGCTTAGCTTTTTTGACGCATATATAGCAACATCGTTCCATGACAATTCATCGTGCTTATCGCCTGAGGTATAATTCTGCAAATCATACACTAATTCTTCTATCACTTCTTCCGAATCACAACTCAGCAATATATCTTTTATTCTGCTCGTATATGCACTTCTGCCAACATTAGTTCGTTCTCGATTCAAAGCCTTCTTTATTTGACTGTTAAGTAAAGTGATGTTGTATGAAAACAAAAAATTATCTTCTTGAGCGACTTTAACGCCATTAATATAAATGATACTGCCAGTACCATTTTTTTGAATTACTTGTCCATATTTGGTTGTTTCCAATATATCATCATTTGTGAAAGACAAGAAAAGCGATTTTGCTTTCTCAATATCATCTGCAGCACATCCAAACAAACAAAAATCAGTTCCAATCATATTCTCGTTTTCAGGAGGTAAAATTTCTGCGTGCAAAGTAATGATATCTTCAAAACCAACTTTTGATGCAGTCTTTAATGTAATATCACCATATTTTGATTTGATTTTTACTTTTATATTGTGCCGATATAATGTAGCTAAAGCATCTTTCAAACCAACACCAAATCTACCAATGAGTTTATCGTTATTCAATTTTTCGTCATTTTCATTCTGCGTTAAATGATGATAATTCAAACCACGTCCATAATCTTTAATATGCCACCAACTGCTATCATCTTGGTAGATATCGATGTTTTTGCTTCTTGTAAGTATCTGCTCATCCAATGCATTTGCAATAATCTCTCGTATGGCATGATAAACTTCCCAATTTTCAAGTATTTTTTCAATGTTTAAATCGAATTCTCTGATTTTCTCCATAGCAATTTGCTCCTCATAATATTTTGTAAGGTCAAAAAATTACTGCTAAAAACATATTACCATTTATTTTTAATTTTGTCAACACCATTGAAAGCTATACAAAAACCCCGCCCCCGAAACCTCGGGAGCGGGGAAATCGCCTTTATCTATCGCTTACGCATTCTTGTCAAGACCTGTGATTTCAAGTGTATCACGGGCGATAAGAAGCTCCTCGTTTGTAGGAATTACCCATACCTCAACCTTGCTGTCGGGAGCAGAGATCTTTGTGAGCTTGCCCTTTAAGCCATCGTTTACAGAGTTGTCGAGCTTGATGCCGAGATATTCCATATTCTCGCATACGCCCTTTCTTACTTCCGGAGCGTTCTCGCCGATACCGCCTGTGAAGATAACAACGTCAAGACCGTTCATAGCGGCTGTGTAAGAACCGATGTACTTCTTTATCTCGTATGTCAGCATATCTGTAACAAGCTGTGAACGCTTGTCGCCCTGCTGTGCGGCACTTGTAATATCTCTGTTGTCGCTGAACTGACCCGAAAGTCCGAGGAAGCCCGACTTCTTGTTGAGATAGTCGCTCATCTGTGCGGGAGTGAAGCCCAGCTTGTTCTGTACGAATTCAACAGCCGAGGGGTCAACACTGCCCGAGCGTGTACCCATGATGATACCATCAAGAGGAGTAAAGCCCATTGATGTATCTACAGACTTTCCGTCCTTGATAGCTGTTATGGATGAACCGTTGCCAAGGTGGCACGATACGATGTTAAGACCTTCAAGGCTCTTGCCTGTGACCTCGCCGTACTTCATTGATACAAAGCGGTGTGACGTTCCGTGGAAGCCGTACTTTCTTACGTGGAACTGCTCATAGCACTCATAAGGCATACCGAACATATAAGCCTTGGGAGGCATTGTCTGGTGGAACGCCGTATCGAATACTACTACCTGAGGAGTTGTTTCGGGGATAACCTTCTTGCAGGCTCTCAGCGCAAGTGCGTGTGCGTGGTTATGTACGGGAGCAAGGTCTGCAAGACCGTCTATCTGATCTATAACCTCGTCCGTTACGATTGTTGTCTTTGTGAATACCTCAGCACCCTGCACTATTCTGTGACCTACAGCGCCGATTTCGCTCATATCCTTGATAACGGCGGCGTCGCCCTTTGTCATTACCTCAACCAGCTTTTCAAAAGCCTCTGTGTGAGTGGGGAACGAACATTCCTCTACATATTCCCTGCCGTCAAACGTCTTGTGAGTGATCTTTCCGTCTATACCGATACGCTCGCAATTTCCCTTTGCTATGACCGACTCATCCTTCATATCTATAAGCTGATACTTCAGTGATGAACTGCCGGCATTTACTACCAGAATTTTCATTTAAATAAGATACCTTTCTGAATTAATTTTTGCTGAACGCAATATCATTATTATTTTAAACCAAACCGCCCGAAAAATCAAGTGCTTTGACGAAAATTACGACTGCTTGCCGATATTTTTACACCATGAGGAGAAAACAAGAAAGCCGCCCAATTTAAAAGGCGGTTGCAGTTTGTAGAAAAAGTATGTTTTTTTCAAAAAAGTGCTTGTCCTCAATCCCTATCCCCAAACCCCTTTCCCCGGGAAAGGGGCTATATTACTGGGGC